>Ga0209211_10001461_pt1 | contig 44544 bp, 39 predicted proteins | sample RifGroA2_FD_183992 | JGI IMG/M metagenome (GOLD analysis project Ga0209211, IMG submission 183992) | Groundwater microbial communities from Rifle, Colorado, USA - Groundwater A2 (SPAdes) (version 2) | ecosystem: Environmental > Aquatic > Deep subsurface > Groundwater | place: Rifle, Colorado...
TAATCATATATTGATACCTTAAAGCATCGTTGTAGAGTTTTACAAATCCTTTTATCCCTTTGTATTTACAAAATATCCGCATCTCTTTGCCGGCTCAAAGAGTGCAAGAAGTATGTGGCCTTATGCAGGCTCCAAAATACGGCTAAATATGACCATATTTTGTCTTTACAGATACTCAAAATGCCCAATGGTAAGAAAAAATGACCCGGGCATCAGTTTGCTTTTTCCTTTCAGTCCCAGCTTTTGGAATGTCTTTTTGGTAAACAATTCTTCGTCGCTGAAAGTCGTGGTTCGGCCTAATTTGCGATTTATGGCAAAAAGCCAGCGAAAATAAAAAATATCATAAGGCACTTCTATAAAAACGCATTCTTTGGCCATGCGTTTCTGCTCGGTTATTAATTTTTTTTGATCTTCTTTATCATAATGTTCCAAAAAACCAAGCGAGTAGACCAAATCAAAATGCTTGTCCGGAATGCCTGATAAATTAAACGCGTCCCCATAAATGAATTCGCATTCTTTATTTGAATTATTCGCCATTTCAATCGCCTCCTTGGAATAATCAATCCCGGTGCATTTGCTTGCCCCCAGTTTTTTCAGATAAGACAAAGTAAGGCCTGATCCCGCCCCCATTTCGCATACTGTCTTGTTTTTAATATCAAAATTTTTTGCGATAAACTTGGCGAAATATTTGGCGAAGTAATATTCTCTGGCAAAAGCCACCAGAGAATTAAAAAGGGTCTTTTTATTCTTATTCTCGTCCCAATATCTATCCCAATGTTTTTGGTCGTCTGAATATTTCATTTTTTAAACAATCTTATCGCTTTGTAAAAACTGTATTTAACTATTTGGCCTAAGAACAGCAGTAGTTCTTGCGTGTTCAATTTGGACGCGCTGTATTTTCTTATTCTAAAGATGTATGGGAATTCTTTCACTTTTTTGTATTTGCCCTTTACCAGAATTTCAAGAAGTATTTTATAACCTTTTGTTTTTAGGTTTACACCGCCTATAACGCTTTTTTTCATAAAGAAATAACCGCTTAACGGATCTTTCACTCCGGTAAGAATCTGGGCCATAAATTTTCCGCTTTTCGCAATAATTATTCTGTGCCATCCCCAATTTCCCTCCACACTGCCTCCTTCTTCAAATCTGCTTCCCATGGCAATGTCATTATCAGCCAAAGAAGCAATCATTTGGTTGATAATAATGGGATTATGACTCATATCTCCATCCATAACTCCCACATATTCCCTGTCGGATAAATTAAAGCCTTCCGCTACGGCCGTGCCTAAACCCAGCTTGCCGGCGCGATTGATAACTCTGATTGGATATTTACCGGCAAGACCTTCGGCTATTTTCCCCGTGCCGTCGGGAGAATTGTCGTCTACGATTATAAACTCCAAGTTTATTTTGCTTTTATCCGCGACATTAAAAATTTCCTCTATCAAAAAAGGAATGTTTTTTGCTTCGTTATAAGTCGGTATTATTAAAGAAACTCTAATCATTTGTTTTTGATTTGATGAATGCGACAATATTTTCAGCTTTTTTTTGCCAAGTGTAATTTTTTACTTTTTCGTAAGCGATTTTTATTTTTTCATCAGCATCTTTTGCGTTAACCGCCTCTTTTATTTTTTCCGCCAAATCTTTCGGATCATCCGGAATAAAACCGTAACCGCAATCCGACAAAACTTCCTCCGCAAGTTCCAGTTTGGAATAAACAATCGGCCTTTGGCTGACCATATATTCGTAAACTTTCATCGGAAATCCATACAATCTGAAATGCGGCTTGTCCGGATATGGAATCACCAACACATCCGAAGCTTGTTCATAAAGAACAACTTCTTTAAAGTCTTTGCGCCCTTCAAAAATGCATCTTTCCAAAACTCCATTTTCTTGCGCCAATTTTTTATATTCCCTTATTTCTTCGTCTTTGCCGCCGATAAAAATCATTATCTCATTTTCGCTTAGATTTTTCAACGATTCTATCATGGCGCTGATCCCTTTTTCCATGCCCATGGTTTTAAACAATCCGACATAACCGACGATATTCTTATCAGCCGGCAAATTTAAAATTTTTCTGGCTTCATTTTTATCAATATGCCTATAATTATCAATATCGACTCCTCCATAAACGACCAAGATTTTTCCCGAATTTATTTTTGTTTTCTCCCTTAATAAATTTTTTAACTTTTCCGATGTTGTTATTAAAAAGTCGCTATTTGAGGCAATATACCTGTCTCGCCAATTATTAAAAAGCATATGCCAATCGGAACATATTTTGTATTTAAACTTAAAAATTTTTCTCAATCTTATTAAATAGGATGATAAATAGGATTCATTGGAGAAAAAAACAATGCCGGAAGTTGGTTTTATTTTAAAGATAAAAAACGGCAGCCAAAAAAAATAAAAAAAGTATGGAAACCAGAAATTTAAAAAAACAGGTTTCAATGTTTTCAGACGCAAATTGATTACCGCCGTATCTTTAAATTGTTCTGATGATTTACTCGCGACAACTATGGAATAATCCCCCCCGAGCAGATTATTAAACTTCTCGGCCAAATTAAGAATATAAATATTGTCGGCGCTCAAAGATTGAAACTTTTTTGCCGTTAGGTGAATTAATTTCATTTCGTCAAATACTTATTATCCTCAATACAACACAAATAATCCTCCATGACCAAATAATCAATCCCTGAATCCAAGAAAGCCCTGATAGCGTCTTCCGGGCTGGCCACAATCGGTTCTTCGTGCATATTAAAACTGGTATTTATCAGGGTGGGAATGCCGCTTAATTTATAATACTCATTTATAATATCGTAATAATAAGGATTATCTTCCCTTTTGATAACTTGGGGGCGGGCAGTTCCGTCCAAGTGGACGCAAGCCGGCGCTTCTTTTTTCATTTTATCCGCGCAATTATAGGTTATCGTCATATATTTCGCCGCCAACGGGTCATTTGTTATGCCGATATAATTTTCCTTTATGTGTTCTATCATCGTTACCGGCGCGAAGGGCATAAACTCGCTGCGATTTAATTTTTTATTAAGCCAGTCGTTTGCCGTGGGATCTATTGGCGCGTAAATTATAGACCTGTTTCCCAAGGCTCTCGGCCCATATTCCATTCTGCCGGCGTAAAGCGCCGCGATTTTGTTTTCATAAATCAATTTGGCGATTTCTTTCGCCGGTTCAGTCAATTTTTTATAAACTATTTTATTTATCTTCAAGGCTTCCTCAATCTCTTTTTTAGAATAGCTGGGTCCGAAATAAACTATGCCGAAATTTTTGGGAAGCAAATTCATTCTTCCTTTTCTTTTTAGTTTGGAAAGGAAAAAAAGCGCCGCTCCCAAAGCCAATCCGCCGTCAGACATAGCCGGAAAAACATAAATATCCTCCACTTTTGGCAATTGTCTTATTTTTTGATTCAGCAACACATTGGCAAAAACTCCGCCGGCAAGAACAACTTTGTCCAACCCTGTTTTGTTCAGGGCGTTAGAAATCAATTCCACCATCACTTCTTCCAATCTTTTTTGGGCTCCGGCGGCCACATCTTCCCTGGTTGATTCGCCTAGGAATTTTTTCAGCCTTTCCGGTTCATAGTTGCCCCAATCAGGTATAAGTTTCGTAGAATCAAAGAATAATTCTTCTTTCGTTTTTAATCTTAAACCCCCGCATTTTATAACTTGCCTGAACTTGTCAATCAACTTGCTTGGATCTCCGCTTGCCGCCAATCCGGTGACTTTTCCTCCATGCCTTGTGCCTGATTTAAATCCGCAAACTTTGGTAACGCTTCCCCAAAACACCCCCGCCGAATGAGGAATAAAAGTTTTGGCTATTTTTTTAATTTTCCCCGACTTGCCCTCGGCCACTATGGAAGAAAGAAAATTCCCGGCCCCATCACTGGTAACAATCAATGATTCTTCCCACGGAGAAGTAAAGTAGGCTCCGGCGGCATGAGATAAATGATGGTCAACTTTTGCGATTTTGGCCTTGGGAAAATTCTGCTTTATAAAATCTTTCCAAAAATATTTCATTTTGAACTCTCCCTGTTCTTCCTGGTCTTTTATTTTTGAAGCGTTTTTTTCCGACAAAAGTAATTTATAAAAAACTTTATAGGTGCCCGTCTTAAACAAGTGTCCCAATCTTTCCTTAAAAATAAACTCGGCAAATCTAAAAAACCTTCCGGCATTATTAATGCTTGGAACAACCGCATATTCAATGTCTTCCCTCTTAACGCCCGTGAATTCCAGCATTTTTTTAATAGACAATATGGGAAAGTCGCCGTCCAGTTTTTTCCTGGAAAATCTTTCCTCGGCGGCGGCAAAAATAACTTTGCCTTCTTGGTCAATCAACGCTACCCCCGATTCGTGGCATCTGGCTTTTATCGGCAAATTAATACCTAGAATATATTTTTTCATTTTTTATTATTGTTCCTGCAAATCAACTCTAAAAAGTTTTTTTCTGAAAAACATCGCCCATTTCACGCCGGGCGCGTCAAACCATCTTAATTTCCAATGCATCCAAAACCAACACCCTATCAACTTTTTCAAAATTTGGCCGGATTTTAAATAATTCAGGCCGTAATGCACCACCACCCAAACGTAAGGCAAGGTTTTATTTTCTTTTTTGGTCAGCCATGGATAACCCGTATCCATTTCGCCCGCGTCAAAAATATCACCCAATGGATTGGTATCGTAATAGACAGCCCAATCGTCAAACCTTACGGGCAATTTATATCCCATTTTTATTATCTCATCATACAACAACCCGCCCGGATAAGGACGATAGAGCTGGGGTCCGAATATGCTAACATATTTGCCGTAACTGTTCAGTTCTTCAATAAGTTTGTAAGTTTGTTCTCTGTCCTCTTTTGTTTCCGTCGGTATCCCGATCATCATGGAACAATTGGCGTCTATTTTGTACTCCGCGCATTTTTTGACGGCATGTTTTATTTTTTCCACGGTTTGCCCTTTTTTTAAAAAATTTAACATTTTTTGAGAACCGGTTTCTATGCCGAATCTAAGCTGGACGCAACCGGCTTTTACCATTTTTATAAGCAAGTCGTCATCCACTCTGCCGGTCATAAAATGCGTTGTTCTGCAGGTAGTTTCCCATTTAAACTTGTAATTTTTTTCTACAATATAATCTACAATAGCCTTTGCCTTGTTTATATCCTGGAAAAAATCTTCATCTCTAAAATATATTTTTGGCGGATGAAATTCTTTTATAACATAATCTAAATCTTTTTTAATTTGTTCCAACGGCAGTCCTTCATACTTGGCGTTCATAACGCTATTTATGCAAAAAGTGCATTTATAAGAGCAATTAAAGCCGGTTAGAACCTGGCCTCTTTTTTTCCGATACGTTTCTTTAACTTTTTCCGGCAACAAATCATAAGAAAAAAAGTTCTTGGGAACAACTTGGGTAACCGCTTTATCGAAGTAATTTTCATAATCCTGATTGGGGAAAAGGATGACATGTATTCCTCCGACGATTATTTTTATCTTGGGATATTTTTCCCTTAATAATTTAACTAACGGCAAAGTGTACTTTATTTGCATGGACGTTATTGAAAAGCCGACGACTTCCCTGTCTTTTATTATTTCGTCAAATTTTTCTCGGAAATCATCCTCATTGTTTTCGTCCAAAAATTTAACATCGGAATCTTCTATTGTCTGTTTCAAATAGCTGGCCACCGCCCACGCGCCCCACATAACCATCCCGACAAGTTTTCTTTCGCTGGAAACGGTATTAACAATTAGAATTTTTTTCGCGCCGCCAATCGTGTTTTTCATAACATCATTATTCTATTTGTTTTTAAGTTTTAGTAAATAACAAATTTGGTGCCCAAATAGATTTGGCATATATTTATAAAACTTGAATGGCCCGACATCAAGCCCGTTTGACGCTTCGCCTTTGATCACATCAAAGCCCATAGAATCAACCCAGTCTAAAAAATCGCGGTGGCTCCAAAAACGAAAATGTTCCGAGGGATGAAAAACCCATTGTTTCAAAAACCTTCCACACAAAAGCCGCAGTCTGAATTTATAAAAAGCGGCGTTGGGAATGGAAACAAGAAAAAACTCGGACTTGCCCGCTATTTTCTTCATCAACGCTTCCGGGAGCGGCAAGTGTTCAAGAATCTCGCTTAAAATTATAAAGTCGTACCTATCTGAAATGTTAAAATTGTCACTGGAAACATCCTTTACGCTGGCAGAGACTCCTGCGTTATTTTGAGCGTCAACCGCTTCTTGAGAAATATCAAGGGCTCTGACATCGCACATTTTATCTTTCTTTAGTGAAGATAATAAGCCGGAATTTCCGACGGCAATATCAAGCACTTTTGTTTTTGGCTTTATCCAGTCAAAAAATATTCTTTCTCTTTCCAAAAGCCTTTGTCTTATTTTGACATTTCTGTTTTTCCAATAAATTTTATAATCAAAATCAGCCAAGGCTATCTTTTCAAAAATGTTCATAGCCTTTCTTTTATTATTCCCAGTAATTTTTTTCCCAAAATACTTGGCGTAGCAAAATTTAAAAATTTTTGATGCCCTTTTCGCGCGATATTGTCGGCCAACTCTTTATTATTTTTTAAAGTCATTATGGCGTTTGCCAAAGAAATGTGGTCAGTAATTTTTACAAACATAAGTTCTCCTTCTTCAAAAAGTTCCCTTATCGCCCGCGTGTCGGCGGTAACAACCGGTTTGCGCATGGCAACGCATTCGTACACTTTGTTTGGAATCACTCTCTTTGCTTTATTTGTATTTCCAAATACACCCAAACACACCTCCGCTTCGGCAATTTTATCTCGGAGCAATTTTTTATCAATTCCTCCGGTAAAAAACAAGTTATGCGGCTTCAAGTCATTAAATAATTCTATGATTTTTTCCTTTTCCGGTCCCCAACCTAAAATTTCAAAAACAATATCTTTTTCTTTTTCCAAAAATTTTGCCGCTTTTACTATATACTCAATCCCGTGGAGAGGTAAAAACGAACCGTAAAACAAAACTTTAAAATTTTTTGAACGATTTTCTTTTTCAGCGGGATAAAAAATATCAGTATCGGCTCCTACAAAAATTCTCTTAAATTTTTCTTTTTTTATTCCAAATTCTTTTGACGCGTAATTAATATGCTCATTCGTGTCAAATAAAATAATATCCGCCAATATCATTGAAATTTTGTCTAACCACCAATAATATTTGGCAGTAAAACTCTTCATCTTAACATTTTTTCTGTCCATAACCATTGAATCGTAAAGCGACGCAAAAGCGTCAAAAATTATCGTTTTTCTAGTCAGAAATTTTGCCAGAATCACCGCCTGAACACCCTGGAATCCGACTATCATAACATCATACTTTTTTTTCATTCTCCGGTGTTTCTTTATTAAATAAATGTACTTTAAGAAACCCCTTAAGTCAGTGCAACATTCCATAACATCAACCCCGTTTTTCTTAAGGCCGGAAATCAATATGCTGTTTCGGCTATATTCCGCAGCATAAGTTCCGAAATAGCAAACCGTTAATTTTTTTTTACCGTTATTAATCATTTCTAAATTGTTTGATTATTTTTTCAACTAAATTATCCGAGCTATGATTCTTGACCGCATATTCAACCAGTGAATAATTTTTTTCACTTTTTGCCAAATTGATTATTTTAACAGCTATGTTCTCTGGATTTTTATTAACCATATTATCTTCTTTTAAGATATTTTTGAAAGCTTCATTGGAAGTCAAAATTTTTAATCCGCAGGCCATCGCTTCAAGCGCCGCTTTGTCCAAACTGCCGGTGTCGCTAAGACTTATAAACAGATCTCCGCGATGATAAAACTCCGCGATATTTTTATTGGGCGCAGGACCGACAAATTTTATTATGCTATCAAGTTTTTTTTCTTGGATTTTTTCTTTAAGTTTTTCAAGATATTTTTTATCATTTTCTAAAATGGGCGCTCCGGCAATTTTTATTTCAAAATCAAAATTTTTGTTTTTAAGAATACTGGCCGTTTCTATCAGTAAATGCAAATTTTTAACTTCCGCGATCCTGCCCACTGTGATTATTTTGAATTTTCCATCAGATTTTAAATTTGTCCCGCTGGTAGCGGGATGAGATTTAAATTTATTTATGTCTATCCCATGCCCCGTTATTTCCACTTTTTTAGACGGCAATCTGAAACTTTCCTTGGAAGCGGTAAAAATTTTGTCCGCTAATTTTTCGGCCAGCTTAAGTTTCCAGTTGACGGATTTGTGCGTGTACCACAATAATGTTTTTTTTCTGAAAATTTTCGGCCACAAATGAGCGCCTAAAACATATTCCGGGCACATATGGAAAAACACGCCGTCAACTCTCGGCAATAATTTCAATAAAAACCATTGATATTTGAAAATTTTTACCAACCTGCCAGCCCCTCTTTCTTTTCCTAAAGAAAAAACTTTTACGTTATCCGGTAAATCATATTCGCCGACATAATTGGCTATTACAAAAATATCGGCAAAATTGGCCAATTTTTCAAGCCAACCATGAAAAGAACCGAGATTGTCGTCATTTATATCCACCTTTTGCGTTATTATCAGCAGTTTCATTTTATTTATTTTGTCTTGCTTTTTCCCAGCTTTGCTTATACAAAGACAGGGTTTCTTCTTTATTCGGCAGATTTTTCAAAACCGCAAAAGCGCCTCCTGCCAGACTTTTTCGCAGATTATCATCATTAATTATTCTAATCATCGCTTCTTCCAGTTTGGCTTGATCTTTTACGGGAATAACTATGCCACTCTCGCCGTCTTTTATCAATTCTCCGGCGCAGCCGACATCGGTCATTATAATCGGCAGACCGTAACTGGCCGCCTCAACCACTGCCATTCCCCAGCCTTCATAATCCGAAGTAAGCAAAAACGCGTCAGCTTGAGAATAAAATTCTTCCGGATTGTTTTGCCAGCCAAGTAATTTAATATAATTTTGTAATTTTAAATTTTTAATTTTTAATTCCAATTTTTTTCTTTCCGGTCCGTCGCCGACTATCCACAATTCAACATTTGGATGTTTTTTTACTACCTCCAACATAGCCTTAATTTGCAAGCTGATATTTTTTACAAGGACCAATCTGCCGACAGTCAAAAAAACGAATTTATTTTCTGGATTTTTATTTTGTGATTTGTTTGGAAATTGGAAATTGGAAATTGGAAATTGCGTTTTCGCAAATATCGGCGCCGCCGTAATTTTTTCTTCTCTGACTCCGAAGTCTCTCACCAGTTGCTTTTTCAACCTTTGGCTGACGCATCTAACGGCGCTGGCTCTTGATATCGCAAAGTCCGCGATAATTTTTCTCAATCCGGAATATTTTTCAAAACCGTGAATCTGCAGCTCCAGTCCGATTTTAAACTTTTTTGCCAAAATACGGCCAACTAAAGCCAAATAATACTGGTCTTGGACGGTAATAACGTCAAATTTCACGCTCTTTAATAATTTTTTAGCCGACTTATAAACATTTATCAATTGAAAAATTTTATTATTCCCGCCGGAACCATAAACAAAAACTTTTTCCGAAAGCCTGATTTCTTTATAATCTTTATCCGGAACGATAATGATGTAACCGTCGGCCAAATTGCCATATTCAACAACTCTCGTTGCCGCTTTGGAATTTTTATCCATTATTGATTTATCCAAGCTTAAATTTAATATTTTCATATTGTTTTATAAACAGCTAAAAATTCTTGGGCAATTTCCTTCCATGAGTGAGTAAAATTAAAAGCAACAATTTTTTCTTTATATCTGTCATAATTAGTCTTATCCAATAACGATAACACCGCCTTTTTTATGTTATCTTTGTCAATAGGATTGATAAAGATTCCCAACCCGTCCAGTTTTTCGGCCAAACCGCATTCCTTAGTCAGAATGAAAGGCTTGTTGGCGCCCAGGCCCTCAATAATAAAGTTCGGAGCAAAATCAGAAACAGAAGTTGTAATCACCGCGTAAGAATTTTTTATCTTTTCCTGCAATTCTTCATGGGTTAGGCCGTCAACCGCATCCAACTTCGCTTTAATCCCGGCCGATTTTAAATCTTCAAAAACTTCTTCAAGCAGCTTAAGGTTCTTGAATTTTATTTTCCGCCCGGCAAACAAAAAATCAGCTTCGTCTGCCTTACTTCCCTTTTCCGCGGCGACGCTCTTTTCGGGATAAAAGTTTTCAATTATAAAGTTTTTACGCGGATTTAGCTTGTAAATTTTTTCGAAAAAATCTTTTTGCCATCCGGTATTAAAGACCAAAGCGGAAGCGTTTTTTAGCGCGAATTTTTGCAACAAGGCTATGATTTTAAATTTTAAAGAAAACTGCGGTTGTTTTTCGTAGAAATCTTTAAGTTTTATCAAATGTCCAGTTGATTCAATGTAAGTTTCCCACAAAAAATCTCCGCCTACCCGCAAAATTGTTTTTTTGCCGAAAATTTTTCCCGCTAAAACAGCTGGAAAGCCGGTTGAAAAAATATCCAAACCAATGATTAAATCCGCTTTAGGCAATGCAAAAATCGTTCTCAAAAAATACCAAAAATGCCTTGCGCCGATTGGCATTTTTTTCTCCATTCCGTAAGCCATGACTTTGACCTTGTTCCCATTTTTTGAAAATTCCTCCGTCAAATTTTTGGCGTACTTGGCCGGTCCGCCGATATCCGGCGGATAAATGCCGGTACAAATCAAGATATTCATTTTAACATCCTCGCTATCACACATAATTGCGATAGGAATTATGTGTGATAGTATGTTTTTCATTTGTTTGGCTATATTGTTCCAATTATATTTTTCCAAAACCAGCTGGCGGCCGTTTTCGGCTATTCGCCCGGCCATGGTTTCGTCCGTTATCAATTTTTCTATTTTTTCCGCCAAATCTTTCGGGTCGTCAACTTTGCAAAATAAGCCAGTTTCGCCGTCCTTAAGAAAATCGGGGATACCTCCGACAAGCGTTCCAATAATAGGCAAGCCCGCGCCCATCGCTTCCAAAAACGAACTTCCCAGTCCTTCCGTCCTGGATGGGCGGACGAAAATATCCGCTCCCGCCAAATATCCGTAAACATATTCTGGTTCAATGTGGCCAAAAAATTGAACAACATTCTCAACTTTTAATTCTTTCGCCAAGTCTTTTAATTTTTTTTTATCTAGTCCACCGCCAAGAATTTGCAACTTGATGTTAGACATTCGATGTTGAACATCAAGCATTGCTATGGCTTTGATAAGCGTATCAATCCCGTTTTTACGCACCAGTCTTGATGTAGTAATTATAATTTTTTCATCTTGACTTTTGACCTGCCCGTCCGGCAGGCGGGCTTTATGAACTTTTGACTTTATGAACTTTTCTGCGCTTATTCCGTTCGGCACGACTTCAACCGGCTTTTTCGCTCCCATTTTCTTCGCCCAATCGGCCAGATAATTGCTTATCGCCTGAACATGGTCGGCCTTGGTGAAAACTTTTTTAAACAATCCGCCGATAAAAATTTCGGCCAAGCCCATTCTTTTTTCCGGATAATCCAAAGCGTCTCCTTCTTGAAGAGTCAGAAGATATTTCGCTTTCGGATTCCATAATTTAAAAAACAAAGCGGCGAATCCGGCGCGATTGGCCATAATAGACCAAACGATAGTATATTTATTTTTTCTGTTTAAACTTAATCCTTTAAAAAATGCCAAAAGGGGGAAAAGAAGTTTCCCCCCGCCGATTCTATAAACATTTACACTTCCGATCTTTTCTTTCTTGGCCCATTTTCGGTTGAATCGCAGAGTTATCAGATCAAAATCAATATCTTTAATCCTGTCTGTAATTTCTTTTACCGCCAATTCCGCTCCTCCCACAAAAGGAACATAGGCCAAAGAAAAAATCAGGACTCTTTTTTTACCGTCTTCGTAAAAATCCATAAATATGTTATATTTGTCAATAATACAATAAAATGCCCGATAAATCAACGAAAAAAATACTTTTTGTCATCACCAAATCCGTCTGGGGCGGAGCGCAGAAATATGTTTTTGACTTGGCGACCAATCTGCCGAAAGATCAATTTGAGCCGATTGTCGCCGGGGGAAACAAAGGGATAATGGCGGAAAAAATAATATCCGCAAACCTGCCTGCCGGCAAGGCAGGTTTGCCGTATCTGGAAATAAAAAGTTTTCAAAGAGACATAAATTTTTGGAAAGAAATCGTTTCTTTTTTTGAGATTCTGAAAATTTTGTTCAAAATAAAGCCGGATATCGTCCATGTTTCCAGTTCCAAGGCGGGAGGAGTGGCCGGAGCGGCAATCTTTGTTTATTCCGCAACAAAGAAGATAACAAAGCCTTTTCGTATGACTCCCCCTTATGGCCGAGAAGGAGAAAAGGCTTTGTTATCTTCTGATAATTATTTGGCGGTTAAACCGCCAAGAGGCGAATTAACCGCCATTTTCACCGTTCACGGCTGGGCCTTTTTGGAAAGCCGTCCGAAATGGCAGATTTTTTTGATAAAACTGGCCAGCAAAATTACTTGCTTTTTTTACGACAAAATCATTTGCGTTTCGCATAACGATTACAACGAAGCGATAAAAAACAAAATCGCATCGGCGCGAAAATTAACCGTCATTCATAACGGCATAAATCCGGCCGATTATAATTTCCAAGAAAGGACGGAAAAAGAATTCACTGTCGGCACTATAGGAGAAGCGGCGAAAAATAAAGGCCATAAATATCTAACAGGAGCGAGCAAGAATTTTCCAGACATAAAATTAAATATTATCAGTAATGTTCCCAACGCCTCAAAATATCTCAAAAATTTTGATATTTTCGTTTTGCCGTCCCTAAAAGAAGGCCTGCCTTATGTGATTTTGGAAGCCGGCTTGGCTGGATTGCCGGTCATCGCTTCCAATGTCGGCGGAATTCCGGAAATAATTGAAAATGAAAAAGAAGGCTTGCTTGTTTCGCCAGCCAAACCGGAAGAACTCTCTGTTGCCATTAAAAAACTGATTGAAGATAAAACTCTCCGCGAAAATCTGGCCAAAAATCTCCACGAAAAAATCAAAAAAAAATTTTCGCTGGAAAAAATGCTGAAAGAAACTATTTTTCAATATTTAAAATCATACCACTAATTATGCTCCAGCAAAATAAGCGTATAATTTTATTTGCTGGCAATATATAATTGCGATTAAATTTTTCTAGTAATAAAAATTACCGCTCCGCCGATTATTCCCGTAATTGCGGCTAATATAAGCCATGATTTATCTCCGGAATTTTTTTTCTCGCCGATGGTTATCACGCCGGCAAGATTGTTTTCCGCCGTGATACGAGAAATTGATATTGGACTCGCACCTGCCTGTCCGGCAGGCAGGCTTGAATAATTTTTTAAAGAAACGACTGACGGAACAACCGCAACCTCCACTTTTTTCTCCGGTGGTTTGGAAGAAATTATTTCTTTGGGTTTTGAGATTGAAGACGATGATGAAAAAGACGCAGGCAGGTAAGAAAAGGAAAGCGAGCCGTTGGGATACAATAATTCCGCCGGAAAATTATTATCGGCAAATTTAATGCCGGAAATATCGGAAGAAATTATCAACTCTGCGTTGGCCGCGACCAAAGAATAATCCGGAAACTTAAAAACCGCTCCATTGGCTCTCAAAAACCAGCCGGAAACATCAAGGATAACGCCAGACTTATTTTTCAGTTTTATAAATTCGCTTTTGGTTTCAATAATCCGCAACTCGTTCGGGATAACTTTTATGTTTATTCTGTCCGAAGCCGAAATGTCTCCGGATGAAACATTGAGAACGGCAATATAGTTGCCCGGATATTTGTAAATATGTCTTATATTTTTTCCTTCTTTATAACTGCCGTCGCCAAGATTCCAAAGATATCTGGCGTTTTCCAATGGCTCTTTTTTAAAACCTAGGGCGTTCCCTTTCAAAACAACATCCGCTCCCGCCACGGCTGTCTTGTCTTCCCCGGCCTTGGCGGAAATCTGTTCGTTTTTGTAATTGTAAGCGATACTTCCGGAAGCGATAACCGCTCCATCGGAAGATGAAGACGAGGAACTGCTCGCGGAAGAAGATTGGCTTTCTTGAGAACTGGAGCTTGAAAAACCTGACGATACGATGACATTTTGTTTTGCGTTCCATTTTATATCCCATTCCTCCTTTGGCCACGAAGCGCAAGCGAGTTTCCCTTCGGGCCTAAGAGAAACTTTAACAGACAACTCATAATTTCCGGCAGTCGAATCTTTATAATAAAAATTGCGGTTGGCCGAATTCTTGCTCATCGTTAATATTTTAACAGGATTCCAATTCGTGTTGCTTGAAGAAAATTCGCCTGCGCCGGAGTTGGTCGCAAGTTCAAGACAGGCCGTTTGAAGAATATCCGCGGAAACACCGCTTGCGTCTTGGGATTGGATGGAAATTATTTCTGAAATTTCATTCGGTTTTATCGTTTGATAATTTGTCGTAAAAACAAATTGGGAAACATCGCCGCTTGCCAAAGCGACGCCGGCGCCGCACGCAAAGATTAAAAAAATTGAGGCGAATTTTATCATTTACCGAATTTTACTTTTTCTCCCGGCTTTAATATTTTTTTACCATTGTTTTCCTCTGGCTTTTTCTCTCTCATCGGTAAACCTGTCCCTCCGATCGGCATACCTGCCTCATCGGCAGGCATATCCGTTTTTTCTTCATAATCATATTCCTCCTCGTCCCCCAAAACCTCGCCGAGAACTTTGCGAAGTTCGTCCAGCTTCGGCTCGGCTTTTTTGTGGCGGCCAAGCTCGCTTAGATGGATGGTCTCTTCGCCTAAATCGGGGCTTTTTTGAAAGGAAGAATTCATCGTCCTGACATTGGCGCCGGAAAAAACTTGCTCGCTTGTTTTGGGATGTCTAATCTTGCCATCAATGTCCCCCTTTGCCGCAAGAGGAAACCTTGATGGTTCTTCCGGTTTTTGCGCTTGGGTTTGCTGTCCGGCATTTCTATGCGCTTTGCAATAAATCGCCCTTTTGCCGTCCGGCTGAAACGGAACATAAGTTTTTTTGCCGCAAACGGAACAAACCGCTTCATATACTTGCGGCCGGTCGCCGCTTTTCCCCGCATGAGGAATGGATTTTTTGACCGATATCTTGCCCTCCCTTTTTTCCGCTTCCATTTCTCCGGCGATTTGGGCGTGCCATTCGGCGATTTTTTCTTCCACCTCTTTTTTTGACGTGGCGTATTGTTCGCGCGAATCCTCAATTATTTTTTCCTCAAAAGTTTTTCCCGACGCCTTTATCGGCGGCAAAGTGCCGGCGGAAAACGGCCTAGAGGCCATTCCGTCTATCATCAGCTTCAGATAAATACTGCAAAAACCCAAACCCACGATGTCTTGTATTTCAAACTCCGGCGCGAATTCGTTTTCCAAAGTTTCGGCATCGTAAGCGCCCACGCGAAAGGTTACCAGTGTGCCGATGTTGCCAAAAACCGCGTCCCTAATGCTCTCTTCCATTTGGGCGATATACTGATGAGCCAAGATAAGATTAAGCCTGTATTTTCTGGCCTCCGAAAGAATATCTTTGAAGGATTCGTTGGCGAAGTTTTGGAATTCGTCCACATAAAGATAAAAGTCTTCCCTTTCGCTTTCCGGAATATCCACCCGGCTCATGGCCGCCAAATAAATTTTGGTGATAAGCATGGCGCCGATAAGGCGGGAGTTCTCTTCGCCTATTCTCCCTTTGGAAAGGTTCATCAAGAATATTTTTTTATTATCCATCAGTTCTCTGATATCAAAAGAAGATTTTGGCTGGCCGATGATATTTCTGATAAGCGGATTGGAAATGAATTGGCCGACTTTGTTTTGGATGGCGGCGCTGGCTTCGGTCATAAATCTGTCCGAATACTTGGCAAATTCGTTGGTCCAAAAAGCCTTCACCACCGGATCGGAAATGTTTTCCACCACTTCTTCCCGGTAGCTTTTGTCTGATAACATTCTGTTGATTCCAAGCAGTGTTGAATCCGGATATTCCAGCAAAGCCAAAATGCAATTGTTCAAAATATATTCCATTCTAGGCGACCAGACATCCGGCCAAATTTTCTTGAACACTCCAAGCAGTCCGTTGGCCACCAAATGCCTTTGGGTCGGGTCCACATTTTCCATAACGTTGAAAGCGATGGGCCAATCCATATCGTGGGGAGCGAAATAAAGCACGTCTTTAACGCGATTTTCCGGGACGAATTTCAGCATTTTCTCGGCAAATTCGCCGTGCGGGTCCACGATGCCGACACCTTCGCCGTTTAGAATATCCTGAATGGCCATATTCTCCAGAAGCGTGGTCTTGCCCACGCCGGTCTTGCCGATGACATACATATGCCTGGCCCGGTCGCGCTTTTTTATGCCGAATTTTTTCTTTTCGTTCCTGAAATTCGTCTCGGCGAAATAAATTATCTTGTTGTCAGTTTCCGCCATAGGTTTATGCTTGTTTATATTATACTTCGTAGAATTAAATTATTCGATGAAAATATAAACAAGTTTATGCTTTCACCTCACTTTTTATTATAAACAAATGTCAGGTAATCACAATGCCATATCGCGCCGCGCTTGTCACAAACACAAATTAGCATTTTACATTGTCTATATTTGTGCCGATCGGCTCGTTTATAGACAATGGTGTAATGGTGTTTTGTTGTCTAATTTTTTAATTTTTATCAAACGCGTCTACCGTGTATTTATTTGACGGGCTCCACATCAGCCAAGAATTCAAGCCGGCGTCGTAGACCGCCTGTTTTTCTTTCCTTATCATGGCGGCGTCGTAATTGGCGCCCAAGTCAAAGTCTTGAAGCCACGGCCTTAATTTAAACGGCGAAGAAGAAGCCGCCAGCAATCTCTTGACCGCGCTGTCCAGGGAAAGCTTTATCACCTCGTACGGTTTGGCGGCCGGATTGGGAAAGCCGTTGTAATCCTTGGGATAATGGGACGGATAAACCATCGGGGAAATGTAATCAAAATACGGCTCCGCCCTTTCCAGCACTTGGCCGATGTTGAGGTCGTCAAAATTAGTCGCCACCATACCGAACAAATCCGCCGAGATGGGAACTTTTAGATCATTAAGCCCTTTTTTAAGATTATAGAAAAAATTTTCCAGCAAATCCGGCTTAGTCAAGGTGTTGTCGCAATGAAGATATTTTATATCCTTCATATTGCCGTCGGAAGGAAATCTTATGTAGTCAAAATTAAGCTCGTCAAAGCCGACCGACTCGGCTTCTCTGGCGATGGCGATTGTATAATCCCAAACTTCCTTGGAGCATGGGTCAAGCCACAACATCCCTTTATAATCTTTCCAGTTAGTGACTCCGTCGCTTCTTTTAACGGCCAAATCGGGTCTTGCCTTCGCTAAATATGGGTCCTGAAAAACGGCTATTCGACCGATGACATAAATATTTTTGCTATGCAGTTCTTCAATAAACTTTTTCATATCTTTTACTCGGTTTTCGGAAGAGCCTGCTTCTAAAACTTTCTGGTTTTTCATCAAAAAAGACACCTTGCCGGTGTAATCTTTTATGTCAATGACAATAGAGTTTATTTCCGTGTCTTCCGCAATCTTGACCAAACCCCGCCTGATGCTGTCGGTGGAAGCCACCCAGCTGGTCATATAAATTCCCCTGACTTCATTCGGTGTTTTGATATGATGAACGGTTTCTTTCTCCTGCAACACGCCGACAGCCCCGGGCAAATACTCAAAAACTATCCCGCTAAAAGGAAAACCAAACCCTAGAAAAACAAAAAACGCCGCAACAAATACGGCGGCGATAAATCTTTTTTTAACTAGCTGTTTCTTCGTCCCTCTTTTGTAAGCCATTATTTTTTTCTTCGCCCTTCTTCATTCTTGCCAGAAACTTGTCCTTGATTATCCCCCGGAAAGAGATGAAAGAAACGGCCAGGCCGAGAGCTATCATAATGGCGGTTTTGACGGGATAGGAAAAACCTAGGTAATTGAACAAAATAACGGCTATTCCCAAGAAACCCAGAATCCAATTTTTTTTCATATTCATATTTTACATCACAATTATTTCTTCTTCCAGCTCCAGATTGAATCTGTCTTTAACTTTTTGTTTGCAAAGATTTATCAATTTTAGCACATCCTCGGCTTTGGCGCCTCCCAAGTTGATGATATAGTTTCCGTGAAGATGCGGTATCTCCGCGCCGCCGGACTTCACGCCCTTCAACCCGCATTCTTCCACCAGTTTGCCGGCGGCAGCGACAAGTTGCCCGTCTTTTTTTATGTTTTTGAAAACGCATCCGGCCGAGGGCTGGGCGGGTATTTTGCCTTTTCTTTGCGAGATTGTGTTTCTTATCTCCTCTCTGACTTTTTCAGTGTCGCTTTTTTGCAGGTTCAAAACGACTTCCAAAATAATTTCCCTGTTGGCCAAATACTTGAATTTGCTTTTTCTGTATTCAAAACCGCACTCCTCGTTGGAATATTTTTTCTCTTTCCACTTCCCATCATCTTCCGCCAGAACGACGATCTCGCGCGCCGATTCGGAAACAGAACGGCCATAAGCTCCGGCGTTGCCGTTAACTGCCCCGCCTATCGTGCCCGGAATTCCCGCCGCCCATTCCAGACCGGACAAGCCCTTATTAGCCGATTCGTTTACTAATTGGCTAAGCAATACGCCCGCTCCGGCAGTTATCTTTTCTTCTTCAATGCTAACTCCCCCGATTTGGATTTTTATAATCAAACCGTTATAACCGTTGTCATTTACCAGCAAATTACTCCCTCCACCCAACACAAAAAAAGGCAGTTTTTTATTTTTAGCGAAATCAATCGCTTCCAAAACTTCTTCCTTTGTTTGGGCTACAGCAAAATACTTGGCCGGCCCGCCGATGGCAAAGGTCGTATGTTTTGAAAGCGGTTCGTTTTGTTTTATTTCCAAAGGCATATAATCTTCAACGAGATTTTAGTTTTTGGAGAGTGACTAAAAGCGGCGAAGCGAGAAAGATTGACGAGTAGGTGCCGATAGTTACGCCGATAAGCAAAGCCAGGGAAAAATATTTGGTGGATTCCCCGCCCAAGAAAAATATCGCCAGCAAAACTAGAATGACGGTAAGAGAAGTGTTAATGGAACGGCTGATGGTCTGGCTGACGCTGGCGCCGACAACGGCTTCAAAGTTATTTTTGTTTCCGTTGTTTCTCAAATTCTCCCGTATCCTATCAAAAACGACTATGGTGTCGTGGACGGAAAAACCAAGCACGGTAAGAAGCGCCGTTACAAACAGTGTATCCACCTCCACTCCGTAATAATGCCCAAGAACGGCAAAAACTCCGGCCGGTAAAGCCACATCGTGAATAAGAGCGGCGACCGCCATCAAGCCGTAATAAAACGAATTGACCGGCGCGGAAACTTTCCTGAAAGCAAAAGCGATATAAAGAATTATCATTACTATGACCAAAATCATGGCGGTGATGGATTTTTTCTTCAATTCCTTGCCGATGACCGGGCCGATGGAATCAAATCTTATCTCTTTGTCTCCTTGTCCGGCGCTCAAAGCGGCGGACAAAACTTTTTGGTGCTGTTCTTCCGTAAGGTCTTTCATCCGGACGATTATATTTTTGTCTCTGGATGGCTGGATAACCGCGCTTCCCAAAGAAAGCCCTTCAATTTTTTGTTTTACGGCGACAATGTCGGGCACGGCGGCGTATTCCACTTCCAAAAGTGATCCGCCGGTAAAATCAATCCCCTGCTTCAAGCCAAATTTGAATATGGAAAACAGGCTGGCTATAACGATAAGCAGAGAAAATGCGTACCAAATTTTTCTGTATTTTATAATAAACATGTTTCAAATTAAAAAATAAAATCTAAAAATTACCTAATTCCCGACCCAAATAAAAACTTGCCGATCCTGCTTTCTCCTTTCAATCCGATGGCCAGCAAGAATGTCCGGCTGACGGTAATGGCCGAAAACATACTGATTAGAATTCCCACTCCTAAAGTAAGAGCGAATCCTTTAATCATGCTCGTGCCCATCCAAAAAAGAATGCCGGCCGTTATCAAACTGGAGATATTGGAATCCCTGATGGAAAGCCACGCTCGGCTGAAGCCTTCCGAAACGGCCGACTGCAAATTTTTCCCTTTCTTCAATTCTTCTTTCATCCTTTCAAATATCAAAATGTTGGCGTCCACCGCCATGCCGACGGACAAAATGAATCCGGCGATACCGGCCGCCGTCAAGGTAACCGGTATGAGCTTAAACAAAGCCAAAATTATTATGGTGTAAAGGCCGAGCGCCAAAACGGCCGCCAAGCCCGGCAATCTGTACCATAATATAAGAAACAAGGACACCAAAATCATCCCGTAAATTCCGGCCATTACGCCTTTGGCCAAAAACTTTTCTCCCAAAGTCGGCCCGACGCTCTGCTGGGAAATAAGGCTGACCGGCACGGGCAAAGCGCCGGAGTTAAGTCTCTGCACCAAAAGTTTGGCTTCCTTGGGAGTGAACTGGCCGGTGATCTGGGCTTTTCCGCCGGTGATTTCTTCCCGGACATTGGGAACGCTTATGGGCGCGCCGTCCAGAAATATGGCGATTGATTTGCCGACATTTTCTTTGGTCATTTTAGCGAAAAGTTTTCCGCCTTCGTCGTTAAATTCCAAAGATATAATCGGCTCAAATGTCGTTTGGTCAAAATCAAGAATGGCTTTTTTCAAATACCGGCCCGTCAAATCGGAAGAAACGAAAACTTTGGAAGAATCTTTTTTCTCCTCTTCCGTCAATTTGTCGGCGTTAGGATTCTCCGTTTTAAATTCCAAAAACGGCGTTTCGCCTATCATTTTTATCGCCTCGTTAACATTGGTAACGCCCGGGAGCTCAACGATCAACCTTTGATCTCCGCCGGCTGATTTCTCCACTTGCACCAGCGGTTCGCCCACTCCGAAAGCGTTGACTCTTCTTTCTATGACATCTCTCAATCCTTCCATCGCGTCAGCCGCTTCGGCGGACTTGATGGCGGACAAATCCGCTTTGTAAGTCAGATGCACTCCGCCTTGCAAGTCCAAGCCGAGCTTGAAAGGAACGGACAAAATTCTGGAATACAAAAATGATTCCGGCTTTAAAAAATTAACCGCGTCAAAATAAGCGATGCCCAAACCGGCCAATATGAGCAAAAAAGAAATGAAACGATACTTGGCGGACATAATTTATATCCGCCATATTACACTTTTTCCTTTTTTTTGCACTATTGACATAAATAAAAAGACTCCGCTTTGAAACGGAGTCTTTTTATTTATGATTTTACATATCATAAGCCGAATTCTGTGCCCTCGACATCCGATGTCGAGGGTGCGGTTATTTATCTTGTTCCGCGATTGCTCGCGAAATCACATCCGCCGATGAGGCGGAATATAGCGGCACTTCCGCCTCTTCGGCGGACTCGGCCTTGCACCCGGGTAAGGATTTTGCCGTTTCACCCCCGATGTCGCCATCGGGACTCAACTATCGACATTCAGTGTCGATAGTTGATTTTTCCCTTTCGGAAAAAATCGTCTCTGTTCGCACCTATTGGATTGCTCCATACGGGTATTACCCGCTACCTTTTATTTCCGTCCCGCTCAAGAGCTGGACGGAAGGGAGTTCGGACTTTCCTCTAGCCCAAGAAAAACTTGAACCAGAAACCGCTCAATGTAAAACCACAAACATTATACTATGTCAAATAAAAATGCGCAAGTACAACGGAATTTGTGCCATCGCTAGCTGGCACATCTCATAAAATTTTTTAAATACTCCTTAATTCTTTCATGATCTTCTTTTTCTTTTTCTCCTTTAAAATATATTTCAATAAAATCAACCTTTGAGTCATTGCAATGAAAAGCATAAATTACTCTAATTCCGCTTTTTGCTCCTTTCCCCTTTAGACTTTTGCATTGGAATTTTTTAATTTTAAAAAACCGTAAATTTTCTCTATTCCCCGCATTTTCTATTTCAAAAATACTCTTATTGTCAATTTTTTGAATATGGAGAAGCTCAATGCGAAATTTTTTGACAACTTCCATATCATCACGCAATGATGGAAATTTTTTAAGCAACTTTTTAAAATCGCGCGCGAATTCATTCGTCTCGTTATAATTCATCATCATACTGTCTCACGGAAAATTCCGGCGTTCGACAAAAAACCGCCTCGTAGCTAATTGGATGCAAGTCTTTCGTCCCAATCCACGGCACATCTTTGTGTGAATATTCCTTTATTTTATTAGCGTTAAAATCTTTGAATCTTTCTATTTCTGCGTCAATCAACTCTTTTTCGCAAGCGGAAAAAATCGACAAATCGGCTTTCCTGCGCGGTAAATATTTTTTTTGGTCATACTGAAAATATTTTTTAACCACTGACACTAAATCGCCGTTGCGCTCCATTTGTTTAACAATTTCGGTGAAAGCCGCCGGTGTAGGTCCGTGATGATTTTTGATGTATGTGGCTCCAATAAGCTGTTCTTCATATTTCTCATAATAATCAAAATCAATAAAGTATAAAATCTTACAAATCACCGCTTCGCCAATGTTTGGCAACGCCCCAATTTTTTCTAAAATATATAAAAGCGTTTCTTTGAGTTTTATAATATTTTCCTGTGGTACAGAAATTCTTATTTCTTGTTTTATTTTTTTAGGAATTGTTTGTTTTTCCAATTCTATTTTTGGAGACGGACTTTCTTTCTCTTGAATAAAATCAGTAAAATCAATGCCAAAAATATCCGCCATCTTTTGAGCTTCGGTAATGGTTAAATCACGCTCACCTTGTTCTATTTGAACATAGGTCGGACGAGACACATCAATCTTGGACGCCAAAAAATCTTGCGTTAGATTGTGCTTTTTGCGCTGTTCTAATATAAATTTACCAAGCATATATTTAATATACTTTATCTTTTGGAGGATTTGGATCGATAGCCGGTTTCACTGTGTCACTATCTCTTATTTTTCCATCAAGCCCGTGAATTCTTACTTCGCCACCGCCCGAATTAGCAGAAAATTTTTTTGCAATTTTTTCAGCTTCGCGTTGAGTGTCAAAAATTCCACCCGCTTTATCTGATCCTTCTTTTTTAGCTTGCCAATTCTTATCGGCTCGCCTTGAAACATGATAGTTGGCCATAGTTTTAATGATTAAAAAAAATTAATTACTGCGACTTAGTTTCAGTGTAGACGATGTAAAACTATTTGTCAATAGTAATGTTAATAAGTTATACACAGCCATTTTTACGCTAAAATCATTTGCTCTACTTCTCTTTGCGCTCCAGCGACTATGCTTTCCGCTTCTTGGCGCAATTCCGTTGCCTTCGCTCGTATTTTTCTAATTTTGCCAACCATTTCATTTTGCTTGTCTTTTGACGGATAGATAACTTGCAAACTTCCAACTTCATCAAGATTGATATTTGCCCTCGCCGCATATCTTTTTACTCGTTCTAATTGCATTTGCCCTATTTTTGAAAGTAAAAATTCTTTGGCATAATCCGGTACTACTTCTTCGTTAAATCTAACAGAGGCCAAATTTTGGCTGATATTAGCTTCTTTGTCTGACGAATAAATAGAAACTTGACCAATCGTTGCTCCTATTAGAGCGATGAGTAAATCTCCCTTTTTCAACTGTGAACCCCTAAGTTTTTTACTATGAATTTCTTGTTTAATAAAATTTAAATTATCAAAATCAATTTCATTGTCAGGGTTAATATCGCCACTTCGCAAAAATGGTATTCCGTTACTTTGATCTGTGTAAGCGTCGCCACCTGACAACGGCGTTGCTCCGCTTGTTATTTTTGTTGAAAGATTTTTCAGGGTTTTAACATTGTATTTTGTGGTTGAAAAAATTTTGTCTAACATTTTGAAAATAGGACGAAAATATGAAGGATCAAGTCGGGTGTGAATTTCATCACTCCAAATCTGAAATACTCGTTCTACCCCCCCCCCGCGGCATATCTATACCAAGCTCGCCCAAAACAAAATCGTCAATGGACGACAAAATTTTTATGGCTTTTTCTTCCATTTCTTTTGCATTTTTTCTTGTGTCAAAAGCAAATTTCGCGATTTTTTTCTGTTCATTTTTCGGTAATTCTGCAATCTTGATTTTGAAAAAATCATCAAGGCGTAAATTTTTTATGCCTGTCGTTTGGTTTTGCAAAAATTCGGTATAACCGAGATGATAAATCGCTTGTAAAAAAGTAAAAACATATTCTGGAAAAAATGAATCACCCGCAATTCTTATTTTCTGCAAAAAGTTGCTAAATATGACGGGTTTATCAAACGGCAAGTCCTCAACAAATGCGACCCGCCCGACGGGTTGTATGGGGCTACCGCCTGATTTTTCAATTAAAATATCGCCTTTTTGCAAAGCAAGTTTTTCAACCTTGCTGTTTTTGACATACCTTTGAGCAACATCGTTAAAATTAAGATTATATTTATTATCAAAATTCGTATTTCTCAAAACATAGCAAAGCTGATAATCGTGGTTTGGTTCAAAGGAGATCGGGTCTTCGCCCCAATCTCCAGCAAATGAAAACTCTATAATATTGCCCAATGAAAACGCTTTGTGCGTTGTGCTGTTGATAGTAGCAACAAGTTTTTTGAAAATAGGACGATAGAAAAATGGATCAAGGCGATTTCCTATTTCATTGCTCCAAACGAGAAATGTTTCGGGTGCAGTAATATGATTATTTTTTATTTTTGAAATTTTCATATTCTTTTAAGATAGTTGGGTCTAAATCATTTTGCTTGTCTTTCTTGCCCGTCGCGTCATAGCCAATATGTTCGGCAATCGCCATAAAAATTTTGTAGCGTCCTAGTTTTTCTCTTTCGCCTTTCTTGCGGACGAATACAAGCGATGATTTTACGCCCGCGCCAAAATGAGTAAAAGTAAATTGTGGCAAACTTATCACTGCCAAAATTTGCGCTCTTTCCATTAGAAAATCGCGGACATATTGCAAGGTGGAGTTAGATAAAATGCCGTCGGGCAAAACGATTGCCATTTGTCCAGTTCCGGCTTTCAGAAATTCAATGCAACGCTCAATAAACAAAAATCTCGGTTTTTTGATTGTCGCGGGATTTCTTGCCGTTTTGCCCAAGCGTAAATTTTTCAAGATAGGGGTGTTCGCTTCGCTTCACATTCGCGCCAAATGGCGGATTGGTAACAATCACATCAAATTTATTTTTCTCAAAACCTCTGTTTTTCTCGGTCATCTTGCCGACATCTTCCAGTGCGTCAAAACCGATAACATTTGTGTGTCCGTCATCGTGGATTATCATATTCATTTTGGCAACGCGGGCAATTGAATCGTTTATTTCAATACCGAAAAGATTATTTTGCGCGAAGTCGTGCCAAAAACGATATTTTTCCGCCTCGTCGTTTTCGTTAAATTCTTCTGCTTGCTTTCTTACTTCATCAAGGGCGTGTAAAAGAAATCCGCCCGAACCGCAAGCAGGGTCAAGCACAAGGTCGTCATTTTTTATATTCATCATCTTGACGGCGAAGCTCACAATTTCGCGCGGAGTAAAATATTGTCCGCTTTTGCCTTTGAAAAAATCTTCCATAAACTGCTCAAAGGCAACGCCTTTGGTGTCAAGGTCAGTTTTGGAAAGCGTTACACTTTGCAAGTGTCCAACGACGGTATAAAGTTCTTCGGGGTCAATTTTTAAACTTTCCTTAAATACTTCGGGGTCTTTTTCTTTGGCTTCTTGATAAATTGCGTCAAGTCTTTTATAAACGCTCACGGCTTTTTCGTGCGTCTTAATTTGAAAATCGTAATAATCGCCAGTTTTGCGTCCGCGTTTTTCATCACGGATTTTTACAAAGATAATTTTACAAAGTTCGTCAAAAGCGACAGTCGGGTTTCTTTTACCACCAGCCCAAAGCGTATTATGTGATTTTTCAAGGGCGCGTTTTAATTCTGATTTATCAAGCACTTTCAAATCCCAGTCGGGATCGCCTTTCTTGTAGCGAAATTCCTCAATTTTTCCGTAGGAAATAGGAATATCAGTAATAGTCGCTTTTTCCGGTTCTTTATCATTCCATTCTGCGGTTTCCATTGCTCGGCGAGTATTGCCCGCAACACAAATCGCAAGCGGAGCATGAAGCACACGAGCGTTGGCGATTGCTTGTTTTGTTGCTTGCTCAAATTCCGCGTCGGAAATGCCATCTTTTTTACACTCAACGACAATGTAAGGTTTTGTTTTCGCGTCATCTTCAAAAATAACAATATCCGCGTAGCGTTCTGGTGTTCGGTCAGGCATTTCCGTTTCAAGCTCAATTCGCTTGACGGGATAGTGATATTTTTCGAGCAAATCAAAATAGTATTCGGCGCGGACTTTTTCTTCGGGGTCGTTTAGATTTTCTTTGTGTCCCGACGGCAGATATTCAATTTTTGCTCCGTCGTTCAAGGCGCGAAAATATCCTTTTCGCTCGCCGTCTTTCAAGATTTTTTCAAAAGTATTTTCCATAGTGTTCATTTCATTAAAACATCAAGTGAAACGACAATCCAATTCAATAATGGCTAATGTTAATTATTATACTCTACAGTTCGGTTTCAACCAAAACACCATCAAGGGGTTGCCTTGATGGTGTTTTCATCGACTAATCGGCTTCTTTTAATAATCCATCCCTCCCATTCCTCCCGGCATCGGCGGCATTGGCGATTTTTCTTTCGGGATTTCGGAAACGGCGGCTTCGGTGGTAAGCAGGACGGCGGCGGCCGAAGCGGCGTTTTGCAAAGCGGTTCTGGTTACCTTGACCGGATCAATGATTCCGGCTTTGAGCATATCAGGAACAGTACTGTCGGAGCCGGCGTCGTAACCGATGTTGGAAGCGCTGTTTTTGGCGATTTCTTTTTTGATGTCGTTGGCGATAACGGCCCCTTCGTGCTTGCCGGCGTTGGCGACAATTTGTCTCAACGGCTCTTCTATCGCTCTTAACAAAATCTCAAAACCGACTTCGTATTCTTTGGTGAATTCTTTCGGCGCTTTTATCTTTCCCTCGGCAAATTCTTTGGCAACGATGGCGTTGGCCTTGAGCAAGGCCGTTCCGCCTCCCGCCACGATTCCCTCTTCCACGGCGGCTTTGGTCGCTTCCACGGCGTCTTCTATCTTCATTTTCACATATTTCATTTCTGTCTCGGTGGCGGCGCCGACTTTAATGACCGCCACTCCGCCGACCAGTTTGGCCAGTCTTTCCTGCAGTTTTTCTTTGTCAAAATTGGAATCGCTTTTGGCAATTTCTTTTCTTATCGCCGCGATTCTGGCGTCAATGTCCTGTTTCTTGCCTTTGCCTCCGACGATAGTCGTGTTGTCTTTGGTGGCGATGACTTTTCTGGCTTTACCCAGCATATTTATTTCCGCTTTATCCAACTTCAAACCGACTTCTTCGGAAATGACTTTGGCGCCAGTTACGGTGGCAATGTCTTGCAACATCTCTTTTTTCCTGTCGCCGTAGCCGGGAGCTTTAATGGCCAGCGTGTTGAAAGTCCCTCTTAATTTGTTCACGACTAAGGTCGTCAAAGCCTCGCCATCCAAATCGTCGGCGATAATTACCAGCTCCTTTTTTCCGGTGGCGGCGATTTTTTCCAGCAAGGGCAAAATCTCGCTGATGGCGGAAATTTTCTTGTCCACCAAAAGTATCATTGGCTCTTCGTAAACCGCTTCCATCCTGTCGGCGTTGGTTATCATATAGGGAGAAACATAACCCTTGTCAAATTGCATCCCTTCCACGAATTCGCTTTCCACTCCGAACGATTGCGATTCTTCCACCGTTACCACGCCGTCTTTGCCGACTTTGTCTATGGCGTGGGCGATTTTCTTGCCGAACTCTTCCGACTCGGCGGAAACCGTGGCCACTTGCTCTATCTCTTCTTTGTTTTTTATCGGCTTGGCGATTTTTTTTAGCGCGGCCACGACGGCAACGGTCGCCGCTTCTATCCCTCTCCTTATGCCGAGCGGATTGACCCCCAGCGTTGTTACTCTCATTCCTTCTTTAACGATGGCTTGGGCCAAAACAACGGCCGTAGTGGTGCCGTCTCCCGCCAAATCGTTCGTTTTTCCGGCCACTTCTTTGGCAATCTCCGCGCCCATATTTTCAATCTTGTCTTCCAGCTCAATTTCTTTAGCGATAGTCACTCCGTCGTTGGTTATCGTCGGCGCGCCGTAGCCTTTTTCCAAAATGACGTTTCGGCCTTTCGGACCGAGCGTTATCTTGACGGCGTCGGCCACCGCGTCAATTCCTCTTTTCAAGCCTTCTTTGGCTTTTTCCCTGAATATAATTTGTTTTGCCATATTTTTTAAAAAAATTAGAGTTTACGAATAATTTTTTTGTAAAAATATGAGCAATCCCGCAGCAGCGGGATGCCATACCTTTACTTAACTATTCTATAATCGCCAAAATATTATCTTCGCTTATAATATAGTACTTCTTGTCGCCGACCTTGATTTCATCGGGGCCATATTTGGAAAACACGACTTTCTGCCCCTTTTTGACGGACATCGGGATAAGTTTTCCTTCGCTGTCCCTTTTGCCCGGACCGACTTCTATAATCTTGCCCTGATCCGGTTTTTCCTTGTCCACGGTCTCGGGAATAAAAATCCCCGACTTGGTCTTGGAACCCTTCTCCTCATCGGAAAACGGCTCTATCAAAACATTGTTATGCAACGGCTTTATGTTCTTCATAGAGTTAAATAATTAACTGATAATTAATTTTGTAGTAATGGCATTATATGGAAACAGCCGCCCGTTTGTCAACAACAGTTTCATTTTTTAACTAACCTGCTCATGTCAAGGCGAGACCTTGACATTGCCTACACTCAACCTTATGCCTGCCTTGTTTTTTTATTTTTTAAGGGCTATACTTTAAAAATAGACAAGAAAATATGTTGAAGTCAAAATCCAAAATTATATATCATGGAGAACGGCAAATTCCTCTTTTGGTTGAAAAAGGAGAGGACGGTTTTTATGTCGTTGAATGCCCGATTTTAAAAGGATGTTACACGCAAGGCAAAACCATTGATGAAGCTTTGAGCAACATAAGAGAAGTTATTGACCTTGCCTAATTATAAAAGTGTTGATCGTTCTTTGTTGATAAAAATTTTACGCGACGCAGGATTAAATCAGGAAGAATTTGAAGACCTTAGAAATAAATAGTAATCCTTGCTTTTTATTTTCTTTCCTATACAATACAGGCAATACAAAAAAATGGCTCTTGGGTCAATTATTTCAATATTTCAGATATTTATAAGCGTTGTTTTGATTATTTCCGTTTTGCTTCAGCAAAGGGGAAGCTCTTTAGGTTCGTCTTTCGGCGGAACGGGAACTTCTTATCACACCCGAAGAGGTTTTGAGAAAATTTTATTTAACTCAACGATAATTTTTGGCATTTTGTTCGTTGCGTCCACAATCGCGACTCTTGTCATCAAATAAATCAGAATTCACTTTATGAGGAAACGCGTCCGTCTTCCCAGTTTGGAAGAATTTATATATGTCTTGAGAAATATGAAGCTTTGGGAGAAGCTGGTTTTTCTCGCTTTGGTTGTTTCTTTCTTGGTCTCTTTTTTAGCCATAATTTGGAAAATAAGCAACCTATATATGGCAGAAACGCCGGCTTACGGCGGAACATTGACTGAAGGAATTATCGGAACGCCCAGATTTATAAACCCGGTCTTGGCATCTTCCGACGCCGACAGAGACTTGGTGGCTCTCACTTATTCCGGACTATTGAGGCCGGACAACCGAGGCCGGCTGATCAACGATTTGGCGGAAAAATATGACATCTCGGAAGACGGTCTTATTTATACCTTCACTCTTAAGCAGAACGCCTTTTGGCAGGATGGAGCGCCTATTGTCAGCGACGACATTATTTTTACCATAGAGAAAATAAAAGAGCCGGCCATGAAAAGCCCAAAAAGAGCCGGCTGGGAGGGAGTTTCCGCGGAGAAAATAGACGACAAAACGATAAAATTCACCCTCAAGAAACCCTACGCTCCGTTTCTGGAAAATACGACGATTGGAATCTTGCCGAGCCATATTTGGGAAAATATGTCTTCCGACCAAATCGCCTCCAGCGATATGAACATCAAGCCGATCGGGTCAGGGCTGTATAAAATAAGCGGCATAAAAAGAAATTCCGTCGGAATAATCAGCTCCTATGAACTTTCTTCCAATAAAAATTTTGTCCTGGGAAGGCCGAATATCAAAAAAATTATAATGAAATTCTATCCTTCCGAAAAAGACCTCCTGACCGCTTACCAAAAAGGCGAAGTTGAGATAATCAATGCCGTAACTCCTCAAGAGCTGGAGAAAATAAAAACGAGCAACATCGTCAAAACTCTGAATCTCCCGAGAATCTTCGGCGTCTTTTTAAACCAAAATAGCGCCAAAGTCTTGACCAAAAAAGAAATCCGCCAGGCTTTGAATTTGGCCGTTGACCGTAAAAAAATAATAGACGAGGCGCTGAAAGGTTTCGGCGCGGAACTTTTTTACCCCCTGCCGGCCGGAACATTCGGAGCCCTGCCAAAAAGCGAGACTGACATTTATTCTTTGGAATCCGCCAAGGAGCTTCTTGACAAAAACGGCTGGAAGATGAATACTGGCGAACAAGTTTTGGAAAAGAAAATCGGCAAGGAATTGTTCAGATTTTCTTTTTCCATTTCCACCTCCGACGCCCCTGAACTTAAAGAAACCGCTTATCTTCTCAAATCAATGTGGGAAAAAATCGGAGCGAAAGTTGATGTGAAGATATTTGAAACAGGCGACCTAACTCAAAATGTCATCCGGCCGAGGAAATACGACGCTTTGCTGTTTGGCGAAATAGTCGGCCGGGACCCCGACCCGTTCGCCTTTTGGCATTCTTCTCAAAGAAACGACCCGGGGCTTAATGTCGCCCTTTACACGAACATCAAAGCGGACAAGCTTCTTGAAGAAGCGAGGGGCGCGCAAGACGAAGCAAAACGGGCGGACAAATACAAAGAGTTTCAGGAAGAAGTTTCCAAGGACATACCGGCGATATTCTTGTTTTCTCCGAAATTCATTTATATTATTCCGAAAAACCTGAAAGGAACGGATGAGATGGAAAGCGTAACGGTTCCGTCGGAAAGATTTTCCATGATTCACCGATGGTATAAAACAACGGACAAAGTTTGGAAAATTTTTGCGAAATAGAAACAAGCCCTCGTGGCGGAATTGGCAGACGCGCTAGTTTCAGGTACTAGTGGCCGCAAGGCCGTGGAGGTTCAAGTCCTCTCGAGGGCAAATCCGGAACGGATATTAAAACTAAAATTTATTATTACTAATTAACATTTATGGAAAAACAAACAAAAGAAAAGAAGATGCCGGTCAGGATAATCCCCATCGGCGGAGTGGAAGAAATAGGCCGCAATATGACGGTCGTTGAGTACGGCAGTGAAATTATCGTCATAGACGCCGGCATCCAATTTCCCGAAGAGGAAACCCCGGGTATTGATTTCATCATACCTAACACCGAATATTTGGAAAAAAATAAAAGCAAAATCAAGGCTCTTGTAATCAGCCACGGGCATATGGATCACGTGGGAGCGGTTCCCTACCTCATAGACAAACTGGGTTTCCCCGTCATCTACACCACCAAGTTCTCCAAAGCGATCATCCAAAAAAGGCAGGATGAATTTCGGCATATGCCGACGCTGAAAATAGAAGAAGTCGCTTCCGACAGCGTTATAAATCTTGGAAAACTGAAAATAAAATTCTTTGACATCACTCACGCCATACCGGACGCCATCGGCGTTATCATAGACACTCCTTACGGCAATGTTATTTACCCGGGAGACTTTAGAATAGAACTGGACGAAAACAGCAAGCCCGTAAATATTGAGCACTATCAAAAATTGGGCAAAGAAAATAATTTGGTTTTGTTTTTGGAAAGCACCAACGCCGAAGAGCCGGGCTTTTCCATTCCGGAAAAAGTCGTCTATCAAAATCTGGAAAAAATGGTGACGGAAGCGAAAAACAGAATCATAATCGGGATGTTTTCTTCTCACATAGAAAGAGTGATAGAAATAGTAAAGGTTGCCGAAAAATGCGACAAAAAAGTGGTCATAGACGGCTACAGCCTTAAGACCAGTTTTGAAATAATAAAGGCTTTGGGTTATTTCCACCCCAAAAAAGATGTCATTGTTCCGGTTGAAAAAATAGACAGTTATCATCCTTCCAAAGTTATCGCCATTTGCACCGGCTCTCAAGGAGAACAAAACGCTTCTTTAATGAGAATAGCCAATAAGAGGCACAAGCACATTAAGATAACCAAAGATGACACGGTAATTCTTTCTTCGTCCGTTATCCCGGGCAACGAAAAAAGCATCCAGAGCCTGAAAGACAACCTCTCCCGGCAAGGGGCCAAGATTGTCCACTACGGAGTGGCTTCGGTCCACGCCTCCGGACACGCCTGCCAGGAAGATTTGAAGCTGATGGTCAGAATGATCAAGCCGAAATACTTGATTCCCGTTCACGGCAACCATTTTATGCTTAAAACAAACGCCGATGTGGCGGAATCGGTCGGCATAGCCAAAGAAAATATCGTCGTGCCTTTTAACAACGGCGTCATCATAGAAGCCGATGATGAAAAAATAAAAATGCTTAAAGAAAGTGTGCCTTCAAACTATGTGATGGTGGACGGACTGGGAGTGGGCGACATTAAAGAGGTGGTTTTGCGCGACAGACAGATGCTTTCTCAAGACGGGATATTCGTGATGATTACGGTGATAGATTCGCAAACCGGCAAGGTCAAAAATTCTCCGGATATTATTTCCAGAGGATTTATTTATCTGAAAGAATCCCAAGATTTGCTCAAACAGACTAGATTTTTAATCAGAAAAGTGGTGGAAGAAGCTACCGGGAAAATGCATCCCATTAATGTGGATTTCGTCAAAGAAAATTTGCGCGAACGAGTCGGCAAGTTTTTATTCCAAAAAACTCACCGCCGGCCGATGGTGCTTCCGGTTATAATAGAAGTGTAAAAACAATCAAGGAGTGGTAAAATAAGTTAATGCCGAACAAGAAAAAAATAATTTTTAGCGGAACGGCGCCGTCGGGAAATATCCACATAGGAAATTATCTCGGCGCCGTTAAGCAATGGGTGGAACTGCAAAACACCGCCGAATACCAAACTATTTTTTGCGTCGTGGATGAGCACGCCATCACCACGCCTCAAGATCCGGCGAAGCTCCGCTCAAAAATTCTGGAAGTTTTCACTCTTTATTTGGCGCTGGGCATTGATCCGGAAAAATCAATCATTTTTGTTCAGTCCGCCGTTCCCGAACATACCGAGCTGGGCTGGATTTTAAACACCATCACTCCCGTCGGCGAGCTGGAAAGAATGACTCAATTCAAAGACAAATCCCAAAAGCAAAAAAGTGTTTTGGCGGGGTTGCTTAATTATCCGACGCTTATGGCGGCCGACATTCTGCTTTACAAAACCAATCTTGTTCCCGTCGGCGAAGACCAGCTCCAGCACATAGAAATAACCAGAGCGATTGCCAAGAAATTCAACTCCGCCTACGGCCAAACCTTCGCCATTCCCGAACCGTTCATAAACAAAGAAGGAAAAAGGATAATGAGTTTGGACGATCCGTCAAAAAAGATGTCCAAATCGGCGGAAAATCCAAAAAATTATATCGCCTTGCTGGACTCGCCGAAAGCGATAAGAGAAAAAATAAAAGCCGCCGTAACCGATTCCGCCAGCGAGATAAAATACGACGCGCAAAACAAACCGGCCATATCAAACCTGCTTACAATTTACAGCCTGTTTTCCGGCCTGCCTGCCGGTAGGCAAGGAAAAAAAATAAGCGAGTTAGAAAAAGAATACGGAGGTAAAAATTACGCAGTATTTAAATATGATTTGGCGGAGGCTATAATTGAAGGCCTGTCCCCTATCCAAAAAAAATACAAAGAATTGTCCGCCAATCCGGATTATCTCAAAAAAGTTTTGCGAGACGGCGCCGAAAAAGCCAAAACCATCGCTTCTCAAACCATGGCCGAAGTCCGCTCAAAAATCGGCTTTTTGGAAATTTAATTTTCCGTATTCAAGAAAAATTTTTGGATGACTTTTTCTCCGATTGCCTCTTGGGCGTTGCCGCTAAAAACAACTTTCCCTTTGTCTAACAAATAAGCCCTGTGAGCGATATCAAGCAGAGATTTAATGTTATGTTCCACCACCATAATCGCCGTTTTGTGTTTTTCGTTTATCTCTTTGATTTTCGCGAAAACTTCCTTGACGAGTTTTGGCGCGAGTCCGAGGGACGGCTCATCCAGCAATAATATTTTAGGGTCGGCCATAAGCCCTCTGGCCAGCGCCAGCATTTGTTGCTGGCCGCCGGAAAGAGTCCCCGCTTTAGTCTTAATTTTCACTTTCAAGTCCGGAAACATTTCAACCGCCTCTTCAATCCTTCTTTTCAATTCATTCTTGTCCTTTACGGCAAAGCCTCCCAACTCTAAATTTTCCATCACGGTAAGACGGTTAAACACTCTTCGGCCTTGGGGCGCGAAAACCACGCCCATCCGCGCCATTTCGTAAGACAACGGCGTTACCGCTTTTTCGTGCCACAAAACAGAGCCGGAGTAAATCGGCGCCAAGCCGAAAATAGCTTTCAGTATGGTGGATTTCCCCGCCCCGTTCGGACCCATCAACGCCACTATCTCGCCCTCGTCAATGGCAACATCAACCCCGTCCAGAGCCTTCACTCCGCCGTAATGAACATGAACATCTTTAAGTTGAAGCAGAATTTCTTTTGGCAACTTTTTAATTCTTTAATTTACTTCTACTGCTTTTCCATCTTTGATAACTTTTATAACATATTTCGCACTCATCAAGTCTCCATTTTTATCAAAACTAATTTCGCCAGACAGCCCAGATAATCTTGTTTGGTAAAGTTTGTTTTTAATGTTTTCTCCGGAAATATCAGATATGTTCATTAAACTTTTAGTCAACACTTTTACCGCATCATAATATTGTGTAGAACACACAGGGATTTCTTTATTATTGCGCTTAAGTTCCATTTCTTTTTCTAAAAATGCCGAAGGAATTAATGACTTCAATTCTATCCAATAAGCTCCTTCAGACGCACTTTTTGCCTCAGAAATTAATTTTGATTCACTCCATGAGCTATTTCCAAAAACTGGAATGTTTATTTTTAATTCTTTGGTTTGTTTTAATCCGATAGTGGCTTCATCAATATAACCGATAAAATAAATAAATTCTGGGTTTGCAGATTTAATTTTTGCAAGATGTGCCCTCAAATCTTTACTGCCTTGTTGATAAGATTCTTCAACCACAATATTGCCCCCAAGCTTCATAAAAGTTTCTTTAAAAACTTTTTCTAATCCATTCCCCCAATCATTATTAATATAAAGCATGGCAACTTTAGAATAACCAAGCTTGTTCTTTACATATTCAGCCACAATTTTTCCTTCAAAAAAATCTGATGGGTAAATACGGAAAATATAATCACCCGAATTAGTAATATCCGGAGCGGAAGAACATGGAGAAATAAGCGGAATTTTGTTTTGCTCGATAATTGGTGCAACGGCTAAAGTTGCGCTTGAACAAATTTCACCAATAACTGCCGATACTCTGTCTAGGTTAATAAGTTTTTGAACGGCATTTATAGCTGGAACGCTGGAACATTTACTGTCTTCAATAATAACTTCAATTTTTTTACCATTTACACCGCCAGAATCATTAACTTCCTTAACAGCCAACTCAGTAGCAATTTTTGAACCCTCTCCAAAAGATGATAAATCGCCCGTCAACGGCAAAATCACCCCTATCTTAATCGTCTCTTTTGTTTTTTCCTCTTTTGTCCCGAATAATTTGACTCCTCCCCAGACCACGACAGCCAACACGATTATTCCGATGATTATTTTTGATGTTTTATTCATAAAATTTATTTTATAATAAAAACCGACTTTTTTACGCGTCGCACATGTTCAAATGACGTTCAACTCTCGTCAATCGCGCTTCAAGTTTTTTAAAAAATTCAATATCGGCTTTTTGAATCAAAACCGGTTTTAAAGCGTTAATTTCGCCTCTTATGGCAAAAACTTCTTGTTCAATATTATCCAGGCGAACATTTATTTGTTTAACATCTTGCTTTAGAACATTAATATCAGCCTGCATTAAAATCTGGCTATCTTTAACCTCTTCCAAATCCTCTCTTATTTTGCCAACTTCTCCAAAAGTCGCATCACCTTTCATTCTAATAAAATCAAGAGACTCTCCAAACACTTTAAAGTTAGACCTGACCTCCTCCAGCACAACGGCAACATAGTCTTTTTCCTTTTCTGACATTTTTTTGAAAGGAAGATTTGTTTTCTCGGCTTTGTTCTTTTTATTTGATCCTTTTTTCATTATTGTCATTATATAACCCGCCGACTTAAACCGCAATACCCGCAACCCTATTTGGGATTTGTGATTTGGAATTTCTATTTTTACTCCCCCAAATACGCTTCCGCCACTTCTTTTTTCCTCAAAACTTCTTCCGGTTTGCCTTGCGCCAGTAATTTGCCGCTGTCCATCACTATCGCATAGTCGCAAAGTTCGCGGATAATCTCCATATTGTGCTCAATTAAAATAACGGTTTTGCCTTCCTGTTTTAAATTTTTGATAATACCGGAGACCGTCTTTATTATTTCCGGGAAAAGTCCGGCGAAAGGCTCGTCCAAAAGATATATTTCCGCCTGTGTGGAAACGGCGCGGGCGATTTCCAGCAGTTTTCTTTGGCCGTAAGAAAGATTGACCGCCAGCTCGTTTCTTTTTTCCCAAAGACTGACTTTTTCCAGCGCTTCTTTCGCCTTGCCCAGATGATAATCATTGCGCTTTTCAAAAAGCGCGCCGAAAACATTTCTCTCGGTAAGAACTGCCAGCACATTATCCAAAACCGTCATCTGGTTAAAAAGCCGCGCTTCTTGGAATGTGCGGGTAATGCCGTAAGCGGAAATGTCATACGGTTTAATCTTGACGAGTTTTAATGAACCATCCACGATAACCATTCCGCCGTCAATGCCAAACATACCGCTTAGCAAATTGACCAATGTGGTTTTGCCCGAACCGTTGGGACCGATAATTCCCGTGATTTTCCCTTTTTCTATATCCATAGACAAAATATCCACCGCTTTCACGCCGTCAAACCGTTTCGTCAGATTTTTTGTTTGAAGAATGAGCATTTTGAATTTTACGTGCAATTTGACACACAATTTGGAATTTTATAATTTACACTCGCCTTATATTATGAACTCCTCAAAATTATCTTTTGTTATCGTATTAACTGTAGCGTTGTAATTTTTTACAAATAATTCTGGCGTCCTTACTTTGTCTTTGGACCATTTTAATTCATAACCGGCAATTTGACCTTCAAATTCTTCCGCATAATCAACCTCAGAGCCGTATTTGCTTCTCCAAAAATATTGATTCGCGAATCTTTCTTCGTATTGAAGCTTCTTTTTTCTTTCAATAACGCAAAAATTTTCCCAAAGAAAACCAACATCGTCCCTTATTTCAAGGGGGGTCGTTCTTTGAATTAAAATATTGCGAATGCCAAGATCGTAAAAATATATCTTTTTCTTTTTTCCAATCTCATTTCTTGGATTTCTGGAAAGAGAACTGAGCCGGAAAATAACAAAGGCTTTTTCCAAAAGATTAATATACTTTGACACAAGTTTTGTTGAGACTCCCAATTTGACCGACAGCTCGTGAACAGAGACCTCTTGTCCGATTTGAAAAGCGATCAGTTGCAACATTTTTAGCAACAAGTCAGGTTTTCTTATGTCTTCAAATTCAAAAATGTCTTTGTATAAATATTGACTTGCCAAATTTTGAAGCAATGTCATTGATTCCTGTTCAGTTTTATTGATAACTGTCGGATACGAACCGAAACGCAAGAGACGTTCAAGAGAAGCACGAGTATCTCTCAATGAAAAGGCCGCGGAAAGTTCCGAGTAAGAAAATGGATAAAGGATGAATTCAAGAGCTCTGCCCGTAAGAGGCTCGTTTACTTTGTTTGACAAATCAAAACTTGACGACCCCGTGGCCACTATTTGGACATCGGGGAATGTGTCAATAATAAGCTTAAGAGTAAGACCTATGTTTTTCACCCTTTGGGCATCATCAAAAACAAAAAACTTGCCGTCGCCTAAAAACTTTTTCAAATGCGCGGCATTATGAATCTCAAGCTGTTGTTTGTTGTGTATATCATCACAATTTATATAACTTAATTGATCGCCATATTTTTCAATAAGTTTCTTGGATAAAGTGGTCTTGCCAACCTGTCTTGGTCCGTAAATAATAATGATCTTGCCCCTAAACAGCCATTTTTCTATATTTTGTTCCAGTTTCCTTTTTATAATCATAGGATTAAAATTTGCCCTATTTTTGATACTATAGTATCAAAATGCACCATGACTGTCAAATGCGCGCTCAAATCGTTTCGTCAGATTTTTTGTTTGAAGAATTTTCACAACTTATATTCCCCCGCCAAACCTTGCGGACGATAGAGCATCAGCAAAATCAATATTACGCCGTAGATAACCTGCCGCATTTGAGCGGCGATATCGTTGGGCATACCCACGAAACGCAACGCTTCCGGCAGAAGTATCAAAAACAAGGCGCCCAAAAGCGAACCTTTCAGGTTGGAAAGCCCGCCCAAGATGACAATGGCTAAAATAAATATTGATTCCATAAGCCAAAACGACGACGGGTCAATAAAGGTGATGTAGGAAGCGAAAAGCGAGCCGGCGACCGAAGCCATAGCCGCGCTGATGACGAAAATCGCCAATTTATAGTAAAGCGTATTGTAGCCAAAAATTTGAATGGCTTTCTCGTCTTCTCTTATGGCCTTCAATATCCTGCCGAAGGAAGAGTTGACGATGAAGCGGGAAATAAAATAAATCAGTCCCAAGAACGCCAAAGACAGCCCGAGAAACGACAAGTTTGAGGAAAAATCCAGACCAAAAAGATTCGGCTTGGAAATTCCCGGAATACCAAGGGGCCCTCTCGTTAGCTCCTGCCAATTAAGAAACACCGAGAAAATTATGATGTTAAAACCGAACGACGCCAAAGCGTAATAATCGTCGTCAAACTTGCTTAAAATAAGGCCGATAAGAAGAGCGATGACGGCCGAGATAATTACTGCCGCGATTACGGATATGAAAAAGTTTACTCCGAACGAAGTAAGGAGTATGGCCGTCGCGTAAGCGCCGATGCCGTAAAAAGCGGCATGAGTAACGGAAAGCAAACCGGTATAGCCGACAACGAGATTAAGGCTTAATCCCAAAATGCCGTAAATGGCGAACAAAATGGCGAGATGAATTAAATACTGCATGGATGAGTTATCAAGTTTATAAAGTTAAAAGTTGATGAACTTTCTACTTCCTCATAATACCTTGCGGACGAAATAATAAGAAGATGATAAGTAATCCAAAAGCGATCGCATCTTTCCATTCTCCCGATATTTTCCAGATGCCGAAATTTTCCGCGAAACCCAGCAAAAAAGCGCCGAGAAATCCCCCGTAAATATTGCCGACTCCGCCGATGACGGAAACAATGACCCCTTTAAGCAATAAACTCATTCCCATGGTCGGCTCAATGCCGGTATCAAAGCCGATTAAGATGCCCGCCAGCCCGGCAATGGCCGAACCGATGATAAAAACCCGGCTGATTATCTTGTCCGTGTTTATGCCGATAATTTTGGCCGCTTCCTCATCGTCGCTGACCGCTCTTGTCATTTTCCCGAATAAAATGTATTTCAAAGAAAGAACCAGCGCGGCCGTTATCAAAATTCCCGATATTAAAATAATAAGCTGGGTTTGAGTTATCACTCCGCCATAAATTTCGTATATTTTTTGGGTTGAATAATTCCGCCAAAAAGTCTGGAATTGGCTGGTAAACAATATGGCGATAATCGCCTGCAAAGCGGTGAAAGCGCCAAGCGACGCGATAAGAAGCGCCATATTGGACGCTTTTCTTTTTCTAAGCGGCAGATATATCAACTTGTCCAACCCATAACCGACAATCGCCGCCATGACGATGCCGATAAAAACGCTTAAAAATAAATTCAAGCCGAGCGTCTTGCCGAAAAACAAAAAAGCGTAAGCGCCGATGACGGCGATTACGCCATGGGTCAGATTGAAGAATTTGGTCGCTCCGTAAATTAAATTGAAGCCCAGCGCCACCATGGCGTAAATCGCTCCGGCGATGACGCTGTTTAAAATAAGTTGGGGAAGAATGTCCATTTGGAAATTATATCTTTTTTGACGCTATTTCTCAACAAAATTGCCTCGTTCAAACGAGGCAATTTTGTTCAATCTGAATGTTGTTGAATTATTTTACCTCAATAACTTCTCCGTTTACGATTTGCTTCACGGTGAATGTAATGCCGGTCAAATCGCCGTTCTTGTCAAGACCATAATTTCCTATAACCCCACTGAAATTTTGTAGCCCATACAGATAATCTCTAATTTTCTCTGTATCTAAGCCAACCTCTTTAATTGCTTGAGTTAAAATATATATGTGGTCGTATGACGCGCCCATGTAAAATTCCAAGTTGGGTTTCCCATATTTAGCTTGATAATCAGCCAAGAATTTTACTGCTTTCGGATTATCTTTACTTAATCCCGGCGCATCAATCACGGTCAATCCATTTGCTACTGTGCCCGCCACCTTAAGCGCTTCTGCCCCCGCAACCACAACATTACCAAATAAAGGAATGCCAATACCAATTTCTCTTGCTTGCTTCACGATCGCGCCCCCAGCTCTTTCCACTTGGGGATTGATAAATAGTGCCTCCGGGTTAGCCGCTTTGATTTTCGTAAGATGTGTTCTGAAATCGGTTGTTCCGGGAGCAAAATTTTCATTTGCGACCAATTCACCTCCGCCCTGCTTAATAAATTTTACAAACACTTTCAATGCGCCCTGTGCATAATCTGTGTTTTCTGATATCACAGCGACTTTCCTGTGATTTTTAAGCATAATTTCTGCAGTCGCTCTCCCGCTGTCGCTATCCGAAGGGTTGTTCCTAAAAATAAAATCGCCGGCATTTGTTATGTCAGGACTCGAAGCAGCCGGAGAAAATACGATAATCTTATTTTGCTCAGTAACTGGAGCAATGCTAAGCAAGTCACCACTGCAAACAATTCCGGCAATAATTTTTACGCCATCGGTATTAATGAGCTTCTGGGTTGCGCTCACTGCGTCTTTTCCAGAGCATTTGCTATCTTCGTAAATAACCTCTAGTTTTCTTCCGTCTATACCACCCTTATTATTTATTTCATCAACTGCGATCGTGGCAGAATTTTTAATAGGTTCGCCATATGAGACTGCATCACCGGTCAAGGGCGCAATAAATCCAATCTTTATCGGCTCTTTGACGGCTTGCTGGTTGGAATTTTTGCCGAAATAAGAAAATCCGGCGACTATCAAAATAATGGCTATTATTCCGATGATTATTTTTTTCATTTGTTTATTTATTAAGTTGATAATAAGTTGATAATTTTAAAATTTAATTTCTTAATTTTACCCCCCCGTTTATTTTGTCAACGCTTACATCTTATTTTTTAAGATAAAAACAAATTCTTCTACGCTTATACCAATATCGCTTAAAATTCCGCGCAAGGAATATTCTCTCTATCTTTTATAAGCCCTTGAACATGACAGACAATGGCTTCTTTAAGATTTTGTTTAACTTCTTTTATGGTGTCACCGCAAGTATGAAGCCCTTTAAGAATAGGAACAAAACCGTGATAACCTTTTGGCCTGTCCGGTTCAATAATTACACGAAATGTGTATGGTTTTAAATTGCTTCTCATAATGTCCCTATTTTACTATAATTAAAAAGACAGTCATGGTTGTTGGTTTTTTTATCAATTCAAGATTACAGTTTGTATTCTATCGGTTCGCTGGCTGACTCGCTTATCATAAACTTTGCCATAACGATATTTCCGAACTTATCCTTCGCCGCCGCATCTTCAGCCGGGTTGAAAGCTCCGTTGCCGTTATCCCAATGAATCATAGCGTAAAAACTTTCTCCGGCCACGCTCTTTCTGTTTAGAGTGACGGAAAAATTCCTGGATTCCCCCGTGTTTAAAAGACTGCCAAAGCCGATAATCGCCCCCGGCGCGCCCGCTTCTTCTTGATGAATGGAGACATAGCCTTTCTTGCTTAAAGTAGCCCGTCCCACATTGACGAACCGTCCCGGCTTTTGATTAGCCACGAAAATTGAGTCTTCCATGCCGGCCACTTGTTCGCTTTGTTCTCCGCCAACTTGATCATTAGTGGCGTTTCTGCCGGAAAAATATCTCCAAACAAATATGCCGATAACGATAACGACTATTATGCCGATAATGAGCCCTTTTGATGATTTTTTTTCTTCCATATTTTTATTATTTAATAATTATTTAATTAAAACAAACCGACTTTTAATGTTAAATCTATTATACACCGCCAATTTGATATGTAAACCGCAATCTATATAATCAAGCAAATGAACGATAATTGCCCGATGAGAATAAACAAATATTTAAGCTCGCAAAATTACTGCAGCCGGAGAGAGGCTGACGGGCTTATCAAGGCCGGATTAGTGAAAATAAACAGGCGAACCGCCTTAACCCGATTGAAGCCTTAAGATACGAATAAAAAAATTCCGTTTGTAACGGAATTCTTTTTGCGGGCTGAAGAAATTTAAACGCTTCGCTTATTTTCTTCTCTTGGCAGTTTTCTTTTTCGCAATTTTTCTTTTTTTAGCAGTCATTTTTTTCAAATGAACTTAAATAACTTTTAATAGGCTTGACCTTTACTTAAATTATACTCTATCCTGGAAAATAAAGGCGAATTAAAAATTAAAACTGTGCATAATTTTTTTAAAAATAAAAATACTCTATTTTTCCAAATCTAGAATCTCGTCAACGCGGATTTGGCGGACGAAGTCCGGAACGTGGCTGACTAGAATCATGGCGCCGTCGTATTTGTTGAGCGCTTCGGCGATAACGGGCAAGTGGCGGAAGTTGATGTGATTGGTCGGCTCGTCCAGAATCAAAAGCCCGGGCTTGAGCAAAACCAATCTGGCAAAAGCGACCAGCCCTTTTTGCCCTTCCGATAACCGTCCTATTTTCGTGTTGATGATTTCAGCATTTATTAAAAATCCAGCCGCCATCGCCCGCATATCTTCTTCTATCTTTTTATCCATCACCGCCATCAGAGTGTCTCGGACGGTATCCTCAAAATTAAGAGTGGAAAAATCTTGCCGGTAATACCCTATTTTCGTCCCTTCCATTATCTCAATCCCTTTCGCCTTGCCGGAAGCGATGGTTTCCAAAAGCGTCGTCTTGCCGATGCCATTAGGCCCGGCGATAAGCAAATGATTATTTTTCTTGACGACAATGTTGGCTTTGTGGGTTACGGGCTTGCTTGCCCCGAGCTTCGTTGAGGGGTGTTTCTTGAGCGTCGTGTAAGAAGAAATTTTTAAAACATTCCCCACAATTTCCGGCTGAGAAGGAATGATAAAAGGACGGATGGTTTTGTCTTCCTTGCGCACATCCACCAAATCCGCTTCCAGCTCTTCCGTCTTTTCCCGCATTTTTTTGGCGACATTTCTCATTTTCCCGCCCTTAAAAGCGAAAAAGTTGGCTTTTTCTTTGTTTTCCTGAATCTCTTTGGCCAGTTGGGCGTTTTTCCTGTTTTCTTTTTCTATTCGCGCCGAAATGTCTTTGACCACGTCCAGATAATTCCCCGCATATTGTTCAATCTTGCGGGTGAAAACGTCCAAATACAAAACGCCAGCAGTAAAAGCGTTCAAGAAACCGGAATCGTGCGAAATGACGACGCAGGTCTTTTTGTAATCAATCAAAAATTTGGTCAGATGCTCTATGCCAGCCTTATCCAGATTATTGGTCGGCTCATCCAGCAATAATAAATCCGGCTTTTGGATAAGCGCCGAGGCCAAAAGAAGCCGGGCTTGCTGTCCGCCGGAAAATGATTTGATGATTCGGCTATGAAGTTTTTCATGCCCCTTCAAATTCACCACCTCCAACGCTTCGTCTATTCTCGGGTCAATGTCGTAAACCTTATGCGGAAAACATTTTTCAAAAAATTCCCGGACGGTAAGCTCCATCTGATCTCGCGGGATGACTTGTCTGGCAGTGGCGATAGTGGTGCCGTTTGATATATTAACTTTGCCCGATTCCGGCTTCAGTCCGCCGGTGATGAGCTGAAATATCGTGCTTTTTCCGGCGCCGTTTTGGCCCATCAAAGCCACTTTCATTCCCTTGCGCAAAGAAAAATCCGCCTCGTTTAAAATCGGGTAAATGGGGCCGTAATCAAACGACACCTCCTCAAATCTAAGTATTGTTTCCTCTTTGGCCATACCCTGCACAATAGCGTATTTTCAACAAAAAAGAAAGTAATGTTCAGGGGTTGCCTTGATGGCAATGCAATGGCTGATTATAATACTTATGCACTGTGGATAACTGATGATTGCACACTTTCTAATTACTTTCTATAATAGCATTATGATTACAAAAAAACAAAAACGAGTTTTCGATTTCGTAAAGGAATACCATATAAAATATGATTACGCCCCTTCTCTT
>Ga0209211_10001462_pt1 | contig 44541 bp, 37 predicted proteins | sample RifGroA2_FD_183992 | JGI IMG/M metagenome (GOLD analysis project Ga0209211, IMG submission 183992) | Groundwater microbial communities from Rifle, Colorado, USA - Groundwater A2 (SPAdes) (version 2) | ecosystem: Environmental > Aquatic > Deep subsurface > Groundwater | place: Rifle, Colorado...
AAACAAACCGGAAAGTATTTCCTTCATGTCTGTTTTCTCAAAATTATATTCCATGGCGCCACGTTCTATGTGAGACACATCCAAGAAATCACCTATTATTAAAACCAATCTTTGAGAAGATTGAAAAATATTGTTTACCGGCTCACGCATCCTGTTTGTAAGCTTGCCATAACTTTCCTCCAGTATCATTGACGCATAGCCCTTAATAGCTGTGAGTGGCGTGCGTAGCTGGTGTGAAGCGATGGAAATAAAATCTGACTTTGCCTCATCTAACTGCTTCAGCCTCAAATTGGCAAACTCAAGTTTAGTAGCCAATTCCTCAATCTCCTCACGCGCGCGTACTTCTTTAAGGACAGAACGAATGAGAAAGATGCCAAAGATAGTAACATAAAAAAGAAAGCCGGCATCTATAATTCTTTCTTTATTATTGCTATCAACAAGAAATATTTTTACTAAGATGGCTATCCAAAGAGCAAAAGTAAACAACTCCGCGGCGATTGTTTTTATATTAAATAAACGATGTTTCAAAATAGCATAAGCTATAATTCCAGCTGTTATAAAGCCGGAAAAATAAACGACAGGATAAACTGAAATACTATAAGCCGGCAAAAATGCCAATGATCCAAGCGTGGCCAATATAAACATTGCTAAAAATATAAAAAAGGTTTGCACCTTTTTATCTTTATCATTGGTTATTTTATAATATTTAAATAAATTAAAGAGAGATAAGGATATAGCTATTCCAAAAAATACAACAAAAAAATTGTGCAATAAGCCGGATTGCAAATGACAACCGTATTCATAATGAAAAACTCCGCTTAAAAAATAATCACTCTTACTCAAAAATAAAAACAAGAGAGATATTAAATATAACACTACTATGAAATTTTTCTTTTGTTTTTCTTTTTCCGTAAAAACTACAGAGAAGTGGTAAGTGATAGTCGGTATAAAAACAACAAATACATAAATCAAACGATCCCAAAAAATAATATCATCATTGTTGTCACAACTGTTAATAAGAAAATAACTTCCGGTAAGCCAGCTCCCTATTAAAAAAGCAAATAAAGTAAAATATAAATTTACCTTTGATCTAAAATTTACAAGAAAAATAAAAAAAGTTAATCCAAAAACAAGGATGGCACTAACCAGCGGGAATAAAGTTAACATGTTTCTATGTAAGAAAAAACTAATAACCTCTATTGGTTATTATACAACTCAAACCCGTATTTGTTAAATTTATCGCGGATAAAATCAATCCCCTCTAAGTCAATGTGCCCCAAGGATAATTTATCAAATTCTTTTTCTGCGGATAAAATCATTGTCTCCGTAAGGCAACCGAAAAATACTCCCTTGGGAAGTCCGACATTGAAATTTATACGTGCTTCTGGTATTTTAACCAACCCGCCATCAATCATTATTAAATCACTTCTTTCATTAAGGACATCACTTGAAACATTTCTTGGCTGGGTTATATCATAAACGATAGCCCCGTTTTTAAGGTGCTCAGATTTTATAAAAGCGGAAGATGAAGACGTGGCAACAATCACTATGCCGGCAGAAGATATTCTATCTAACGAATCGGTAACTTCTACATTATTATCTTTTCTAATCTCGAATATTTCTTTTTTTAATAATTCAATATGAGACATTGTCCGACCGACAAGAATTAAATTAGCTGTGTAATCTCTGACAATAAGTCTTGAAACAGCAGAACCGATTGACCCGGTCGCGCCAACAATGGCAATTGTTTCGTTATTTAAATCAATTCCTTTTACCTTGGCTATGTTTTGCACATCCAAAAAAGTGATACAAGAAGTAAGCGCATTACCTGTAGTAAGATTAACTTCTACTTTCTCAATCAAATCTTTCCCTCCGTTAGTTACACTTGATGTTAACGCTCCCAAACCCACAATATTAGCACCTCTTTTTTCCGCTAATTTTACGGCTTGAATTATTTTTTTTGTGGCGTATTTTTTGTCTTTTAGCATTTGTTCAGGCAACATTGATATAACAATAAAATATCCTCTGACTGGTTTACCAGTTAGATCTTTAAAACCAGTTACTTCTGAAGCTGTTACTGGCCACATGTGTTTTAAAAATAATAACAATATCGATTTTGGCAAAAATTTCAAAAAAAAGTATTTATTTGTCGCGTCTTTGATATTTCTAGGGTGAGCTATAAACGCGAAATAATTTTTATCTTTATTAAAATTTGGCAAATACCTTATAATCAGATCCCTCACCGCCCCGTAAATTAAAATTAAGAATTTCATATTATTTAAGAGAGATTGAAGCAAATTAACTCAAAAATATGGTGCGTGTGTTTATGTTCTTTTTCAAAAACTTTTTTTGTTCTTATTTCAAAATTATCAAAATATTTTTTTATTAAATCAAAAAACCAAATCTCCCACAAATTTGTTCTTTTGGATACAATCTTCTCATCTGATGTAAAATCCAATAAATAAAATGCACCTCCACTTTTCATCTTTTTAAAATAAAAAGGCAGAACATTAATTATTTGTTCCTTGTTGTTAAAACACAATGAGTAAGAGGAGTAAATTAAATCATAATGCTTATCGGCTTTTATGTATTTGCCAATTTTATTTACATCAAAATAGTCGGTTTCAACATTGATGATTTTTTTATCATCGTTATTTTTTTTAATTTCCTTGTCTATTGCCAAAATTTTTTTACCAATTTTTTTAGAAAGCCACAAAGCATCCTTGCCGTTGCCACAACCTAACTCGATGGCATTGTTCAATTTCATATCATTATATAATACAAAATTCTTTAAGGATAATTCTTTTTTATTACGCATCTTTTTCATGTTAGTTAAAAAGAAAACTGGTATATTATGCAAATATACCAGTTTTTTACAACAAAATCAAGGATGCTGTTCATTCACCCAGCAACCAGCATCAGATGCTGTAATTTTGCCTTCAGTAAGAAAAGCATAAGCGGGACAACCACCGCAACACATTAAATATTTGCATTTTGAACATTTTCCTTCAATGTTCATTCTTAGGTTGCGATTGATCTTAAACATTCTAGATTTTTCCCATATACTTGATAAATGTTCCTTAGTCATATCTCCGCAAAACACAGGTAGATAAGGACAAAATAAAACTTGCCCATTTTGCGCCACATAAAAGGCATCAATTCCTATTGAACAACCGCTCAAAACTTTGCCAGGATGGTCTTGCATATTTTTTTCTACTTTTATTTTTTCATTTTTATCAAAATAAATTTGAGAAAAATAATCAGCAGATCCAACATGCATATTAAGTTTTCTTCCAATTAAATGTGCAATTTTAAAAACACTAAATAGCTCACTGGAAGAAAGAGGTTCTGTGTTACGACTATTGCCACTTGGAATTACCCTTCTTAAATAAGCAGATTTTAACCCCAAACTAGAAGCGAGTTTTATGTAATTGGCAATATCGTGTTTATTCTGACGAGTTATGGTCAACATGGTCATAACATTAATACCTCTTTTTACCATTAATTCAATGGCAGAGACGGTTTTTTTGAATGTTCCGACACCTCTTACTGAATCATGTATCTTGGCATTACCGCCATCTAGGCTTACTTGCACACCATCAAAAAAATCTTTAATAATGTTTACATTTTTATTAGACACAAGAGTAGCGTTTGTTGTGAGACCAAGTGTTTCTACTTTAGGCCTTAGATAAGACAATACCTTTGGTAATTCTTTAAAAATTAATGGTTCTCCTCCTGCAATATTTACCATCCTAACTTCCATGTCCACAAACTGATCAATAATTGAAAAAATTTGTCCTAAGTTGAGGGTGGTTAATTTTTCTGTTCTTTTTTCTCTGCAATATGAGCAGTTTAGATTGCATTCGCCAGTGATATCCCATTGACACAATTTTATCATTTCTACCTCCTTAAAAATGCAGGGATAAAATTTAAATTTTATCCCTGCATAAATTATTCGCATGATAGCTTACTTAATTCCCACCAATGCAATCTGAATAACAACAATTACTACAAATTCCGCAAACAGCCAAAAACTCTGGCTGCTCATCAGTTAAAAACTGAAAGTCTTCGCCAATTTTCAAATCATCAACAGTCATAATAAGTAAATCTTTCTTTTCCCTTTCCATTGTTTTTTCCTCCTTTCTTACTATCATCCTTACAATCATTCAAGCTGAAAATCAACGCTGATTTTCGTTTAAGCATTACGCGCTAGAATCATCATTCAGAAAACAGGATTTTGTTTGTATTTTATTGTTAAAGAATCTTTTCTGTCTTCAGACTAGCACCCCCCCCCCATTGAGTTGTCAATGTTTTAAACGCAAAATAATTTTTATCTTTATTAAAATTCGGCAAATATCTTATAATCAAATCTCTCACCGCCCCGTAAATTAAAATTAAGAATTTCATAAAATTATTTATTTAAAAACACATTCGCCTGTTAAATTGTTTTCTTTTTTGTGTTTTTCCCACAATTTAAGATAAGCGCCGTTTATTCTTTCATAATTTTCCAAACAAAGCTCTTTTATGGATTTTTCAATATTTTCTTCCGTTCCCTCCAATTCAACAAAATAACCGAAAGGAAGTTCGTCCGCGACAAATTCACAATTGTTTAAAGATTCCAATTTATAGCGTTTTTTTTCAAAAATATGTTCAATACAATACCCTAAGGCTTTAAACATCAGTCTGGCAGATTCCACCTTGTTTGATTCTATCTCAAACTCATATTCGTCTCTTTCAAACATTTTAGAATCATTTTTTGTTTTTACTTTTACCGACACCAAAGCAACATTTCCCATCTCTTTTATTCTAGGGAAAATTCCTTTACTCATATTTTCATAATTTTCAGTAAAATAACCGTAAGTTTTTTCAAACTGAAACCCTTGTTTGTTTTTAACAAACTTATCAAACCCCTTTTTGTCTATCTTGATTTTTATTTCTATTTCTATAGAATTAAACTCCACAAGTATATCTTTTCTATTTATCATAATCTTTAAAAGTCATATGTGGCTTGAAAGATAAACCCTTTGCCAGCCGCCATTCCATGAAAAGAGTATCGACCGGCTTAACTAAGGCGTTTTTTATGTCAAAGCCTAATTGTTTTGCCGCCTTTTCAATTTCTTCTTTGTCCCCTTCAATTTCTAAAAAAGTTTCGAAAGGATATTTTTGTATCTCTATGTGTATATCAGATTGGCTTTTTAATTTAAAAGCTGTTGTGTATTTTTCATACGAAGTAGAGGGCGCATAACCCATCATTCTTAAAATGTTGGACATTACTTCAAAATTGCCAACCTCTGTTTCAAGCTCAACTTCTTTCTTTTCATTGCCAATGCTTGGCAGTGGTCTTTTGTAAGATAAACTGGCGTTGTTTCCTTGCTGTCTTAATCTTATTCTCCCATCAGTGTATTCCATCAATTTGTCAGCGTTATCAAACATTACAGTTTTCTGATGAACTTCTTCTGAAAAAATAACATCGATGTTCATCTTAGTTCTTGAGATGTCCTCATCGTCAATTTTAAATTTTAATTCAACTTCTATTGATTTGTTCATGGTTTATCGTAAAAAAAGCGTCAAATGACGCTTTTTGGAAAACACTAATTGATAATCATCAAACCTTTAAAATCCGTTAAAAGACCAACAAGCAAGCTGTTTTTAGGCTGAACTTCCCTCTTTTCACTTTTTTCGTTATTTGCAATCATTTTGTGTATTCTGCTTATTTCCGATTACTTCTATAATTCATACCATATCTTAAGGAAAATTACAATAGCTATGCAAAAGATGAGATACATCGATAATTGTTAGCAGACGATAGGTTGTATAGATCTATTAAACTTCTTTTTTAAATAATCAGCCGGTGTCATATAATCAATTTGTTTCAGGCGGACTTCAAAATTGTAGCGGTTTAAATATTCAATCAGTTTGGTTTCCATATCTTGTCTGTCCGCCAGCAGGTATCTTTTGAAAACTTTGCTTTTGATCTTGCCGTTGAATCTTTCCACCATTCCGTTGGTCCAAGGATGTTTGAATTTTATGGTTCGGTGTTCAATTTTGGGCGAAAACAGGGTATCTATGTGTATGTACCCGATGGTGTATTTCCTGAATTTCCAAAGTCAGATAAATTTCATCAACCGTTTTCTTGAATTTCTTTCTTTCAAACAAAATCAGATCTTCTTCCTTTTCGGATAAAGTGGTTCTAATTTTATCCGGACGGGATGATTTGTCCTCCAGCGACATTCTTTCTTTCCATTTCTTGGCGGTCAGCCAGGAGATGTTGAATTTTTCCGCCAGAGCGGAAACAGACAAGTTGCTTTCTTTTATTTCTTTTCTGATACTATAATTTGTTTTAGCGTTTTTGTGTAATTTTTGTAGCATAATTGTTAAGATATTACTCTTAACAACCTATCGTAGTCAAACAGTTATCTATTCCTTTTTCCGCCATTGTTTCTCTTGTTTTGTCTACCCCGACTTTTTCAAGTTTATCCACAGCATGCATCGCCTCGTTGATGCAATGGTTAGTTAATCCGTAAAAGCTAAAATAACCCTGAAGTATTTTCCTGTTATTCACTCCGATCATAAACTTCCCAATATCCATTTGTTTGAATATTTGGTAAATAACACTAGGCATTTCAGCGTCTACCAGAAGAGGCAAGTCTTTGTCTCCCACAACATCTATATCGCATTGATAAAACTCACGATATCGGCCGGATTGAGGTCTTTCTCCGCGCCAAACTTTTTGAATCTGATAACGACGAAATGGGAAACTTAAAAGACTATAGTTTTGCACGACATAACGCGCCAACGGCACCGTTAAATCAAAATGAAGCGCCAAGTTTGTGTTTGACAAATAAATTTTCCTACTTTAAAAAACGTCATCTTGCCAAGCAAATAATATTTATAATATTTACATTGTAGCACATCCTTTCCATTCAGTAAAAAGTTGAAAACAGAATTGACAATTTTTGTCAGTCTCACCTCCTTTCTTGACTTTAGTTTTGGTTAATTTTTTAAAGAACTTGTTTAAGCTGAATCTTATCATACGGGGGGGGGCAAAAGTCAAGAACAATGGCCTCTTTTAAATTTTAAATAATTTTTTTGCGTTTTCCGTTGTTTGAGCGGCAATTTCGTCAAATGAAACCCCTCGCAAATCGGCAATTTTCTGAGCCGCGTATTTTACATATGAAGGCTCGTTTCTTTTTCCTCTATATGGCTTAGGCGACACATATGGAGCGTCCGTTTCCACAAGTGTTCTGTTTGACGGGATATTTCTAACCACTTCGTTATAAGCGTCGGTAAAAGTGATTACGCCGGAAAAAGAAATATAAAAGCCGAGCTCAATATATTTTTCCGCTTGCTCTAAAGTGCCCGTAAAAAAGTGCATCACGCCACTTGGCGGTTTAACCGCCAAGTTAAGAATTTTCAGCAAATCATCGTGGGCGTCGCGGCAATGGATAATTATCGGCTTATTTGCTTTATTCGCCAATTCCAAATGTTTTTTAAAAACTTCTTTTTGTTTTTCTTTCCAGTTTTTAGATTCTAGATTTGAGATTTTAGATTGCGAATTACGACAGTAGTCTAATCCACATTCCCCTATCGCCACCACTTTATTATTCTGAGCAAGTTTTAAATAAAAATCTTCATCAAATTCTTCAGGTCGGCTTCTGTAATTTATTCTATCGCCCTCCTCTTTATAATCAACCTCTTGCTCTTCCAGATGAGCCGGATGCAAACCCACCGTGGCATAAACCCCCTCCTTATACTCATTGGCTATCTTTATGGCTCTCTCCGAAGTGTCGGCTTGCGAACCCACGTTTATAATCCATGTGCCATCGTCAAGTGCGCGCTTAATAACTTCCTTACCATCGTTTTTGAAGGCACTGAAGTTTACATGAGTGTGAGTATCTATAAGTTTCGGTCGCATCTTTATTTTTTTTATTTATTTTCTTTTTATCTTTATATTAAATTTTTAATTTCTTTAAACCAAAACTATATGTTATCATTTTTTTATGAAATCCTTTCTTAACAAAAGCTCTTTAAAGCTCGTTGCCGGCTTCCTTGCCATAATTTTTCTGGGTATAGCGACTTTGGCTCTGATAAACAGTCAAAAACCGTCCGAGAATATCGCCGCGCCAATAAACAAATAATTAAAAACTTTTTATATACTCCCTCCAATACTCATAAAGCTCTTTGGTAGCCTCCAAATCGCCCACATTATAACGAGCGATATCTTCGTATCGGCCTTCTTTGAAAAGTTTTGCCACATCATCGCCGGTTACGCCGTCTTCTTTGGGACTTTTAATGCCGAAAGCGCGTGACCATAAATGCAACCCCCCTTTTCTTCTCAGCGCGCCATAAAAAGAGAGTTGATCCAAAAGATCTATATGTTTGGCGCCGTATTTCTGACTTTCTATGTATCTGTAAGCCATAAGATCCACGCTTGGTTTTATTTTGTGTATGGCCGAGCGCACGACAAGAAAGGGAGCGTCAAACCCTCTGCCGTTAAAGCTCACAAACTCATCATAATGCTTGGCGCCATCCCAAAACTTTTCAAGCATCTCTTTCTCCGAACATGGTCTGAACTTATAACCCCCTTCTTCAAAATCTTCCCCTTCCGATCCGGGCGACTGGAAGTAAATAGTCCCCTTATTTTTTACACTGTCTAACACACCAATAGCAACAATCTGACCGGTAAGCGGCGAGAAACCCAAACCATTTTTTATATCTTCCAAAGATTTTTCATATTCTCCTTCATCCGCCGATTCTTTCTTAATCCATTTCGTTAAAGTTTCTTTGGTAATATCATCAAGGCCATCAAAATCTTCTCCGATAGTTTCTATGTCAAAAACAAGGCTCATAAGAATTTTGGGAGTTTGCTGTCTATGCCGAAAATTCTGCCGACGCGAGATGAAGCAAAAAACAAAAGCGCGGCGGCATATATAATGTGCTCATCTACTATGTATGAGTGCGTACCGACATGAGGGAAAACAAGGATGGGAACATAATAAAGCGCCATGAGCAAAATACCTAAAACGGAACTGAATCTCACAAATAAACCAAGCATGAGAGATGCTCCCAACAAAACGAGCCCCCATTTGTTTACCATGTTTATAATCGGCAAAATATCCGGCTGCAAAAGAAAACTATAGAATCCGTTGAAAGTTTTAGCGGCGCCAAGATATCCGGCGGCGCTCCATTCCGGATTAAGCACTTTGGTGATACCGGCGTAAAAAAACATCCAACCCATTGAAATTCTCAACGAAAATATTGAAAAGCTTGTCATTGTTTTAAAAACTTATTTTTATAAAATACTTTAATATTATACCAAAAATAAAAAACAAGTTCTAGCTTATCTTCATCAATTCGTCAAAATCGTCTTGCGGTGAGGATTTGTTTCTTTTTTCATGGCCGCAAGCTTCACACTTATGCGTTATGATGTATTCGCCGGATTTTAACTCCGCTTTCATCGGACGCATTAAGCCGCCACAGCCGGCGGCTCTGTCGCCTGGAACATTATCCATGTGTTTACTGCGCAAACATTTGAAACAATGATTGGTGTAACCATCCCCCACCACATTCGTTCCGCAATTTTCGCAAACAAAATTTTCAATTTTTCTTTTAAAATTTTCTGGCATGCTATATATTACGCTTTGCAAAATACGAAAAATAAGCTTAACTTATATTGCATATATGACTAAAGGATTCTGGGAAAAAATAAAAAAACCGTTCTTTGCTCTGGCGCCAATGTACGACGTTACTGACGCGCCTTTCAGAAAGATAATAGCCAAATACAGCAAAAAAGGCAAAAACGGAGTTGATTACGTTACCTTTACGGAATTTGTATCGGCAGATGGTTTGTGTTCCGACAAAGGCAAAACCAAACTTCTAAAACACTTAAAATTTTCTGGCATGGAAAGACCGATCGTAGCTCAAATCTTCGGCGCCAATCCAGATAATATTCGCGAAGCGGCCAAACTCATACAAAAGCTCGGCTTTGACGGTGTGGATATAAATATGGGTTGTCCGGACAAAGCCGTGATAAAGCAAGGCGCCGGCGCCGCTCTCATAAAAAATCCCAAATTGGCGCGAGATATTATCGCCGCCGCCCAAGCCGGCGCCGACAAAATACCGGTATCGGTCAAAACTCGCATAGGTTACGACAAGATAAATACGGAGAAATGGGTAAGCGCGCTATTGGAAGCCAAACTGGCGGCCATCACCATTCACGGTCGCACTAAAAAAGAAATGTCTCTCGCGCCGGCGCATTGGGACGAAATTAAAAAAGCGGTTGAACTTGCCAAAAAAATTCCGAAAAAACAAAGGCCGCTTATTATCGGCAACGGTGATATAACAAGCATTAAGGATGGCGAAGAAAAAATCGCCGATTGTGGCGCGGATGGCATAATGATAGGCCGAGGCATCTTCGGCAAGCCATGGTTGTTCTCCGGCAAAAAAGATTTTAACCTTAATAAAAAAATTGAGATTCTTCTTGAACACGTCAAACTTTTTGAAAAGATATACAAAAGCAATCATAAAAACAAATTAAAAAACTTTGACGTGATGAAAAAACATTTCAAGGCCTACATTGCCGGCTTCAAAGACGCCAAAGAATTAAGAATAAAATTAATGGAAGCGCGAAACGCGAGCGAGACGGAAAAGATAATCAGGAAACACTGCCGATTTCTTTAGATAATATTTCTTGTATTTTATCCGTTATCATTCCTTTGCTGCGCAGGGAATTAATCATGCCTTCCTCAGCTTTGAGCAAACTCTTCTCCACGAAAGATTCCTTTAAAGACATAAGAACATTTTTATTGTTCGCGAAAAACTTTTCCATTTCTTTCTCGGCTTCAGCTCCAAGTTTTTTATAAAAATTAATTATCTTGCCCACTTCGGATGCGTTGTAAAATTTATCAATACAGCGATGGAAGCCGTGCTTGGCAAATTCTCTGGAAACTTTGTTTGATATTATGGAAATTGCCCTATACTTCATAAAAGAATTTTTAATATTTCTTTCTTTGTCATTCATAAACATGATTTTTCTTACAAAAGCGGCGAGATGATCCAGCCAGTCCGTATGCGATATTTTATCAACTTTTATCTCAAAATCTTTGCCGTCATATATCTTGTCCAATATCACGTCTATGCCAACTCTCACTTGCTTGTAAACTTTATCGGAAATCTCACCATATTTGAAAAGATTTCTAAGAACGTGTTTAGCCGTGCCAAGAGCGTATATATTTAAAGTTTTTCCGCAAAAATCTTCAGCCGCGTTTACCGGACAAGTATCACCGCTCTTTTCCATGCACTTGCATTTATACGTTTTCTCAAGGCGTTTGTGGGAATCTTCATTTATATATCCTTTTTTATAAAAATCATCCAATTCGGCCAAAGCCGTCTCATACACAAATTTTCTGGAATCTCTATATTCCGCGCATTCCACTTCGCTTAAAGAATCAAGTTTAAACCTTCTTATAAAAGGCTTCATCAAAGGCGCTTTTATAAAAATAGTGAAATAAATACAGCTGATGGTAATAGCCATGAGAAAATCTCTTATGGAAAAAGTGTAATTCCACGTTGATAGAGAAAGATTATCCGGAATAAGGAACACCATGGTAACGGCCAGCGCGCCTCTCAAACTACCCCACACCATAAGATGCTGCCACGAAGCCGGAATATGCTTTTCTTTCTTCAAAAGATTAAGGAACCAGACAACCGGATAGATGGAAACGGCTCTGCCGATCATTACTATTACAATAACCAGCAGTATAATGGACGGAGCGAACACTTGAAGCTCTATCGGCAAACCGGAGAAAATAAGACCCATCAGCAAAAAAACTATGGAATTTACGACAAAAGCGAAGAAGCTCCAAAATTTTTCCATATACTCCTCAACAGTCGGAGAGATTTTGTATCTGCCGTAATTGCCTATTATAAGAGCGGCAAAAGTGGTGGCGATAACAGGAGAGAACTTTACGGCATATCCAAACACGAAGATTTCATTGGAAATGAATTCTGTCATAATGAAAGTCAAATGGGCCATCACCATAGTGAGAGTTATTTGAATTTGCTCGTTGCTTTTTGCCATCTCCAAAAATTTAGAAAAAATTCCACCCATAAAAATACCGATTGCGATGCCGCCCACCACCATTGTGGAAAAAGTAAACAATCCGCCGATGATAGTAAAAGAGCCTTTGTAGCCGACCATTATCACCTCAAGAAGAAGTAAAAAGACGGCCAAGGATGTGCCGTCATTGAACATGCTTTCTCCTTCAAAGATAAAAGCCAATCTCTTGGGAACGCCGTATTCTTTAAAGAGAGCCAGCACGGCGACGGGATCAGTGGCGGAAATAAGCGCGCCAAAGAGAAGCGCTACTTCAAAAGGAACTTTAAAACCTATAAAGCCGGAAACGAAACTCAGAACGAAACCTATAAAAAAAGTGGATATGAGAAGAGAAAATATGGCCAAAACAGAAATGGCTCTTACATTTTTGTTTATCTGCCTAAAATTCATATTATATGCCGATTCAAAAAGAAGCGTAGGTAAAAATACAAAGAATAACATCTCCGGAGTAAGCTTAAAGCTACCTATGAAAGAAAGCATGTCCAGCTTAACGAGAGGGACCATTAAAACGCCCGTGAATACCAAGAGAACAGTGTACGGTATTTTTAATTTTTTTGAGACAAAGAATACTCCGGTGGAGATAAGAAGCAAGATAAATATTGAAAGAAAAACTTCAATTGAAATTTCCATATTTGCAATTACGCTATTGTTTTTATATTATATCAAAATATATAAGAAATGTCAATTGGCCGAATAAAACTTATTTTAGATTATTGCCTAACAAACAGACAGTTACCTATAATAATACCAAATGCCGGAAAAAAATAAAATCCTTACTGTGTATAAACCCCTCGGCCTCTCCCCGCTTGAGGCTATTGATCTTTTGCGCGAGAAGCATGATGAATACAAAAACACACCCATAACCTATGCCGGCAGATTGGATCCTATGGCCGAAGGAGTGTTAATCTTGCTAACGGGAGAAACAATACATGAGAAAGAAAATTATTTAAAATTAAACAAAGAATATCAAGCGGAAATAATTTTTGGCTTTGAGACAGACACGTATGATATTTTGGGATTTGCCGAGGCAAGAAAAGAAATAGAAAATCTCAAAGGGAAGATTTCTTTACCTTTGCCTCCCTATTCTTCTTACAAGATAAAAGGCAAACCATTATTCCAGTGGGCCAGAGAAGGTAAGCTCGGCGAAATTGAGATACCCATGAGAAGCACCGAAATTTATGAGACGAAAATTCAGTGTGGCCGCGAGGTCGCGGCGAAAGAATTACTTGTGGAAATAACAGAAAAAATAAGACTCATAAACGGCGATTTTCGCCAGAAAGAAATTTTGGCAAAATGGTGGGAAGCGCTAAGTGCCGCCAATGGCGAGAAATTTTTAGCAGTTAAATTCACAATCGCCTGCTCCAGCGGCACTTACGTACGCTCTATCGCTCATAACCTCGGCCAAAGGCTCGGCGCGTGCGCCATTCTTTTGAATTTAAAAAGAACAAAAGTGGGAGACTTTGAAATCAATAAATCCATTCTTCTCGTCAATTAATTGAATCTTCCAAAGACAGTCCTTGGAAGATTCAAACATAAAAGTTTGACGAATTATAAATTTTATATTAATCTTTAGATGCGCCCTGTTTTTTTGCGGGGTTTATTTTATGGAAATAAGAAACATAGCGATTATCGCCCACGTAGATCACGGCAAGACGACAATAACGGATGCCATTATGAAGCAATGCGGAGCCACCAAGGAAGGCGTAAGCATGGATTCAAACACGCTTGAACAAGAGCGTGGCATTACCATATACGCCAAAAACGCTTCCATAAATTACAAGGACACAAAAATAAACATAGTAGACACTCCCGGTCACGCCGATTTCGGCTCTGAAGTGGAAAGAGTTTTAAGAGCCATAGATTCCGTTATACTCATCGTGGACGCGCAGGAAGGTCCGATGCCTCAAACAAGATTTGTGCTTAAAAAATCTCTTGAGCTTGGCCTTAAACCGATAGTGGTAATAAATAAGATAGATAAACCGGCCGCCGATCCCGCCCAAACTCACGAAAGAGTTTTGGAGTTATTCTTTGATCTTGGCGCGAGCGAAGAACAATTGGACTTTACGGTGATTTACGCCATAGGCCGAGACGGCGTTGCCAAAAAAAATCTGGATGATGAATCAAAGGATTTGTCTCCCCTACTGGACACTATCTTAGAAGAAGTGCCGCCGGCAAAAGCCGACACTGAAGATGTTTTAAGAATGCAGCCTTTTAACTTGGCTTATGATAAATTCTTAGGCAGAATGGCTGTGGGCAGGATATACAGCGGCAAAATCAAAATGGGAGATAATATTTTCGTAAAAAAACCGGACGGAGAGACGAGAACCGGCAGAATTACGAAAGTTTTTACTTTTGAAGGTTTAGAGAGAAAAGAAACGACAGAAGCAACGGCCGGAGACATAGCCATGATTGCCGGTTTGCCGAATATTTACATAGGCGAAACTATTACCGGAACGGCTGATACCGCGCCGCTTCCGGCCATTAAAGTGGATGAACCGACCATCTGCTTAAACTTCCTTATTAACGATTCGCCTTTCGCCGGCAAAGAAGGAAAATTCGTAACCGGCCGTCAGATAAGAGAAAGACTTGAGAAAGAGCTTGAGGTGAACGTGGGTTTGAGAGTTGATTTTTCTTCAAATGATTTCTTTAAAGTTTACGGCAGAGGAGAAATGCACATTGCCATCCTTCTTGAGAATATGCGCCGAGAGGGTTACGAACTGCAAGTTTCCCAGCCGCAAGTGGTGACAAAAGAAGAAAACAGCGTTATTTTGGAACCTTTTGAAGAAGTTACCATAGACACGCCGCAAGAATTTGCTGGCACCGTGATAGAAACCATAGGTAGAAGACGCGGCATTATGATGGATATGAAGGAACAGCAAGGCAACTCTTCCAGACTTATTTTTGAAATTCCCACCAGAGGACTGCTCGGATACAGAAACCAATTTACGATAGAAACAAAGGGTGAAGGCATTATGTGCGGCCGCTTCTTGGAATTTAGGCCATGGGCGGGAGAAATTAAAAAACGCGAACAAGGATCAATGTCTTCAATGGCCGCCGGTAAAGCCTTGGGCTTCTCTCTCTTTAATTTGCAAGACAGAGGCACTCTTTACATAGGACCGACTACGGAAGTATATGAAGGCATGATCATAGGCAACTCCTCCAAAGGCGAAGATATGGCGGTAAATCCAACCAAAGGTAAACAACTTACCAATATGCGCGCTTCCGGTTCGGACGAAAATATCATGCTCACGCCTCCCATCAAAATAGGAATAGAGAACGGTCTTGAAATTATGGCTGAAGATGAGTATTTGGAAATTACACCTCAGAGTATTCGTCTTAGAAAACAATTTCTCAAGGAAGCCGATCGCAACAAATCTAACAGAAAAAAATAACGGTAAAGAAAAAACGGCTTATATCAAAGCTCAAAACGCACCAAGGTTAAACCTTGGTGCGTTTTGGCATGTTTGCTGAAATTTTGCTATAATTACCGCATTATAAAGATAATTAAAAAACATGTTTGACAAACTTAAGCAATTAAACGAACTAAGAAAGATGAAGAAGGCCATTGAAGCGGAAACGGTAACCGGTGAAAGCGGCGACGTAAAAATTACAATCTCCGGCGACTTTAAAGTGCAGAATGTTGTTATAGAAAGCGAAATTTTGGAAAAAAACAAACTTCAACGCGAGATAGAATACGCCTTCAATGACGCGGTGAAAAAAGTTCAAATGGCGCTTGCCAGCAAATTCCAAGGCATGATGTAACCAAACAATTATTAGTAAAAAAATAAAAATATGATTGAAATATTTCGACTCACAAAATATGTTCTCTTTCAAACCGTAGGCTTTACCATCTTGATAGCCGGCGCCATTGCCGCTGCCATAATGTTCGTATTTTTCCTTTACAGATGGTTCAGTATTCCTAAGAAAGTTTTAATCCCGATTGTTTCAGTTTTTTTTCTTGGAGTTTTTCTGGTAGTTTTCTCTTCGCAAGGTATTCCACAAAGTTTTAAGTTTCCGTTATTTTTAAAAACTTTCGGCCCATCAACAGGTCCGGAACTGCCTTTTAAAAATATTTCCGTTTTTTTCAGGCAATTAAAAAACATGGAGCATGTCGCCGATATCGCCAAATTGCCAGACGACATACCGCCACCCATAAAAAGAAATTATCCCGAGACGGTGAAAGTGGAAATGACAGCCAAAGAAGTAGTGGGTGAAATGGCCGATGGAGTAACTTTCAACTATTGGACTTTTGACGGCAGAGTGCCCGGCCCCATGATAAGAGTAAGGGAAGGTGACACGGTGGAGCTTACGCTTAAAAACGATCCGTCAAGCGTGCATCATCATAGTATAGATCTTCACGCCGTAAATGGACCCGGTGGCGGTCACGGTGCTACAAAGGTCGCTCCCGGAGAATCAAAAACATTTAAATTTAAAGCTCTCAATCCGGGATTATATGTTTATCATTGCGCGCACCCGAATGTGGCCACGCACATGGCCCATGGCATGTATGGTATGATTTTAGTAGAACCGGAAGCGGGACTACCGGAAGTGGATAAAGAATTTTACGTTATGCAGGGCGAATTCTACAGCGCCGGCGGATTAGGCAAAAAAGGTTTGCAGATTTTTGACGCTAAAAAAATGATCAACGGCCAACCTGAATATATTGTATTCAACGGTAAAACCAATTCGCTCAATCCAGATAACATGAAAGTAAATGTCGGCGACACCGTGAGATTCTTCGTCGGCAACGGCGGCGTCAATCTTATATCTTCTTTCCATTTGATTGGTGAAATTTTTGACAAAGTTTACCCCGAAGCGTCTATCGGCGGCGATTATCACTACAACGTGCAAACTACTCTCATACCTGCCGGTGGCGCCGCTATCACGGAGTTTAAAATGGATGTCCCGGGCAATTACATATTGGTGGATCATGCTTTGGCCAGATTGGATAGAGGCGCGTGGGGCGTAATGATTGCCGAAGGCGAAGAAAATCTTGAAATTTTTGACCCAATGATGGATCCCTTGGCAGATGACGGGCATAGCCATACTCACTAGACTTTTATCTTTTTAAAAGTTAAGATTAAAAAATTATAAGTTAAGTCGCCAAATGGCGAGATTAAAAAAAATGAGTGAAAAAATGAAAAGGCATCTGGGTCTGCTCGGCATGGCAATGATGGTGGCTTCCATTGTGGCTATCCTTTCAATATCCGGCTCTTACTCAAAGTCAGTAGATCCTTACAACGCAAGAAGCTTTTCGGTACAAGGAGAAGGTAAGGTCATATCCGTGCCGGACGTTGCCCAATTTAGCTTTAGCGTGATAACGCAGGGTGGCATAAATACGGCTGAGATCCAAAAAGAAAATACCGAAAAAACAAACAAGGCTATAGACTTTCTTAAATCTCTAAATATAAGCGAGAAGGATATTAAGACTCAGAGATTTGATCTCAACCCCAGATACGAAAGCGCGAGATGCTATGGCGGTTATGACATGATGGGTATGGGTAAACCGTGCCCGCTTTCTCCGGAAATCATAGGTTACACTATCACCCAAACAGTATCGGTGAAGATAAGAGACTTTGCCAACATCAGCAAAGCGCTTGCCGGTGTGGTGGAAAATGGGGCAAATAATGTAACTAGTCTATCTTTTACCATAGACGATCCTGACGCGCTTAAAGCTCAAGCCAGAGAACAAGCGATTGCTAAGGCTCAAGCTAAGGCTGAGGCTATCGCTAAAGCCGGAGGCTTTAAGATAGGTAAACTTATCTCTATCTACGAAGATTACTATACGCCTTTTTATTCTCAAGTTAAATCAATGGGAGTCATGGATGGCATGGGTGGCGGAGAGTCGGCTCCAATGCCAAGCATTGAGCCTGGATCTCAAGAAGTGATAGTAAACGTCAATATCAGTTATCAGATCAAATAAGACACGAAAAAATCCTAAATAAAAACATCACCAACGTTGGTGATGTTTTTATTTATATCAATAATGCTACAATAGTTTTATGAAAATCTTTGTCTCGGTAAAAGCCAGCGCGAAAAAAGAACAAGTGGAAAAAATAGATGACGCTCATTTTAAGGTGTCAGTTAAAGAGCCACCAATAGACGGCCGCGCCAATTACGGCGTGGAGCGCGCCTTGGCCTCTTATTTTAAAACATCTCTCTCTAAAGTAAACATCCTAAAAGGCCACACCTCAAAACAAAAAATAGTGGAGATTATGTGAGAGAGCTGTCTTAAAAAGGTAAGATTCCGATTACTCTAGCTCTTTAATTGCAGCACTTCATTATTTTTTATTCACAACATGTGTATTGACTTTTACCCTCCCCATGATAGCCTTTTGATAATATTGTATATTGTCCCTTAAAAATTAAGAAATGATCAAAGAAAGGAGGTTAAAATGAATAAAGAAAAGCGATCGCTTGATATCTTAATCATCAATTCCCCTTTGTTTCGAGATAAGGTGGACGGATATGACGAAGATTCTTTACCACCACTCGGTTTAGGGTACATAGCTACGAATCTTTTGAACAATGGCATGACTGTTGAATTATTAGATGCTGTTGAGGAAAATGTTCCTATTGGCACTCTTTTAGCGATTATTCGTCAAAAATGCCCACGTTATGTAGCTCTGAACATATTCACAACCAATTTACACTTGGTTCGTGAAATAGTTGAATCGATTAACGGTGGAGTCCGATTCATTATTGGAGGATTAGCAACAAAGAATCTCTACCGAACAATAATGCGCTGGAATACTTCTTGTCCTGTGGATATAGTTATCGGAGAAGGAGATTTCGTAGTTAGTGCGATTGTGCAAAAAAATCCTCTTGATATCATTAGTCAGGATGGCAATAAACGGGTTATTACGGTATCTATGAGTTCACCATATTTCCCTCAGAATATTTCCAATATTCCTCTAGACAGGTCATTCTTCGTAAATCAACCGTTGCGACACGTATCAGGATTTAACGAAGTGAGTATTGTTACGAGTCGTGGTTGTATGTATAACTGCGCGTTTTGTTCAGCAGCTCGATCTTTGAACAAAGAAACACCGGTTAGAGAAAGAAATGCCAAAAGCGTAGCAAATGAAGTGGCGATGATCTGCGAAATATACCAAAATGTTGATTCGGTGCGAGTTCTTGACGATCTGTTCTTGAGGAACACTCAGAGCATAGAGCGTGCGGTTCGCATGTTTGAGCATGTTCCCGTAACATGGCGCGCGATGGCTCATGTGTTATCATTCTACAAATTGAGTGATGCACATTTACTTAAACTGAAGCGGTCAGGTTGCAAGGAAGTATTCATTGGCATTGAATCTGGATCTTCACGTATCCTTAGAATGATCCACAAAACTTCGGATGTGGATTTGGTTAAGCGGACCATTAAAAGATTGTTCCGCGCCGGCATAGACGTGAAAGGATATTTCATCTTTGGTTTTGAAGGTGAAACAGTTGAAGATATGCAAATGTCTTATGATTTAGCGGTCTGGCTCAAGGAGGCATCTATAAAAAATGGCGCTAACTTTAGGACGAGTGTCTTTCAATTTCGTCCCTATCACGGCACCAAGCTATACCGTGATATGATTCTAAAAGGGAGAATTATTGACGAAGTTGTGCACCACAAAGAGTTATCCGCAGAAATAGGGAGAAAACAGTTTAACTTTACGAGCGGTAATTTCTCCGAAGTATCCGACGAAAATCTTCGGGAGTTTATTATTAAAACTAATGGAATAAACCGATGAAAAATGTAAATGTAATGTGGGTCGGCCTTTCTGCAAAAATGACGCCTAATGCCGAGAATTGCGCACCCCTTCACGCAAGCACAAACACAGGTAAGCTGGTGGCAGAAATAGAAGCGCAGTGTCCCCATATAAACTTCCATAAAACAAATCTCGTAAAGTTTCCGCCGCTAGATTCCAAAGGGAAGTTAAGATACCCTACGACTGAAGAATGTGCGCTATGCTATCCTGAATTAAAGACGGAAATTAAATCAATCAATCCTCGTGCCGTTTTGTTGCTTGGTAACAAAACGGCAACATTTGTTTTTCGTCAACTCGGATTACAAATGCCGAAATTGTCTTATGAATACCAAGCATTTGATCATAATGGTGTGTGGTATGTACCTATTCATCACCCATCATATATATTGGTGTATAAACGAAAAGAGAAAGATCAGTATATTCAAGCAGTGAAAACTGTCATTGAACGACTCATCTTATAGAAAGAAACATCATTCATCAACAACTTCAACCTCGCAGTTTTATTCAGAGATATCTAAATAAAATGCGAGGTTTTCTTTAATGAATGGTAATTAAGAATGAGAGCTATTAAATAAGTTCTCTATACTCTTTCTCCAGTTTATCCAGCGCGTTTTTCTTGCCGCTGTTTATCGCTTCTCTTATTTTAGCAAATAAAGTCTTATAAAAAAAGATATTGTGCAATGTGGCCAGCTTTTGAGCTTTCTCTTTATCTGTCTTAAAGAGTAGATGGAAATCTTTTCTCTTCAATCCCTTGGCGCAGGCAAAACATTCGCATCCTCTTTCCACCGATTTCCTGTCTTTGGCAAAAAGACCTTTTTTGATATCCAGCTTTCCCACCTTGCTATAAAGCGCGCCGTGCCTGGCTTCTCTGGTGGGGATGACACAATCAAAGGTATCTATCCCCTTCCTTACACCTATAAAAATATCTTCTATGGCTCCAATGCCAAGCAAATGTTTTGGCTTGTCTTCCGGCAGACCGGAAAGCGCCCATTCTATAACTTTACCCATCTGCTTTTCGCCGAAAGAGCCACCGATGCCGAAACCGTCAAAACTCATCTCGCCTATCGCTTGGGAAGATTCTTTTCTCAAATCTTCATAAATGCCGCCCTGCACTATGCCAAAAAGCATCTGGCCATTTTTCTTTTTCGCCTTAAGGCACTCCGCCGCCCATTTATGAGTCTTAATAAGAGATTTTTTATTATATTCATAATCATGAAGCGGAGAAGTGCACTCATCAAAAGCGAATATTATATCCGCCCCGAGATCTTCTTGTATTTTGATTGATTTTTTGGGATCAAGCGCGTACTTCTTGCCGTCGTAAGTAAACACAGCGCCATTGCTTGTAATCTTAACGGGATTTTTACTACTATCGACGTTCGATGTCGATAGTAGTATTGTTGAACTTATTTTGCCGATTTTATGGATTTTGCCCCAGCCAAGACTGAAAACTTGAAAGCCGCCGCTATCCGTCATGATGGGATTTTTAATCTTGAATCTTTTATGCAATCCGCCGACTTTCTTTACTTCGTTCACTTTGCCGGTAACATACAGATGAAAAGTGTTTGAAATGGTAAGTTCCGGCGCAGCCAACTTATGCTCTTTATCGTCAAGAGATTTTATAAAACCGTGAGTGGCCACAAAGGCGAAATTAGGAGTTTTAATTTCGCCATGAGGGGTGCTTATTACCCCTGTTCTGGCCTTCCCAAATTTATTTTTAATTTTAAAAAACACCAGTTTATTTTTTATAAATTTTGTCGTGATGGTCAAAATCCAAAAACCTAATTTCTGTTTTTATTATCTCGTAAACCAACACAAAATGTCCGATGTGAACACGGCGACAATTTCTTAACACATTGCGTAACGGCTTGCCACACAAAGGATTGTTTATAATCTTTAAAATACTTTCGCTCATACGCTGAAATGTTTCCTTATCTTTTTTCTTTAAACGCTTTAGTATTTTACTAAGGTCTTCAGAAAAATAAGGACTGAAAATATCTTTTTTATCCATTTAAAGACTATGTAAATAGTTTTTCACTTTTTGCGCATTGTCAAACTTAATGCCTACGCCCTTGTCCATATCAGCGCTTATTTTCTTTAATTTATTTGCATACGCCGAAATAATCTCGTCTTTGGTAAAATCCATAAGTATTTTTTCCATCAAATCCAGTCTTTGCTTCAATTCTTTTTGAGCTTTATGCATATTCAAATATTCAATTTTGGGCAACGTTATCGTATTCATTATTCCAATAATACCCTCTTTAATTATTTTTGACAATGTTTTATGCCATCTGCCACTTTGGCATTGAATGTCCAATTTGATTTTAGTTTTATGTTTATAGTTTAATCATTATTTAAAGCCACATTATCACTTTTGACGCTATCGCATTTTTTTGATAATTTAAGATTTGGATGAATCGTTGTGGTAGTTGTTTAACATCCAAGGTTGAATGATTTATTCGTCTTTACCAATATCCACAACCGCAAGCACCACACTCACAAATAATCCAATGACAAGCGTTACACTCAATATTAATATTGTTGTCTAAATTTTCCTTACAATTATAACAATGTGTGGCACGATGCTTTCCCGTCGTATCTATGGATATTATTCCTAAATAGTTTACGCCCAAAGAATTTAAAAATTCTTGATGACGTACTTTAACTTCTTTTATTTTCCTATCTTCTTCCTTCTGTCTATCATTTATTACCAAACTCTCTAGCACTCCTCCTAAATTAGACAAAAAAAGAGCTTTCCATTTTTCATCAAATGATTCTGAATAATACAAAGATTTTGCCTTTTCTGTTTCATTGAAAGATAAGAGTGTTTTTATTTCATTAATAAAAATTCTACGACAATGCAAATCACCATTATCATTCGTATTCATTCCACATTTTGAACAATTTTTTTGCATAGGTAAAGATTTAACAGATCTTATTTGTAATGTAGGATACATCTCCCTTAATATCAAGGATTTATGATATTAAGTGGACAGATGATGCATGTAAATTTATTTTTGAATCAACTTGATCCAAAAAATGACGAATAATTTTATGCTCAAAATTGCCCCTATCAAACGCAGTAATAGCATCTTTAAAATCTTGCTCCGTTTTTGTATGGTCATCCTCATGCCCCATTTTATCCGCCCACTCTGTGCGACATATATCTCGTTTTAAACAAAAATGTTTATATTCTAAATAAATATCGCATTCCCCTTCACCCCATATATCTTCATCTAAATATGTTGCCTTAAAACATATACCTTCCTTAGTACTGCTTCCTTGTCGTTCATAAACAGATACCCTAACATCTTTGCCTATGTAATTTTTGTAGATTTTAAATGCCATAATTTTATCTTTAAAATTAATAATTCCTATATTATACAATAGTCCCTTTCCTACTCACAAAACACCACATCCTCCAACAGTAAGTTTGATTTTTCCGCGAACCAATCGCGCGCGGTTTCTTGATCGCCAAGCGCGTCAATCAGTCCGTTTTTAAGCGCGAGTGAACCTGGCATTGACGAGCCATCGGCAAGTTTGGCAATTTGTTCAATGGAAAGGTTTCTGTTTTCCGAAACCATTTTTACAAAGTGATCATGGTAAATTTTCAAATCGCGTTCAATCAAAAATCGTTCGGATTGAGTAAGTGGCTTGTCAGGATTGCCATAGTCCTTGAATAGTGCGGATGTTAGTGGGACATATCGCAAGCCGTCCATTGTATTTTTGGCGGTATTGTCCAAATAAGACATTGTGATACCAATACTTCCTATGTCGGAAAAAGCCGAAGCGAAAATAACATCTGCGCCTGTTGCCGCCAGATAACCGCCGGAAGCGCCGTACTCGCGTATGACGGCCGCAACTGGCAAAGGTGAACGCTTGAGTGCGTTTGCGATGAGTTCTGCCGCAACGGGCGTACCGCCGAGCGAATCAATGCGGATGAGGACGCCGCCGATGTACGTGTCATATTCGGCGGCGCGGAGTGCCGCAACGATGTCGTCCGCATTAGCGACGGCGGAGTATTCACCCCCGTCGTTGGACGGCTCGTCAATATAGATGTTCCCCGTTATCGGCACGACGGCAATATTGCAGTAGCCGTCACTTACAGACAGACTTGCGTTGTATCCGCTCCATTCATCATACCATGCGCCAAAAATCCATAACCCGATAGCGAATGTAGCGAGAGCGGAAATAATCCATAGTGCAACAATTTTGATTTTTTGACCTATTATTTTCATTGATTTGATTTTAGTATTTTTCCAGTATTTTCTCCACTAGACAGGCCATTGATCCAATTTCACGCATTTTTTTACTAGACGACATATCTTAAAATCTAGACGCTATCCACAGCCTGGTGCACTCCGATTAGGCACGTACTTTTTTAGTAAAGCCTCACACTGTAATCCGTCAAATTGTGCTTGTGAAGATTCGAGAATTTCTGTGCCCTGCTTTAGATACATAGCGCCCTGCCTCCTTCGTTCAACTTGGTCTTGATTGAATCCTTGTATGTATGATTCCCTTGACCGACATTTTTCTCCCTGTGATAAATCTTCTTTCCAGCCACCAAATTTCCAGCATATTTCATCTGTCTGATTTTTGGCGTAGTACGTGTCGGGAGTGAGTACACTCAAAACATCGCTTAATGAAGCGATGGCTGGTAGGTCATGAGAATTTATCTGCTGGTTCGCAATAGTAATTCCGTATTGCGCACAAATACGCGGTTTTTCTAATGCTACGCATTGATTAACTGTGTCGATTGATTTTTGATTATCACTGACTTGTTGAGAAATTTTTTCCATCTCACCGCTCAGACTTTCATTTTTGAGGCGTAAATTCTCGTTTTCAAGTTTCAATCGCTCAATTTCTAGATTTGTTTGCTCAATGTTTTGAGTGCTTTCGATCTGTTTTGTTTCAAGTGTTTGAACTCTGCCAAGAAGAGAATCCATTTGTTCGGCTATAATTTGCACAGCTTCCGCCGGAGTTTTTCCTTGGATTAAAGAAACAACAAAAGAACCCCCCGAGAGATACGGATGGAATACCAAAAAAAATCACTAAGACCAACACTATAATTTTTTTGTATGATAATTCATTCATCTTACTAATATAATACAAATAGATTCCAATATCCAATGACAAAAGCGAAACCTGGCCATCAATAGCTTTCCAGTTTCCTGACTTTCTCATTCTGTCTTATCTTATCAAGCGCTTTGGCTTCTATCTGCCTGATACGTTCTCTGGTTACGTTAAACTCTTTGCCAACCTCTTCAAGCGTGTGCACGATGCCGTCTCCCAATCCGAATCTCATCTTAAGAATTTTTTGTTCTTTTGGCGTGAGATCGCTCAAAATGTCTTCAAATTGATCGGAAAGGATGCCTCTGGCTGTTTCTTGATCGGCAGGAAGAATTTTGTCGTCCTTTATAAAATCGCCAAGAACGGAATCCTCATCGTCACCTACCGGCGCTTCAAAAGAAACGGTGCTTTGATCTATTTTCTGAATATGATGAATCTTCTCAATGTCCATATTCATTTCCGCCGCCACTTCTTCCGACAAAGGATCTCTGCCAAGGTCTTGAGTAAGCCTTCTCAAGACCTGTTTGTATTTTGAAATTGTTTCCATCATGTGCACCGGAATTCTAATGGTTCTAGCCTGATCGGCAATGGCTCTGGTAATGGCCTGCCTTATCCACCAAGTGGCGTAAGTGGAAAATTTATAACCCTTTTGCCAATTAAATTTTTCTACGGCCCTAAATAATCCAAAATTCCCTTCCTGAATAAGATCAAGAATAGAAAGATCGGGGCTTCTACCCACGTATTTTTTAGCAATGGAAACCACCAACCTAAGGTTCGCCTTAATGAGAATGTTTTTCGCCTCCTCATCCCCCTTCTCTATTCTCTGCGCCAGATCTCTTTCTCTTGCGGCATCTATGAGAGATATTTTGCCTATCTCCCTGAGATACATCTGCACCGCGTCAAGAGATTCTTTGTCCAGCCCTTGTATAATCTTTTTATCGTCATTTGATTCAGTGGCGCTGTCCAACAAACTTTTACCTTCTATTACATCCACTCCGGCCTCGTAGAACCTGTCGTAAATATCGTCAAGAAGCATTACATCTTCTTCTATGTTTGGAAATTCTTTTAAAATTTCGGTGTAAGTTATAAAATTCCTTGTCTTGCCTTTTTTGAGAAGATTTTCTATTTTAAGACTATTTTCTTCCGCGCCAGCCATCTTTTTGGCGGTCGGTGTCTTTTTCTTCGTCTTTGTTGGCAATTTGGATTTTATTTTTTTTGTCTTTTTTGCCGCGATATTGATATTCTTTTTCTTCAGCGCGACTTTAGGTTTTGTTTTTTTAGAAACTTTTTTCGCGGCGACTTTAATATTTTTTTTTATTTTTTTTGGCATATTTTGATTTTCCAGCCCGAGGCTGATATTCATTATTTATAATTGATTTAATTTTTTCATAAGCGTTTGAAAATCCCCAATGAGCCGATTTAGTTCTTCTTTTTCGCCGTCTGATTTTTGCAATTCTATCTTTTTTATTTTCTTTGCCGTTTCTTCCAGTTTTTCTTTTATCCCATCTTTTTCTATCTCTTTTATGATAGCTTGAGCCTCGGTAAGCAAAGATTCCGATCCGGAGTAGAGCAATTCCGCCTCAAGAGCCAAACTTTCTTTAAAATCTTCTTCTTTAAAATTAAAATCATTTTTCGCTTTATCAAATAATTCTTTAAGTTCTTTATCTTCCGTCTTATCTTGCCAAATTATAAATCCCTTTAGTCTGTCCATCAAAAGATTTCGTCTTGTCTTCTTCGGATGGCTTTCTGTCGGTATATTTCGGCCGCCGGCCGCTTGAGCGCGCGAGCCGCTATTTTTTTTAATTTTCTTAATTTCTTCCCATACCGCTTCTTCACTCGCTTCAAGCTTATCCGCCACTTTCTTAATCCATCGCGATTTTTCTATCTCACTCGGCAAAGCGGCTATGTACGGCAAAACATTTTTCTCAATGCTTTTTCTGTCTTGATAAACACTCAAATAAAAATCAATGGCGTGAACGGCGCCCAATACCGCCTCTTTCCATTTAGACGCGTCTTCCTTGATGGTGTCGGCCGGATCTTTGCCAAGCGGCACAAGCGCTATCTTTATATCAAAACCGTTTTCAAAAGCAAGCTCTATTCCTCTTGAAGCCGCTCCTATTCCGGCGGCATCCTTATCAAAAGCCATTACTATGTTCTGGGTCAAACGCTTAATCAGATTGAGTTGCTCGTGAGTTAAAGCCGTGCCTGATACGGCCACGGTGTTCTCAATGCCGGCTTGATGAGACATCACCACGTCCATTTGACCTTCCACCAAAACGCACATATCTTGTTTCCTCATTTCCGTCTTGGCTTTGTCAAAACCATAAAGAAGTTTTGATTTATCAAACAAAACCGTCTGCGGCGAATTGATATACTTGCCGGCTTTCTCCGCCTCCGCGTCCCAAGGAACGATTCTCCCGCTGAAGCCCACCGTCAAACCGGAAGAATTGGTTATCGGAAACATAATTCTGTTTCTGAATCTGTCATAATAGCCGGAACCTTGCGGTCCGGAAGATTTAATCGTCAATCCGGCTTTTTCCATTTCCAAACCGCTGTAATTTTTAAGTTTTAAAAAATCATGCAAATTTCTCCACCCTAATGGCGCGAAGCCTATGCCGAATTTCTTGGCGGTTTCGCCGGTTACGCCTCTGGATTTCAGATAATCTATGACGCGACTATCTTCTTTTAATCTGGCTTCAAAAAACTTTTTCGCGCTATCCATCAATTCATGTAGATGTTCCTTTTCTCCTTTATCTTTTCTGTCTAGCGGCGTTATTTCCACACCGGCTTTAAGTCCCAGAATTTTAAGAGAATCAAGAAAACCGACTCCTTCTATCTCCATCACAAAGCTAAACATGTCTCCCCCTCTTGAGCACCCGAAACAATGCCAAGATTCTCTGGCCGGCGAAACGAAAAAAGATGGAGTCTTTTCTTGATGAAACGGACAATTGGCCTTGAAATTAACTCCGGCTTTTTGGAGCTTCACGTACCCCTGAACAACATCCGCTATATTGAGTCTGGATTTTATTTGTTCAACGGATGTCATAAAAAATTTTCAATTTTACAATTATTCTTCACCTTCTTCTCCTATATTTTCATCTGCAACGTCTTCTCTCGTGTATTCTCCTCTGAATCCGGTACCGGCCGGTATCAATCTTCCGATTATAACATTCTCTTTGAGTCCTCTGAGTTTGTCTTCCCCGCCCATCACGGCTGTCTTTATAAGCACTCTGGCTGTATCTTGGAACGAAGCGGCTGATAGAAAGCTGGAAGTGGTGGTGGAAACGGAAGTGATTCTCGTAATATGCTGCGCGATCTTGGCTTCTTCTTTGCCTTCCGCCACGGCGGCTTCATTTGCTTCAAGCACATCATACATTTCCACTATTTCTCCGCGATTAAGTTCCGTGCCTCCGGAATCTTTAACTTCGTATCTGGAAAGCATTTGCCTTATTATGATTTCTATGTGTTTTTCGTTTATAGTGGCTCCCTGCGAGGAATATACCTTATCAACTTCGTTTAAGATGTAGTCTTGAGTTTTTTTCTTGCCGGCAATCTTGAAATAATCTTTTATGTTGATAGCGCCGTCGGTAAGCAAATCGCCTTTATTTAACTGTTCGCCAACCTTTACCAGAATGAAACGTCCAAAAGGAACGATAAAATCTTTGGTTTCTTTTTTCTCACCCTTGGAAGATTCTCTGTCTATAAGCACGGTGACAATCTTGTCTCCGTTTTTGTAACCGTCTTCAACTAAACCGTTTTTAATATCTATCACGCTTCCTTTTATGTCGCATATAACAGCCGGATTTGCCGGAATCCTGAGTTCAAAAATTTCTTCTATACGAGGCAGACCCATTGTGATGTCTCCTCCGGTGGCAATACCTCCTTTATGGAAAGTTTGCATTGTAAGCTGCGTGCCGGGTTCTCCGATAGCTTGAGCGGCGACAATACCGGCCGCTTCTCCTAACTTGACCGGCGTATTTGAACCAAGATCGTAACCGTAACATTTTCTGCAAATTCCGCTTTTGGCCAAACAAGTAAGCGGAGAAAATACGTGCGCTTCAGCCACATCGTTGCTTGCTTCCAATTTTTTGGCCTCTGTTTGGCTTAGGATATGTCCTTTCTTAAACTCGCCGGCATCTTTAGCCAAAGTTCTTCCGAAGATTCTGGAGAAAAACTTTTTACCCATTTTTTCCGTTTCTTCTTTCGTGATTGTTATGCCGGATCTTTCACCGCAATCATCTTCGCTTATAACCATATCATGAGCCACATCAACCAACCTTCTCGTGAGATAGCCTGATCTTGATGTTTTAAGCGCGGTGTCAGTTTCTCCTTTTCTCATACCATGAGTGGTGATGAAAAATTCAAGCACGTTAAGACCTTCTTTGTGACTGGAGAAAACCGGAAAATCTATAATCCTGCCGTCAGGGTTGATCATAAGCCCCTTCATACCCGTCATCTGAGCCAACTGGCTCCAAGTGCCTCTGGCCGATGAACCGATCATGGCGTAAATTGAACCGAGCCTGTCCAAAGTTTCTGGCACCGCGCTCTCTATCTTGTCTTTGGCTCCCTGCCATATCTCAATTGATTTATTGTATTTTTCCGTTTCGGTAATAAGACCTTCTTCATACTGGCCCTTTAATTCAGCGGCAACTTTGCCGGCTGCTTTGAGTATCTCTTGTTTAGCGGCCGGTATTTTGAGGTCGTCAAAGCCCCAGCTGGTGCCGGAAACCGTGGCGTACTTAAAGCCGAATTCTTTAATCTTGTCCAAATATTGCGGAGTCGCGTCAATGCCATATTTTTCTATCAATTTGGAAACAAGGAAGCTGAGCTGTTTCTTGCCCATTTCTTCGTTTATGTATGACATGTCTTCCGGCAATATACTGTTGAAACGCAATCGGCCCACCGTTGTTTCAAACACCTCTTCGTTGAATATTTTGAATCTCTCCAAACCGTTCGGCAACACTTTTATCTTCGCTCGCATGTCAATCTTGTCAAAATCATGGGCAAGCATGGCTTCCTCAGGGCTTGAAAAATATTGACCTTCCCCACTGGCGTCATCTTTTATAATCGTTATCCAATAACAACCCACCACTATGTCCTGAGACGGATTCACGATAGGATCGCCATTGCCCGGTCTCAAAAGATTTTTCACCGACACGATAATATCTCTGGCTTCTTTTTGCGCTTCTTCCGAGAGAGGCACGTGAACGGCCATTTGGTCTCCGTCGAAGTCGGCGTTAAAGGCGGCGCAAACCAGCGGATGCACTTGGATAGCCTTGCCTTCTATCAGAATAGGTTTAAAGGCTTGAATACCCATTCTGTGCAAGGTAGGCGCTCTGTTTAGCAAAACGTATTTGTTTTTTATAATTTCTTCCAAGATGGCCCACACTTCCGGAATATGATCATCTATGAGTCTGCCGGCGCCGCGCACGTTATGAGCAACCTCTCTCTCAAGAAGTTTGGCAATCACAAAAGGCTTAAAGAGTTCAAGAGCCATGTGTTTTGGCAAACCGCATTGATCCATCTTAAGCTCCGGACCAACCACAATCACCGAACGACCGGAGTAATCAACGCGTTTTCCGAGTAAGTTTTGTCTGAATCTGCCGTGCTTGCCTTTGAGCATTTCCGCCAAAGATTTAAGCGGTCTTCTCTGTCCTTGAGACATGGGCGTTGGCTGGCCTTTCTTCATGGAATTATCTATAAGAGCGTCTACCGCCTCTTGCAAAATTCTTTTTTCGTTGCGACAAATCACTTCAGGAGCTTTTATTTCCATCAATCTTTTAAGCCTGTTGTTTCTGTTTATCACTCTTCGGTAAAGATCGTTAAGATCGGAAGTGGCGTGTCTGCCTCCTTCAAGCGCCACCATTGGTCTTAAAGCCGGAGGTATCACCGGCAATACGGTTAAAAACATCCACTCCGGCCTTATGCCGACTTTTTTCATGGACTTCAAAAGATTCGTTCTGGCGATGAGCTTTGGTCTTTCTTGCGCGGAGGCATCTTCAAGCTGCGCTTCCAGCCTTTTGGCATATTTTTCAAGATCAATATTCTTAAATATTTCATGGACCGCTTCCGCGCCGGTACTTGCCTCAAAAATTTCTCCGTATCTCATGCTGAAATTGTAATATTCAAGCTCAGTGAGAACTTTATGCAAGTAAATGGAATCAATTTCCGATTTTGCCTTGGTCATTGATTCTTTAAGATTTTCTTTTCCGGCGGCTTCTTCCGTATTTTTAAGTTTATTTTTATATTCCGATTCCAGATTTTTATAAGCTTCAGCTTTAGCTTCCTCATTAACCTTGTTTATAATATAGCCGGCAAAATAGACGACCTTATCAAGATCAGCGCCTTTTATATCAAGCACCATGCCTATTCTTGAAGGAGCGCCTTTTAGAAACCATATATGAGACACCGGCACGGCAAGACTGATGTGTCCCATTCTCTCTCTTCTTACTATTGAGTTGGTTATTTCCACTCCGCATTTTTCGCATACCAACCCCTTGTATCTCACTCTTTTGTATTTCCCGCAATAACATTCAAAATCTTTTTCCGGGCCGAAAATCTTCTCGCAGAAGAGTCCGTTTCTCTCCGGTCTCTGGGTGCGATAATTTATAGTCTCCGGTTTGATTACTTCTCCGCGCGACCACGACAAAATTTTCTCTGGCGAAGCGAGCTTAAGCGTTAAAGAACTGAAATCTGTTACCTTTGTTTCTTTGGATTCCATATTTTTATGATCAAATTATTTTAAATCTTGTTGATTCTTCAGACCTTTAAGCTCAATATCAAGAGACAATCCTCTCAGCTCGCTCAAAAGCACATGGAACGAAGCTGGCAAGTTAGGACTCTTGAATTTCTCGCCGCGAATAATGGAATTATAGGCGGAAGATCTTCCCAAAATATCGTCTGATTTTATGGTTAGCATTTCCTGCAAAGTGTGCGCCGCGCCATAACCTTCAAGCGCCCAGACTTCCATTTCACCGAATCTTTGACCTCCGCTTTGCGCCTTGCCGCCAAGAGGTTGTTGAGTAATGAGAGAATACGGACCAATGGATCTCATGTGGAGTTTGTCTTCCACCATGTGATCAAGCTTGAGCATGTAAATCTGACCCACGGTAACTTTTTGGTCAAAAGCATCTCCTGTTCTGCCGTCGTACATCTTCACTTTGCCATCTTCCGGTATGCCGGCCTTTTTAAGTTCTTCTTTTATTTCTTCTTCGGTCGCGCCGGCAAAGGCTGGAGTGATAGCTTGATAACCAAGCTTGCTGGCCGCCCAACCCAAATGCGTTTCAAGAATTTGACCGATGTTCATACGAGAAGCCACGCCGAGCGGATTAAGAATAATATCTACCGGTGTGCCGTCTTCAAGATACGGCATGTCTTCCGCCGGAAGCACTTTGGAGATAACACCCTTGTTGCCGTGTCTGCCGGCCAATTTATCGCCCACGGAAATTTTTCTGAGCTTAGCCACTTCTATAAAAATCTGCTTTATCACACCAGGTTCAAGTTTGTCGCCATTGTCTCTGGAGAAAATTTTAATGCCGACTATTCTGCCTTGTTTGCCGTGATCCAATCTTAGCGAAGTGTCTTTCACGTCTCTGGCTCTCTCGCCGAAGATAGATCTCAAAAGTCTTTCTTCCGGAGTAAGCTCCACTTCCCCTTTCGGTGAAATCTTGCCAACCAGAATATCGCCGGCTCTCACCTCGGCGCCTATTCTCACGATGCCGTCTTCATCAAGATCTTTGAGCTTGTCTTCGCCCACGTTCGGAATATCGCAAGTGGTGATCTCCGGTCCGAGCTTGGTATCTCTTACGCTTACAGAATATTCTTCCACGTGGATAGAAGAGAACTTATCTTCTTTTACCATTCTTTCTGAAATGATAATGGCATCTTCAAAGTTCGCGCCTCGCCACGACAAGAAAGCCACTAGCGCGTTTTGCCCTAGAGACATTTGTCCTCTGTCCGTGGAATAATTGTCGGCAATCACCTCTCCTTTCTTAATTTGTTGACCCATATTCACAATTGGTCTTTGATGAATAGTGGTAAAAGCGTTTGATCTTAAAAAGGTCGCCAAATCGTAAGTTTTCTTTTTCTTATCCTTGCCTTTGATTACAATTTTTGAAGCATCCATGCTCTCCACCTCTCCGTCTTCCTCGCATATCACGACGCGTCCAGTATCGTAAGCGGCTTTTTCTTCCATGCCGGTCGCCACAAAAGGCGCTTCCGGCTTTATGCAAGAAACGGCTTGCTTCTGCATGTTTGAACCCATCATGACTCTTGTAGAGTCGTCGTGCTCCAAAAACGGTATCATGCTGGTGGAAACGCTGTAGGCCTGATTAAGAGCCACGTCCATAAAATCAATTTTGTCTTTGGCTATAACACCGGCTTGAGTTCTCACTCTGGCCTCAACCATATCATCTTGGAGCTCTCCGGTTTTTTTATCATATCTTACGCCGGCATGAGCAATATTATATTTAAGCTCATCCAAGGCGCTGAGATATACCACATCATTGGTAACCTTGCCATCTACCACCTTTCTGTAAGGGGTTTCTATAATGCCAAATTCGTTTATCTTGGCGTGTATGGCCAAATGCACCACAAGACCAACGTTCGGGCCTTCCGGCGTCTGGATGGGACAGATTCTTCCGTAATGCGAAGGATGAACGTCTCTTACCTCAAAGCCGGCTCTTTCTCTGTTTAAGCCTCCTGGCCCCAAAGCGGATAATCTTCTCAAATGCTCAAGCTCATCAAGACAATTTTTCTGACTCATAAATTGAGAAAGCTGGTTGGAAGTGAGGAATTCTTTTATGGCGGTCATGAAAGGCCTGTTGTTTATAAGTTGGCTCGGCACAAGAGAAGTGGGATCAACAGTGGACATTCTGTCCTGGATGTTTCTCTTCATTCTTATCATGCCAGTTCTAAGCTTCTGTTGAAAAAGCTCCCCTACGCCTCTCACTCTCCTGTTGCCAAGATTGTCTATGTCGTCTTCTCTGGCCATCGGGTCATTGTTCATCTTAATAATGTTTGAGATAACCGCCACCAAATCGTTTAAAGAAAGAACTCTTGGCTCTTTCTTTATGTTATCAATCGGCATACCAAGTCTGTAATTTATTTTGTATCTTCCTATTAAAGAAAGATCGTATCTCTCCTGATCAAAGATGCTGTCTATGTAAGATTTGCTGTTTTCGTAATTAAGCATGTCGGCAGGCTCGCCCGGTCGCAACCTTCTGTAAATTTCAACGTAAGAATCTTCCACCGTTTTAGTCGTGTCTTTTTCTAAAGTGTTTTTTATGTAGGTCAAGCCGCCGCCTTCCACGCCGGCAAAAGCTTTTTCTATTTTCTCATCCGTGTCCAAGCCGAAAATTCTAAGCAGACAAGTGGCAGGCACTTTTCTTTTATTGTCTATTCTAACGTAAATCGCTCCGTCCGGATCCGTCTCTATCTCAATCCAGATACCTCTGCTTGGAATGATTTTTGAAGCGAAATATTTTTTGCCCTTTATCTGATTGAGCATAAATTGCACGCCGAAAGATCGCGCCAGCTGCGGCACTATCACTCTTTCTATGCCATTTACCACGAAAGTGCCATGATCCGTCATGAACGGAAAATCCGAAAGAAAAATTTCTTGCTCTTTCGTAGTGCCAAGTTCTTTATTGGTAAGCTTGACTTTTATCCTAAGCGGCGCTTCCAAAGTGAGATTGTTCGCTTTGGCCGAGTATTCCGTCTGTTTTAGCTCATCAATGGTAAAACCCAAAAATTCCAAAATAAATTTCTTTTTGGAGTAATCTTGGATGGGAGAAAATTCTTCAAGTAGTTCTTTGATACCTTCCGTCTTGAGCCATTCGTAAGAATCGGTCTGCATTCTTACCAAGTTCGGCATAGAAACGATTGAGTCCTTAAATTTTGAGAAATATTTTTTGGTTACTTTATCGCTTGTTGTTTTGGTATCCATGCTTTTTGTTTAATAATTTTTATAATGTTGTATAATCAATATAATTTAAAAAGTAATAAAACAAATAAAAATCCCTTCAAATAATTCAAATCAGGGATGCTATAAAAATTTAATCAAAAAATAAACACAAAAATACTTAAAATCTTATTCAGACCTTATAATTTGGCTATATTTTTACGTTAGCCCCATTATATTCATAAAAAACAAGATGTCAAATGCAAACAAGAAACTGTGGATAACTGAAGCCACACCACCGCACCAAGGTTAAACCTTGGCGCGTGTTAACCTTGGCGCGAACCGGTTTTTATTCATCTTCTATAGATAAGTCAAATTGTTCAGGATTGTTTGCCACCGCGATTATCGCCGAAGCTATCATATCCAAATCCTTCAAATCTTTGGTAATAATCAGATACAACTCTTTCGGGGTGATTTCATCATAAAAATGAACCATGCGATTTCTATACCCTGCCATCTCCACAAGCTTATCTTTGGCAAATTTTGAATCAACGACCCTTTTTTCTCCCAACTCAAGAGCAATCTCTTTAAAAGTTTTAGGGCGTTTTCCCGGAGAATAAGGGAAACGAGAAATTATATGTCCGCCAATATCAAAAACAGCCTCCAAAGCTCGACGCAAGAAATGTTCCGCAACGGCAAATTTTTCTTTATTTCTCTCAAATTCTTCTTGAGAAAATTCTATGCCGATTTTTTCCAATTCACTTATCGCATCCCTGACGATTGCCAATTTGCTCTCAATTTTAATTTTGGAAAGTGGTACTTTGCGCATAAGATTATTTAAATTATTTTTGAAAAGCGGCAAATGTCGCGTTTTCATATTCTTTTTGTAAAAAACGATAATCATCATATCGCTTCAAAACAGACTCTTCGTAGTCAGCTCTGAAACGAGGATTGATTTCAAAAATCGCTTTGCCGTATTGAATGGCGCTCATCTGCAAGGAAGCGTTTGCTTCTTGCAAATAGGAAATATCAAGCTTCGGACCATCTATCGCGTCAGGAAATATATCGTTTAAAATATCATAAACAATGCCATGTCGTTTCATTGTATCATCCCTTTTGGTATTTATAAACACAACGCCGATATCATAATCAGACTTTTCCAACGCGACGCCTCGTGATCGCGATCCGAACAAATACAAAATTCCAACGCCCAACGCCTCTAATTTTTCTTTAGTCTTTTGAGAAATGATTACCTTACTCATACATTATAAATAACACAAAATTATGAAAAAAACAACCTTCTTAACAAACCGACAAATGTCTCTGGCTAAAACACCACGAAAAACTATGGCTAACTAAAGCCACCCCACCGCACCAAGGTTTAACCTTGGTGCGGTGTTTTTGACGCAGATCAACAATCTTTTTACCTTTTGACATGGAACAACACTCTCCTATTGAGAACTTTGCAAGGCTTCCACTTGCTTCATGAGCTCGTCTAACAGTTTCTGCAATTCCTGAGCTTGTTTACTCTGCGATTCTGATGAAGTTGGCGCTTGCGTACTGCCGGAACTTGATCCCGAAATTTCTGATGAAACCATCGCATTAAGCTTAGCTCTCGTGCCTGGTCCTACCAAGCCGTAACCGGTGCTGTTCTCGTCTCCTGAACAAACTATGCCATTATCGCACTGGAATTTCTTGATAGCTTCTTTGGTCTTGGCGCCATAATAACTCGTTTCGTTGCCCGGAGAACCTGCGCCGGAGTTTGATATGGTATAACCCAAACTGTTGAGAAGCTTCTGAAGATCTTTGACTTCGCTGTTATCATTGCCGGTTTTGAGGGTTTTGGTAATGGTAACCGTTATTCCGCTCGGAGTGGAAACTGTTTGAGTCTCTTCCCCAGTTGTGGTGGTTACGGTGGCTCCTTTGGCCGCTTCATTGAGCTTGGCTCTCGTGCCTGGTCCTACCAAGCCATAACCGGTGCTGTTCTCGTCTCCTGAGCAAACTATGCCATTATCGCACTGGAATTTCTTGATAGCTTCTTTGGTCTTGGCGCCATAATAACTCGTTTCGTTGCCCGGAGAACCTGCGCCGGAGTTTGATATGGTATAACCAAGACTGTTGAGAAGCTTCTGAAGATCTTTGACTTCGCTGTTATCGTTGCCGGTTTTGAGGGTTTTGGTGATGGTAACGGAAACTGCGGATGGGGTTTGAACTGTTACGGAAATCTCTGAAGAAGGAGTTTGGGTTGAAGAGGATGGTTCTGTTGATGTTGTCTGGGCATCGGTGCCGGGAATTACCACGTATTGGGATGGAGGGATGGAACCTCCGCCACCTCCTATTATACCTCCGCCTCCGGTTGGTAATGTTTTAGCCGAAGATTCGGAACCAGCCGCCGATTCAAAGTTACTGGTGTCGTAAGCGGCAACTTTGTAATAATAAGTCGTATTAGCTGAAAGCCCCGTATCGGTGTAAGAATTTGAGCCTGTTGAACTTACGAGGGCGAATGTTCCACCGCTGGAAGTACTGCGATACACATAATACCCTGCCAAATCGCTATCGGTATTGGCTGTCCAAGACAATACCAACTGGCTTATTGAATTCGGTGTCGCCATCGTTAAACCGCTTGGCGTCTCCGGAGCCGTCGGGTCGCTGGCTTGCGTCAAAGCATAAGGCGAGAAGTGGGTCGCTTCGGTGGTGGTGAACACCACTTGCGCCACATTGCTCAAATTGGAAGTAACATCGGAGGCCGCCATAGCGTTGCCGCTGGAATCGTAGTAAGTGGCGGAGGTGTTTAGCGATTCCCATTCCTTCTGGTCATTGACGGTAGAAACTCTCAAATGCCCCACTTCGGCCGGTGTATCTATACCGGAAACGGCCAATTCGGCAACTGTGTAAGTAAGCTCAATAGTGGCGGTTTTACCGGAAGACAAATTTTTCACCTGACTGTCGCCAGAATAAGCGCTGATGTCTTTGGCTTTGTTGGCGATAACATTTACGAGAGGAGTGTTTGGGTAATTCACCGTTTCTTTGGCAGTAATGTAAGAATCGGAACCGGACTGACCCAATCCGCCGGAGTCAATGGTCACTTTCGTTTTTACGGTCGTGTCTTCAAATGAACCAGAGGCCGTGTTTTTGAAAGTATTGGAAGTCATTAAGACATCCTGAATACTGGCGGCGCTGGTCAAAGCGATATTGATGCTACCGACATTTCCCGAAACGCTAACCGGATTGCTGGCGTAACCGGCTTCGGAATATTTGTCGGAAGCGGCGTAAACTCTCCATGAACCGCTATCCACGCTCAAGGTATACGCGCCACTTGCATCAGCTTGAGTTACCGTTGAACCGCCAGTGGTCTTCTCGGCTCGCACGAAGGCGTAAGGCGCCGCCGAACCGCCGGCCGTCACTGTTCCGGATATTGTGTAAGCGGCGGAAGTCATAACCAAGTTTAAAGTAGCGTTGGCGGACACGCCTACGGTTTGCGGTTGCATAATGTAGCCCGGCTTAGCGGCAATAATCTTGTAAGTTCCTTCGGCCAATTGAAGACTATAACCGTTGGTGGAAGTGGCGGAAACGCCGTAGCGCATACCGTTGGAAGTGTTGGCGACATCAATCCAAACATCTCTCAATTCGTTGCCGGGGGTGGCGGAAGTGTGATAAACCGCGCCGGAAATCATCCTTAAAGTGGAACTAATGACGACATTGATTGCCTCATCTCCATCCACATTTAAAATAGTTTTGCCCGCATCGTAGAAAGTGGTATCTACACTAGATGTGGCGTAAGAAATACCACTAGACGGAACAGACGGGATAAAGACGCGAACGGTGGTGGAAGACATATTGGGAACTTGTAAAGAAGTGGAGGTGCCATTGCGAAGCTCAGTGTGATTGCCGGAATTTTTGGCAATATCAAACATGTCTATGAACGCGTTTGGAACTGTGATGAAATTGCCGGAACCGTCTTTGAAATTTATGGTAACGGTTTTTCTGGCGTTGACGCGGACATTCCATGTGGTCGTGGCGACAATGCCGAATTTTGGAATAGTCGTTAAATTTTCATTGATTGGAGCGATTTTGCCATAGCCTGGCTTGAAGATATCCAGAATATATTGACCAGTAGAAGTGGCCAGTTGCGGCACGCGCAAAGTGTAAGTTCCGTCAGATCCGGTCTTCGTTTCGTAAATGCGGCCACTATTGGAAGCTCTGGCGGATACTATCGCGTTGGCGATGCCTTCACCCGAGTCTATTGTGGCGTCGGCGCTTTCAAAAACCGCGCCCATCACGCTCCAATAAGTAGTGGCTCCGGACGGAGCAAAGTTTACGCCGCTCTGATTGGCGCCGGCGACTGTCACCGATTGGTTATCCATACGGCCATAACCGGGCACATGAGCGCCAACTTGCCAGGCTCCGCTGTCCACATACAAAGTGTAATTGCCGGAGCTGTCGGTCATAGCGTTGGCGTTGCCCGACCCGTCCGTCCTGTAAGCGAAAACGGGGGCGCTGGCGATATTGTTGGAGCCATCGCTAACTTTGCCGGTAATGGTATAAGAAGGTTTCTTAATGGTGAGAATAAGCGGATTAGCGCCAGTCTGACCGGTGGAATAAGTTTTGGAGCCGTCCACAAAAACATAATTGGAAGCGGCCGAAGTAACTTCCACGGAAAGCTCCCGGCTCTGGCCCATACCCGGGAAGAAAGCCCCGACATTGTAGGAACCCTCGCCGACATTAAGGGAAAATTTTCCGCTGGTGTCACTTTGTCCTTGCGTGCCGTTTCCTTGCGACGGCGAGAAAGCGAAAATCATAGCGTTGGCTATTGTTGTTCCGCTGGCATCTTTAACTACGCCAGCAATCGTTTTACTGGCGGCAGAAATGGTAAAGGTATGTTCGGTCTTAGGCAAGCCGCCATCGGTAAGCACGCAACTATCCGGACAGCCGGTCATATTAAGCTGTAACGGTTTGGGCATTGTCCAAGCGGGAGAAGGAGGCGGCCCCATCATCATTCCATCCTTGGGCATAGCCGGTCCAATGCCAATAGTCCAAAATCCATTTTGCTTGGGAAGATTAAGTGTTTTTCTAGTAGAAGCGACTAAGGCACTCGTTCCAGGAGTGTCGGTCTGAACGGTAAATTGCCCTTGCCCTCCGGCAAAAATATCTATCTGTTCGCCGGAATCAAAGGTGCTGTCCCCCGCCGTCAATTTTACGATAAAAGAAACTCCGCCGACAGCCGAGGTTAGGCTGATGTTTCTGTTGATGATGCTGGTGGAAGTGGCTCTCATCGGAGAAGGCTCGCCGAAGCCGAAGTAATCGGTCGTGGTGCTGGACGGGTCAATAAACGATTCGGTGAAGATGAAGTAATCATTGTTCGTCGGCAAATCGGTGAAAGAATAATTTCCTCCACCGGCAGTGGAAACGCTTCTCGGCATCGGTCCAAGTACCGGCGATTGCAACATCACGGTAACTCCGTCCAAGCCAGTCGTGCCGTCGTAAGCGCTGACAATCTTGCCGGCAACGGTGGTCGTAGCCGTTCCGCCCAAACTGCCTCCGCCGATATAAACCGGATTGACGCTGAAGCCGGATTCAAGAACGGTGGCTCCGTCGGAACTCTTAGTTTTTATGTCCAAAGAATAACCGCTGGTGTCTGCGCCTTTGGCGACGGATGGATTCTTAATATCAGTCAAGCCGAATCTTAAAAAGTCATGGGTGTCACTGCTTTCGCTTCTGGTGGCGGTGTCTAAAGTCAAGGTTATGGTTTTGGACTGAGCATTTTTGACAATGGCTTTGATGCCAATTGTCCCCGTCCCGGGACCGTTAATGTCTTTATTCATATCGTTAAGCATCTTCATCGTGGCGGAAGAAGTGGCGACACAGCAAAGGCCGAAGTCGGAAGTGGACGGAAAAGTGATAACGATTTGCCCATCAACAGGAATCTGTTTTGAAATCGGAATTTCAAAACCGTAGGTGGAGCTGGCGTTGGTCATACTGTTCATTACCATAATATTGGCCGGGGGCATAAAGCCGGCGACTCCGCCCACACCGCTGAAAATTGTGGAAGGAGGCGGAGCGCCGAAATTGCCGCCGCCCATACCCGGTTCAAGCATTCCACCGGAAATGGCGAAAGACATAACTGTGCCGGACATTGTGGAAGATGTCATATTAACTCCGGAAATGTCTCTGATATTGGAAGCTGTTACCGAGAAGGTGGAACCGGCCGGCATTCTCACACCTTGAATTTTGACGGTTTTTCTGGCGGCGTTATAAGTGATGCTGTGGCCGGCCATGGCGCTTAGAGTCATCGTCTGACTATTTGCCAAAATGGAATATTTGGTCAAATCCACGGCGTCGGTGGCATTGATCGCTTCGTTGAACGAAACGGCGATGGCGAAATCATCGGCGCTGACGGAAGAAATTGACGGAGCGGTCACATCGGAATTACTGCCTTCTGTGGCAAAGCTAAGGGTATAATTACTGCCCATAGCTATATTGGAAACATTTTTAATGCTAGCTCCCTTGACGGTCAAGGTCATATTTTTACCGGCTGGCAAAAGATTGGTGGAAAGCAAAGTTCCTTCTTTGGAAGCCGGGTCATAAGAAAATGAGGATGGCATAAGAGCGCCGCCATCAATACCAAGTGTTACGGCGCCGGAAGTGGCGGTGGAAAGGTCAATATGGTCGTTGAAAGTTAAAACAAAGGAAACATTATTGAGCGGCACATTGGTCGCGCCGGCGGCTACCGGCAAAGCGGCGATAACCGAAGGGCCGGTGCTGTCCGCCACGCTTGTGCCAAACGGAATCATCCATTGAGGCATCGGCAGAAGAACGCCGTTGGAACTTTTGACGCCGGTCGTATCGCTTGAACTGTCTTGGCCGTCAATGACTATCTCATATTGAGTGTTGTTCACTAAAGCCGTAAAACCGCTAATGGTGAGCGTGGTCGTGGTAGCGTCGTAAGAGAAAGTGGCGCTGGAAAGGTAAATCGGGGTCTTAACGCCGGCGGCGTTGCTGAACAAGCTGATGTTGGAAGCGGTGAGAGTGCTGGCATCCATCGCTTGACTGAACGAGATGAAAAATTTGGCGATATTTTGGGGAAGATTAAAACTGCCTGGAAAAGGCATACTGCCAATAACACTTGGCGGAACCATATTAGTCATCGTTTGACCGGAAGCGCCAGTGGTAAAAGTGGCCGTGTAAGATTGGATGCCTGGTTGGAAAGTATCCTGGTCCATCTGGTTGTCGGAAATGTCGCGAATGGCCGAAGCGGTGCTGCTGCCTACTTCAAAAGTGTAAGAAGTACTTGGCGCAAGACTGCCGGAAAGGACGCATTTTCCTGACGGCTCAAAACTGGATGGCATAGGATTATAAGTCACGGAAGCGCAAAGGTTAGCGCCGACGCCGCCAGCTTTAAGAGTAACGGAAGTAGTGGCGCTAACGGACGCGATAGTGCCGGATTGCAAAGATTTGTCAAACATAAAACCGACAAATGACATGTCCACCGGTACATTGGTCATTCCGTTTTGCGGATAAGAACCCATTATTCTCGGAGCGGAATTATCCACGAACCCGCCGCCAAAAGACATTTCTTTGGGGCTCATCGTGTTTTGCGGATTGCTTGTTGTTTGAATCACGAATTCGGCCGAATTGTCGTCTCTGTCTACCCCGTTGCCTTTCATAAAATCCATTCCGCCCGATGCCATGGACTCGCTGGTAGAAGTGGCGTTGGGGTAACCTTGAGCGATTCTTTCCAAAGACGAACCATCTTCCGCCAAAGCAAAAGCTTGCGCCACACCGACCGTGTCGGAATTTTCGCAGTTAGCCGTTAGCTGGGTTCCGTAACAAAGCATATCCACTTTAGTGCTGGTGGCGTTGGAAACGATCGTGGAAGTGGCGAGAGAAAGCCCGCCGTTAGCAATTAGAACATCAGTGCTTAGATTATCAAAAGTGGCGTCGGCCGGAACTGAACCGCTGTAATTAGTGGCTGAAGTCAACAAGAAATAACTGAAAGGCGCGATGTAAGTCTTGCCGGGCGCGGTGGTCAAAGCGAAATTGGTCGCTCCTCCTCCCGCAGAAAAGCCGTGCAAAGCCAGACCGGAACCGGCAATATTGATGTGATATTCGTTAGGATTATACAGCTCCACAAATTCGTCTTTGGCATTGTCTGTTGAACCGGCTTTGATCTCGCTGATTTTTAACGGAATAGTTTTTTGCAAAATGAATTTTTTTGGACCATCTCCTGTCGGATCGGTAAAAACGCCAACACTTTCCGGCGTAGTGGAAGCATAATCGGCGGCAATGACAACATCAAAAGCGTTGCCGTTAATGATGTTGGCCATAGCCGAAGTGCTTGCGACAATATAATATTCGGTGGATTGGCCATTTGTCGGAATCGCATGACTACCGGAAAGAGTTTGCATTATCGTCATCGTGCTGGTGGCCGGATTGGCGACATAAGAACCGGCGACATAATAATCTTCCGTCGGACTAAAACCGGGATTTGTCCCCGATTCCTTATAAAGAGCGGCGCCGGCTAACTGCGTCAGCGTATCCATAGTGGACGATGCTCTTATGGTAAATCCGACTTTGGTCAAAGTCGTAGTCCCGTCGCCTTGAACCATAAATCTGGCCAATTTAACGAAAGCTCCCGGTCCAATAACTGTGTCTCTGAACATATCATACATCGGCGGACCGGACTGAGTAATGGCGGCTGAAGTGAAATGAGCGACACCAAAAACGGCGCCGGACACCATGACCGCGCTAAACAAAAACAACAAAATTTTTAAACGCATAATTTTATAAATAAATTCTAATAATGACTTTTAATTTTATAAACTTTTGACTTCTTTATTATACACCCGATTAAAAAAATTTACCGCAACCCGACAGGTGTGGGAGATAACTTTCCTTCTCCGCTTGGAGGCGAGGCCTCCAAGCGGAGATTTTACAAAAAGCCACGAAAATTATTCGTTCATTGATTCAATTTGAAATATAAAATACACCGTAAAAATACCCTTGGTAAATATAGGTATTTCTAATAAAAAAGGAATTTGAGTTTTTTTCTGGCAATTTTATATGTTTTATATGATAGAAGCATGACCATTTTCTTTTCTAGGTCAGACAGAATATCCTTTGTTTGCTTGTGTTCTATCATAATATGACTATTTTGCAGCACTCTGCAAAATAGTCAAGTTGTTGAATAACCCCACCTATTAGACCTATCCCGAAATAATTTACTTTGAATTTATCAGAGAGGGAAAAGGTTCCTGACACCTTTTCCAAACCAAAATTATGAAAAAAACAACCCCATTTTGCCGATTCGGCAAAATGGGGTGTTTTGTCTCTATCTATTCTGCCGCTCTTCTACTGAGAACTTTGCAGAGCTTCCACTTGCTTCATAAGCTCGTCTAACAGTTTCTGCAATTCCTGAGCTTGTTTACTCTGCGATTCTGATGAAGTTGGCGCTTGCGTACTGCCGGAACTTGATCCCGAAATTTCTGATGAAACCATCGCATTAAGCTTAGCTCTCGTGCCTGGTCCTACCAAGCCATAACCGGTGCTATTCTCGTCTCCTGAGCAAACTATGCCGTTATCGCACTGGAATTTCTTGATAGCTTCTTTGGTCTTGGCGCCATAATAACTCGTTTCGTTGCCCGGAGAACCTGCGCCGGAGTTTGATATGGTATAACCAAGACTGTTGAGAAGCTTCTGAAGAT
>Ga0209211_10001464_pt1 | contig 44531 bp, 38 predicted proteins | sample RifGroA2_FD_183992 | JGI IMG/M metagenome (GOLD analysis project Ga0209211, IMG submission 183992) | Groundwater microbial communities from Rifle, Colorado, USA - Groundwater A2 (SPAdes) (version 2) | ecosystem: Environmental > Aquatic > Deep subsurface > Groundwater | place: Rifle, Colorado...
GACCAGCTTGATTTCGCGGCCCATGCGCTGCTTCAGCGAAGCAATGATCTTGTCCTGTTGCGCAGCCGACAATTCGAATGCCGAATCCACCACCACATTGACGGTTTTTTCCGCATCGGCGCGCAGCACTTCGAAAATTCCCGCGATCTCGGGCAGGTTCAGCAAGCGCTGATTTTCCGCCAGGATACGCACAAAATTGCGTTGCTGCGTATTCGCTTGCCCGCCCAGCAAACCTTCCATCAGGCTTTCGACTTGAACTTTCGGCACGCGCGGGCTGGTAACTACAGCACGCACCTCCGGATTGCCCACAGCCTCGGCCAGAGACAGCAACATCTCCGACCAGCCCTTCAGGTCTGCCAGTTTTTGCGCCTCTTCAAATGCCGCTTGGGCATAAGGACGTGCAGTAGTGATGGCTTCAGACATGGCGTTTAGATTTCCGCAACTAGTTTATCGAGCAGATCGTTGTGAGCCTTGGCATCGATCTCGCGACCGAGGATTTTGCCTGCGCCAGCCAGAGCGATTGCCGACACCTGAGTGCGCAGCTGCTCCTTGGCACGGAACACTTCCTGATCGATTTCTGCCTTGGCGCCGACGATGATACGCTCGCCTTCGACCTTGGCTTGATCCTTGGCCTGCTCGACGATCTCGGTGGCGCGCTTTTCGCCGTTAGCCACGATGTCACCGGCCTTTTCCTTGGCTTCGCGCAGGATTTCTGCGGATCGCTTGGAGGCCAGTTCCAGGTCGTGCTTGGCACGCTCGGCATCCGCCAAACCATCGGCGATCTGCTTTTTGCGTGCTTCCAGCGCGGCCATGATCGGCGTCCAGACGAACTTCATGCAGAACCACACGAACATGGCGAACATGATCGTCTGGGCGAGAAGAGTTGCATTGATATTCATGCAAGCTACCTTTCTTGATTTTTATGCGTTGTCGCTAATGGTGAATTAGGCCACTGCAAACAGAACGTACATTGCGATACCAACAGCAATCATCGGAACCGCGTCGACCAGACCCATAACTACGAAGAACTGGGTACGCAGCATCGGGATCAGCTCCGGCTGACGAGCTGCGCCTTCCAGGAAGCGACCACCCAGGATACCGATACCGACGGCCGCGCCGAGCGCGCCCAAACCCATCATCAATGCGCCAGCGATGTACAGCAGTGCGTTTGCCATTTCCATTTTCTATTTCTCCTGTTGATTAAAGCTTAAAGTTAATGAAACCAAAAATTAGTGATGTTCTTGATGCGCCATATCCAGATAAACCACGGTCAGCGTCATGAAGATGAACGCCTGCAGCGTGACAATCAGGATGTGGAAGATCGCCCAGCCCAGCGACAGCAAGATCTGCGAGCCATACAGCGTGACGCCGGCAAAGGACATGCCCGCCCAGGCGCCGCCCATCAGCGCGATCAGAATAAAGATCATTTCGCCGGCATACATATTGCCGAACAGACGCAGCGCGAGTGAAATCGGCTTTGCAATCAGGTTGACGCCTTCCAACAGGAAGTTGACCGGCATACCCCACTTGCCGAACGGCTGCAAAGTCAACTCGCCCATGAAGCCGCCCAGACCCTTGACCTTCACGCTGTAGTACAGCACGAGCAGGAACACACCGATGGCCATGCCGAAGGTTGCGTTAGGATCGGTAGAAGGAACCACTTTGAAGAACGGAACACCGAGCGCAGTCATAATCAGCGGGATGTAGTCGATGGGCAGCAAGTCCATCAGATTCATCGAGAACACCCAGAAGAAGATCGTCAGCGCCAGAGGACCGACCATTGCATTCTTGCCTGAGAAGGAACCACGCACGCTGTTATCTATGAATTCCAGCGCCCATTCGCAGAAATTTTGCAGGCAGTTGGGTACGCCAGCCGACGCGGTCTTGGCCGCACGGTAGAACATGAACATGAACACCGCGCCCAACAACAACGACATGATGAATGTGTCGAGATTGAGAGCCCAGAAACCCATTTCTTTGGCTTCTTCGGCGCTATGGGCAACACCCCAGGTACCGTCCGGCAATTGCCCATAGGTCAGGTTTTGCAGGTGATGCTTGATATATTCTGCTGATGTATGCGCCGCCTCATGCGCGGCTCCCGCGACTTCTGCTGCTCCCGCCATTTCACTGGACATTTTCCGCCACCTTCAGTTTTTCAATCTCAATAACAGCCGCGCTGACAAAAGCGCTGCCTGTGCTAATACAAAGCCACCCAGTACTGCAAGCGGCGTCATCTTCAGCGCTATCATGCACAAGGCAAGTAGCGCCACGACCACCAAAAATCTTTCGGCGGCATAAAAATATAAGAGCCGTAATTGTAGATGTGCATCATGGGCGGCATTCGATGCTGCTCTGGACATGCGCCAGGCCAGCAACGCTCCGTTGAGAACCGATACTCCTCCCCCACTCAACACCGCTATCGTAAACTGCGGCGACTTTCCGACGGCATATGCTGCTCCCGCAACCATCAGGGTAATAGCCAGTTGCAGACCTACTACCGTGCGTGCCAATTGTTTTTCTTTTACTTCAGCATCGAAAAGCGCGCGGATGATAGCGGCGTTTTTCAGGGGTGTCAAACTTTCTTGAGGTATATTGCGCACTTCCTTGCTCAATTTATCAGGCCTTTTTGAGCTTGTTCAGCAAATCGTCCAACTGATCGTGGTTCATATATTCGATAACCAGCTTTCCTTTACCCTTGCTGCCTGACTTGATTTCGACGCGGGCGCCGAGATAGGCGCTCATCTCCTCCTGCAAGCGCTCGGTATCTCTATTTACCTTGGCGGCCTTCTTCTGCTGTGCTTTGTCCGGTTGCTGGCCATGTGCCTGCACCAGCTTTTCCGCCTCGCGCACGGATAAGCCATCTATCACAATCTTATTGGCCAGCATGATTTGATCACTGCCGTCCAGCGACAACAGCGCGCGCGCGTGTCCCATGTCCAGCTTGTTCTCCATCAACATACTCTGCACCGGCTGAGGCAGCTTGAGCAGCCGCAGCAGGTTACTGGCAGCGCTGCGCGAGCGCCCTACCGCATCCGCAGCTAGTTGATGCGTCATTTTGAATTCGTCGATCAGACGCTGGATGCCGACTGCTTCTTCCAGCGGATTCAGATTTTCGCGCTGGATATTCTCGATCAGCGCCATCGCCAGCGCCGCATTGTCCGGTACGCTGCGCACCAGCACCGGCACATGGGTCAGCCCGGCGCGCTGCGAAGCGCGCCAACGCCGCTCACCAGCAATGATTTCGTAACTGTTATCTTCCAGCTGGCGTACCAGAATCGGCTGTATTACGCCCTGCACCTTGATCGAGGCCGCCAACTCTTCCAGCGAAGCCTCGTCCATGTGCGTACGCGGCTGATACTTGCCCGGTTTGAGCATGCTGACGTTCAAATCGCGCAGCACATCGTCCTTTTCGTTCTTGCCGCCGGACAGCAGTGCATCCAGTCCGCGTCCCAAGCCCTTATGCGGTTTTGCCATGTCGATATTCCCTTAAGACTATGCGGCCGATTGCGCCGCGTTGTTCAATAGTTCCCCGGCCAATGCCAGGTATGCCTGCGTGCCCTTGGACAGCTTGTCGTGATACAGCGCCGGCACACCATAACTTGGCGCCTCGGCCAATCGCACATTGCGCGGAATCACGGTGCGGTACAGCTTGCTGCCGAAGTGCTCCTGCAACTGATCCGAGACCTGTTGCGCCAGCGTGTTGCGCGGGTCGAACATGGTGCGCAGCAGACCCTCGATCTCCAGATCCGGATTCAGATTGGCGCGCACCTTGCGGATTGTGTTCACCAGATCGCTCAGTCCTTCCAATGCGTAGTATTCGCACTGCATCGGGATCATTACCGATTTGGCCGCGCACAGCCCATTCAGAGTCAGCAGGTTCAATGCCGGCGGGCAGTCGATCAGTACATAATCGTATTCCGCTGCGACAGCATGCAGTGCATCGCGCAAGCGCGTTTCGCGATGCGGCACGTCGACCAATTCGATTTCCGCACCGGCCAGATCGCGATTGGCCGCAAGCAAGTCATATTTCCCGGCTTCCGAATGAACTCGCGCCTCCGCAACGGTCTTGCTGCCCAACAACACGTCGTAGACGCTGGCCTGCAAGTCGCGTTTGTCGACTCCGCTACCCATCGTCGCATTGCCCTGCGGATCGAGGTCAATCAACAACACTCGCTGCTTGGCCGCGGCCAGACTGGCGGCCAAGTTTACCGTGGTCGTGGTTTTGCCCACTCCGCCCTTCTGGTTAGTTATCGCTAGTATCTTCGTCATGTCGCTATGCTCCCTTGCCTGTTGCAATCACCAGACTACGTGCCGCCTGCAACCCCGGCACCTGTAACGGAATGATATTCTCCACATGGCACCATTCCGGCACTCCCGCCAATTCCTGCTCCGGCGCGCCCTTCATCGCCGCCCAACGACCGCCTTCGGCCATCAGGTGGCGCGTAACGCGCAGGAAATCGCCCAGTTCGGTAAATGCCCGCGAAACGATTCCATCGAACAGTTCCTGCGGATGCCACTCCTCCACACGCACGCAGTGAACGCTTGCATTCTTCAATCCCAGTTCGATGATCGCCTGCTGCACAAATCCGGTTTTCTTGCTGTTGCTGTCCAGCATGACGATCTGCCAATCAGGACGAGCGATCGCCATCACCACGCCGGGCAGGCCTGCGCCGCAGCCGACATCAAGCCACCGCTCTGGCCACAAATGCGGCAGTATGGCGAGGCTATCGAGCAAATGATTACTCACCATTTGCTGTGGGTCGCGAATTGCAGTCAGGTTATAGACTCGGTTCCACTTGTCGAGCAACGCCAGATACGCCAGCAGCTTTTCCTGCGACGCCACATCCAGTGCAATCCCCAGTTGCGCGATGCCGCGCTGTAATTTTTCGCTGTTATTCACGCGTGCTTCTTATTATGTTGGTCGTCACGAAAACCTCGCTTCAGGTGCACCAGCAGCAACGAGATCGCTGCCGGGGTGATCCCGGAAATACGTGCCGCTTGACCTAAGGTCTCCGGCTTGTGCTGATTAAGCTTTTGCTGCACCTCGATAGACAGGCCGCGAACTTCGCGATAGTCCAGCGTATTCGGTAATGCCAAGTTTTCATTCTGCCCGTTGCGCATGATTTCGTCGCGCTGCCGCTCGATATAACCGTGGTATTTTGCCTGAATCTCGACCTGCTCCATGACTTTATCGTCCGTCACGCCCTCTCCCGCTCCGGGCAAGCTCATCAGGCCGGCATAATCTACATTCGGTCGGCGCAACAATTCATAGAGCGAGTACTCGCGCTCGATAGCTTGGCCCAGCACGCGGGTGGCATCCTCGGCCGGCAACATGCGCGGGTTGACCCATGTTCCGCGCAGCCGCTCTTGTTCGCGCGCAATCGCTTCGCGTTTCTGCTCAAACGCCTGCCAGCGCGTATCGTCGACGATACCCCGTCTGCGGCCGATTTCAGTCAGGCGCAGATCGGCATTGTCCTCGCGCAGTTGCAGTCGATACTCGGCGCGACTGGTGAACATACGATAGGGCTCGGATGCCCCGCTGGTGATCAGGTCATCCACCATCACCCCCAGATAGGCCTCGTCCCGACCCGGACACCAGGCTTCCTGCTCGCGCGCCTGCAGCGCCGCATTGAGGCCGGCCAACAGGCCCTGCGCCGCCGCCTCCTCGTAACCGGTAGTGCCGTTGACCTGACCGGCGAAGAACAGACCTTCTATGATCTTGCTTTCCAACGAACTTTTCAGTCCGCGCGGATCGAAATAGTCGTATTCAATGGCATAACCGGGACGCAGGATATGGGCATTTTCCAGGCCCTTGATCGAGCGCACCAGTTCCAGCTGCACGTCGAACGGCAGGCTGGTGGAAATACCGTTCGGGTAAATCTCGTGCGTAGTCAGTCCTTCCGGCTCCAGAAATATCTGGTGAGAAACCTTATCGGCGAAGCGCGTAATCTTGTCCTCGATCGACGGACAATATCGCGGCCCCACCCCTTCGATCACGCCGGTAAACAACGGCGAACGGTCCAGCCCGCCGCGGATGATGTCGTGCGTACGCTGATTGGTCTCGGTGATCCAGCACGGCAGCTGTTTCGGATGCTGCGCGGCGCTGCCCATAAACGAGAACACCGGCACCGGATCGTCGCCCGGCTGTTCCTGCATCACAGAATAATCTATTGTGCGGCCGTCTATGCGCGGCGGAGTACCGGTTTTCAGCCTTCCGACCGGCAGTTTCAAATCGCGCAGACGATGTGCCAGACTGATAGACGGGGGATCTCCCGCTCGTCCGGCCTGGTAGCTCGCCTGCCCGACATGAATCAGCCCGGACAGGAAGGTACCCGCGGTCAGCACGACCGTTTTCGCGCTGAAGCGCAATCCGAGTTGAGTGACCACACCACAGACACGGTCGCTTTCGACCAGCAGATCGTCGACCGCCTGCTGGAACAACCACAGGTTTGCCTGATTTTCCAGTCTCGTGCGAATCGCTTGCTTATACAGGATGCGATCAGCCTGCGCGCGCGTCGCGCGCACCGCGGGACCCTTGCTGGAATTAAGGATGCGAAACTGGATGCCGCCCTCGTCGGTCGCCGCGGCCATCGCACCGCCCAGCGCATCGACCTCCTTGACCAGATGGCCCTTGCCGATGCCGCCGATGGATGGGTTACAGGACATCTGCCCCAGCGTCTCGATATTATGGCTGAGCAACAGCGTCCGGCAGCCCGTGCGTGCACTGGCCAGGGCCGCCTCGGTACCGGCATGTCCCCCGCCCACCACTATCACATCGAAAGAATCCGGAAATTTCATGGCGCCGTTGATTTCAAAAGGACGCGCATCATACCTCAGCACGCTTGCAAAACCCAAGCGAGATGTTTCACGTGAAACAATCCCGATTATTTGCCGATGCAGAACCGGGAGAATATTTCGCCGAGCAAATCGTCCGGAGTGAATTCACCGGTGATCTCGTTCAGCGCATGCTGCGCCAAGCGCAATTCCTCGGCGAACAGTTCGGCGCTGCCGATCACCGCACCTGCCTGCAGCAAGTGGGTCTGCGCAAGATTCAGCGCGCGCAGATGACGTTCGCGGGCCATGAATGCACCGCTTTCCTGGTCGCGCCAGCCTACGGACTCGAGCAATTTGGCGCGCAATTCGTCGATCCCGGCGCCGGTCTTGGCCGATACCCGGACAGAGGGCATTCGCTCTGGCACACCCGCAGCCTCGCCGTTTAGCAGATCGGCCTTATTTAACACCAGCAGCCGCGGGATATCTACAGGCAAACCTGCCAGAATAGTTTCGTCCTGCACAGTGATGCCCTTTGCGGCATCCAGTAGCAACAGGATCAGGTCTGCGCGATTTAAGGTCTGATGCGTACGCGCTATCCCCATATTTTCGACCACATCCTCGGATTCGCGCAACCCGGCGGTGTCCATGATATGCAACGGAACACCGCGTATCTGGATCGCCTGACGAATTACATCGCGGGTCGTTCCCGGCACGTCGCTGACCAGAGCCACCTCCTCACCGGACAACCGGTTCAGCAAGCTGGATTTGCCGACGTTGGGCTGACCGGCGATGACCACATGTGCACCTTCGCGCAGCAGACAGCCCTGCTTGGCGGTATCCAACGTCTGCTGCAGCCGCGCCTGCAGGTTTCCCAGCCGTACATCGCGTTGCGCGAGATCGACTGCATCTACATCTTCCTCAGGAAAGTCCAGCATTGCCTCCACCAGCATGCGTAGATGGATTAGTTCATCGACCAGATTGCGCACTACAGTAGAAAATTCGCCGCGCAACGAACGCATGGCGCTGCGAGCGGCTTCGGCAGTATTGGCATCGATCAGGTCGGCAACGCTTTCCGCCTGGGCCAGATCGAGCTTGTCATTCAGGAAGGCACGGCGGGTGAATTCGCCCGGTTGTGCAAGCTGCGCGCCCAAATCGAGACAGCGCTGCAACAGCAATTGCAGCACGGCAGGGCCGCCATGCCCCTGCAGCTCGAGCACGTCTTCGCCGGTGAAAGAATGCGGCGCGGGAAAGAACAAGGCGATACCCTGATCGAGGGTATCGCCTTGTGCATCGATGAAGTCGCAATAGGTCGCGTGCCTTGCAGCGGGCAGCTTACCGAGGATGCCATGCATCACAGCATCCAGTCCCCGCCCGGAAATCCTCACTACCCCCACCCCACCGCGGCCCTGCGCGGTGGCGATGGCGGCAATGACATCAGCGCTTGGCAGCAGCAACCTTGGTCTCGCCCTCTGCAGCACGGGTGATGTACCACTGCTGACCAATGGACAGCAGGTTATTCACGATCGAATACAACACCAGACCTGCAGGGAAGAAGAAGAACACAACACTGAAAGCGATAGGCATGATCTGCATGATCTTTGCCTGCATAGGGTCGAGCGGCGTCGGATTTAGGCGCATCTGCACGACCATGCTGATACCCATGATCAATGGCAACACATAGTACGGGTCGGCAACAGACAGGTCGGTGATCCAGCCGAAGAACGGCGCATAGCGCATCTCGACGCTGGCCAGAATTGACCAGAACAGCGCGATAAACACCGGGATCTGGATCAACACCGGCAGACAACCTCCCAGCGGATTGATCTTCTCGGTCTTGTACAGATCCATCATCGCGCGGTTCAACTGCTCGCGATCGCCGGCGTATTGTTCCTTGATCTTCTCCAGCTTGGGCGTGACCAGACGCATCTTCGCCATCGAACGATAACTGGCCGCCGACAGCGGGAAAAACAGCAGCTTGATTGCTATCGTCAACAAGATAATCGCGATACCCCAGTTACCGGTCCAGTCATAGAACAGCGACATTACCCAGAACAGCGGCGCGGCAATAATTGTCAGCCAGCCATAATCCACCGTAAGGCCCAGCCCGGGGGCAATCTTATCGAGGTCAGACTTTGCCGGACCTGCATAGAGCCGGGTGCCAATGACAGTTTTTTGGCCTGGCTGGATAACGGTTTCCGGCAGCACCATCCCTGCGGAATACATGTCGCCATCAAGCTTGCGCGTGAAGTACTCGCGGCCAGTCTTCGCTTCCGGCAGCCATGCCGCGACGAAATAATGCTGCAGCATCCCTACCCAGCCATCGTCAGCCTGCTTTGGATATTCCGTCTTGCCCTTCTCGATATCGGCAAACTCCACCTTCTGGAATTTATCCTTGTCGGTATAGACCGCCGGACCGGTAAAAGTTGGCAGGAACATCGTGCTGCCTGCCGGCGGCACACTGTCGCGGACCAGTTGGAAGTAGCTGCTTGCTGTAACTGCCTGCGGACCGGCATTTTCCAGCTCGTAGGCTACATCGATCAGGTAGCTGTTCTTGTGGAAAGTGATGATCTTGGTAACCTGCAGAGCTGCCGCTCCCTCGGCTTTCAGCCGAACCTGAACCTGATTGGAATTCACCGCCAGTTCATAGCTTTCCTGCTCTGCAGCAAAGGCTGTGTTGTGATTCGGCAAACCGGTGCCAAGCAGACCGCTCTGTGCGACATAATTGTGAGTGCCCGCTCCGCGCTGAAACAGCACCAGAGGTTTAGTCTGATCCACGCCGTCCGGATGTTTCAACAATGCGAGATGGCTGATATCGCCGCCGATCGAACTGATTTCTACTTCGAACAAATCAGTCTTGACCCGTATCGTCTTGCTTTCGGGTAGCGCCGCTTGTTGTACAGGCGCTACCTGCGCACCTGCGGATGGCAATCCGCTCTTAGCCTGATCCTTGGCAGCAACAACCGACTCCTGTTGAACGTATTGTTCCGGATGCTGATAGCGCTGCCATCCATCCCAGACTAGCACCAGCGAAAACGCAAAAATCAAAAACAGGAAAAGTCTTTGTAAGTCCATGATCTAGCCTGAAATTTAAGGAATTGGGTCGTATCCGCCTGGGTTCCAGGGGTGACAGCGCAGTAAACGTTTCATGCTCAGCCAGCCACCTTTAATCACGCCGTGCTTGGTCAATGCTTCACAGGCATAACTAGAACAACAAGGGAAAAACCGGCATGTGGGCGGACTGAAAGGGCTAATCAGATATTGATAACCGTGTATCAGCTTGATCAGGATTTTGCGCATCTGTCTTCTATCCGGCCAAACAGCGTGTTCAATTTTTCCGTCCCGGCGCTGACATCCTGAATACTGGCTGTCTTAACCAAAACAACCAGATCCAGCTTTTGCGTTTTGATGCCATGCCGCCGAAATGCTTCCCTGACCATTCTTTTAACACGGTTTCGGTCAACAGCCCTTGGAAACGACCTCTTACTTGCAATAATGCCAAGTCTGGTGTTTTCTCCACCGCTAACGGCGAAGAAAATCTTGAAATATTTGTCCCCGACATTATCGCCATGGACAACATAATCAAACCGGTCTTTGCGCAACAACCGGTGCGCTACGGTAAATTCGGTAGTAGCGACTGGCTTATCAGACAGCGAGTTTTGCACGGCCTTTAGCGCGACGTGCATTGATAACTGCGCGGCCGCCGCGTGTCTTCATGCGTACCAGAAAACCGTGGGTGCGCTTCCTGCGAGTAACTGATGGTTGGTATGTGCGTTTCATGTTTTATTCCTCGGTAAATCGTAAAGCGCGCTATTACAAAGCCTTAAGCCATAAGTGTCAAGTCTAATTTACTTTTTTGCCTGTGGATAAGTTTATGCCGGGCATGTAGAATGGACAAAATTTTTCTGTAGTTGAACCGTCGGTATCCAAACATAAACCATGCAGGACATTTCTTTTTGGGATTCATGCTTAAGCACGTTCGAAAAGAGCTTGCCGCCGCAACAATTCAATTCCTGGATAAAACCGCTGGTGCTGAAAAACGAGAATGGATTGCTGGTATTAACGGCCCCCAACAGTTTTACGCTGAAGCTGGTACAGGAACGATTCCTGCCAGAAATAAGTCGTCAAGCCGAACTAGCCTATTCCAAGGTTCCTTCTTTCGACTTTCGCGTCCTTGAAAACGAACCTGCTGCTAAACCGAAGGAAAAATCTCCAACTCCATCTGTTGTCCCAGCAGTAGAAACTCGCCATCCTCCCGAAACTTCTTTTCGCGGATATGGAAAACTGAACCCTAATCTGACTTTTGATAACTTTGTCACCGGCAAAGCCAACCAGTTGGCTTTTGCAGCTGCAATTCAAGTCGCCGAATTACCGGGCGCCTCATACAATCCTCTGTTCGTTTATGGCGGTGTCGGCTTGGGCAAAACACACCTGATCCAGGCAATCGGCAACCAAATCAAATTAAACAATCCTCAAGCAAAAATCTGCTACATGCATGCAGAACGATATGTTTCTGATGTAGTTCGAGCTTACCAATCGAATAAATTCGAAGAGTTCAAACAGTACTATCACTCTCTAGATATCCTGTTGATCGACGATATTCAGTTTTTTGCCGGCAAGACCAAAACTCAGGAAGAGTTTTTCTACGCTTTCAATACGCTGATCGATTCACACAAGCAAGTAATCATGACCAGCGATACCTTCCCCAAGGAAATCTCCGGTTTGGACAGTCGGTTGATTTCCCGCTTCGGCTGGGGCTTGACCATAGCAATCGAACCACCGGAACTGGAGATGCGCGTCGCCATTCTGCTGAAAAAGGCAGATCTTGGTGGATATGTGCTCGACGAAGCGGTCGCCTTTTTCATCGCTAAACACGTCAATTCCAATGTCCGTGAACTCGAAGGCGCTCTCAAACGCGTAGAAGCCTTTGCCAAGTTTCACCGCCGCGCGATCACCGTTGATACTGCTAAAGAAGCTTTGAAGGATATTCTGGTTGCACAAAGCCGCCAGATATCCATAGACAACATCCAGAAGACCGTAGCGGACTATTACCGCTTGAAGATTGCAGAATTGCTTTCGAAGAAACGCACCCGCAATCTGACTCGCCCAAGGCAAATGGCCATGGCCTTAGCCCGTGAACTGACCAGTATGAGTCTTCCCGAAATAGGAAATTCATTCGGCGGAAAAGACCATTCGACCGTAATACATGCTTGCAAAACCATGGCTAGTCTCAGATTATCAGACACAACAGTCGATGCCGATTACAAAATATTGTTGCAAACTTTACGTGGATAAGACCGTGAATCCAATGTGAATGAAATGTGAACAAACCTGTTTTTCGTGGTGAACAAAAAAGTTATCCACATTAGGCATATTCGTTATCAACAGTAATATCGCAGGCTTTGTATTGATGTATCTTGTTGTAAATTAGGGTATTTTTACGTTATCAACAGGTTTGAAGGCTGATTATTAGCTCTTATTAGGAATTTATACTATGTTTATTGAAAAGGTAGAGAAAGAAACGTTACTCAAACCGCTGCAAGTAGTCATCGGTATTGTTGAACGCAAGCAGACCTTACCGATACTCTCGAATGTCTTAATTGAAAATCAGGCTGGAAAAGTGCGGTTTACCGCTACCGATCTTGAGATACAGATCACAACTACCGTCGATATCGATGAAGCTGCCGGTTCAAGTTCTTCCATTACCGTAGGTGGAAAAAAATTCCAGGAAATCCTGCGCGTTTTGCCGGACCAGAGCAAAGTAACCATCGACATCAAGGACAGCAAAGCACAGATCAAAACCAACAAGAGTCGATTCAGCCTGCAGACACTTCCGTCGATGGATTTCCCAAAACTGAGCAACCAGCTGGAAAATGCAAAAAAAATCAATCTTTCACAGAAAAGTTTAAAGAATCTGTTGCTATCGGTTCAATACGCAATGGCACAGCAAGACGTACGTTACTATCTGAACGGTGTTTTATTGATCGTTGGAGAAAATAAGCTCAAGGTAGTCGCAACCGACGGTCACCGCTTGGCCTTCAATGCCAGCGATATCGAAGCAGATTTCGGCAAACAAGAAATCATCATGCCCCGCAAGGCCGTCACAGAACTCTCCAAATTGCTGGCCGATAACGACGATAACGTCGAACTCGAATTTTCGCAGCAGCAAATCAAAGTGACCTTCTCTGGTATTACTCTGATCACCAAAGTTATCGATGGCAAATTCCCGGATTATGAGCGTGTCATACCCAAGTATGAAAATCACCTTGGCATGGACCGTATCGTCATGCAACAGGCTTTGCAACGTGCAGCAATTCTGTCGAACGAAAAGTTCCGCGGCGTACGTTTTGTATTAACCGAAAAAAATCTCAGCATCATTAGCAGCAATAGCGAACAAGAAGAAGCTCACGAAGATATCGAGACCGATTACCACGGTAATGCTCTGGATATTGGATTTAACGTCAACTACCTTCAGGACGGGCTGAACAACATAGGCAGCAGTACCGCAGTGTTTTCGTTTGGCGACCCAAACAGCAGCATCCTGATGACGACACCTGATAACCAGGAGTTCCGCTACGTTGTCATGCCGATGCGCATCTAGGACGTCAAAATAGTATCGATACGCCCCACTTGTTCCACGTGAAACAGAAAGACTGAAGAACCATGAGTGAAAATTACGACGAATCGAGCATCCAGCAACTGGAAGGTCTGGAGGCCGTACGCAAGCGCCCCGGTATGTATATCGGTGACACTTCCGACGGCACCGGCCTGCACCACATGGTGTTCGAGGTGGTGGACAACGCCATTGACGAATCACTGGCTGGACATTGCGACGATATCAAAGTCATCATTCATGGCGATAATTCCATATCCGTTGCGGATAACGGCCGTGGTATTCCCATTGGTATTAAATTCGACGACAAGCACGAACCCAAGCGTTCAGCAGCCGAGATCGTATTGACCGTGCTGCACGCCGGCGGTAAGTTTAACCAGAACAGCTACAAGGTTTCCGGCGGTCTGCATGGGGTTGGTGTCTCCTGCGTCAACGGATTGTCGGAGTGGCTCAAGCTGACCACTTATCGCGATGGCAAGAAGTTCGGCCTGGAATTTGTGCGCGGTGCTGTGAAGGATCGTTTGGTCGAAATCCAGAAAGGCGTCGAAGTTTCCCCGGTACGTGAAATGGGTGAAAGCCAGAAACGTGGTACGGAAGTGCATTTTCTGGCAGACAAAGAAATTTTCGGTCTCGTCGAATTTCATTATGAAATTCTGGCCAAGCGTTTGCGTGAACTTTCGTTTCTGAATAATGGCGTCAAAATTGAACTGGTCGATCAACGTACCGGCAAAAGCGAGAATTTCGCCTACTCCGGCGGAGTGCGCGGTTTCGTCGAGTACATGAATAAAAGCAAGTCGGTATTGCATCCCAAGTGCTTCCAGGCTAGCGGCGAAAAAGACAACATCGTTGTCGATGTCGCAATGCAATGGAACGACAGTTATTCCGAAGTCGTTCAGTGTTTCACCAATAATATCCCGCAGCGCGACGGCGGCACGCACATGACCGGTTTGCGCATGGCGATGACCCGCGTCATCAATAAATATATCGAAGACAACGAACTGGCGAAAAAAGCCAAGGTGGATACGGCCGGTGACGACATGCGCGAAGGCTTGACTTGTGTGTTGTCGGTCAAGGTGCCGGACCCGAAGTTCTCTTCGCAGACCAAGGACAAGCTGGTTTCCAGCGAAGTTCAACCTGCCGTGAATGAAGTGGTGTCGCAGAAATTGACCGACTTTTTGCTGGAAAATCCGGTCGATGCCAAGATCATTTGTAACAAGATTATCGACGCTGCACGCGCACGCGATGCGGCGCGCAAGGCCCGTGAACTGACCCGTCGCAAAGGTATCCTTGACGGTATCGGCTTGCCGGGGAAATTGGCCGACTGTCAGGAGAAGGACCCGGCCATGTCTGAACTGTATCTGGTCGAGGGTGATTCCGCCGGTGGCTCCGCCAAGCAGGGCCGCGACCGTAAGTTCCAAGCGATTCTGCCGCTGAAGGGCAAGATTCTGAACGTTGAGCGCGCTCGCTTCGAAAAGCTGATCTCCTCGCAAGAGATCGCTACATTGATCACCGTGCTGGGCACCGGCATCGGCAAGGAAGAATACAACGCCGACAAGCTGCGTTATCACCGCATCATCATCATGACCGATGCTGACGTGGACGGCGCGCACATCCGTACTTTGCTGCTGACATTCTTTTACCGCCAGATGCCTGAGTTGGTCGAGCGCGGCCATATCTACATCGCTCAGCCTCCGCTATACAAAATCAAACAGGGCCGCGATGAGCGTTACCTGAAAGACGATCAGGAGATGAAGATCTACATGCTCAAGGCTGCGCTGAACAATGCCGTGCTGCATCCCTCGGTCGACGCTACCCCGATTCAGGCAGAAGCGCTGGAAGAAATCGCCAAGCAATACTTCCTCGCCGAAGCCGTGATCGATCGTTTGTCGCGCTTCACCGCACCCGAGGCTAGCCATGCGCTGCTGATACTGCCGATGCTGTCGCTGGACGACGAACAACAGGCACAGAACAGCGCGAAGCTGCTCGAAACTGCCTGCGGCGGCAACATCAAGGTGCAGGTTGAAACCGACGATGTAGGCGAACTGCGTTTCCGCCTGGAAAAGCTGTATCACGGCAACTACTCGGTCAGTTACATGGACCAGGATTTCCTTAAGGGCAGCGACTACGTGCAGATCCGTCAGGCTGCCGAGATCCTCAACGGCCTTATCAAGCCTACTGCCTACATCGCCCGCGGCGAACAGAAGCGCGGTGTAACCAGCTTCAAGCAGGCCATCGAATGGCTGCTCGAAGAGGCCAAGAAAGGCGTCAACATCCAGCGCTACAAAGGACTGGGCGAGATGAACCCGGACCAGTTGTGGGAAACCACGATGGACGTGAAGAACCGCATCCTGCTGCGCGTGCGCATCGAGGATGCCATCGGTGCCGATGAGATATTCACCACGCTGATGGGCGACATCGTCGAACCGCGCCGCGCGTTCATCGAGCAGAACGCGCTGGGCGTGAAGAACCTGGACGTGTAAATTAAAACCAGACTTTTAACATTACGGGGCGGCTATGCGTATAAATCTGTTGTGGTTAGGTTTGCCAGTTTTTCTGGGAATTATGTCTGGCTGTGGAGAATCTGATTTAGATAAAGATGGTGTACCCAAAATAGATGTACATGGGCGGGCTATTGTAAAACAGGTAAAAGCATTCTCAGTTGGAGCCCCTGTCTATGAAGATCGTGAATTCAGGGTAGTTTCCTTCCGTGGAAAGGATATGGATCTGGCGGAATTTATCAATACTTATTGCCCAGGAAAGGAACTGATGAATTCGACTTGTAGTCGAGCAGTCAAGATTTATCAAATTGATCGAATGGGTAGTCGTGATGGAAAACTACGACTTCCTCCTGGGTTGTAACTCTTATCTGAAGAACAACAAGGGACAGACCATAATCTGAGGATGCCCAATGATCTTTGAATGGGACGAAGCCAAGGCAGCAACAAACCTGCGTAAGCACAAGGTGTCGTTCGAAGAAGCATCGACCGTGTTTGCTGATGACCTCGCACTGACGGGCCGCGATCCAGATCACTCAGTTGAAGAACATCGCTTCATCACATTCGGGTTGTCGGACAAGAGCTGTTTGTTAGTGGTGTCGCATACGGATCGCGGGAGTAAGATTCGCATTATCAGCGCTCGTCCGGCAACCAGGTCGGAAAGGAAACTCTATGAAAACAGCTAAAGCAGAAAAAGACGAGATGCGCGCGGAATACAAACGCGAAGATTTCGGCAAGATGGTGCGCGGCAAGCATGCCGCACAATATGCCAAGGGTACGAATCTGGTACTGCTCGATGACAAAGTCGCCAAGGCTTTTCCAACAGCCAAGGCGGTTAACGATGCGTTACTGGGTTTGTTGATGTTGGCGAAAACCGCAAGCTCTGGTACACGACCGGTCAAGTCAACGCGCAAGCGCGCAGCTTGAAAGCCAATAACCACGGGGTTTTCAGAGAATTCCACCCAAAACGCGCGATAAGCGCCTCTCGATGACTCGGTTAGGGATGGGGTTCAAATAAAAGATTAAATCCGTTCCCGGCGCCTCAAATGCGCCGGGAACGGATTTATGGGGGTCAGGCCTTGGCCTTGGTGGTTTTCTTGGCCGCCGGTTTCTTCGCGGCGGGTTTGGCGGCAGCTTTTTTGGCAGTCGCCGCCTTAGTCGTCTTCGCTTTGGCCGTAGCAGCTTTCTTGGCAGGAGCCTTTTTAGCCGCGGCAGTTTTTGCCGCCGCCGGTTTCTTCGCCGCCTTCGTCTTGCCGGTTCCGCCCTTTGCCGCCTTGGCGGCGATCAGTTCCAGAGCCTGTTCCAGCGTCATGTCGTCCGGCGAGATGTCCTTGGGCAGCGTCGCATTGACCTTGCCGTGGCGGGCATAGGGGCCGTAGCGGCCGCTGCAGATCTCGATCGGGGACTTGTCGTCCGGGTGTTCGCCCAGCGTGCGCAGCACGGTGTTGCCGGCCTTGGCTTGCGCCAGCAGTTCCACGGCCCGGTCCAGGCCGATGTCGAAGATACTGTCAGCCTTCGGGATTGATTTGAATTTGCCGTCGTGGCCGATGTACGGGCCGAAGCGGCCGATGTTGACGATGACTTTCTTGCCGGACTCGGGATGTGCGCCCAGTTCGCGCGGCAGCGACAGCAGCTTCAGCGCGGTGGCGAGGTCGGCCTGTTCCAGCGGCAGTTCCCTGGGCCAGGACACGCGCTTGGGCTTGGCCTTTTCGCCTTCGATTACCTCGCCCAGCTGCACGTAGTAGCCGTAGGGGCCGCGCAGTAGCAGCACGCCCTGTTCCGTTTCAGGATGTTCGCCCAGCTCCTTGCGTGCCTCGCCGGCGTCTTCCTCACCCCCGAGGTTGCGGGTGTAGTCGCACTCGGGGTAGCCGGTGCAACCGATGAAGCTGCCGCGCTTGCCGAGGCGTTTGGACAGCGGTTTGCCGCATTTCGGGCAGGCCTCTTCCAGTATCTCGGTGCCGGGGCGGTCGACGTCCTTCTTGTCGCCGATCAGCGTGTTGAAGCCTTTCCAGAATTCTTCCAGCACCGGAATCCAGTCGCGCTTGCCTTCGGAGATCTCGTCCAGCTCGTCCTCGAGGTTGGCGGTGAAATCGTAATCGACGTAGCGGGTGAAGTGCTCGGTCAGGAACTTGGTGACCACGCGGCCGACGTCGGTCGGCATGAAGCGTTTCTTGTCCAGAATGGCGTATTCGCGGGCCTGCAGCGTCGAGATGATGGTCGCGTAGGTCGACGGGCGGCCGATGCCATACTCTTCCAGCGACTTGACCAGGCTGGCTTCGGAGAAGCGCGGCGGCGGCTGGGTGAAGTGCTGTTCGCCGTAGAGCTTGTCCAGCGGCAACACGTCGCCTTCGGCCAGCGGCGGCAGCTTGCCGCCCTCCTCTTCCTCGGCGTCGTCCACGTCTTCCATATACACGCCGATGAAGCCGGGGAAAACCAGCGTCTGGCCGGAGGCGCGGAACAGGGTGTCGTCGCCGCCAAGACGGATGTCGGCGCTGACGGTGTCATAACGGGCCGGCGCCATCTGGCACGCGAGCGTGCGCTTCCATATCATCTCGTACATACGCGCCTGGTCGGCGGTAAGGTGGTCGCGGATGCTGTCCGGCGTGCGCAGGATGGAGGTCGGGCGGATCGCCTCATGCGCTTCCTGCGCATTCTTTGCTTTGCTCTTATAAACAGGTTGCTTGGACGGCAGATAGTCAGAGGCGAAGTTGTCCGTGATGTAACTGCGGATCTCGGCGACGGCTTCGTTGGCCAGGTTCACCGAGTCGGTACGCATGTAGGTGATCAGACCGATGGTCTGGCCGCCGATGTCCACGCCTTCGTACAACGACTGCGCGGTGCGCATCGTGCGGTCGGCGGACATGCCGAGCTTGCGTACGGCCTCCTGTTGCAGCGTGGAAGTCGTGAAGGGCGCTGCGGCATAGCGCTGTTTGCCCCTTTTCTCGACGCGGACGACCTTGGGGGGCAGCTTGGCGTCGGTAAGTCTGGCGTAGATCGCGTCGTATTCCGCCTGGCTGCCGATCGACAGCTGGTCCAGCTTCTTGCCCTGATACTGGAACAGCTTGGAGGTGAACGGGAGCGTGTTCTTCTGGCTGTCCAGATGCACGGACCAGTATTCCTGGCTCTTGAATTTCTCGATCTCCAGCTCGCGCTCGACGATCAGCCGCAGCGCCGGGCTCTGCACGCGGCCGGCCGACAGGCCCGGGCGTATCTTGCGCCACAACAGCGGCGACAGGCTGAAGCCGACGAGGTAGTCCAGTGCGCGCCGCGCCTGCTGCGCATTGACCAGCGGCAGCGAGATTTCGCGAGGGTGAGCGACCGCTTCCTGCACCGCAGACTGCGTGATTTCGTAGAACACCACGCGTTTCATGTTCTTGCCCTTGAGGGCGCGCTTGCTCTTCAGCAACTCGGCGATATGCCAGGCGATCGCCTCTCCTTCGCGGTCCGGGTCGGGCGCCAGCAGGATGTTGTCGGCTTCGGCAGCGGCTTTGGCAATCGCATCGACGTGTTTCGCATTGCGTGCGATGGTTTCGTACTGCATCGCGAAGTTGTTGTCCGGATCGACCGCGCCGCTTTTGGGCACCAAGTCACGCACGTGGCCGTAGGAGGCGAGCACCTCGAAGTCCTTGCCCAGGTATTTTTTGAGCGTTTTGGCCTTGGCCGGTGACTCGACAATAAGAAGGTTAGTTGCCATTCGCGATACTTATATTAATGTAGTTGCGTGGATTGGATCGGTGACAGCAGCTCTTCAACCAGCAGCGGATCCAGATTCTGATGGCGGTTCCACAGCACCATCAGCATGATCAGCTTGAGCTTGTCCAAACTGAGGTATTCGTATTGCAGTGCAACTGCGCGGTCGATAACCATCTCGCGTTCGACTGCGGAGATCATGTGTTGCTGTTCGGCGAACACCAGGAACTGGCGTGCTTCGTCGCCGATGCGCAACTTTTCCAGTTCGGCGAAATGACGGATGCCTGCATGCTGCAACTCGGCCGGGTAACCGGCAGGAATCTGTTGCTGCAGCGCGGATAACCAGGTCAATGCATCGCTGATCTCTTCCTCCTCGAAACCGGCGGCAGAGAGTTTGCGCGATAGCTTGTCCGGCTCGGGATAACTGCCGGCATCGAAATAGCTTTCGAACAAATACATCAGAATTTCGAACATGGTTTAAGCTAAGACTTTGATTTAATTGATTCGTTGATATTGCCCACCGGGCAGCACGCAGATGCGCCCATCCAGTTCCAGCGTCAACAGCATGGCGGATAGCTCGGCCATCGTCAAGCCGCAACGCGCAATCAGGGTGTCGAGAGCGACGGGATCGAAGCCTAGATGAGCCAATAGCGCCGGTTCGGATTCCATTGAGGAGACTGCTCCGGCGGCGGTCTCCGGTATCGCCAGGTAGCCGAGTTCTTCCAGTATGTCCTGAGCCCTTTCGACCAGCTTTGCACCTTGTTTGATCAGTTGGTGGCAGCCTTTGCTCTGCGGTGCATGGATAGACCCCGGAATCGCGAATACGTCGCGGCCCTGTTCCAGCGCCAGCCTTGCAGTGATCAGCGAACCGCTCTGCAAACTGGCTTCTACGACCAGTGTGCCGGCACTGAGGCCGCTGATGATGCGATTGCGGCGCGGAAAGTTCGCGGCCAGCGGCGGTGTACCCAGCGGAAATTCCGAAACGATAGCCCCGTCGGTGGCGAGCGCATGGGCAAGGTCGCGGTTGGCCGCAGGATAGATTCGGTCCAGTCCGGTGCCGACGATGGCAATGCTGCTACCCCCACCTTGCAGGGCGCCGCGATGTGCTGCCGCATCGACGCCATGAGCAAGGCCGCTGACCACGCAAAGTCCGGCTTCGCTTAACGAGCGGGAAAAGGCCTCGGCATTATTGATACCCTGCGGGGTGGCGTTGCGGCTGCCGACCACGGCCAACGCCGGCTGGTTCAGCAGGTTCAGTAGACCTTTTACATAGAGCAACAGCGGGGGATCGGGAATGTTAAGCAAGGCCTGCGGATATTCCGCATCGGCAAGCGTCACTATGTGATTATTGCCGTCTTCCAGCCAGTCCAGCGCAGGCGCGATTTGGGCATCGGCTATGCCTTTGCCGATTTCGGCAGCGACTTTAGCTTTGACTATGGATTTGAGTGTGGCACCGGAGGCTGCGAACACAGCTTCGGGAGAGCCGAGCGCTTTGAGCAGGCTGCGCGCGCCCTCCCCGCCCAAGCCGTTGGTCAGGCTGAGCGCCAGCCAGGCCCGGAGGGAGGAGTCAATCGGCATATCAGGGGGTTTGGGCGCGATCCAGCAGCTGCACCGGCAAACGGGTTTGCATCACCAGCGCATAGGAAACTTTGTCGAATACGCGGAATACGAAGATCAGGCCGTAGCGCTCGTCCGGCAGCGAGTATCGGTTGTCGCCGTGCTTCACGGTCTCGCCCTTGTGATACAACGCGAGCACGTGGCCGACGTCCAGGCCATCGCGCTTGCCTTTGTTCAGCGTGATGACGGTATTCTGACCGGCCTGCGATACGCCGCCATAGACCGAGATAACGCGTGCGGCGATGTTGCCTTCGGGGGCGTGAGGCAGATAGCTGCTGACAGGTTCGCCGGAGGGCGCGACCAAGCGATCATTTATACCGATCTCCTGTACCGATTCGGTAATTAAGATGGAACTGATTCCGGTGAAATCCGTCGCTTCGGCTCGGCCCAGATAAACGGCTTCGATACCCAGAATTTCCTTGGTATCGGGATCGACCAGAGACTTGCCCGGGCGGAATAGTTGCCAGCGATTGCCCTTGTCGGCGGGCAGGTCTTTGACGAAGCCGGTGTCGCCCATGCCCAGCATCACACGGCCTGCGCGCGCACCGATCAGCGTCGGCGCGTCCTTCAGGGTATCGTTTTCGACGATTAGCGGTTGGCTCAGGAACGGTGCGATTGCGTTGGCGGGTATAGTTGGTACGGCGTCATGCGAACTGAAACCTTCGCGCGCCCTGGGGGAAAGTCTGACCACGTTCAGGCCGGGTTGCGCCGCAAAAGGAGGCTGGCCCACTCGCAATGTGCCATTGATGCGATCGAGATAAATCACATCGCCTGGATAGATCCAGTGCGGATCTTTGATTGCCTCCTTGTTCATGCCCCAGATGTATTGCCATTTCCACGGATCCTTGAAGAATTTGGCGGAAATGTCCCACAGGGTGTCGCCCCTGACGACAACATGCTTGTCCGGCGCGTCGCTACGCAGCTGGGGAGCGGCATCGGGTTGGGCGGCAAAGGCCAGCACAGGCAACAAAAGGCAAATCAGCGATATAATCTTGCGCATGAAAACTCCGGCAGAGTCAATTAATAAGGCACGCAAAGTTACTGCGTTGCGTTAAATTCTGCATCCAGACCATTAAATAAGCAAGCAATTAAGCGGTAGCGGTGGGATACACATGGCAATCCTGAAAATTCTGCAATACCCGGACGAGCGCCTGCACAAGGTGGCTAAAAAGGTCGAACTGGTCACCGACGACATGCGCAGGTTGATACGCGACATGGCCGAGACCATGTACGCTGCGCCCGGCGTCGGGCTTGCGGCGACGCAGGTCGATGTACACCTGAGACTCTTCGTTGCGGACGTGTCCGAAACGCATGACCAGTTGCGTGTGTTCATCAATCCCGAGATTCTCGCCCTCGACGGCGAGGAGGAAAGCGAGGAAGGCTGTCTGTCGGTGCCGGGCGTGTACGAGAAGGTGAGTCGCGCCGACAAGGTGACGGTGCGCGCACAGGACGAAAACGGACAACCGTTTACGCTGGAAGCGGACGGTTTCCTCGCGGTGTGCATCCAGCACGAGATCGATCATCTGCATGGCAAGGTATTCGTCGAATACCTGTCGCAACTCAAACAAACGCGCATACGCTCGAAGTTGAAGAAGCGCATGCGTGAAATCCTCTGATGAAAATAATCTTTGCAGGTACGCCGCAATTCGCGGCCAGCGCCTTGGCCGCGCTGCTCCCCGAACACGAAATTGTTGCGGTGTTGACCCAGCCGGATCGCCCCTCCGGGCGTGGCATGCAGTTGACGGCCAGCCCGGTGAAGCAGCTTGCGCTGCAACATGGTCTGCCGGTGCTGCAACCGGTCTCGTTGAAGACCGAGGAGGCGCAACGCGAAATTGCCGCGCTCGATGCCGACGTGATGGTGGTGGCGGCCTACGGGCTGATCCTGCCGCAAGCAGTGTTGCAGATGCCGCGTCACGGCTGTCTCAATATCCACGCTTCGTTGCTGCCGCGCTGGCGCGGCGCCGCACCGATTCAGCGCGCGATTTTGGCGGGCGACGCCGAGACCGGTATCACCATCATGCAGATGGATGCGGGACTCGACACCGGCGATATGCTGCTGCGCCATGCCTGCCAGATTGCGCCCGACGACACCGCCGCGACGTTGCACGACAAGCTGGCGGAACTGGGCGTATCCAGCATCATCGAGGCATTGCGCCAGTTGCCAGAACTGATTCCGGTCAAACAGGACAATGCCGCGGCAACCTACGCGGCCAAGCTGCTGAAGAGCGAAGGCCGGATCGACTGGTCGCTGGATGCGCAGCAGCTCGGACTCGCGGTGCGCGCGTTCAATCCCTTTCCTGTATGCCACACGACTTTCGGCGATACGTCGATCAAAGTCTGGCAGGCGACGCCGGTCGCACAACAAGGCGAGCCCGGTACGGTGCTCGCGGTGGACAAACAGGGCATCATCGTTGCTTGCGGCAAGGATGCGTTGCGGTTGGAAACGCTACAGCGTCCCGGCGGCAAGGCGCAGCCAGTCGCGCAATTTTTGCAGGCCGTGCCGATCCAGGCCGGCGAGAGGTTCTCCTAAATGCAGCACATACAATTAGCTGCTGGCCAGATCGTGAAACAAGTGCTGGTGGACGGGCGCAACCTAAATCAGGTGCTGGATGAGTCGTTGCGCAGGAAGGCGGTATGGACCCCGTCGCAACGCGCAGCGCTGCAAGACCTGAGTTACGGCACGTTGCGCTTCTACGGCCAATTGCGCGCTGTACTCGAACTGTTGTTGCACAAACCGTTATCGGACCAGCGCATCTACCATGTGTTGCTGGTGGCGCTGTACCAGCTCGAATACAGCAAGGCGGCGCAGCATGCGGTGGTCGATCATGCGGTGCGTTCCGCCCAGATGCTGAATCCGAAAATCAGCGGCTTGGTGAACGCGATCCTGCGCAACTTCTTGCGCAGCCGGGAAACATTGCTGGAACAGGCGAAGCAGCGCGCGGAAGGTAAATACAATTACCCGCAATGGTGGATAGACGAACTGCAGGCGCAATATGGCGAGCGCAGCGCGGCGATACTGGATGCGGGCAACGGCCATCCGCCGTTGACGCTGCGCGTCAATCGCAGGCGCGGCACGGTCGACGAATACGCGGCATCGCTCGAACGGGAAGGCATCGCGGCGCGCCGCATCGCTCCCGATGCGCTGCAGCTGGACAAGCCGATGGGGGTGGACAAGCTGCCAGGATTCTTCGACGGTTTTGCGTCGGTGCAGGATGCCGGCGCGCAGTACGCCGCGCTGCTGCTGGATGCGCACGACGGCATGCGTGTGCTGGACGCCTGCGCCGCGCCGGGCGGCAAGACCGCACATATCCTCGAATGCGCCGATGTCGAGATGGTCGCAGTGGACAAGGACGAGCAGCGCCTGCAGCGCGTCGCGCAGAACCTGCAGCGCCTGCAATTGAATGCGACGCTGCTGACCGGCGATGCCGCCGCGCCGGAATCCTGGTGGGACGGCAAAACTTTCCAGCGCATCCTCGCCGACGTGCCTTGCTCCGCTTCCGGCGTGGTGCGCCGCCATCCCGACATCAAGTGGCTGCGCCGCCGTGCCGACATTGCCGGGTTTGCCGAGCAGCAGCAGGCCATCCTGCGTGCGTTGTGGCCGCTGCTGGCGCAGGATGGTCAGTTGCTCTACGCCACCTGTTCGGTGTTCTCGCAGGAGAACGAGCAGGTGGTCGCCGCGTTTTTGGCGCAGCAGCCGGATGCGCGCCGCCTGCCGCTAACCCTGCCCGATAACGGACAGTTGCTGCCCGATGACCAGCATGACGGATTCTTCTATGCGTTGCTGCACAAGACTGCTTGACCTGCTGCTGCGCAGTGCTCTGCTCGCCTGGCTGTGCGTTGCGACGGCGCACGCCCAGGGCGTGTCGGTCGGCAAGGTAGAATTGCGCGCCGGCGAAGATGGCTATCAGCTTGCGGTGACCTATGATGTCAACCTGACTTATGTAGTGGAGCAGGCGTTGTCGCGCGGCATTCCGTTGTATTTCGTCGCCGAGTTTTCGGTGGTGCGTTCGCGCTGGTACTGGCTGGACGACGAAGTGTTCCGCAGCGAACAGGTCACCAAGCTTGCCTACAACGTGTTGACGCGACAGTACCGCCTTTCGCGCGGTGCGTTGTTCCAGAACTTTGCGACGCTGGAAAGCGCACTGAGCATCCTGTCCAGGCAGAGTTCGGCGGTGATGCCGGCCGATGCGCTGGCCAAGAGCGGCAATTACATCGCTGCCGCACGCCTGCGGCTGAACATCGCGCAACTGCCTCCACTGCTGCAGGTGAACGCGCTGACCGGCAAGGACTGGACGCTGGATTCGGACTGGTATCGCTGGGTGGTGCGGCCGGTCGGCGATGGCCGGACGGAGTGAGCGCATGATGCGCTATCTGAATCTCGCCAGCATTGCCATCGGCGCCGTGCTGTTGTATCTGCTGTCCAGCAGCAGCGCCGACACCGAGGTGTTCTCCTCGAATTATTACGTATTGCTCGGGTTGACTGGCCTGTTCGCATTGGGTCTGATGGGGCTGGTCGGTTACCAGCTCCAGCGCTTGCGCAGCAAGCTCCGGGAAAAAGTCTTCGGTGCGAAGCTGGCGTTGCGGCTGGTGGTATTTTTTACGCTGATCGCGGTGCTGCCGGGCGTGCTGGTATATGTGGTGTCGGTGGGATTTTTGGGTAAGAGCATCGAATCGTGGTTCGACGTGCGTGTCGAGAAGGCGTTGGATTCCGGCCTTAATCTCGGGCGTAGCGGCCTCGACAACAGCCTGAAGGAACTGACGAAGAAAACCCAGTTCATTGCGCTGCTGCTGTCCGAGAAGCAGCCGGAACAATATCAGCGCACCCTCGATCAACTGGTGGACGAAAAGGTGGCGCAGGAAGCCGCGCTGTTTTCCGCCAAGGGCAACCTGATTTCGTTCTCGACCGCCGGAACGGCATTGATGCCGGACATTCCCGATGTCGATCTGTTGCGCCAGACGCTGGCGCAGGGCGAGCACTCGGTGATCGATACGCTGCCGAACAAGGGGTTGACGCTACGTGCGCTGTCGGTGGTGAATTCCAGCGCCCACCCCGGCACTCGTTACGTGTTGCAATTCACTCAGCCGGTGCCCAAGCAGATCGAGGCGGATGCCGAGACCGTGCAGGCGGTTTATCGCGACTATCAGGAACTGACGCTATCCCGCCTCGGTCTGAAGCGGCTTTATGCGATCACGTTGACGTTGTCTTTACTGGTGGTGCTGTTGACCGCGGTGTCGATGGCCTTTTTCATCAGCGAACGGCTGGGCGCTTCGCTGGAGGCGCTGGCCGAAGGGACGCGCGCGGTGGCGCAGGGCGATTTCACTGGCCAGTATCCGATCCAGAGCAGCGACGAGTTGGGCGCATTGACCGGATTGTTTAATCAGATGACCAAGCAATTGTTCGAGGCGAAACAGGCCAGCGAGCAGCAGCAGCGCGAGGTGGAAGGTGCTCGGGGGTATCTGGAGAGCGTGCTGACCCACTTGTCGTCAGGGGTGCTGGCGCTGGACCAGTCGTTCAATCTGCGTTCGGCGAATACCAGTGCGGCGCAGATCCTCGGTGCGCCGTTGCAGGAGATGCAGCGGCTGTCGCTTGCTCAGATTGCAGAAAAGCATGTCCTGTTGGCGTCGTTCTGCCACACCATCATCGAGGCGTTTGACAAGACCGGTAATGGTGAGTGGCAACGGCAGATCGAGCGTATGGGCAGGAACGGCAATCAGATCCTGCTGATGCGCGGCACGCGACTGCCGCAAGGCGGCGAAGCAGGTTACGTGGTGGTGTTCGACGATATCAGCCATTTGTTGCAGGCCGAGCGTCAGGCGGCCTGGGGCGAAGTGGCGCGGCGGCTGGCGCATGAGATCAAGAATCCGCTGACGCCTATCCAGCTGTCGGCGGAACGCCTGCAGCACAAGCTCAGCGCCAAGCTCGACGAGCGCGATGCACAGCTATTGCAGCGCGCCACGCAGACCATCGTCAGCCAGGTCGGGGCGATGAAGAACATGGTCGGTGACTTCGCTAACTATGCGCGTGGCCCGGCGCTACGGCTGACCCATCTGGACATGCACCAGTTGATCCGCGAGGTGCTGGGTCTGTACGAGGCGAACAGCATACCCATAGTGCTGAAGCTGGAGGCAACGCGCAGCGAGGTCAACGGAGATGCGACGCGATTGCGACAGGTCATCCACAATCTGCTGCTGAATGCGCAGGATGCCTTGCAGGGGCAGGGGCAGGGGCAGGCGCAGCCGCAGATCGCGGTGAGTACGCAGTCGCAGGATAACCAGATCCTGCTGCTGGTCGAGGATAATGGTGCGGGCTTTCCGCAGAGTGTGTTGTCGCGGGCTTTCGAGCCCTATATGACGACCAAATCCAAGGGCACCGGTCTGGGATTGGCGATTGTGAAAAAGATCGTCGAAGAGCACGGTGGGCATATCGTGTTGGGAAATGGTGAACATGGCGGAGCGCGCATCAGTATTGCGCTGCCGTTGGTTGAGGAGGCATGATGTCGAGTAAGCAGATTTTGGTAGTGGATGACGAAGTCGGCATCCGCGAGTTGTTGTCGGAAATACTGTTCGACGAAGGTTATCAGGTGCATTTGGCGGAAAACGCCGCACAGGCGCGCGCCTTCCGTAACGAGCGAGAGCCGGACCTGGTGTTGCTGGATATCTGGATGCCGGAAACGGACGGCGTGGCGCTGCTCAAGGAGTGGGTCGCGCACGACCTGCTGACGATGCCGGTGGTGATGATGTCGGGCCACGGCACGATAGAGACCGCGGTCGAGGCGACGCGTATCGGTGCGGTTGATTTTCTGGAAAAGCCGATTGCACTGCAGAAGCTGCTGAGCACGATCGCGAAGGCGATCAAGGAAGGCGCGCCCAAGCTGCAGTCGCCCGAGTCGCCGCCCTTGGCCCAGAAGATCGAGCTGGATGTCGGTGGGCAGATGCAGCAGTTTTCGTTGTCGCTGGATCTGCCGTTGCGCGAGGCGCGCGAGCATTTCGATGCGGTTTACTTCGAGTATCACCTGCAAAAAGAAGCAGGTAACGTCTCGCGGGTGGCGGAAAATGTCGGCCTGGAACGCACTCATTTGTATCGCAAGTTGAAGCAACTGGGCATCCGCTTCGCCAGAAAAGGCGGCGAAGACGATACCCAGTGACGCTTGCCAGCCCGGATGGCGGCGGTTGCCCAAATCCGGGGGCTGCGGCATAATTACCGACTCAGAATTTAATTTTCATTATTAATCCAACAAATAACCCATCCCCCGTGGATGTTTAGGAGGCAATGCAATGGCTGCGACACGTAACGTAACCCCACCCAAGTACAACGACATTACCGGCGCGATTCGCATGCTGGCAGTCGATGCCGTGCAAAAAGCCAACTCCGGCCACCCGGGCGCCCCGATGGGTATGGCGGAAATCGCCGACGTGCTGTGGAATCGTCACCTGCGCCACAATCCGGCCAACCCGAAGTGGCCGGATCGCGATCGCTTCATCCTGTCCAACGGTCACGGCTCGATGCTGGTTTACGCATTGCTGCACCTGTCCGGTTACGACCTGCCGATCGAAGAGCTGAAGCGCTTCCGCCAGATGCATTCCAAGACTCCGGGTCATCCTGAATACGGCTACACCCCCGGCGTGGAAACCACCGGCGGTCCGTTGGGTCAGGGCATCACCAACGCGGTGGGCATGGCGATGGCTGAGAAGCTGCTGGCTGCCGAGTTCAACAAGCCCGACCACGAGATCGTCAATCACAACACCTATGTGTTCCTCGGCGACGGCTGCATGATGGAAGGCATCTCGCACGAGGCCTGCGCGCTGGCCGGCACCTGGGGTCTGGGCAAGCTGACCGCGTTCTGGGACGACAACAATATCTCCATCGATGGCCACATCGACGGCTGGTACACCGACGACACCGCGAAGCGTTTCGAAGCATACGGCTGGCACGTCATCGCCAATGTGCAGGGCCATGACTCCGAGGCAATCGACGCCGCGATCAGGGCTGGTCATGCGGTTACCGACAAGCCGACGCTGATCTGCTGCAAGACCGTCATCGGCGCAGGTTCGCCGAACAAGGAAGGCACGCACGACGTGCACGGCGCAGCGCTGGGCGACGCCGAAGTCGCCGCTACCCGCGAGCATATCGGCTGGAAATATCCTCCGTTCGAAATCCCGGCTCACGTGTACGAGGCATGGGATGCTCGCACCAAGGGCGAGGGTCTGGAAAAGCTGTGGAACAACAAGTTCGCCGAGTACAAGGCTGCCTTCCCGAAAGAAGCCGCCGAGTTCGAGCGCCGTATCAAGAATGAACTGCCGGCAAACTGGGCTGTCCATGCCGCCGAGTTCATCGCCAAGACCAACGAGAAGGCCGAGACCATCGCCACTCGCAAGGCTTCGCAGAACGCGATTAACGGCCTGCAGCCTGCGCTGCCCGAGTTTCTGGGCGGCTCCGCCGACCTGACCGGTTCCAACCTGACCAACTGGACGGGCGCGCACCACGTCAGCGGCAAGAAGCCGGGCAACTACATCAGCTACGGCGTGCGCGAATTCGGCATGTCGCACATCATGAACGGCATGGCGTTGCACGGTGGTTTCCTGCCGTTCGGCGGCACCTTCCTGATGTTCTCCGAATATGCACGCAATGCGCTGCGCATGTCGGCACTGATGAAGCAGCGCGTGATCTATGTGTTCACCCATGACTCCATCGGTCTGGGCGAAGACGGTCCGACTCACCAGCCAGTCGAGCAGACCGCTACGTTGCGCTACATCCCGAACATGGAAGTATGGCGTCCGTGCGACACCGTCGAGTCCGCCGTGGCATGGGTTGCCGCAGTCGAGCGCACAGACGGTCCTTCCAGCCTGATCTTTAGCCGTCAGAACCTGACGTTCCAGAAGCGCGACGAAGCGCAGATCGCCGCGATCCGCAAGGGTGCTTACGTGTTGTCCGAAGCTGCGGGCGGCAAGCCGCAAGCCGTGATCATCGCGACTGGTTCCGAAGTGTCGCTGGCGCTGAGCGCACAAGCCGCACTGGCAGCCGAAGGCGTGAACGTGCGCGTGGTGTCGATGCCGTCGACCAACGTGTTCGACAAGCAGGATCAGGCCTACAAGGACAGCGTGCTGCCCAAGGGCAGCAAGCGCGTCGCGGTCGAGGCGGGCGTGACCGGCGGTTGGTACAAGTATGTTCTGGATGGCGCAGTGGTCGGCATGGACACCTTCGGCGAGTCCGCTCCGGCGCCGGAATTGTTCAAGCACTTCGGCTTCACCACAGAGAACGTGGTCAAGGCAGTCAAGAGCGTGCTGTAAGACACGATTTTAATTACTAAACGGGAGAAAACAATGGCTATCAAAGTTGGTATCAATGGTTTTGGTCGTATCGGCCGCATGGCATTCCGCGCAATCGCTAAGGATTTTCCGGATCTGGAAGTGGTCGCGATCAATGACCTGCTGGAGCCGGATTATCTGGCTTACATGCTGAAGTACGATTCCGTGCACGGCAACTTCAAGGGCGAAGTCGCCGTTGATGGCAACAATCTGGTGGTGAACGGCAAGACCATCCGCCTGACCGCCGAGCGCGATCCTGCTAACCTGAGGTGGAACGAAGCCGGCGCCGACATCGTGATCGAGTGTACCGGTTTCTTCCTGACCGACGAGTCCTGCCAGGCCCACATCAAGGCCGGCGCCAAGAAGGTCGTGATGTCCGCTCCTTCCAAGGACAAGACTCCGATGTTCGTGTACGGCGTGAACCACAGCACCTACGCCGGCCAGACCATCGTGTCCGCCGCTTCCTGCACCACCAACTGCCTGGCGCCTGTCGCCAAGGTGTTGAACGACAACTGGGGCATCAAGCGCGGCCTGATGACCACCGTGCACGCTGCCACCGCAACGCAGAAGACCGTTGACGGCCCGTCCAACAAGGACTGGCGCGGCGGCCGCGGCATTCTGGAAAACATCATCCCGTCCTCCACCGGTGCTGCCAAGGCCGTGGGCGTGGTGTTGCCTGAACTGAACGGCAAGCTGACCGGTATGGCGTTCCGCGTGCCGACCTCCGACGTTTCCGTGGTTGACCTGACCGTCGAGTTGAACAAGGAAGCCAAGTACGAAGACATCTGCGCCGCGATGAAGGCTGCTGCGCAGACCGGCGATATGAGCAAGACGCTGGGCTACACCGACGAGAAGGTGGTCTCCACCGACTTCCGCGGTTGCAGTTTCTCGTCGATCTTCGACGCCGAGGCCGGTATCGCGTTGGATGGCACCTTCGTCAAGGTGGTCGCCTGGTACGACAACGAGTACGGCTACACCTGCAACATGCTGCGCTTCGTGCAGCACGTCGCCAAGTAATACGTTCCGCAAAGGGCCGGCTAGCGCCGGCCCTTTTAGCTTTATCTGTTCCAAAGGAAAAATCATGTCCGTTATCAAAATGACCGATCTGGATCTGAAGGGCAAGCGCGTCCTGATCCGTTCCGACCTCAACGTGCCCGTCAAGGATGGCAAGGTGACCTCCGACGCACGCATCACCGCCTCGATGGCGACCATCAATGCCGCAATCAAGGCCGGCGCTCGCGTGATGGTGACTTCCCATCTGGGTCGTCCGGAAGAAGGCGTGTACTCGGAAGAGAATTCGCTGAAGCCGGTTGCCGACACCATCGCCAACAAGCTGGGCAAGCCCGTGCGCCTGATCCGCGACTGGATCGACGGCGGCTTCGACGTCGCCGAGGGCGAACTGGTGCTGCTGGAAAACTGCCGCTTCAACAAGGGCGAAAAGAAGAGCAACGACGAACTGTCGAAGAAATATGCAGCACTATGCGACGTATTCGTAATGGACGCATTCGGCACCGCGCACCGTGCGGAAGCATCGACCCATGGCGTGGCGAAGTTTGCTCCGGTGGCGGCCGCAGGCATCCTGCTGACCGAAGAACTGGAAGCGTTGACCAAGGCTCTGCTGAGCCCGGCTCGTCCGATGGTCGCGATCGTCGGCGGCAGCAAGGTGTCCACGAAGCTGACCGTGCTGGAATCGCTGTCCGAGAAATGCGAACAGTTGGTGGTCGGCGGCGGTATCGCCAACACCTTCCTCAAAGCGGTCGGCAAGAACGTCGGCAAGTCGCTGTGCGAAGACGATCTGGTTCCGACCGCGCAGGCGCTGATGAGCAAGATGCAGGCGCGTGGCGCTTCCATTCCCGTTGCAGTGGATGTGGTGGTCGGCAAGAAGTTCGACGCCAACGAGCCTGCAGTGTTGAAGGATGCGGGCGATGTGGCTGACGACGAAATGATTTTCGACATCGGTCCGAAGAGCGCACAGGAACTGGCCGACATCATCATGAAGGCTGGCACAGTGGTGTGGAATGGCCCGGTCGGCGTGTTCGAGTTCGACCAGTTCGGCGAAGGCACCAAGACCATCGCCAAGGCGATTGCCGAAACCAGCGCATTCACATTGGCCGGCGGCGGCGACACCATCGCGGCGATCCAGAAGTACGACATCTACGACAAGGTGTCCTACATCTCCACAGCAGGCGGAGCATTCCTCGAGTTCCTCGAAGGCAAGACCTTGCCTGCCGTGGCGATTCTGGAAGAGCGCGCCAAGCAATAATCACAACCAGGAATCACATGCTGCGTAGAACAAAAATAGTTGCAACGCTGGGGCCCGCCTCCAGCGATCAAAAAGTCCTGGAGCAAATGATCCGCGCCGGAGTCGATCTGGTGCGGATGAACTTCTCGCATGGCTCGGCGCAGGATCATATGAAGCGCGCCGAGACTGTGCGAGCGGCCGCTGCTGCAGTCGGTCGCACCGTCGGCATTCTTGCCGATTTGCAGGGGCCGAAGATTCGCGTGCGCAAGTTCGAGAACGACAAGATCACCCTCAACAAGGGCGATTCCTTCATTCTCGATGCCACGCTGGAGGGCCTCGGCAATCAACAGCGCGTGGGACTGGATTACAAAGAGCTGCCTAACGATGTGGATATCGGCACGGTATTGTTGCTCAACGACGGCATGCTGGAATTTCATGTCACCGGCGTCAAGGGGCCTGAGGTTCACTGCGTGGTTGTCAGGGGCGGCGTCCTGTCCAACAACAAGGGCATCAACCGCAAGGGCGGCGGCTTGACCGCGCCGGCCTTGACCGACAAGGACAAGGAAGACATCAAGACGGCTGCGCTGATCAAGGCGGATTATCTGGCCGTGTCGTTCCCGCGTAGCGGCGACGACATGCGTCTGGCGCGCGAGCTGATGCACGCGGCCGGAGGCAAGAGTCTGCTGATGGCCAAGATCGAACGTGCCGAAGCGATCCCGGCGCTGGGCGACATCATCGACGCATCCGATGCGATCATGGTGGCTCGTGGCGACCTCTCCGTGGAAGTGGGCGATGCGGCAGTGCCCGGATTGCAGAAGAAGATGATTAAAATGGCCCGCGCCAAGAATCGTCTGGTGATCACCGCGACGCAGATGATGGAATCGATGATCACGGCGCCTATTCCAACAAGGGCGGAAGTGTCCGACGTCGCCAACGCAGTGCTGGACGGCACTGATGCGGTGATGCTGTCGGCAGAAACTGCCGTCGGCGACTATCCGGTGGAAACCATCGAGGCGATGGCGCGCATCTGTCTCAAGGCCGAAGGGGAAATCGAGGACGGCATGACCGATTGCGCGATGGCAGCGCAAAAGTTCGCGCGCATCGACCAGTCGATCGCCATCTCCGCGCTGTTTGCCGCAGCGCACCTCAAGGTCAAGGCCATCGTTGCACTGACCCAGTCCGGTTCGACGCCGTTGTGGATGTCGCGCGTGAACACCGGCGTGCCTATTTTCGCGCTGACCCCGCTACCGGAGACCTTGAGCAAGGTGACGTTGTTCAGCGGCGTGCATCCGATCAACTTCAACACGACTGCGCATGAAGCTTCGCAGGCGTTGCTCGAAGCCGAGGCAGCGTTGGTGAATCTGAAGCTGGTGGAAGACGGCGACCTGGTTGTCATGACCATAGGCGAGTCGGTCGGCAAGTCCGGTCACACCAACACCATGAAGATCGTGCGCGTGGGCGACCATCGCAATACTTGATAACCGTAGGGGCACGGCGTGCCGTGTCCCTGCAAATTTTGATTTTTACTCAGGAGGAATAAATGGCACTCGTATCCCTACGTCAACTTCTCGATCACGCAGCAGAGCATAGCTACGGCCTGCCGGCGTTCAACGTCAATAACCTGGAGCAGGTCAAAGCCATCATGGAAGCGGCTGACGAAACCAACAGCCCGGTGATCATGCAAGGCTCCGCCGGCGCGCGCAAATATGCGGGCGAACCGTTCCTGCGCCACCTGATCGAAGCTGCGGTCGAGATGTACCCGCATATCCCCGTCGTGATGCACCAGGATCACGGCGCTTCCCCGGCAGTGTGTATCAACGCGATCAAGTCCGGCTTCTCCAGTGTGATGATGGACGGCTCGTTGATGACCGACGGCAAGACACCTTCTTCTTTCGAATACAACGTCAACGTCACCCGTAGCGTCGTCGAAATGTCCCACGCAGTCGGCGTTTCCGTCGAAGGCGAACTGGGTTGCCTAGGTTCTCTGGAATCCGGCCACGGCGAAAAAGAAGACGGCCACGGTGCAGAAGGCGTTCTGTCCCACGACCAACTGCTGACCGACCCGAACGAAGCCGCCGAGTTCGTCAAGCTGACCCAGGTCGATGCACTGGCAATCGCGATCGGCACTTCCCATGGCGCGTACAAGTTCACCAAGCCGCCCACAGGCGACACCCTGGCGATCAGCCGCATCAAGGAAATCCACGCGCGCATCCCCAACACCCACCTGGTGATGCACGGTTCCTCTTCCGTGCCGCAGGAATGGCTGAAGATCATCAACGAGTTCGGCGGTGCGATGCCCGAGACCTATGGCGTTCCAGTCGAAGAGATCGTCGAAGGCATCAAGCACGGCGTGCGCAAGGTGAACATCGACACCGACCTGCGTATGGCCTCCACCGGCGCTACCCGCCGTTATCTGGCGCAAAACCCCAAGGACTTCGATCCACGCAAGTTCCTGGCCGAAACCACCAAGGCAATGAAGGCGATCTGCAAGGCGCGCTACGAAGCCTTCGGTGCTGCCGGTCAAGCCGGCAAGATCAAGCCGATCGCGCTGGATGCAATGGCTATGCGTTACATCAAGGGCGAGCTGAACGCGATCGTTAAGTAAACAGAACCCCTGATCTGCAGTAAATAAAAAAGCGGCCTTAGGGCCGCTTTTTGTTGAGCTAATTGGTGGCGATTACCAGGCAGTTGCGGTACCTGTGCAGTTATCGCTGCCTTCGAACCATTGCCGGAGGCCATTCTCCTGGACAATAAGGCAGCCGTTACCAACTTGAGTTGTACCCGCGACAGGAGCGGCCTTGATCGTATAAGTATTCGTGGCACAAGCGCTCAGAGTAAAAGTGTATTTACCGTCATTGCTGGAGCTTACACCGAGCCCCCCTGTGGAACTACCGTTGTATGCGGTAGCAATAGCATTGCAGGCATAGGCACTCGAATTGAGATAAATTTTTTCCTGCACGCTGGCAAGTTGCATTAACTCGGTCTGTGCTGCGGCACGCGAACCTTTGATTACATGGTTGCGGTAACTCGGTACGGCGACGGCGGCAAGAATACCGACGATCACCACGACGACCATCAATTCGATCAAACTGAAACCTTTAATGCGCTGGAATTTCATTGCTTACTCCTTAAGTAGCTCATGCCATGATACGCGTCCGGTGCGTGCCCTTGTGCCGCGTTCGTCGCCCCCCGTTAAAACGGTGCTGGTAGAGTAGATTGTTTCGGTGATTCCGGCACAGCCCGCACCGCAATCTGCATCGCGCGTGACGGTGGTGATAGAGCCGTCCGCGTTGGTGGTACGAGTGATGGTGGCAGTTTTCCCGGTACTATAGGTGATCGTGGTGGTCGTTACATTGCCTACGACCGTTCTGGTCACGCTGGTCACGGTGCCGCCGCTGGTGCCGGCCAAGTCACCCAGTTTGGGGTCGGTGGAGCCTGCCACAGGGGACGTGGGTGTGCTGCTGCCGTTATCCGGTCCCGGTGCCTTGGTCCAACCCGCATCCCCATAGCACCCGTTGCTCGGGTGATGCCAGAAGGCGGTGTATTCCGCCAGCACATAGGTTGCGTGGTACAGGCTCTTGACGCGCCAGCCGTACTCCGGTCGATCCAATACGTTCTGTTCGATGGCGCTTTGCGGTGTAGTGTCCTTGATGATTTGGACGGTCAAGGCGCCGCCATGCCTCACTCCAGTAGAGGTCAGGGAATTCGTTGTGGCTGACCAGCCGTTGACCCCAGGCCCGTCCACGCCATTGGCAGGCGGAATCACAGGCTGATACATGTTGCCATCTGTCGTAGCGCCATCCCTGCCGCCGCAGCCCGGTTCGATCGGATGCAACCCCACACGCACGTCGCCGTTGCCCCACCAGTCCTTGGCCGATAGCGCATCGGTCGGCATGTTGAACACCAGGCTGCCGATCGGTTGAAACCCGGTGCCGGTTGTGCCGGTGGAATTGGACGTGCCGTTGTATGTGGTGAGCCCTGTTACATCGAGCGTCGCAGAGGTCTGAAAATCTCTGACAGACACATAGCCCGTGTCCACGCTGGGTTCATAGGATGAGTTGCCAATGTGAATCTTTATCGCCGGGTTCAGATACTGGTTGTGCACCAGTACCTTGTACTTGGTTGCGGTCGAGGTGATCGCATTGGACAATCTGTGCGATGTCGCACTTGGATTCAGCATATCCACGCCAGTGCGATCATACTTGTCGTCGTACTGGTGGATGTGTGCATTGCTGTTGCCGTTTTTGGAACTGCAGTCGGAGGTGATCGTTACGTTAGTCAGCGCATCGGCTCCGCCATTGAATGACGTTACCGTCAGCGCCGGTTTGAAGTTGCTCCAGCCGGTGGCAGGAACGGCGGCGCTTCCTCCTGAGCCAGGGGTGCCGCCGGTGGTTGCGGTGAAGGTGGCAACCTGGTTAAGGGGTAGAGTCATCGTTCCCATCGTTACGCTCTTGCCGTTGGTGTAAGTCGAAGTGTCAACCAGGCAAACCGATTTGTTGTCCTTGGCCGCGCAAGTCGGAGTGATGGAGCTACCGCCCGTATAGGCCTTGATGGTTCCGCTGGTGCCGATCGCGGCAACGATGGCAGCGGCTGTTTCGCGTTCGCGCTTGTCCTTGCCTACCGAGATCGCACTTGCGCGGACGACATCAGCGCCGATTTTTATGCTCGCTGGTCCGGCGAGATCGGCGTTAATCACGCTACCGGGATTTTGATCCCTAGTTCTGCCGCCACTGAAGGTGATCAGGCCGGTCGGATATGTTGCCCCGGTGGCGGGAACCGCCGGAATTCCCGGCGATCCAGCCTGCGAAGTGCCGTCGAGCACCGTCAGGGTAAGGCCGTTGTAGGCCGTCCCGGCTGCTGGCGCGGTGATGGTGATGACATTGCCTGATCTGGTGGCGGTGTAGCCACCCGTAATCTTGCTGGTGATCGTAGTCGCGTTGGCGGTGGTATTCGTCCCATTGGTAATGTCGGCGGTGGTCAGGGCCGGCAGGATGGTGGTGCCATTCACCTGGATACCGCCCAGCGTAGCAGGCAGATTGGTGGTTTGAGCGGAGGTGCCGACGGTAATGGTTGCGGATGCTCTGGCTGCGGGTACATTGACTCCGGAAGTGGTGGTGCAGAGGTTGCCGGTGCTGCCATTGTAGAAAATATCCACGTCGAAGTGGCCGCCCGTTACCCCGTAAGTGACTTCGGTGATTGGGAATACGGCATTCGAATTCTGGTTGAAGAAGGTGGTGTTGAGTGTCTGTAACTGTACCAGTATCGGCTGCGACAGCACTCCGTTGGAAAGGAATTTGCCGACCGGGATACCGTCCGTTCCGGCAATGGCGCCGCCCACGCTGGAGCCCGTGGGTATTGTGTCGCCAGCAACGTATTTGATGCGGTCGCTATCATTTAACACCTGATTGGCGTCCAGATCGAGGAAAGGCTTGTCCAGACTGCCACCCGAAAGGTAATCCAGTTCCATCAGCCAGTTTTCGCCCTTGACTGTGGTGCCGCTGCTCAATGTGGCAGTGGCTGTTGCACCGCTGCCGTTGCCGGAGATCGTGAGCGTGGGTGCGGAAGTATAACCGGTGCCCGATGAGGTGATCTTAACGGCGGAAACGGCACCGCTGGTGATGGTGACGGTGGCGGTTGCACCAGAGCCGCCGCCGCCGCTGAAACTGGCGCTGGCAGACGTGTAACCGATTCCGCCAGCCGTGACGGTGGCAGATGTAACGGTGGTTGCTCCAGTCAGCACGGAAACCGTCGGATTGTGGCTGGTAAAGTAGAAACGGCTGCTTTCGATGTAGCTGCCATCGCCTACCAGTCTTTCACCGGCAGGCAAGGCAACCCGCCAGCCCTTGTGGCCACCGCTGTTCCAGTTCGGAGTAGTAATGTTGAGGCTGCGGCGCACCCGGGTGGTGGCCGCGTTATAGACATAGGGGCGTTCTTCGAGCGTTGAGGTTGTCATCAAGCTGGTGTTGGCGACCGGTGCGCCATCCCAGATGCCATAAACGTAATATACGGTGGAGTCGGTGGTATCGGCTGTGTCCAGCATGGCACCGGTGCCGAAAGCTACCATATAGCCGCCGTTCGGATGCAAGGCCACGCCCGGGGTGGAGGTGATGGGCTGCGCCGGAGAGGTTGTGAACAGCACGCTGGCCGTCCAACTGGCAGCCGTGGTGCTGGAAAGATCGAACTTCCACATCGTGCCTTTCAGGTCGCCTGCATAGACGATGTCTACTTTTCCGTCGCTGTTGGCGTCGATGGCAACTGGATTCAACAAACCATTGGGACTGGAAGACGAACCTGACGAGCCAGCTACGACCGATCCGATCAGTTGACCGGTTGCGGCTTCAATCACATACAGACGGGCCTGATAGTCGCCTGCCGCATTGTTGTTGTAACCGTTGCCGATGACCACGGTATCGACACCGCCGGCATTGGTCTTGAGCATCAGTGGCGTGCCATAGGTATAGCCGAGATTGTCGTAGGCGGACGAAACGGTGGGAGTAGCATTGTTCAGGTCGCCCGTATTGCCGTCGATTTCCCATAACGCCTTATTGACAACATCCGTCTCGCTACTTGCCGTCAGGCCGGCGCTGCCGTCGATCTTGAGGGCAAACAATCCCTTGCCGCCAGCGCTCAGTCCGCCGACCAGTATGCGGGTCGGTGTACCGCCAATGTTCACCGTGCCGACATTGATTCGGCCATCCACAAAGTAATCGTGTGGATTGCTGACCGTGCCGTAGGGCTTGGCCAGTTTGGCCATTTTGTTCAACAGCATGGACGGAACATAAGCCCAGCGTTCTGCACCGGTGGTCGCGTTTAACGCGTGCAACATGCCGTCATTTGCGCCGACGAACAAAGTCGGGTTGGTGGTATCTGCCACATAGTAGGGGCGCGAGTGGATGATGTCGCCCAGTGTCGGACCGCCGGTGCCATTTGCTTCGGCGGAGCGGTTGCGCATCCCGGCTGGACTTTCGTTGACGCGCTCACCGCGCAGGAAATTGACGATTTGTGTGCCGGTATAGCTGGTGGTGTTGATTGTGGTGGCAGGGAACATGGCCTGTTGCGAACCCGACAGGCTCGCATAGCGGAACGGGATGGCTACAGACGGCGAAGCCGAGCTGCGGGTGGCAATATAGCGGCCGGTATCCCAATTCTGCGTAGCGAGCGCTGTCGCCGCCCCGTTCAGCCCCCATGGCTCGGCGGTGAAATCAATGTTTCCCAATGCATCCACCGGATAAGCGTAGACAGTGCCGCTCCAGAATTCGCGTTCATAACTCGGACGGAAAATCTGTTCACGACCGCTGGTCAGGATGAAGCTGGTAGCTTCATCCTGAGCCACGTAGCCCACCGGCTGATCCTGCGGAGCGAAGGCGGTGTTCGCAGCAGTGATCGCCAGTGCGAGGTTGAGTGTCATGCCGGCGAGAAACGACATGACCAGCCATTGCATAGGTTGGAATTTGGTAGCGGAGATTTTACTCATGATGTGCTCCGGGTTAGCAAGTCGTTGAAGTCATTAAAATGCTGAAATACGATTGAACTAGTTTGGCGGCGCCGCGCGCACTGGCGCCGCGTGCGGTAATCCGGTAGGTGTTTACTCGATTGCAAGCATAGCTAAGCGGGCCACCTACGGTTACGCTGGATCCTATCAAAACGTTGTTGGTGGACATCAGTTCGATGATGTAGCGACCCTGTCCGGCAGCTGCAGAATTGGTGTCATTCCAGGTCATGTTCATTGGGTCAACACCGGAGTTTCGCGGATAGCGTCCGGTGGTGGAGGTCGTCACGGGCGGCGGCGCAAAGAAATCCACGTGGTTATAGTCGATGGTGCCGGCTTCCAGCCAGTTTTCTACTTCGCTTAAAACGGCTTCGGCGCTGTTCATCGCATTGTTTTCAAACTGCAGGTTGCCCGCCAGTTTGAAAGCCGTATTGGAGGTGACCATTGCGGTCACGCCGAGCAGCATCAGGATGATCAGGATGATCAGGCTGATGACAAGAGTGGAGCCGCGTTGTGTGTATTCGGTCATGTTACGCTCCTCATTCGGCATGAAAGTTGCGCAACTGCACGACAGTGGTGAACGGTTGGCGGCGGAAGCTGCCGTCGACCGGGTCATAGCTTACATCGCCCATGGCATAGGTGCTGGTGTTGGTGTAACCGTTTTCCGGTTTGGCATTGCGTGCCAGCAGCCAGATGCGCACCGAACTGACATCTTCCCATGCAGTCGTTGATGCAATCTGATCGGCGTTATAAAACTGCGTGGTACTGCTGTTCACCGGGGTGAGCCCGTACTGCACCTGCATCTGTTCGATGCCGCTTACCACCATTTCATTAACCATCGTTCCGCCGCGCAAAGTAAGGCGGCGTAAGGCGGGTATGGTCGTGTCGTTATCGTCGCTGCCGATGTAATACACATATTCCTGTACCAGGAAATCTGCCAACGGATCGCCGAACGTGCTGCCGTCGGTATTGTTCGGCGCGCCGGTGCCCGCTATTGCACCGGTGCCCGCCTGAAACATTTCGCCCTTGATGAAAGTTGAACGGAAATAGATCTCGCCGCTGACAAGGGCTGTCGGGGACACCAAGGCGGTATCTGCCACACGGCGGATGACCAGCACGTCGCCCCGGCGGTAGCCGCTGCTCAGGCAATTGGCTGCGTAGGGATTGCTATCGTTGGCTCCCCATGTCCCCTGACTAATATTATTGACAAAAGAACCGGCAGTAGCGCCTGTCTCGAGGCATTCGTTGCTAATGGTAAGCGTGGTGACATTGGGTGTCTGCCAGGTATAGCCGCGATAATCGGCATGGCGCAGTTCGCGGCGCAGGTGATCCAGCGCATAGCGTCCGTTGCTTTGCAGTTCAGCGGTGCGGTCGTTGGTCTTGGTGCTGGCCGAGTTGCTGACCAGCACGCCTACTAGTGCGGCAACGACTATCAGGCCGATGACGATGGAGATCATCATTTCAATCAGGCTGAAGCCAAGTTCACCCCGATGTTGCATATTTGCTGTTGGTTGTTTTGTAGTAGTCATGGCTAGTTGCTTACGGTTCGTGTCGCGATGTAGGTAAAAGTCTCGCCATGGCTGTTTTTGTCTGAGCTTCGGTCAACCCAGTTGAGGGTAATACGGTAAGTGCTGGGATTGCCTGCCGTGGTTTGGGTAACAGTCCAGGTCGGTTGCGGCAGCAGATTGGTAACGTCGGTGCTCCACTGTTCCAGATCATAATCCGCCAGGCTGGTCGAATCACAGGCTGAGGTCAGGCAATTAGTACCGGTTACAAGTGGCGTGGTATTGCTGGTGACATATGCGCCTGCGACGGCGGCCGTTTTGTTTGCTTCCATGCGTTCGGCGAGATCAGAAGCCAGGAACACTGCTTGGGTACGGAATTGGCCGCTTTGCCCCATGCGCATCGCATAGATTTGTAAACCGGCGGTGCCAAGCAAGGCGGTTGCGATGATGACCAAGGTGATCAATATCTCCAGCATGGAAAATCCGCGCTGAGAGGTACACAAGGGGAATATGGTTAAATTGCGGCGCATTTCAGTTCCTTAAGGCCTGGAGATATTGCCAGTTACAGCAATGTTCGCCGTTTTTGCCTGTGCGTCAGGCCAAGTGCCATCCAACGTCAAGGTTGCAGCGCCGCTGGAGCCTTGCGTGCCATTGGGATTGAAGCGAATAACATTCTGTCCGGTCAGCGTCAGTGTGGAAGGCAAGGCTTGATGCACTGCGATTGGGTTGGGGTCGGTTGAGCTAGCGGTATCGCAGAGATTGTCCGAGTTGGTGTCGTAGCAAACCAGCCAGCCATCTTGCCAATCAGTGCCTGTTGTGGCGCAATCTGTTCCAGTGCTATTGCGTATGCAAAGCAGCACGCGCTGATTCCGCTTGATTGCCTCACTGCGTGCACGGTTCAAATCGGCGGTTAGCTGACTCATCGTGGAACTGAGGCGTGTGTTGGCTATAAAATTGCTGAAAGATGGTGCGGCCATCGCTGTCAATATCGCGGCGATAGCTAAAACGATCAGCAATTCGATCATGGTCACGCCAGTTTGTTTTTGTCCGGATTTCATCGTTGCCTCTTGTTAGGTTGTGCGCACTCTAGCCAAACATGACCCGCCGAGTAAATCGTTAACCGATAGTCGTCGGAATTGTGAGAACAAGCGGAGGGTTTGCGGGATGAGTGGTCAGATTGCCCGCGCGAAAGGTTGTCAGGCTTTGTCCAGCAGGAATTCTTTGAATGCGGTCGCCGCCCCGGACAGGCGTTTGTGGCTGCGGTGCGCGACGAACCAGTGGCGCAGCAGCGGGAAGTGATCGACATTCAGTACCGCGAGGCGACCGGTTTCCAGTTCCAGTTCGATGCTGTGCAGCGACAGGATGCCCAGCCCCATGCCAGCCTGCACCGCCTGTTTGATCGCCTCGTTGGTTTCCACTTCCATGCCGATACGTGGCTGGATGTGGTGTCGCGCGAAGATGCGCTCCATCGCGCTGCGCGTGCCTGAGCCCTTTTCGCGCGACAAGAAGGTTTCCTGTGCGAGTTGGGCAAGCTTGACGTGAGCAACGCCGGTGAGCGGATGGGTGGGGGCTGCGATCACGACCAGCGGGTTGTCCATGAATCGCTCGGCGGCCAGGTCCAGACCCTCCGGTGGTTGGCCCATGATCGCGAGATCTGTGCTGTTGTTGGCCAGTTGCTGAAGGACCGCATCGCGGTTGGCGACTTGCAGCGTGACATTGATTTTCGGGTAGCGCCGGCAGAATTCAGCGAGCAGTTGCGGGGCGAAGTAGTTGGCAGTGTTGACCACCGACAGTGTCAGCTTGCCCTGTCCCAGCCCTTTCATTTCGGCGAACACGGCTTCCATTTCGGCGAGTTGTTGCAGGATGCTGCGGCTGTAATGCAGCACTTCGCGACCGGCCTCGGTCAGGAAGATCTTTTTGCCCATTTGCTCGAACAACGGCAGGCCAATGTTCTCCTCCAACTGCTTGATTTGCATCGACACTGCCGGTTGTGAAAGGTATAGTGCCTCGGCGGCGCGCGAGTAGTTCAGGTGGCTGGCCACCTTTTCGAATACTTGCAACTGGCGTAGCGTGAGATGGAGCATGATCAAGCGAAGATGTCGGAATGTTTTGATTATAGCAAACCATAAGAATTGCTTATGATTTTAATAAAAATAATTGACTATCTCTTATGTGACGTCATCCCTATAGTCGCCACCGTTGCAGATAAAAATCATTTATAAACACACTGGAGAGAAAGTAATGGATCAATCCAATCGTTATTCCGATCTGAGCCTCAAGGAAGAAGACCTGATCAAGGGCGGCAATCACGTTCTTTGCGCCTACATCATGAAGCCCAAAGCCGGTTACGGTTTCCTGGAAGTGGCTGCACACGTCGCCGCCGAGTCCTCTACCGGCACTAACGTCGAAGTTTCCACTACCGACGAGTTCACCAAGGGCGTGGACGCTCTGGTGTACGAGATCAACGAAGAAACCGGTCTGGTCAAGATCGCTTACCCGGTTCCGCTGTTCGACATCAACATCATCGACGGCCGCGCGATGATCGCGTCCTTCCTGACGCTGACCATCGGCAACAACCAAGGTATGGGCGACTGCGAATACCTGAAGATGCACGACTTCTACCTGCCGCCGAAGTACCTGCGCCTGTTCGACGGTCCTACCGTCAACATCGTGGACATGTGGCGTGCACTGGGCCGTCCGGTTGTGGACGGCGGCTACATCGCCGGCACCATCATCAAGCCGAAGCTGGGTCTGCGTCCGGAGCCGTTCGCGAAGGCTGCTTACCAGTTCTGGCTGGGCGGCG
>Ga0209211_10001466_pt1 | contig 44488 bp, 39 predicted proteins | sample RifGroA2_FD_183992 | JGI IMG/M metagenome (GOLD analysis project Ga0209211, IMG submission 183992) | Groundwater microbial communities from Rifle, Colorado, USA - Groundwater A2 (SPAdes) (version 2) | ecosystem: Environmental > Aquatic > Deep subsurface > Groundwater | place: Rifle, Colorado...
ATTGATCGTTGCCCGCCGAATGGTCGGCACTCCGGTGCGCGTGGGCCTGGCGGTATCAATCGGCGCCTACCCGTACTGGAATGCCGTTTGGCTCGATCCGGTAGCGGCGAAACCGCAGCCCGGTGGCGACTTGCTCAGTGGCAGCCCGGCCAACACAATGACCGGGTGAACGTAACGCTCATTCCAGCCAACGAATACCGTCGAGAGCGATGGAAGAACGGGCTGGGCTGGACGCGCGAAATCGTTCGTTGGCCGGAAGAGGCCGAAACCTGGGATTGGCGCCTGTCGATCGCAGAAGTCGACAAGGGGGGACCGTTCTCCACTTTCCACGGCGTTGAACGCGAGTTGGTGCTGCTCAGCGGCGAGGGTATGCACCTGCATTTCGACGATGGCGAGAAGATCGCGTTGTTGCCGCCGCATGATCGCCATCGCTTCGCCGGCGAACGTGTGCTGAGTGCCGAACTGATCTCGGGGCCGACTCAGGATTTCAACCTCATGTGGCGGCGCGACCGGGTCCACGCCACGCTGCTGCATCGCCCGCTGGTGGGTCCAATGCTCTTCTTCGCCGAACCGGGCGTGCGCTGGGCGGCGCACGTGCTGAGCGGGCGCGCAGTGGTCAAGGATCAACTGTTGCCGCTGGCGATGGAACAGGGCGATACGGCGCTGATCGAGCCGCACCGGGAGCATGGCCGCGCCAGCCGGGTGATCCTGGAGGGCGGGGGCGAGTTGATTCTGGTCCGCATTGCGGACCTGGAGGAAACCTAAAAAGACGCCGATTCAAGGTCCGATGAGAATCGCCTGACCAGATTGCCGCCACGTCCACGCTCGGCGTCCGCCCGCGCTCGACCACGCCGCGCCGATACAGACTGATATTTGTTGCGAATGATTCTCACTTCCGTTAGAGTCGCGGTCGATGCAACGCGCATCCCACCGTGACCTCAGAAGCCCGAATGAAACGCCCAACCCCGTCTCTGCTCGCCCTTGCCGTGGCCTCCGCTGTCGGCGCCGCCCAGGCCGCCCCCACCCCTGATCCCGTCCACGACCTGGACCGGCTGACCGTCGTTGGCAGCGCCGACCAGGCGTCCGAAAGCCCCGGTTCGGCGGCCTATCTGGATGCCGAGACGCTGAAGAAACTCGACTACAGCGACATCCAGCGCACGCTGCGTCAGGTCACTGGCGTGTATGTCGTCGATGAAGAGGGCTACGGCTTGCGTCCGAACATCGGAATCCGCGGCTCCGGCACTGATCGCAACAGCCGCATCACGGTGATGGAAGACGGCGTGCTCATCGCACCCGCGGCGTATTCGGCCCCGTCCGCGTATTACTTTCCGACTGCTGCGCGTTTCAACGCCATCGAAGTGCGTAAGGGCTCGTCGGCCATTCGCTCCGGACCGCGCACCACCGGCGGCGCGGTCAACCTGATCTCGACGCCAATTCCGGAGCGGACGTCGGGCCTGATCAACTTCGCCTTCGGCACCGACCAGACCGTAAAGGCGCATGCCTGGGCGGGCGACAGTAGCGAACAGACCGGATGGCTGCTTGAAACGGTGCAGCAACAGACCGACGGCTTCAAGCGTCTCGACGGTGGCGGCGATACTGGCTATACGCTCGAAGACTACGTGGCCAAGTTCCGCGTCAATACCGCAGCGGACGCCAGCAACCCTCAGTCGCTGGAACTGAAGTTAGGCAAGACCAAGCAGGACGGCGACGAGTCCTACCTGGGCCTGACCGATGCCGATTTTCGTGCCGATCCGTACCGACGTTACGCCGCCTCGCAGTTGGACAACATCAAGACCGACCACGAACTGATCGAACTGCGTCATCGCATCGATTTCTCCGACGCACTGGATCTGACCACCGTCGCCTATCGGCACGAGTTTGCGCGCAACTGGTACAAGATCGACTCGGTCAAGGTGGGGTCCGCCACCAGGAGCGTCAGCTCGATCCTGGCCGATCCGGATGCCAACGCCGTGCACTACGGCTACCTGACCGGCACGACCAGCCCTGACAATGCCATCGCCCTGCGCAACAACAACCGCTCGTACTACTCACAGGGCGTGCAAAGCATCCTCGGCTGGCACCTTGGCGCGGGCGCAACCAGCCACGATATCGAGTTCGGCTTGCGCTGGCATCGGGATGAAGAAGACCGGTTTCAGGACGATGACCGTTACCGCATGGACAGCGGCACGCTGGTCCTCACCACGGACGGCGCTCCTGGCACCCAGGATAATCGCGTCGGCAGGGCCGAGGCCTGGTCGTTCTACGTGCAGGACGAAATCCGCGCCGGCAACTGGATCGTCATGCCGGGCCTGCGCTACGAGTCGATCGACATGACCCAGACCGTCTACGTGAAAGCGCCCAACGGTCGCGATCTGGCGCCGACGAAGATCACGGACAGCTCGGTGGATGTCCTGATCCCGGGTATCGGCGTCACCTGGCTGCTGAGCGACAACTTCAATATCTTTGCCAGCGCCCACCGCGGCTTCAATCCGGCCTCGCCGGGCTCCGATGCCGACCCCGAGGAGAGCATCAACATCGAAGCGGGACTGCGCTGGAATTCTGGCGAATGGCGCAGCGAACTGGCCGGCTTCTGGAACGATTACAGCAACCTGGTCGGGACTTGCACGAATTCGACCGGCGGCAATTGCAGCATCGGTGACCAGTTCGACGGTGGCGAGGCGCGGGTGCGCGGCATCGAGGCCACCGTCGGTTACGACTTCGGCAAGGCCAATCAGTGGGCGGTTCGCGTTCCGGTCAGTCTCGCCTACACGTTCACCGATGCGCAGTTCCGCAGTAGCTTCAACAGCGGTTTCGAGGAGTGGGCCGTGGTCGTCGCAGGCGACGAACTGCCGTATATGCCCGAACACGCGCTCAATTTGAGAATCGGAATCGAGGGCGAGCGTTGGCGCGTCAACCTGGCTGGCAACCACATCGACGACATGCGCACCGTCGCCGGTCAAGGCAGCGTGCCAACGTCCGAGAGCACCGAGTCGGCGTTCGTGGTCGACCTTGCGGCCGGCTACAAGCTGAGCGACAAAGCCGAGCTGATCGCCCGTGTTGAAAACCTGACCGACGAAGTGTGGATCTCCTCGCGTCGTCCGGCCGGCGTCAGGCCGGGGCCGCCGCGCATGGTCTACCTCGGGATGCGCGTCGAGTTCTGACCGCGCGGCCAGCCCGGCTCGGCGACGAGGTTAACCGATCTCACGTCGGGCCGAATCGATTGAATCCGTTTCCCTGGCGTTCTTATTCGCGGTCGTCGCGAGTCCAGACCGCGTCGTCTTCCACCTTCACCGGGAAGACGACGGTCGGGGTATAGGCGGGCGGGCACAACGCCTCACCCGTCCGCAGATCGAACTTGGCGCCGTGGCGAAGGCATTCGATCTCGAAGCCTTCGATCGGGCCGCCGGCGAGCTCGCCGCCGTCATGCGTACAGACATCTTCGATGGCGTAGAACACGCCGTCGATGTTGAACACTGCGATCGCCGTATCGCCGTCGTAGGCCAGCTGGAACTCACCCGGCAGCAACTCGGAAGTGGAGCAGACCCGGACCCATGCGCTCATGGCGCCGACCGCGCGAGCGACTTTTCCAGCACTTCGAAGCGCAGGTCGTCGCGCTTGGGCACGCCGAATCGCTCATCGCCATACGGGAATGGCTTTTTGATGCCGGTGCGGCGATAGCCGCGGCGCTCGTAGAATGCGATCAACTCATCGCGTACGTCGATCACGGTCATGCGCATCGTCGCGCAGCCCCATCGTTCGGCGGCAATGCGCTCGGCCTCGGCCAGCACGGTCTTGCCCAGGCCTTCGCCTTGCCGGCGCGGAGCGACCGAGAACATGCCGAAGTAACCGGCGCCATCCTCGACGGCCACGTGGGCGCAGGCCAGCAGTTCACCGTCGCGTTCGGCGAGCAGCAGTTGGCTTTGCTCTCGCGCCAGGATGGCCTCGATATCGTCGGGACCCGTGCGTCGGCCACCAAGCAACTCGGCCTCGGTGGTCCAGCCGACCCGACTGGCATCGCCGCGGTAGGCGGACTCGACCAGTTCGACAACGGCCGGCACGTCTGCGGCCACAGCCGCCCGAAACAGCAAAGGGCTGCTATTCAAAGATCTTGCCCCCGTCCATGCGCGGTTCGACCACTGCCATCCGTATCCCCCGGTTCACCCATGCCTTCACCCCAGCAACTTGCGAACCTTCCCGATCGCAGCGACGAAGCTGTCGATTTCCTCGAAGGTATTGTAGAAGGCGAGCGATGCCCGGCAAGTGGCGGGCACGCCAAAATGCGCCATCAGCGGATGCGCGCAATGATGTCCGGAACGCACGGCGATGCCTTCCAGGTCGAGCAGCGTCGCCAGGTCGTGGGCATGCGCGCCCTCGACCAGGAACGAAAGAACCGCCGCCTTCTCGCGCGCTGACCCGAAGATGCGCAAGCCATTCACGGCTTCGAGTGCGGTCGTGGCGTGCGCCAGCAACTGCTGCTCGCGCGCCTCGATATTGGCCATGCCCAGTGCCTGCAGGTAGTCGACCGCCGCGCCCAATCCGATCACGCCGGCGATGTTGGGCGTCCCGGCCTCGAACTTGTGCGGTGGATCGTTGTAGGTCGTTTTCTCGAAGCGAACTTCACGAATCATCTCGCCGCCGCCGATGAAAGGCGGCATCGACTGCAGGTGTTCGCTGCGCGCCCATAGCCCGCCGGTGCCGGTGGGGCCGAGCATCTTGTGTCCGGTGAACGCATAGAAATCGCAGCCGATCGCGGCGATGTCGACGCGCCGGTGCGGTACCGCCTGGGAGCCGTCGACCAGCGATACGATGCCACGCTTGCGCGCTTCCCGGCAGATATCGGCCACCGGATTCACCGTGCCCAGCACGTTGGACACATGGGTGAGACCGATGATCTTCACTTCCGGTGTCATCTGCTTCCACAGCGCATCCAGATCCAGTTCGCCGGCAGGAGTTATTTCGGCGACGCGAATACTTGCGCCGCAGCGCTCCGCGATCAGCTGCCAGGGCACGATGTTGGCATGGTGCTCCATGCGCGTGAGCAGAATCACTTCGCCCGGCTTGAGCGTCGGCAATGCGTAACTGTAGGCAACCAGGTTGATCGCTTGCGTGGTTCCGGAGGTCAGCACCAGATCATCGGCGCGAATGTTCAGGAACGCGGCGAGCTTGCCGCGCGCGGCTTCATAGGCCTCGGTCGCTTCCATGCCGAGCGTGTGCACGGCGCGGGAAATATTGGCATTGTGCTCGCGGTAGAAAGCGTCGGTGGTGTCGATCACCGAACGCGGCTTCTGCGATGTATTCGCCGAATCCAGATAGATCAGCGGCTTGCCATTGATTAGCCGGGCGAGCACGGGAAAGTCGCCACGCACGCCTGGCCAGTCGATCGAATTGCGGGCCTGCGCGGCGGAAACAGGTGGACCTGCGGACGGAACCTGGCTCATTCGACGGTCTCCAGATCCGCCAGCCGCGATTCCAGGCGTGGCGACAACAATTCGATCATGGCCAGGTCGCCGATCGCTGCCAGCGCCTCGCGACAAAAGGCCAGCGTCAACAGCACGCGCGCCTGCTGCGCCGGAATGCCGCGGCTGCGCAGATAGAACAACGAGGTGGCATCGAGCTGACCGATGGTCGCGCCGTGCGCAGCCTTCACTTCGTCGGCGTGGATCTGCAGCACCGGCTGGGTGTCGATCTCGGCGCTGTCGGACAGCAACAGGTTCTTGTTCGACAGGCGGGCATCGCTGCCGTCGGCGCCAGCATTGATGGTGATGCCGCCATGGAAGGCCAGGCGGCCGCGATCGGCGGCCAAGCCGCGCCAGAGCAAATCGCAGCGCGTGTCGCGGGCATCGTGTTGCACGTCGAGGCGAGTGTCGATGTGCCGCCGGCCGCCGGCCAGCGCCGCGCCGCTGGAGAGAAACTGCGCCTGTTCGCCGGCCAGCGCGACATTCAATTCATGACGCGAGAGTCCGCCACCCAACTCCAGGTCGACGCGATGGTAGACAGCGTTCGCGGCCAGCGTCGCGTCGGTCCGCGCCATCAACGTGGCACCGGCGTCTTCGTCCTGCAGGCGCGCGTGGGTGAGCGTGGCGCCGCGCTGCACCAGCACTTCCATGAGGTGATTGCCCAGATGGCGATGGGCGCCACTGGCGATGTGATGCTCGACCACGATCAGGCGCGAATTCTCACCCAGTTCCAGCGTGTGCCGGGAGTGACTGGCGATGTCGCCCGCTGCCGGGGCGCCGACAAATACCAGATGCAGGGGCGCCAGGATCTGGGCCCCGGCGGCCACATGCACCAACGCGCCCTCGATCGCCAGGGCCGCATTCAGTCGGGCGAAAGTATCGTCTGGCGCATCGAATCGACGCGCGAGCGACCGCACGGCGCCGGCATCGCCGGCATCGAGCACTGAGGACAGCGCGCGTACGCTCAGACCCTCGGGCAAGTTGAAGAACTCCGACAGGCCGGGGTCCAGCTGCCCGTTCACGAATACCAGGCGCGGCGCCGGGATATCGGTCAACGCCGCTGGATGCAATCGCGGCGTGTCGGCGGCGGCAACGAACGAGCGCGCCGATAGGGCGCGCAGCGCGGTGTATTTCCAGCCTTCGCTGCGCTGGCTGGGCAGCCCTTCAGCCACGGTCCGCAGCATTGCCGCACGACGGGCATCGCCCAGCCCGTGGGCATCGATCAACGCCGTCGGCAGCGCCGAAAAACTGGCCTGGAAGGAGTCGAGCAGGGCGGTCATGGCGCGATGCGATCCTTGACCCAGGCATAGCCATGCTGCTCGAGTTCGCGCGCCAGTTCCGGCCCGCCGCTCTCGACGATGCGCCCCTCGGCGAGCACGTGCACGAAGTCGGGCTTGATGTAGTCGAGCAGGCGCTGGTAATGGGTGATCACCAACAGCGCGCGCGCCGGCGAGCGCATCAGGTTGACGCCTTCTGCGACCAGCTTGAGTGCATCGATATCAAGCCCGGAGTCGGTTTCGTCAAGCACGGCCAACTTCGGCTCCAGAACCGCCATCTGGAAAATCTCGTTGCGCTTCTTCTCGCCACCGGAAAAGCCTTCGTTTACCGCCCGGTGCAGCAGTTCGTCGCGCATGTGCAGGACCGACATCTTTTCGCGCACGCGCTTGAGGAACTGCATCGAGTCGAGCTCTGCCTCGCCACGATGCCTGCGCTGCGCATTCAGCGCGGCGCGCAAGAAGTAGGTGTTGTTGACGCCGGGAATTTCCACCGGGTACTGGAAGGCCAGGAACATGCCTTCCGCGGCGCGCTCCTCCGGTTCCAGTTGCAGCAGATCCTTGCCTTCGAACAGCACCGATCCCTCGGTCACCTCATAGCCTTCGCGACCGGCAAGGACGTTGCCAAGCGTTGATTTTCCGGCGCCGTTGGGGCCCATGATGGCGTGCACCTCGCCCGGATGAACCTCGAGCGAGAGCCCGCGCAGGATGTGCTTGCCGGCGACGCGTACATGCAGGTTGTCGATCTTGAGCATCTGATAAATCCGTAGTGGCAACAATTGATTGGGCTTCTGTGGGAGCGGCTTCAGCCGCGATAGCTTTCCATGTAAGTTCTTCGCGGCTGAAGCCGCTCCTACACACATATGTGTTAGCCGACGGCGCCTTCGAGGCTGACTTCGAGCAGTTTCTTGGCTTCGACGGCGAATTCCATGGGCAGCTCCTTGAACACCTGCTTGCAGAAACCGTCCACGATCATCGATACCGCGTCCTCCGCGCTGATGCCGCGCGAGCGGCAGTAGAACAACTGGTCGTCGCTGATCTTCGACGTCGTGGCCTCGTGTTCGACCGTGGCCGACTGGTTCTTCACCTCGATGTACGGAAACGTGTGCGCGCCGCACTTCTTGCCGATCAACAGCGAGTCGCACTGGGTGTAGTTGCGCGCGCCCTGCGCGCCTTTCTCGACCTTGACCAGGCCGCGGTAGGTGTTCTGTCCGCGCCCGGCGCTGATGCCCTTGGAAATGATCTTCGACTTGGTGCGCGCGCCGATGTGGATCATCTTGGTGCCGGTGTCGGCCTGCTGCCGGTGGTGGGTCAGCGCCACCGAATAGAACTCGCCGCTGGAATCGTCGCCACGCAACACGCAGCTCGGGTACTTCCAGGTGATCGCCGAGCCGGTCTCGACCTGCGTCCAGGAAATCTTGCTGCGTGGACCACGGCATTCGCCGCGCTTGGTCACGAAGTTGTAGATGCCGCCGACGCCGTTCTCATCGCCCGGGTACCAGTTCTGCACGGTCGAATACTTGATTTCGGCATCGTCCAGTGCAACCAGCTCCACCACCGCGGCATGCAGCTGGTTCTCGTCGCGCATCGGCGCGGTGCAGCCCTCCAGGTAGGAGACGTGGCCATTCTCTTCGCAAATGATCAGCGTCCGCTCGAACTGGCCGGTGTCGCGGGCATTGATGCGGAAGTAAGTGCTCAGTTCCATCGGGCAGCGCACGCCCCTGGGGATGAACACGAAGCTGCCGTCGGAAAACACGGCCGAGTTCAGCGCCGCGAAATAGTTGTCGCCTTGCGGCACCACGCTACCGAGGTATTTCTGCACGAGCTCCGGGTGCTCCTGCACGGCTTCGGAGAACGAGCAGAAGATCACGCCCTTTTCCGCCAGCTCCTTCTTGAAGGTGGTGCCGACCGAAACCGAATCGAATACGGCGTCGACGGCGACGCCGGCCAGGCGCGCGCGCTCGTGCAGCGGCACGCCGAGCTTCTCGTAGGTTTCCAGCAGCTTGGGGTCGACTTCGTCGAGCGAGGCGAACTTCTGCTTCGGCGCGGCAAAGAAACTGATTGCCTGCAGGTCGATCGGCGCGATCTCAAGCTTGGCCCAGTTCGGCATCGGCATGGTCAGCCAATGCCGGTAGGCTTTCAGCCGCCATTCGGTCATCCACTCCGGCTCGTTTTTCTTGGCCGAGATGAAGCGAACGACGTCCTCGCTCAGGCCGGGCGGCAGCGTGTCGCTCTCGATGTCGGTGATGAAGCCGGCTTCGTAGCGGCGCTCCAGTTGCCGTTCGATTTCGCTGCGTTCAATGGCCATGGTGGGCTCAGGCGTTCGCCAGTTTCAGGGGAATGGATTTAATGGATATCGGCGCGGGCAACATTTCTGCCAAGCTCATGCCACGCAAGGTGTGCGAGATGACGTCGTTGATTCGCTGCCAATGGCCCTGCACGCCGCAATGCGGCTGGTGCTCGCAATGGCTGTGTTCGCCGGAACATTCGGTCATGCCCAGGCGGCCTTCGATGGCCTCGACGATCTCGATCAGGCTGATCTGGCTCGCCGGGCGCGCCAGCCGGTAGCCGCCGCTGGCGCCGCGGAAGCTGGTCACCAACCCGGCGTGGGCAAGCGGCTTGAGGACTTTGCTTACCGTCGGCAGTTCCAGGCGCGAGCGCTCGGCCACCTCGGCCGCGCTGTGCACGCGCCCGGGTTCCCGGGCCAGCGTGGTCAGGACGAGAGTCGCGTAATCGGTAAGTTTGGTGACTCGGAGCATAGCGATGGCCGGCCGGTTTCTAATCCGTACCGAAATTGTACTGTATGGCGGGTCGCCGCTCAATTGCCGACAATTTCCGGCCAGGCTGGGCCCCATTCTGAACGGGTGCTGCGCTGCGACATGCATTGCTGAGCCTGCGGGCCTATGGTTGTGTGACCGCCGCCGCAGTTCTCTGCCGCGGCGTAGCTTTATCCCCAACCCCATCCCTGCCAGGAGCCTTCCGTGAAGTCATCGAAACTTACCGTGCTGTCGATCGCCATCATCTCGGCCCTGGGCCTGGCCCAAGCCGCAAACGCAGGCGGCCGTCCCGATCTCGTTCTCGCCGCGCTGAAGGCCGGCAAGGCGCAGCACATGTCGAACGAGTTGATCGTGCAGTTCCGTGATACTTCCAGTGCTGCCGATCGCAGCGCGGTGGTTCGCGGGTTGGGCGCCGCCAGGGTGCAGACGCTGCGCGGTGGCAAGGCTCCGCTTGAACTGTTCCGCCTGCCAAAAGGCGTGGCGATGGAGGACGCGGTACGCGCACTCGGCAATGACCGCGCGGTCGATTTCGCCGAACCGAACTGGGTTTACCAGCACCAGTCGGTTTCCAACGACACCTACGTCACCTCCGGCCAGCTCTGGGGCATGACCGGTACCTACGGTTCGCAGGCCGTCAACGCCTGGGCCGAAGGCAAGACCGATTGCAGTGGCGTGTATGTCGGCATCATCGACGAAGGCTTCATGTACGACCATGAAGACATTGCCGCCAACGCCTGGATCAACCCCTTCGATGCCGCTGACGGCGTCGACAACGATGGCAATGGCTACGTCGACGACGTGCACGGCTGGGACTTCGACGGCGGCGACAACTCGACCTTCGATGGCGCCACCGACGATCACGGCACCCACGTCTCCGGCACCATCGCCGGCCATGGCGGCAATGGCAAAGGCGTCGCCGGCGTCTGCTGGTCCGGCGTCAAGCTGATCAGCGCCAAGTTCCTCGGTCGCCGCGGCGGCACCACCGCCAACGCCATCCTGGCGGTGGACTACATCACCGATCTCAAGCTCGACCATGGCCTGAACATCGCCGCGACCAACAATTCGTGGGGCGGTGGCGGTTTCTCGCAGGGCTTGCTGGATGCCATCAATCGCGCCAATGCGGCTGACATCCTGTTCATCGCGGCAGCCGGCAACAGTGGCGCGGACAACGACGCCACCGCCAGCTTCCCGTCGAACTACGCGGCGGACAATGTGATCGCGGTCGCCGCCCTTGCCTCAGACGGCTCGCTGGCCAGCTATTCGCAGTACGGCCTGACCACCGTCGACCTTGGCGCACCGGGCTCCGGAATCATCTCCAGCGTGCCGAAGAGTTCGAAGGGCAGTGTCATTTCCGGCTACGCAAGCTACAGCGGCACCTCGATGGCCACCCCGCACGTCACCGGCGCGGTCGCGCTGTTCAAGACGTTGAACCCGGCTGCCTCGGCTGCCGCAATCAAGGCGGCGATTCTCAACCAGTCCACGCCCACGCCTTCACTCACCGGCAAGACGGTCACCGGCGGACGTCTTGACGTGAGCGGTTTCTGATCGTGCCTGCAACGTAGTCGAGAACAGGCCCGGCGCAATCCGGGCCTGTTTTTTTTGGACCAGCGTGCCCCGGGCCGACATCCGGCGCCAAGGTGCGCGACAATAGGCCCTTCCCTCCACGCGCTACAGCCAATGCCCGCAAATATCGCAACGCGCCGTTCGAACATCCATGGCAATGGCGTCTTCGCCACTGCGCCAATCAAGAAAGGCACCCGCCTGATCGAGTACAAGGGCCGCCATCGCACCCACCAGGAAGTGGACCGGGTGTACGCCGACGATGTCGACACCGGCCACACCTTCCTGTTCACCTTGAACGATACCTATGTCATCGATGCCAACATCGACGGTAATGCCGCGCGCTGGATCAACCACAGCTGCGATCCGAACTGCGAAGCGGTCCTGGTTGAAGACGAGAACGGCGATCCGGCCAAGGACGCGGTTTTCATCGAGGCCATGCGGGCGATCAAGCCGGGCGAAGAACTGTCCTACAACTACGGCATCGTGCTGGGCGAGGCGCATACGCCGCGCCTGAAGAAACTGTGGGCCTGCCACTGCGGCGCCGCCAATTGCACCGGCACCATGCTACAGCCAAAGCGCAAGCCCAAGGCTGCGACCAAGTCGAAAGCCAGGCGCCGTTAGGGCTTCTTCTGCAACTGCGCCTTGCGCTCGGCCGTGTAGTACCACCACGGCCGCGGCGGACCGCCCTCCATGAAGCGCACCGCGGCGATAAAGGTGTCGCACAGGCAGGGATCGTGGACGATCCCGGTGATCTCGGTCATCCGACGATACAACACATAGGGATCCTTGCCGATCAACTGGCGCGGCTCAAAGATATCGAGCGCGCGCAAGTCGTCCGCGATCGACGGCCCGACATTGGGAATATCCTCCAACCGCACCACCACCCGCGCCCCTGTGGGAGCGGCTTCAGCCGCGAATTTCCGACTCCTGCCCATCACTCCTCCTCATGCCGCGGCTTATACGCCTCCACCAACTGCTTCTGCACCGGCGCCGGCACCGGCTCGTAATGACTGAACTCCAGGTCATAACGTCCGCGCCCTGCCGTCGCGCCCTTGAGCTCGGCCGCGTAGTCCTTCAGCTCCGACAGGGGCACCTGGGCTTTGATCAGGATCTCGCCGTCGCGCGTTGAGTCGGTGCCATTGATCCTCGCGCGCTTGGAGGCCAGGCCGCCGGTGATGTCGCCCATGTGGGTTTCCGGCGCGGTCACGGCCAGGTGCACGATCGGTTCGAGCACCTGCGGTCGCGCCTTGGTGATCGCGTCGAGAAACGCTTTCTTGCCAGCGGCGACGAAGGCGACTTCCTTGGAATCGACCGGGTGAAACTTGCCGTCGAAGACGATCACGCGCACGTCCTGTAACTGATACCCGGCGATCGCGCCGCCATGCAGCACCTGGCGCACGCCTTTTTCCACCGCCGGAATGAACTGGCCGGGGATGGTGCCGCCCTTGACCGCGTCGACGAACTCGAAGCCGGCGCCGCGCTCCAGTGGCTCGATCTTGAGGAAGACCTCGCCGAACTGGCCGGCGCCGCCGGTTTGCTTTTTGTGCCGGTGATGTCCTTCGGCCTTCGCGCCGATCGTCTCGCGATAGGCGATGCGCGGCGGTCGCGTCTTCACGTCGACGCCATAGCGTTCCTTCATGCGTTCAATCATCACCCGCAGATGCAGTTCGCCCAGGCCGCGCACTACGGTCTCGTTGAGCTCCGGATTGTGTTCCACCGAAAATCCAGGATCTTCCTCCGCCAGCTTGTGCAAGGCAGTGGCCAGTTTCTGCTCCTGGCCGCGGGTGGCCGCCTCGATCGCCAGGCCGAACATCGGCTTGGGAAAATCCAGCGGCTTCAGATGGATCTGGTCCTCGTCGTGCGAATCGTGCAACACGGCGTCGAAGTGGATTTCCTCGATCTTCGCCACTGCCGCAATGTCGCCGGCGATTGCCGTTTCGATTTCGATGTGGTCCTTGCCTTTGAGCTTGAACAGGTGGCCGACCTTGAACGGTTTCTTGCCATCATCGATGAACAGCTGCGTGTCCTTGCGCACGCTGCCCTGGTAAATTCGGAACACGCTGAGCTTGCCGACGAAGGGGTCGTTGACGATCTTGAACACATCGGCGATGACGTGCGCCCCGGGATCGGGTGTGAGGGTGATCTCCCGGGCTTCGGCGCCGCTGCCCTTGACGAACATCGGCGGGTTGCCCTCCAGCGGGCTGGGGAACAGTCTTTCCGCCAGGTCCAGCAACTCCTTGACGCCGGCGCCAGTGCGCGCAGAGACAAAGCAGATCGGCACCAGGTGGCCCTCGCGCAGGCATTGCTCGAACGCGTCGTGCAATTCCGGACCGGACAGCCCGGCCTCGCCCTCTTCGAGGTAGCGGCCCATCACCGACTCGTTGATCTCCACCACCTGGTCGATGATTCGCTGGTGCGCGCTGGCCACGTCCTCGACATCGCTTTCCCCGGTCGGGTTGAAGAAGCAATCGACAACGGCGCTGCCATTTTTCGCCGGCAGGTTGATCGGCAGGCATTCCGGCCCGAAGGTGCTGCGCAGTTGCGCGATCAGCGCGCCGAGCTTGCCGGTGCCGGTGTCGATCTTGTTGACCACGATCACCCGGCACAAGCCGCGCGCCTTGGCGGTATCCATCATGCGCCGGGTGCCGTACTCGACGCCGTGGCTGGCATCGACGACGACGCAGACGGTTTCGACGGCGGAGAATGCCGACAGCGTCGGCCCGCGGAAATCGGGAAAACCGGGCGTGTCGATCAGGTTGACGTGGATGCCGCCGTGGTCGGTCGAAGCGATTGCGGTGTTGAGCGAGTGTTGCCGGGTTTTTTCCATCGGGTCGAAATCCGACACCGTGGTGCCGCGCTCGATGCTGCCTGCCGTCTGGAGTGCGCCACCGGCATGCAGCAGGGCTTCGAACAGTGTGGTTTTGCCGGCGCTCGAGTGGCCTGCCAGGGCCACATTTCGGATTTGTGCAGTGCTGTACGACATAACGACCTCTCCTTGGTTCAGGCGCTGAGGGCGTCATGGTCGGCGGCGCGGGAGCGCGGCCCTGGGTCGCATCGAGTGCAACCGCGCGTCGGTCATGGCGAGCTGCCCGGTTGGGCCGGGCATGCCTAGCCTTTCACCGCTGCCGGTTGGGGTCAAGCCGGTATTCGCGGCGCTTTCCAGCGAGGCATAATGGTCTTTCGGCAGCCGAGCATGGAGAGCGACATGGGCTTTAAACGTTATGCCACCGCCCACTGGGAAGGCGACCTGAAGACCGGCAGAGGCGCCATGAGCACACCGCAGAGCGGGCTGTTCGCGGAGCAGAATTACTCGTTCAACACCCGCTTCGGCGAAGAGAAAGGCACTAATCCCGAAGAACTGCTGGCCGCCGCGCATGCGGGGTGCTTCAGCATGGCCCTGGGTTTCATGCTCGGCAACGCCGGCCACGTGGCGAAGCGCATCGACACGCGCGCGGAAGTGATGATGGAAACGGGCGCGGCGGGCCCGAGTGCCGTGGGCGTCAACCTCATCGTGTCGGCCAGCGTACCGGGCGTGAGCGCCGAAGAATTCGCCGCCATTGCCGACAACGCCAAGAAAAACTGCGTTATCTCGCGTGCCCTGGCCATCCCGGTGACGATGGAAGCGAGCCTGATCGCCTGACTGTCGCCAGGCTGAACAACATTCAGCTATTCACCGGAGTTAAGGCTGCGGTTAGGCGTCGCTTCGTAAGGTTACTCACGCGCCAATCCGGCGTTTGGAGTCTTCCTCATGAAACGTATCGCAGTAAGTGTTCTTGCTTTGGCCCTTTCCGCTGTTGCCGGCGGCGCCGTCTCAGCCCAGGATTATGGCAACGACTCCCGCTACGACCGCGACTCCCGCTCCACCCCGCGCCGCGATGTGGCAACCGTGATTCGTGCGATACCGCGGTATGACCGCTATGGCTCCTACCAGCGTCAGGAATGCTGGAACGAGCAGTACGATCGTTACGACGGCGGCTACTACCGTGACAGCGATGGTCGCCTGTACCGTGGCGAATATCGCGGTACCGATAGCAATGCCAACGGCACCATCATCGGCGCGATCATCGGCGGCGCCCTGGGCAACCAGGTCGGCAAGGGTGATGGCAGGAAAGCGGCGACCATCGGCGGCGCGGTCATCGGTGGCACCATCGGCAACAACATCGACCGCAACCACGACGCTTACGACCAGTACCGCGATGGCTCGGGTGTCGTTCGCCGCTGCCGCACCGTCGAAGACAGTGGCTACGGCAACCGCCGCGATGTCAGCGGCTACGACGTGACCTATCGTTATGCCGGCCAGACCTACCACGCCTTCACCAGGTATCGTCCGGGCCGCACTATGCGAGTGATCGTCGACGTACGGCCGCAGGATGACGGCGTCGCCTATCGCCGTTGATTTAACGCAACCCGTGAACTAGAAGGGGCCGCAAGGCCCCTTCTGCTTTACCAGTGAAGTTGTCCGCGTATGACCGTTTGGCATTGGCCGCCGACCCAGACGTGGCGGTCGGCATCGATGCGCAACTGCAGTTGCGCGTCTCGGGCCATTTCCCGTCCCTGACTGACTACGTAGGCATCGCCCAAGCCAGCCAGCGCCCCGGCTTCATCAAGAAACGCCGCGATTGCCGCGTTGGCGGCGCCGGACGCGGGATCCTCGATGATGCCGACACCGAGCGGAAATGCGCGCACGACCAAATCGTGGCCGGGACCGGCGCTACGCGCGAACACGCATAGTCCAAGGCTGTGCGATTGCGCCGCCAGTTCGCGGATGGCGTCGATATCGGGTTGCATGCCGCGCACTTCGGATGCATCGGCCAACTCGGCCAGCCACCAGCGGCGGCCGCCTTCGACCAAAACGGGTGCGATGGTCCCAAGTTCGCGACCCACCAGGCATCGCCGTACCAACTCGTCCTCCGCTCCTGCATACCGAACGATCCGCGACCTCGGCACCCGCACCGATAACGTCGTACTGCCTTCGCGTTCCTCGACTTGCACCGGCAGCAAGCCCGCCTGGCATTCCTGCACCAGCGCGCCGGCCGTCGGTGTTACCCGGCCGGCGGCAAGCGCCGCGTGCGCCGTACCGATACTCGGATGGCCGGCGAAGGCGATCTCGCGCTGAGTGGTGAAAATGCGCACGCGATAGTGCGCTTCGCGTGTGCTTGGCGGCAGCACGAACGTGGTTTCCGCCAGATTGGTCCAGTTGGCGATCGCCTGCATCTGCGTGTCGTCCAGGTCTTCGGCATCGAAGACCACCGCCAGCGGATTGCCCATGCCGGCGCGAGCGGAAAAGACGTCGACCTGGAAGAACGGATGCGCCGTCGGGAGGCTTACCAATCGAGTGTCCCCTGCACGACGGTCTGCGTTTGCCCGCCGATCCAGACCGCGCCCGAGTCGTCGACCTCCACCCGCACGCGACCGTCGCGGCCGATCTCGCGGCCCTGGCTGGCCGTGTAGTGGCGCGAGCGCAGCGCATTGTTTTGCTCCAGCCAGTCGGCGATCGCCGCATTGGCGCTGCCGGTGACCGGGTCCTCGGGGATGCCGTCGGCAGGACAGTAGGCGCGGACGACAAGTTGATAGTCGGGATGGGCAGTGTGCGCAAACACGGCCAGGCCGACCGTGCCGGTGGCCTCGGTCAGGCGCGCGATGGCTTCGAGTTCGGGTTGCATCGCTCGCACCGTCTGCTCGTCGGCCAACTCCACCAGCCACCAGCGCGGGCCATTGTCGATGACCACGGCGGGCAGGGCGCCCAGTCGAAGTCCATCCAGGACATCCTTCCAGACTCGCGACTCGACCGGTACCGCAACTTCCCGGCCCCGCGGGGCGCGGACGAAAATCCGCCGCGCCGCGCCTTCGCCATCGACGCGCACTGGCAGCAGGCCGGCTGCGCATTCCTGCACCAGATGGCCGTCGCGCGGTACGGCCAGGCCGGCGTCGATGGCGGCATGCGCGCTGCCGACGCTGGGATGGCCGGCGAACGGCAGCTCCTGCTGCGGCGTGAATATGCGCACGCGGTAGCTGGCCTCGGGGCTGGTCGGCGGCAGCAGGAACGTGGTTTCCGACAGGTTGGTCCAGTTGGCGAAAGTCTGCATGGACTCGGGATCGATATCCTCGGCATCGATGACCACGGCCAGCGGATTCCCGGCCCCCGGACGGTCGGCGAAAACATCGAGCTGCACAAAGCGGCGGGAGAGTCGCATCGTTTATCATTCCTTGGCGCGTTATCGCGCACCCGAATCATACCTTTGCCGAAGAGCCGCGCCTGCCCATGATTGCCATCGCGAAAGCCGATGACTGGATCGTATTGAAGTTTGGCGGCACCAGCGTTTCCCGCCGCCACCGTTGGGACATCATCGGCCGGCTCATGCGCGAGCGCGCGGACGAGCAGCAGGCGCGCGTGCTGGTCGTGGTGTCGGCCCTTTCCGGGGTCACCAACGAGCTGCAGGCGATCATCGACCAGCGCGAGGACGCCGATGCGGTCGCGATTCGCATTGAGGCCCTGGTCCAGCGGCACCTGAGTTTTTGCGCGGAACTGCAGATCGAAGCCACCGTGCTGGAAGCGCAGCTGGCCGAACTCAGCGCCCTGGGCAGCGACGCCCGTCGCGCTGCCGATGGTTTGGCGTGGGCGGCAGAAGTGTTGGCACAGGGCGAACTGCTGTCCTCGACGCTGGGCGTGGCCTACCTGCGCACCCAGGGGCTCGCGGTCGACTGGCTTGACGCCCGCGACTGGCTGCAGGCGGAGGCCTTGCCCAACCAGAACGAATGGTCGCAACGCCTGTCGGTGTCTTGCCGCTACCAGGGCGACGCCGAATTGCGCTCGCGTTTCGCCGGCAATGGGCGCCTGTTGATCACCCAGGGATTCATCGCCCGCAGTCCGGACGGCGGCACGGCCATCCTCGGGCGCGGCGGTTCGGACACGTCCGCGGCTTACTTCGGCGCTTTGCTGCAGGCGCGCCGGGTCGAAATCTGGACCGACGTGCCCGGTATGTTCACCGCCAATCCGCGCCTGGTTCCGGATGCGCGCCTGCTGGCGCGGCTGGACTACGAGGAAGCGCAGGAAATCGCCAGTACCGGCGCCAAGGTGCTGCATCCGCGCTGCATCCACCCCTGCCGCGAGGCGCGCGTGCCGATCTGGATCCGCGACACCGAGCGCCCGCAGATGGTCGGCACGGTGATCGATCATCGGGCGGCCACCTTGCCCGGGGTCAAGGCGATCAGCTCCCGCCGCGGCATCGTGCTGGTGTCGATGGAAACCATCGGCATGTGGCAGCAGGTCGGCTTCCTGGCCGATGTGTTCGAACGCTTCAAGCGGCGCGGCCTGTCGATCGACCTGATCGGCTCGTCGGAAGCCAACGTCACTGTGTCGCTGGATCCGTCCGACAACCTGGTCAATTCCAACGTGCTCGACGCGCTGTGCGCGGACCTTGCCGTGGTCTGCCGCGTCAAGGTGATCACGCCATGCAGCGCGGTCACGCTGGTCGGGCGGGGCATGCGTTCGTTGCTGCACAAATTGACCGACGTCTGGAGCGAGTTCGGCCGCGAACGCGTGCATCTGATTTCGCAAAGCTCCAACGACCTGAACCTGACTTTCGTGGTCGACGAAGCGCTGGCCGAAGGCCTGATGCCGCGCCTGCACGAACTGTTGATCCACTCCGGTGCGATGCCGGTGGACGAATCGGAAGTGTTCGGTCCCAGTTGGCGCCAGCTCGACGAGGCTGCGGGCAAGCAGCGCGCGGCGCCGTGGTGGCAGCGCGAACGCGATGCGCTGTTGGCCAGTGCCGCCAAGAGCACGCCGCGCTATGTTTACCACCTGCCGACCGTGCGCGAGCGGGCGCGCGCATTGGCTGCGGTTGGCGCGGTCGATCGCCGCTTCTATGCCTTGAAGGCCAATTCCAATGCGCAGATCCTGCGCACGCTCAATGCCGAGGGTTTCGGTTTCGAGTGCGTGTCGCAAGCCGAACTCGACTACTTGTTCGGGCTGTTTCCCGGCCTGGATCCTACCCGGGTGCTGTTCACGCCCAGTTTCGCGCCGCGCAGCGAATACGCCGCGGCGCTGGCGCGCGATGTCTGGGTCACGCTGGACAGCGTGTATCCGCTGCGGCAATGGCCGGACCTGTTCAACGGTCGCCAGATCGTGTTGCGCATCGATCCCGGTTACGGGCTGGGCCATCACGAAAAGGTTCGGACCGGCGGCCGCGAAGCGAAGTTCGGCCTGCCGGCGGAAGCCTTGCCCGAATTCATCGCCGCCGCGCGCGCGGCCAACGCCAGGATCACCGTGCTGCACGCCCATGTCGGCAGCGGCATCGTCGATGTCAAACATTGGCCGCAGGTGTACGCGCAATTGGTCAATCTGGCCGAACAGATCGGCACGGTATCGGCGATCGATGTCGGCGGTGGCATGGGCGTGCCCTATGAACCGAACGGCGACGCCTTCGACATGGCAGCGTTCGCGCAGGCCATGGCCGAGATCAAGGCCGTGTGGCCGCAATACGCGTTGTGGATCGAGCCCGGACGCTACCTGGTTGCGGAGTCGGGCGTGCTGGTGGCCAGCGTCACCCAGGTTTCCAGCAAGCACGGCGTGCGCCGCATCGGCGCCGATGCCGGCATGAACGCGCTGCTGCGGCCGGCCCTGTACAACGCCTGGCATGAGATCGTGAACCTGTCGCGTCTGGACGACCTACCCGGCGCGTCCGCGGAAATCGTCGGGCCGATTTGCGAAACCGGCGATGTGCTCGGCCGCCGACGTCACCTGCCGGAAGCCACGGCGGAACAGGATGTGCTGTTGGTCGCCAACGCCGGCGCCTACGGATTCGTGATGGCCAACCGCTACAACCTGCGCGAGTTGCCGCAGGAGGAAATACTCGATGTCTGATCCTTCCTTCAACCGCCAGGCCGTGCAGGTGTTCCATTTCGTGCGCTGCGAGTTTTCCGCCGACAGCGGCGAGGCGCGCCTGGTCTATGCCTTCGACGACGGCCCCGAACTGGTCGAGACGATCCGTTTTCCCGCCGCGCCTTACACACTCGACGCCGAACGCCAGCAGGCGGCTCGGCAAGCCTTGCAGCTGTTGCACCTCATCGCCGGCGTCAGCTACTACAAGGCCGCCGTGCCGCCGCGCATCGCCATCGATTCCTACGCCATCAACGCCGACTGCGCCGCGCTGCTCACCGAGATCTACGAAAACGGCCTCGGCGAATTCGCCTACCGCAACAACCTCACCCTCCGCGGCAAAATCCACTTCCCCCACACCGCTCATGTAGGAGCGGCTTCAGCCGCGATGCCCTTCGCGAGAAGCATCGCGGCTAAAGCCGCTCCTACAACCGCTCCCACGACCAGCCACGCTCTGGTCGCCATTGGCGGCGGTAAGGACTCCCTGGTTTCCATCGAAGCGCTACGCCAGGCCGGCGTCCAGCAAACCGTCACCTGGATCGGCTCGTCACCGCTGATCAAAGCTTGCGCCGAGCGCACTGGTCTGCCGATGCTCAACATCGGCCGCAGCCTGGCGCCGGCGTTGTTCGAGATGAACAAGCAGGGCGCCTTGAACGGGCATATCCCGGTCACGGCCGTAAATTCAGCCATCCTGATCTTGGCCGCGCTGCTGCATGACGCCGACCAAGTGGTGTTTTCCAACGAGCGCTCGGCAAGTTACGGCAGCCTGATCCCGGGCACCGGGGAAGTGAACCACCAGTGGTCGAAAGGCTGGGACTGCGAGCGGGATCTGGCCCGCTACGTCCGCGAACACGTCGCGAAGGACTTGAATTACTTTTCGCTGCTGCGGCCGTTTTCCGAACTGGCGGTCGCGCGGCAGTTCGCCCGCATCGACCATTACGATGCGTATTTCTCCAGCTGCAATCGCAATTTCCACCTCCTCGGCGAGCGCCCGGCGCAGCGTTGGTGCGGCGCCTGTCCGAAGTGTCATTTCGTGTTCCTGGCGCTGGCGCCGTTCATGCCCAAGCCGCGCCTGATGGCGATTTTCGGACGCAACTTGCTCGACGAGCCGGAACAGGCGGCCGGCTTCGATGCGCTGCTGGAATACCAGGACCACAAGCCGTTCGAGTGCGTGGGCGAGGGCAGGGAGTCGCGCGCGGCCATGGCGGCGCTGGCGGCGCTGCCCACTTGGCGCGAAGATGCGCTGGTGGCGCGTTTCGCCGAGGAGATCCGGCCCCTGCTCGACGCCGGCGATTTGCTACTGGCGCCGCTGCTCGAAGCATCCGATGATCACGGCATTCCACCCGCGTTGTGGGGACCATTGCTTGAAAATTTCCGAGCTTGAAGGCAAGAAGGTTGCGATCTGGGGTTATGGCCGCGAGGGCCGGGCCTCACTCGCCGCGTTGCGCTGGCGGCTCCCGAGGCAATCGATCACCGTGTTCTGTTCGGATGGCGAAGCGGCAACGCTGCGCGGCATGGAGGATCCCAACCTGGTGATCGAGACGGCGCCGGTCGACGGCGAGAAGCTCGCCGCTTTTGATGTGGTGATCAAGTCGCCGGGCATCAGTCCGTACACGTCGCCGGTGGTCGATGCCGCCCTGCACGGTACGAGGTTCATCGGCGGCACCGGCCTGTGGTTTGCCGAGAACCCGAGCGAACACACGGTCTGCGTGACCGGCACCAAAGGCAAGAGCACGGTCACTGCCTTGATCGCTCACTTGCTGCGCGCTTCCGGAAAGCGAACCGCGCTCGCCGGCAATATCGGGCTGCCCTTGCTTGAGCTGCTCGACGTCGATCCGCCGCCGCAGTATTGGGCCATCGAGTTGTCCAGTTACCAGACCCGCGAGGCAAAGCCGGAAGTGGCGGTGGTACTCAATTTCTTTCCCGAGCACCTGGACTGGCACGGCACCGAGCAACGGTATTTTGATGACAAAGTGGCGCTGATCACCGAGGGCGCGCCCCGCGTGGCGGTGTTGAACGGTGGCGAGCCGCGCCTGGCTTCGCTGCCGCTGCCGCCGGACGTGAAGGCGATCTGGTTCAACGAAGAGGACGGCTGGCATCTGCGCGGCTCGGACCTGTATCGCGGTCGCAGGCTGGTGATGGACACGCGCAGCCTGCCGTTGCCGGGTCGGCACAATCGCCTGAACCTGTGCGCCGCACTGGCGGCGATCGAGGGCCTTGGCCTGGATGCTTCGGCGATGGCGCTGCATGCGCTGTCGTTCAAACCGCTGCCGCATCGCTTGCAGGTGCTCGGTTCCCGCGACGGTATCGAGTTCATCAACGATTCGATCAGCACTACGCCGCACGCCAGCCTGGCGGCCCTGGATTGCCATCGCGGGCGGCGGATCGCGATACTGGTTGGCGGTTACGATCGCGGCGTCGATTGGGGCGTGTTCGCCGAACGCATGGTCACCAATCCGCCGAAGGCGGTGATCACCATGGGCCAGAACGGGCCGCAAATCTACGAACGCCTCAAGCAGATTGCGGCAACCAAGCGTTTCGCGCTGGCCGAGGCCACCGAGATGGAAGACGCTTTGCGCGTCGGACGCGAACTACTGGAAAACGAAGGCGTGATCATGCTCTCGCCCGGCGCGCCCAGTTTTCCGCGTTATCAGGATTACGTGGAACGCGGCCGGCATTTCGCCAAGCTGGCCGGCTTCGACCCGAAAATCATCAGCGCGATCCCCGGCCTGGGCGTCGCCTGAGATCGCCAAGCCATCAACAAGGAGTGTCGACATGCGCATGCTGCTCAGCTTCTGCCTGCTTGCTTCCGCATTTGCCGTTGACGCCGCGCCACGCGCCGACAAGATCAGCTGGACCGATGGCGGCAAGAATTTCGACGGCTATCTGGTTTGGGACGACGCTAGCAAAGTGCCGCGCCCGGGCCTGGTGATGGTTCCCAATTGGTACGGCGTGAACGACCATGCTGTGGCCAAGGCGAAGACCCTGGCCGGCAAGGATTACGTGATCCTGCTCGCCGATGTGTACGGACGTGGCGTGCGCCCGGCCAATCCCGACGAAGCCGGCAAGGCCTCGGGCGCGGCATTCGCCGATGCGGCCGGACTGCGCTCGCACGCCAACGCGGCCTTGGCCACCTTGCGCGGCGCGGGAAAGAGGGCACCGGTCGATAGCAAGCGCATCGGTGCGATCGGTTTCTGCTTCGGCGGTGGAGTCGTGCTGGAGCTGGCGCGCAGCGGCGCCGATCTGGATGGCGTGGCAACCTTCCACGGCAGCCTGCGCACCACGATGCCGGCCAAGGCCGGTGTCATCAAGGCGCCGCTACTGGTCATGAATGGCGCCGACGACAAGTTCGTTTCGGCCGAGTCGATCGCGGGGTTGGAGAAGGAATTGCGCGCGGCGAAGGCCGACTGGCAATTCGTGAATTTCGGCGGCGCAGTGCATTGCTTCGCGGAACCAGACGAACACGGCGCGCTGCCCGGCTGTCAGTACCACGCCCCCAGCTACCGCCGCAGCGTCAAGATGATGCACACCTTCTTCACCGAAGCCTTCGCCAAAAACTAACCGCCCCAACCCTTCTATTTGGCGCAACCGCGTAGGAGCGGCTTTAGCCGCGAAGCTCCTGCCTCCGCGCTCCGGCTCATCGCCCGGACCTTGTACGCGCCCGCCGCGGCCAGGGGAGTATCCGCCGCGTCCTGGAAAAAACATCCTGTTTTTTTACAGGCCGCCGCTCCTGCCATCCATGGCCCGCTCGGCTGATACTCCCCTGGCCACGACGTGCTCCTGCCAGTTCGGCCGTTGATGCAGCATTGAGGATTCCCGGATCGCATCGACTGCAAAAAAGCCGCTTGATGCTGCTTGGATCGCAGTATTGGTATGCCCAGTTGGCGTCGCCCATGTGCTCGACTGCAGTTCGAAGATCTCACCATCAGATGGACGTCGGGGGGAAGGCATCCTCGTTCGAGCGGGGCAGGACGCCAGGAGCGGCGGCCTGTAAAAAACAGGATGTTTTTTCCAGGACGCGAACGAGGATGCCTTCCCCCCGGCGGCCGCGCGGTGGTTCGGGGCGGTGAGTTGGAGAGCGCTAGTGGTTGCGGTCGATGGCGTAGCGGGTCAGGCCGCGGAGGGCTTCGGTCCAGGCGTTGGCCGGAAGCGTCGCGAGCGCGGCATTCGCCGCTTGCGCGTAGCGTTCGGCCATCTTGCGGCTGTACTCGAGCCCGCCGCTGCTGCGAATGGCCGCCAGCACCTCCGGCAATGCGCGGGCATCGCCCTCGCGGATGATCTGGGCGAGGCGCACGCGCGTCGATGGCGAGGCATTGCAAAGCGCGTGGATCACCGGCAGCGTGGCCTTGCCTTCGGCAAGATCATCGCCCAGGTTTTTCCCCAGCGTGTCGGCATCGGCGGTGTAGTCGAGAACGTCGTCGGCGATCTGGAAGGCCAGGCCGAGGTTCATGCCGTAGTCCGCCAAATGCTGTTGCACCACGGCGCTGGCGCCAGCCAGCATCGCGCTCAGGCGGGTCGCGGCGGCGAACAGGATTGCCGTCTTGCGTTCGATCACTCGCAGATAGTCGGCCTCCGACGTATCCGGGTTGCCGACGTGCAGCAGCTGCAGGACTTCGCCTTCGGCGATCTGGTTGGTGGCGTCGGCCAGCACCTGCATCACCGGCATCGAATCCAGTTCGACCATCAGCTGGAAGCTGCGCGAATACAGGAAGTCGCCGACCAGCACGCTCGGCGCATTGCCCCACAACGCGTTGGCCGTCCTGCGTCCGCGGCGCAGGTCGGATTCGTCGACCACGTCGTCGTGTAACAGCGTCGAGGTGTGGATGAATTCGACGATGGCGGCGAGCTGGTGATGCTGCGCTCCGTCGTAGCCCAGGGCGCGGGCCACGATCACCGTCAGCATCGGCCGCAACCGCTTGCCGCCGGCGGCGACGATGTGCTCGGAGATCTGGTTGATCAGCAGCACGTCGGAACCGAGCCGGCCCCGGATAAGCTGGTTGACCTGGCCCATTTCTTCGGCGGCCAGGGCCTGGATTTCGCGGATGCCGGGCAGGCCGGTGGCGGGGTTGGTGACTGACATGCGCCAATTATAAGGGCCGGACGCCCAGCGGCAGGCATTTTCCTATGACGACTGGAGAAAAACCCGGCTATCGGCCGGCCTTGGCTATAATCAAACTATCGGCAACACCCCACTCTCACAAAGGAATCGGCCATGGCTCGTGGCGTCAATAAGGTAATTCTGGTCGGCACCCTCGGCAAAGATCCGGAGGTGCGTTATTCCCAGTCCGGGTCGGCGATGACTTCGGTCTCGGTGGCCACCAACGAATCGTGGAAGGACAAAGTCACCGGCGAGAAACAGGAACGCACCGAGTGGCATCGGGTCAAGTTCTTCGGCCGCCTGGCCGAGATCGCCGGCGAATACCTCAAGAAGGGCGGCCAGGTCTATATCGAGGGCTCGCTGCGCACGGAAAAGTACACCGACAAGCAAGGCGTCGAGAAATACAGCACTGACATCATCGCCAATGAAATGCAGATGCTGGGTGGCATGCCGGGTGGCGCCGATCGCGGCGAACGCGGGGGCGGCGATCGGCCGGCGCGCGCCAGTGGCGGTTATGGCGGCGGCGATCGCGACGGCGGCGCCCGTGCCGGCAGTGCTGCGCCCGCGGCCAGCAGTCGCAATGAAGAACCTTTCCCGGACGACGATATCCCGTTCTGATCCGTCCACGCTGTCGCGCTCCAGGGCCGGCCAGGCTGGTGCGCTCGCACGCCCGGCCGCCTGTCCGCTGAAATGGAGTCGACATGAGTTTCAAACTTACCTACGCCACGATGTTCAATCCGCCGGCGGACATGCACGACCGCTTCGACGCGGCCATGGCCGAAATCACCGCCGGGCTGGGCGCCACCCATTCGTTGTATATCGATGGCAAGGACCGGGACGCCACGCGACACGATGCGCGCAAGAGTCCGATCGACCAGCGCCGGTTGCTGGGAAATTTTCCCCTGGCCAGCGCCGATGATGCCAAGCAGGCGATGGCGGCGGCGCACGCGGCGTTTCCTGCCTGGCGGGCGACGCCGGCCGCCGAACGCATGCGCCTGCTCAAGCGCGTCGCGCGGCTGATCGAGGAACGGGTCTATCACATCGCTGCGGCGCTGACCCTTGAGGTTGGCAAGAACCGCATGGAAGCGCTGGGAGAAGTGCAGGAAACGGCCGACTTCTTCGACATCTACGCCGATGACTTCGGCAACCAGAACGGTTTCGACCACACGCTGCCGGACGATCCGCTGCCGGATTTCCGCTCCCGCAACCGCAGTGTGATGAAACCGCATGGCGTGTGGGTGGTAATCGCGCCGTACAACTTCCCGTTTGCCTTGGCCGGCGGGCCGGTCGCCGCGGCGCTGGTCACCGGCAATACGGTGGTCTTCAAGAGCGCCAGCGACACACCCTGGTCCGGGCGAATGCTCGCTGACTGCCTGCGCGATGCCGGATTTCCGCCCGGTGTTTTCAACTACCTCAATGGCAGCGGCCGCGAAGTCGGCGAGACGCTGGTCAAGCATGAGCACACGGCCGGCGTGACCTTCACCGGTTCGTTCGATGTCGGCATGAGTATCTACCGGTCGATGGCCAATGGTCGCTATCCACGGCCGTGCATCGCCGAGATGGGCGGCAAGAATGCCTGCATCGTCACCGCCAATGCCGATCTGGAACGCGCCGCCAGCGGCATCGTGCGTTCGGCCTTTGGGCTGAGCGGGCAAAAGTGTTCGGCGCTCTCGCGCCTGTATGTCGACGAATCCGTGGCCGACGCGCTGATCAGCAAACTGCGCATGAAGATCGAGTCGCTGCAAGTCGGCGATCCGGCCCGGAAGGAAAACTGGATGGGTCCGGTTACCACGGCCAACGCGCTGCGCAATTTCGATCGCTACAGCGAGCAACTGGTCGAACACGGCGGTCGCATCTTGGCCGGTGGCAAGCGGCTCCAGGAGGGCGATTTCGCGCATGGCTTCTTCGTCGCGCCGACCCTGGCCGAGGCGCCTGCTTCGCACCCGCTGTACCGCGAGGAAATGTTCTTGCCGATCGTCATGCTCTGCCGCGTGCGCGACCGCAACGAAGCCATGCAGCTGGCCAACGATTCGCCGCTCGGCCTGACTGCCGGTTGCTATGGCAACGACGACGACGTCGCGTTTTTCTTCGAGAACATCGAAGCCGGCACGACCTACGCGAACCGGCCGCAGGGCGCCACCACCGGCGCCTGGCCGGGTTACCAGCCGTTCGGCGGCTGGAAAGGCTCCGGCTCGACCGGCAAGGCCATCGCCTCGTTCTACTACCTGGCGCAGTACCTGCGCGAACAATCGCAAACCAAGGTCGAATGAGCCGCTAGCCCGGCCGGGCGCGCCGAGCCGCCGGGCCGTCGGCCCGATGCGGATGGCCGGGCGAACGCCCGCGCGGATTCGCCCGTCGGATTGACGCCCCTGCCGGCGGACTATACGATCATTCAATAAGCTAGTTTGTTCCGGTCAACGCCAGCGAGGAAAGGCCGATGAATGCCCGATACACCAACACCCGGCCCGAGTTCCAGGTCGACCAGGCCAAGACACTGCCAGCGTGTCATTACACCGACGCCGGTCTATTCCAGCGCGAGCTGAAGGCGATCCACCTCGATATGTGGCTGCACGCCGGGCGCACCGAACAGCTGCCGGACAAGGGCAGCTACTTCCTGGTTCGCTTTGCCGGTGTGAACGTGGTCGTGGTGCGCGACCAGAACGGCGAAGTGAATGCCTTCCACAACACGTGCCGGCATCGCGGCACGCAGTTGTGCAAGGACGAGGCGGGCAAGATCGCCGGCAAGCTGCGGTGCCCGTACCACGCGTGGACCTATGAGCTGGACGGCCGGCTGGTCGGCGCGCCGAACATGGAAAAAGTCGAAGGCTTCCGCCTGGAAGACTATCCGCTGGGCAAGGTCGCCACCGCGATCTGGGACGGGCACATTTTCATCAACCTGGCGGAGAGCCCAATCCCGTTCGCCGAACACCTGGCGGGGCTGGATCAGAAATTCGCGCCCTGGGGCATGGCCGACCTGAAGCGCGTCGAGCGCCGGGTCTATCACCTGAAGGCGAACTGGAAACTGATCTTCCAGAATTATTCCGAGTGTCTGCATTGCCCGATCGCGCATCCCTTGCTCAACAAGCTTTCGCATTACATGAGCGGCGACAACGAACCGCCGCAGCCCACTTATCTGGGCGGGCGCATGGACCTGCGCCCTGGCGTGACGACATTGACCATGGACGGGCAGAGCAATCGCGCCAGCTTGCCCGGTATTTCCGAAGCCGACAGCCGGCATGTCTATTACTACGCGTTGTTGCCGAACTTCCTGCTCAACCTGCACCCGGACTACATGCTGACCTTCCAGTTGTGGCCGATGGCGGTCGACCGCACTGACATCGTTTGCGAGTGGCACTTCCATCCCGATGAAATCGCCAAGCCGGGCTTTGACCCGAGCGGCGCGATCGACTTCTGGGAATTGACCAACCAGCAGGACTGGGAGCTGTCCGATCGCGCGCAGGAAGGTATCGGCACGTTCGGCTATCAACCCGGGCCCTACTCGAACCGCGAGGAGCTGCTCCTGGGCCTGGACCATTGGGTGTTGGAGAAACTCGGCGGCCTCTAATCCATCCGGCTCGACTATGCTGCCTCCTTCCGCGCCACTCAATCCACGCTGAGAGCAAACATGAAAGTCGACCGGAAACTCGGATTCTGGATGTGCGTGGCGCTGGTGGTCGGCAACATGATCGGCTCCGGTATCTTCCTGTTGCCCGCGTCGCTGGCGCCTTACGGCATGAGCAGCGTGCTGGCCTGGGTGGCGACCGCCGCCGGCGCCTTGTTCCTGGCCGTGGTGTTTTCCGGACTGAGCCGCGCGTTTCCGGCCGCGGAAGGTCCGTATGCCTATACAAGATTGGCCTTCGGCGATCTGGCCGCCTTCGTCGTGGCCTGGGGCTATTGGGTGGCGGTATGGGTCGGCAATGCGGCGATCGCTACCGGCGCGGTCAGCTACCTTAGCAACCTGATGCCCTGGATGGCTGCGTCGACGGCCGTGACCGCACTGGTCACGCTGGGCTTCGTCTGGCTGCTGACGGCAGTGAACGTACTCGGCGTGCGCGTCGCCGGTGGCGTGCAGGTGGTGACTACAATCCTCAAGTTGATGCCATTGCTGGCCGTGGCCGGACTGGGCATCTACCTTGCGTTGACGGCGGATCCGAGACTGGTCTGGTCGACGCCGGCCGCCCCGCCGCTGAGCATCGATTCGGTGACCGCCGCCGCGACGCTCACCCTGTGGGCATTGCTGGGCTTCGAGTCCGCCGCGGTCGTCGCGCAACGGGTGGCCGACCCGGAGCGCAACATTCCGCGGGCAACCGTCATCGGCACCGCGCTGACCGCGCTCATCTACATCATCACCTGCACCACTGTGCTGCTGGTGATTCCCGCGCACCAGTTGGCGGGCTCGACGGCGCCGTTCGCCGATGTGGCGAAGTTGTTCTGGGGCGCTTCCGCAGGCCATTGGTTGGCGTTGTTCGCCGCGATCAGCGGCCTGGGCGCCTTGAACGGCTGGATACTGCTGCAGGGCGAGTTGCCATTCCAGATGGCAAGGAGCGGACTGTTCCCGAAGATCTTTGCACGCGAGTCGTCACGGCAGACGCCCGCGGCGGCGTTATGCATCTCCAGCATCCTGGTCACGATCCTGGTGCTGACCAACTACGGCAAGTCGATGGTGGAGATCTTTACCTTCATGATCCTGTTGTCGACCACCGCTACGCTGGCGATGTATTTATTGTGCGCGTTGGCCGTGCTGGTCCTGCTGCGCAACGGCAAGCTTGCCGCGTCGGGGCCGCGCGTGGTGTGGCTGGCGATCGCTGGTGTGATGGGAACCGTCTACGCGATATGGACGCTGATCGGCGCCGGAAGCGAGGCGGTGCTGTGGGGCTTCGCCTTGCTCGCGGCTGCCGTGCCCGTGTTTTACCTGATGCGCCGGCAGCAAACAGTTCCGGCGCCGGCCACCGAGACTGACGCATGAAGAAGCCCAAGCCCAGCGAGCACATCCTTACGCTCACCTGTCCCGATCGCCGCGGCATCGTCCGTGCCGTGTCCGGCGTACTGGCCGACAACGGCTGCAATATTCTGGACAGCGCCCAATTCAGCGACGTGGCGAGCAATACGTTCTTCATGCGCGTGCACTTTGCCGACGAGACCGGTGGCGGCCGCGGGTTGCGGGAAAAGCTCAGGCCCGTCGCCGATGAATTTGCCCTGGAATGGCATCTGCACGACGCCAGTTACAAGCCGCGCGTCCTGCTGATGGTGTCGAAGACCGGGCATTGCCTGAACGACCTGCTGTATCGGTATTCCAGCGACTTGCTCCATGCCGACGTGCGTGCCGTGGTGTCCAATCATGAGGACTTCCGCGCGCTTACCGAATCGCACGGCATCGTTTTCCATCATCTACCTGTCAGCCCAGAAACGCGGGCCACGCAGGAGCAAGGGCTGCTGCGGTTGATCGATGACGAGCGCATCGATCTCGTCGTCCTGGCGCGCTACATGCAGGTGTTGTCGCCGGAACTGTGCCGCGCGCTGCGTGGACGCGCGATCAACATCCATCATTCCTTCCTGCCCAGTTTCAAGGGCGCGCATCCCTATGCCCAGGCGCATGCCCGCGGCGTCAAGCTGATCGGCGCGACCGCGCATTTCGTCACCGACGCCCTCGACGAAGGGCCGATCATCGAACAGGATGTCAGCCGCGTCGGCCATGCGATGAGCGTGAAGGAGTTCACCGCACTCGGCCGCGACGTCGAATCGGTGGTACTGGCGCGGGCGGTGAACTGGTTCGTGCAGCATCGCATCCTGCTCAATGGCGACAAGACCATCATCTTCCGTTGACCGGAGTCAGCAATGCCCGCGCCGCGCAATCGTGAAACCCCCGAAGTCCGGCGCAAGCTGCTGATCGAGGCGGCCATGCGCTCGATCGCGAAGTTCGGCTACGCCGGCACCACCATCGAGACGATCTGCAACGAGGCGCAAGTTTCGCGCGGACTGATCAACCATCATTTCGGCAGCAAGGAAGAACTCATCCGGCAGTCGTACAAGGCCTTGCGCGACGAGTGGATGTTCCAGACCCACGGCAGCCTCAACGGCGCCTATGCCGAGCCCGAGGACAAATTGCGCGCGATGATCCGGGTCAGCTTCGGCCCGACCATGTTCAAGCAGGAGTACCTGGGCATCTGGGCGGGCTTCTGGAGCGCCATCGGCAAGTCGCCGGCGCTGCGAAAATTGAATCGGGAGTTGTTCGACAAGGATCGCCAGGCCTACCAGCAGATCTTCGAGGAGATTTCCCGCAAGCGCGGCAAGAAGGTCGATGCGCGCCGCGCCGCGCTGACGATCATCGCGCTGATCGACGGCTTCTGGCTCGAATGGTGCCTGGATCCCAGATGCTTCACCGCCGAAGAAGCCGAAGCCGCCTGCCTGAGCTTCGTCGCCCAAACCTTCACCTAGCCAAACCATGTGGGAGCGGCTTGATCAGCCATTCGGCTGTTAAGAGCAGCCGCGAAAGCTCTCGCCATGCAACCAACCACTCAACCCTGCAGATTCCGCACATTCCACTACGGCCCGCATGAATCCCAGGTTGGCGATTTATATTTGCCGGCTGCGCCGACGCCACCCGTGGTGTGCCTGCTGCATGGCGGCTTTTGGCGCACACCCTACGGCCGCGATGAATTCGCGCCCGTGGCGAAGGACCTTGTCGAGCGCGGATACGCGGTCTGGAACATCGAGTACCGGAGGCGGGGTAAACCTGGAGGCGGTTGGCCTGGCACTCTGGACGACGTTGCAGCCGCGGTGGATCACCTGGCTACGCTCGCCAATGATGGCATCGACCTCGATTTGGCCCGCGTCACGGTCGTCGGGCATTCCGCTGGCGGCCATCTTGCGTTGTGGGTAGCCGCGCGACACCAACACGCCTTGATGCGCACTCCGGTTCGCGTCCAGCCGATTGCAGCGGCGGGGTTGGCTCCGGTGGCGGATCTTGCACGCACCTGGGCGCTCGGCGCGGGAACAGGCGCAGTGGATGAATTCCTCGGCGGCAGCCCCAGCCAGTATCCGGAGCGTTATGCCTGCGCTTCACCGATTGAAATGCTGCCGTTGGGAATCGATCAGTTGGTGATTCACGGTGCGAAGGACGAAGCGCTGCCGGTCGAGCTCTCCCGCAGGTATGCCGCGGCGGCGCAGGCGGCAGGGGACAAGGTCGCCTATGTCGAGTTGCCGGATGCCGGTCACATGGATTTCCTGGACCCCGGAAGCCAGGCGCATGCCGCCCTTTGCCAATGGCTGGAGCGCGCGGGACCTGCCTGACGCCATCACGCTCCGGGTCCATTGGTTTGCAGTGTCGCTTTTTCCTGACTGCCACGGGCGGGCGCCGCAGGCACTGCGCATCCGGAGGCCTCGCCCAGCCCCTTGAGATAAGCGCGCCGAACCCCGCCCGCGGCGATCGCCGCGGCAAGGCGACGTTCGCGCTGCCTCGCCCCGGAAATCAGGCGCAGGACACTGTGATAGGGAATCAGCCCCGTGATTGCTCCAGACAAGACGGATGCCGCGAACTCGCCGGAGGTGTCGGCTGACTTGAGCTGGTCCAGGTCGGGGCCCAGCACCAGATCCAGGGCAATGATCTCCGCGCCCAAGCTTGCGCAATCGAAGGGCGCCGGCTTGCCGTAGGTGTTGCTTGCAGCACGCTGGAGCACGGCGGGAATATCATCCGTGCCCAGGTTGAAATCCCTTAGCGGCGAGTGCTCGTCTGGTGCACTACTTTGCCGGCCGTCGACTCGGACGGCGTCGGGCTTGGTGCCTGGTTGCGAGGCGCAGCCAACCATGAGCAACACGGTGACGGCAAGGCCACAACAGGTGGAAGTGGTCACCTTCGCGATCTCCGGCAGGCGGTCCGACGCTTTGCCTGTATCCCACTACCTTGGGCTGGAGATTGCAAGTTGATTGCGATCTTGGCGAAGGGCATCGCGGCTGAAGCCGCTCCTACAGGAGCAACCTTAGCGGTCGTTGGGTGGGGTCAGTTTGCGGCGCTCGGGGGAATAGAAGGGGCGCTCGACGATGCGGCAGGGCACCATGCGCCGCTGCCAGACCAGTTCGCGCTTGATGTAGATCTCCGCCCACAGTTCTTTCTTGCTGCTGAAATGCGGCGCAACAAGCATCGCCATCGCCAGGTTGCGCTTGCAGGTCGGCGACCACATGGCGGAGGTGGTCGCGCCGACGCGGTTCCTGCCGTCTTTGGAATCGTAGATCAGCGCGTCGATCGCCGGCTTCTTGCCGTCGACTTCCAGCCCGACCAGGCACTGCTTCAAGCCCTCCTTGCGCTGCTGCAGCAAGGCGCGGCGGCCGTTGAAGTGGCCCTTTTCCATGTCCACCAGCCAGTCCATGCCGAGCTCGAACGGCGTATGCGCGCGATTCACGCGCAGGGTGAACTCGGCATTGACGAACTCGGAATCCGGCAGCAGCAGGCCAGCCTCGATGCGGGCCATTTCCAGCGCGCCGAAGCCGATCGGGCGGATTCCGCGCGCCTCACCCGCCGCCATCAGCGCGTCCCACAGCGCTCGCGCGTGCTGCGGCGCGATCCACAGCTCGTAGCCCAGGTCGCCGGTGAAGCCGGTGCGCGAGACCATGATCTCGAACCCGGGTTCCTTGAAGATGCCGATCTCGAACGGCTTTAGCTTCTCGACGCCAACCAGGCCCATCTTCTTGAGCACGGCGCAGGACGTCGGACCCTGCAGCGCAAGCGCGGCAATGTTCTGGGTGATCTCTTCGATCTGCACGTCGAAGCCGATGGCGGAATACAGGAACCAGTCGAGCTGACGTTCGGCGGTGCACAAGCGGAACTTGGTCTTGCCCAGGCGGAAGATGGTGCCGTCGTCGATGACGTGGCCGTTGTCGTCGCACCACATGGTGTAGGTGACGCGATTGGTCTTCAGCTTGCGCACGTCGCGGGTGACCAGCCGATTCAAATAGGCCTCGGCGTCCGGCCCGGAGATCTGGTACTTGATCATCGGCGACATGTCGAACAGCGACGCCGTGTTGCGGATGGCGAAGTACTCGTGTTCGACCGAGGAGAACACGGTCAGCGTGTTGTAGCCGCTCCACTGCCGGAACGCGCGGGTCTCGATCAGCGGCTCGTAACACTCGAAGAATGGCGTGGTCAGCAAGGGCTGACGATAGACGGGAGGACGTTCGCTGGTTTGCATCTCACTTTTCTCCGCGAAGAACTTGCAGCGCGGCGTTGCGGCCGGCAATGCCCATCACGCCGCCACCGGGATGACAGCCGGCGCCGCACAGATACAGGCCATCCATCGGCGTGCGGTATTGCGCCGCGCCGGGCACCGGACGGATGAAGAAGAACTGGTCGAAGCCCATCGCCGCGTGATGCCAATGGCCGCCGGCCATGCCGAATTCCTGTTCGATGTCCCAGGGCGTGAGCAACTCGGCAGCCGTAACCAGGCCGCGGAGGCCGGGCGCATGGCGTTCAAGCGTATCCAGGATCGCTTGCAGACAGCGCGCGCGATTGTCGTCGCGATCCGGACCGTTGTCGTAAGGCAGGAACTGCACCACCGCTGACAACACGTGCCGGCCGGTTGGCGCCAGACTGGAATCGCGCACCGTCGGCAGGCTGATCTCCAGCGCCGGTTCGGTCGGATACTCGTGGTACTTGCTGGGATTGAATGCGCGTTCCAGGTAGTTCATCGACGGCGCGATCAGCAGGCGATCGCCGAGGGCGGTTGTCGCCAGGCCCTTGAACGAAGGCAGGCCGGTGAGCGCCAGGTGCAACTTGCCGGCGCGTCCGGACGCGCGCAGGTGATGCACCTTGCGCACGAAGCCGGTATCCAGGTGCGCGGGGCCGAGCAGCGAGAGGAATGTCGTGCGGGGATCGGCATTGGAGATCACGTGTTCGGCGCGGATGACTTCGCCGGACTCCAGCTCCACGCCGCAGGCGCGATCGTTCTCGACGGCGATGCGCCGGACCCGGGTGGATGTACGCAATTCGGCGCCGGCCAGGCTGGCCGCCTTGGCGATGGCGTTACACACCGCGCCCATGCCTCCGGCCGGCTGCGCCACGCCCATGCCGCCGGCCATTCCGGCCAGGCGATACAGATAAGTCAGCACCGTGCCGGGTGCGCGCGGGCCCCATTCAGCGCCCAACACGGCATCGAGCGCCAGCGCGCCCTTCAGCGACTCGGATTCGAAATACTCATCGAGCAAGTCGTACATGTTCATGCCGATGATACGCAGCAGGTCGCGCATGTCCTGCCGGCCCATCCGGCGGATCTGCCAGGCGAGCTTCATGAACTCGAAGCGCTGGGCCCAGGTTTCGGCGACCAGGCGCGGCGGCACCATGTGCAATATCGGCAGCAAGGCGGCGGCATAGCGCGCCATGGTCTCGCTGAAGCGCGTATAGGCCGCCGCGTCCGCCGCAGAAATATCGCTGCCGTCGAGTTTCCGCTCGGCGAGGCGCAGCGAACCCCCATCGGCGCGCAGCGCGTGGCTTGGGATCGCTTGCGCAGAGAAACTCAGGCCATGCCGGACGAGGTCCAGGTCGCGGATCAATTCGCCTGGCAGCGCGTGCAGCAGGTGCGCGCCGGCGGACACCTTGAAGCCGGCGGCGAATTCGCGCGTGCGCGCGGCGCCGCCCAATTCTGCAGCCGCCTCCAGCACCAGCACCGACTTGCCGGCGCGGGCGAGCGTGGCGGCGCAGACCAGACCGTTATGGCCGCCGCCGATGATGATGCTGTGGTAGGTCTTGCCGGGATTGGGCGTACTCATGCCTGCACGCTCCGGCCCAGGTCACGCAGTATTTCGCGCGCGGCATTGGCGCCCGGTGCGCCCATCACGCCGCCGCCGGGGTGCGTGGACGAGCCGCACATGTAGACGTTTTTCACCGGCGTCCGGTATTGCGCGTAGCCGGGCGCGGGCCGGTTGAACATCAGTTGATCCATGGTCAGTTCGCCCTGGAAGATATTGCCTTCAGTCAAGCCGACTTCTTGTTCGATATCCCAGGGCGTGCGAATTTCCGCATGCAGGATCTTCTGCTTGAAGTCAGGGCTGTACCTGGCGATGGCATCGATGACGGTGTTGCCGAAACGCTGGCGGCGCTCGTCGTTCCACTCGCCTTCGGCGAGCTGGTACGGGCAGTACTGCACGAACACCGACAGGAAGTGCTTGCCTTCCGGCGCCATGGTCGGGTCGATCAGCGAGGGCATGATCATGTCGATGTAGGGCACCGTCGACCAGCGGCCTTCCTTCCAGTCGTCGTAGGCGCGTTCGACTTCATTGAGTGACTCGGTGATGTGCAGGTCGCCGCGCATGACCGGCGAGTCCTTCGGGATCGATGGAAAATTCGGCACGCCGTCCAGTGCGATGTTGAGCTTGCCCGAGGAGCCGCGGATGCGGAAATTGCGTACCCGATCGACGAACTCGGCGGGCAGGTCGTTGGCATCCATGGTCTTGAGGAAGGTGCGCTTGACGTCGAGGTTGGACACCACGATCGGCGCGAGGATATCTTCGCCGCTTTCCAGGGTCACGCCGTAGGCCTTGCCGCCGCGCACCAGGATTTTTTCCACCGCCGCGTCGACCATCACCTGGCCGCCGGAGGCGCGCAGGGATGCCGCCAGTGCCTGGGTGATCGCGCCCATGCCGCCGCGGGCAAAACCCCAGGAACCGACGTTGTTATCGACCTCGCCCATGTAGTGGTGCAGCAACACGTAAGCGGTGCCGGGCGAGCGCGGCCCCAGCGCGGTACCGATGATCGAGCTGCCGGACAGGTGGCCCTTGATCACGTCGCTCTCGAAGTATTCATCCAGATAATCCGCGGCGCTCATGGTGAAGAAGCGGATGGTGTCGTACATGCGCTGTTCGCCCATGCCATAGAAGCGTTTGCCCAGGTACACCAGCTCCATCAGGTCGCGTGGCTTGAACGACGTCGGGTCCGGCGGCGTGCGCATCAGCAAGGGCTTGATGAACTTGCACTGCCGCATCACGTCATTGGAATAGCGGCAGTAGGCTTCGGCGTCGCGCTTGGAGTGGCGGGCCATTTCCCGGCGCTTGGCATCGGGATTGCGATAGGCGGCGTAGTGATCGCCGTTGCTCATCATGGTCGCGCCGCCTTCGTACGGGATGATCTGCAATCCGTACTTGGGCAATTCCAGCTGGCGCATGATCTCCGGCCGCAGCAAGCTGCATACGTAGGAGCAGTTGGAGTAGGTGATGTCCTGGTAGATCTGCCGGCTGACCGCGGCGCCGCCGACCTTGTCGCTGCGCTCGAGCACCAGCACCTTCAAGCCGCTGCGGGCGAGATAACAGGCGGTGACCAGCCCGTTGTGCCCGGCGCCGACCACGATGACATCAAACTCTGATTTCGACATTGCGAATTCTCCAGCCCCTGCGCCCGGGACTGTGTCCGCGGCGACCTGATTTCTTATTGTACGTACGTTTAGTAGTGAAAATCCAACCACCTGGTCCCGTGGGCCTGCTGATGGGCCGGCGGCGTGCCTGATGCTGTATGGCCGGCCGCTTAACCGGAAACGGCCGGTCCGTCCGGGTGGCAAGCGCTGCGTGCGATCATCGGTCCCGGATCGACCCGCCCAGGTACCGCCATGGCAATCCAGGCCTTGTTGTATGCAGCCGACGCGCCCGACCAGACTCCGGACCTGGCGACCATGGTCATCGATTCGCTGGATGCGCGGCAGTTGTTGTGGATCGACCTGAGCTCGCCGACCGCGGAGGAGATCCTGCAGATCGGCAAACTGACCGGATGCTCGCGGGAGGTCCTGAAGGTCATGGACTCCGCGGACGCGCGGCCAAGCCTGGCCAACTACAGCGCGGTATTCAGGGTCACGGCAAGGGCGGTCATGCTGCACAGCGGCAATGCGCGGCTGGACAAGCAGAACGTGACCCTGATCGCGGGGCCGAACTACGTGATCACGCTGCACGAGGCGGAAATCGACTTCGTGCATGAACTTCGGAACCGCGAGAAGGGCGACTCCAGCATCGGTGCGCTGTCCTCCGAATCCTTTGTTGCCAGCCTGCTCGACTGGCTGCTCAACTCCTATTTCCGGGCCGTGGAAGAACTGGTTCGCGATATCGATCGGGTTGAAGTGACCATCCTCGGAAAGAAGGCGCCACCGGAGCTCTACCAGGTGCTGGTGGCCGCGCGCCAGCGAATCGCAGAGCTCAGGCGCCTGCTCACTTCACATCGCGACGTGTTCTATGGTTTGTCCCGGCCCGACTTCATGGCTACCGAACAGCCGGAAGCCAAGCCGCATTTCGAGGCGCTCAACCTGCGTTACGAAAGGGTGGAGGATGAACTCGACAATGCCCGCAATCTGGTGATTGGTTCGTTCGAGTTGCTGTCCGCGCGCGCTGCGCAGAAGACCAACGAAACGATGCGCGCGCTGACCTTCGTTACAGTCCTGATGGGCTCGCTTGCGTTGATCGCCGGGGTCATGGGCATGAACTTCGAACTGGGTTTTTTCAGGAGCGGGTTGAGTGGTTTCCTGATCGTGACCGGATCGATGGTGGTGTTCTCGGCGGCCGCGATCTGGCTGGCGCGCAAGCGCTCGTGGATTGGCTAGGGTGCGGGTTTGCCGTGAACCTGACAAAATGAGTACGCCGGGCGCGCATCTTGCTCGCCCATTTCGGAGTTCTTGATGAAATCGTGGCTGGTTACCGGTGGCGCAGGGTTTATTGGCGGCAATTTCGTGCTTGAGGCCTTGTCCCTCGGCGACGTGCAAATCGTCAACCTGGATGCGCTCACCTACGCCGGCAACCGCGACACGCTGCAATCGGTGGAAGACGATCCCAGGCACGTCTTCATCCATGGCGACATTGGCGACCGGGCCCTCGTCGGCTCGGTGCTTGCCCAGTACAAGCCCGAAGCGATCGTCAATTTCGCTGCCGAAAGCCACGTCGACCGGTCCATCGATGGTCCCGCTGCATTCGTAAACACCAATGTCGTCGGCACGCTTGGCCTGCTCGAAGCAGCGCGTGACTACTGGCGGGACCTGACGGCAGGCGAGCGCGATGCATTTCGTTTCCTGCATGTGTCCACCGACGAGGTCTATGGATCGCTGGGAGCGAACGGCGCATTCACCGAGGAAACACCGTATGCGCCGAATTCGCCGTACGCGGCCAGCAAGGCGGCCTCCGACCATCTGGTGCGCGCCTTCCACCACACCTTCGGCCTGCCAGTGCTGACCACCAACTGTTCCAACAACTACGGCCCGTACCAGTTTCCGGAAAAACTGATACCGCTGATCATCCAGAAGGCGATCGCCGGCGACGCGTTGCCCGTGTATGGCGACGGGCTCAATGTTCGCGACTGGTTGTTCGTCGACGATCATTGCGCCGCGATCCGACGCGTGCTCGAGGCCGGACGCGTTGGTGAAACCTACAACGTGGGTGGCGATGCCGAACGGACGAATATCCAGGTGGTGGAGGCGATTTGCGGACTGCTCGACCAGCGTCGCCCGCGCGCCGATGGCCAGCCGCGGTCGTCGCAGATAAGCTTCGTCAAGGATCGGCCGGGCCATGACCGCCGCTATGCCATCGACGCAACGAAATTGAAGCGTGAGCTGGGCTGGGCGCCAACCGTCGCATTCGAGCAGGGTATCGCGCGAACCGTCGACTGGTACCTGGACAACGCCGGCTGGGTGCAGCGCGTACTCGATGGCAGCTATCGCATGGAACGCATGGGGCAGGGAGCTTGAACATGCAACGCAAGGGCATCGTACTTGCCGGCGGCTCCGGCACCCGGCTGTATCCGATCACGCAATGCATCAGCAAGCAGCTGTTGCCGGTGTACGACAAGCCGATGATCTACTACCCGCTCAGCGTGCTGATGCAGGCCGGCATCCGCGAGGTACTGGTCATCAATACCCCGCATGAGCAGGAGTTGTTCAAGCGCTTGCTCGGCGATGGCTCGCAGTGGGGGATGCAAATCGAGTATGCCGTGCAGCCCGCGCCCGAGGGACTTGCGCAGGCTTTCGTTATCGGACGCGAATTCCTTGCCGGCGCGCCGAGCTGCCTGGTGCTGGGCGACAACATATTCCACGGCCAGGGCCTGGGCGCCTTGCTCAAGCGCGCCAACGCGCGCGAGCATGGCGCCACGGTGTTCGGCTATTGGGTGCGCGACCCGCAGCGTTACGGCGTCGCCGAATTCGATGCCTCGGGACGCGTGGTCGGGCTGGAGGAAAAGCCCGCGCAGCCGCGCTCGAACTATGCCGTAACCGGGCTGTATTTCTACGACGGGCGGGCCTGCGATTTTGCCGGAACGCTGAAGCCTTCCGCGCGCGGCGAGCTGGAGATAACCGATCTCAACGGCTGTTACCTGGCCGATGGCTCGCTACAACTGGAAAAGCTCGGCCGCGGCCATGCCTGGCTCGACACCGGCACCCATGAGTCGCTGATGCAGGCCTCCAATTTCATCGAGACGATCGAGGCGCGGCAAGGGTTGCGCGTGTGCTGCCCGGAAGAAATCGCTTTCTTCAATGGCTGGATATCCCCCGAGCAGTTGCGCGCGCTCGCCGCGCCGCTGGCCAAAAGCGGCTACGGGCAATATCTCCTGAGCCTGCTTGAACACGGCCAGATCGAATGAAACTGATCGACGCGCAATTGCCCGGCTGCAAGATCATCGAGCCGCAAGTGTTTGCCGACAGTCGCGGCGCGTTTTACGAAACCTGGAACAAGACCCGCTGGGCGCAGCACGGCCTGGACCTGGATTTTGTCCAGAGCAATGTGTCGATGTCGGAGCGCGGCGTGCTGCGCGGACTGCATTACCAGTGGCCGCGCGCGCAGGGCAAGCTGGTCAGCGTGCTGGAAGGGGAAGTCCACGACGTGGCGGTGGACATCCGCCGCGGCTCGCCGACCTTCGGACAATCGGCGGCGGTGGTGCTGAGCGCGAACAACAAACGACTGTTCTGGATTCCGGAAGGGTTTGCGCACGGGTTCGTCGTGCTGTCCGAACGCGCCGTCTTTCATTACCTGTGCACGGCGGCGTACTCGCGCGAGGACGATGCCGGCATCCGCTGGAACGACGCCCGCCTGGCGATCGACTGGCCGGTCAGCGAGCCCCTGTTGTCCGACAAGGATGCCGCCTTGCCCTTCCTGGACGACATTGCCGCACAGCGCCTGCCGGAGTTCGTGTCATGAAAATCCTGCTGCTCGGCGCCGACGGACAACTGGGCTACGAGCTGCACCCGGCCTGCGCGCCGCTGGGCGAGATCATGCCGTATACCTACACCGGCCAGCTGGCCGGCCGCCAGCATTGCGGACAGATCGATTTTGAAAAAATCGGGGCGCTCGATTCGCTGCTGCGCGAGCACCGTCCGGCGCTGGTGCTCAACGCCGTTGCGCACACGGCCGTGGATCGCGCCGAGGCCGAGCCGGCTATCGCGCAACGGGTCAATGCCGAGGCCGTGGCGGAGCTGGCATCGGCCTGCAAGCGCGAGGGCGCGATGCTTGTGCATTACTCCACCGACTACGTGTTCGACGGCCACCTGCGCCGACCCATCCGCGAAGACGATGCAACTGGTCCGGTCAGCGTTTACGGAAGAACCAAACTTGCGGGGGAGCAGGCGATTCGCGACAGCGGTTGCCGGCACATGATCCTGCGCACCGCCTGGATCTATGGCGCGCGCGGCCACAACTTCCTGCGCACTGCGCTCAAGCTCGCGGGTGAGCGCGAGGAACTGCGCATCGTCAACGACCAGATCGGATCGCCGACGCCGGCGCGCTGGCTGGCCAGTGCGACCGCACTGGCGCTGGGCAAGCAGCCGGAAGCCAACGGCACCTGGCACGTAGTCGCCGACGGCGAATGCAGCTGGCACGAATTCGCGATGGCGATCTACGGCGAAGCGTTGGTCGCCGGCATCCTGGGCAAGACGCCCAAGCTGATCGGCATCCCCAGCCACGAGTACCCGACCAAAGCCAGGAGGCCAGCGTACTCGCGCCTGGACTGCAGCAAATTCGCAGCTGATTTCGGACTGCGCCTACCCGATTGGCGAGCGGGCCTGCGCGAAGTCATCGGCGAACTAGCCGAAGCCCTGTAGGAGCGGCTTCAGCCGCGATGCTTTTCGCGAAGAGCATCGCGGCTGAAGCCGCTCCCACAGGCGGAAGCGATCGCGGCTGAAGCCGCTCCTACAGTTGGGATGGTTATTTCACGCCGTGCATGCCGCGTTTCAGTATCGGCACGGCAAGGAAGGCCAGCGCGGCGCAGGCCAGGCCGGCCCAGGTCAATTTCCAGAACAGACTTTCGTATTTCGCGGCGGCATCGACCCAGGCGACGGAATGCTGCGCCAGTTCGCCGGCGTCCTCGATCGAGGCAAGCGTGGCGAGTTTGTGCGCCAGCAATTCCGAGAAGGCCGTCGCCAAAAACCAGGTGCCCATCATCAGGCTGGCCACGCGACGCACCGAAAGTTGAGTGACCGCCGACAAGCCGACCGGCGACAGGCACATCTCGCCGACTTCCAGGATGAAGTAGGCCAGCACCAGCCACCAGACGCTGGACAGCGAGCCACTGGCGCCGCTTTGTTGCGCGGCGATTGCCAGGGGGATGAATGCCAGCGCACCGGCCAGCAGCCCGAGCGCACTCTTCATCGGCTTGCTCGGGTTCAGGCCACGCGGGTCCAGCCAGCCCCACAGCCCGGTGAATACCGGCGCCAATAACAGGATGAACAAGGCGCCGAGGAAGGTCAGCGAGCCGCCGGTTTGTTCCTGCAACACCGCCATGCCCAACACCATCGCCAGGGCAATCAAAGCGCCGGTGATGAATACCGCCAACGGCAGTTTCGATTCGGGATTCTTCTCATGGATGGCATTGGCCAACAGGAAGGACGCCGGCATCAGCAGTACCGGCAGCACGAAGTACCACAAGGGCAAACCGCCCTGGATGATCAGGCTGGGAAAGAAATCCTTGGTCAACAGGCGATCGGTGAACACGACCCAGGAACCGTAGGTCTGCTCGTACAGGGTGAAGAACAACAGCGCCATCAGGATCAGGACCATCAGCGTGATCATCTGGTGGCGCTCGACCTTGGTGCATTCGCGCACCAGGAACCGTACGAACCAGCCCAGAACGATCGACAGCACAAGCAGCATCAGCATTTGCGCCAGCGTCAGGTCGAAGCCGATGGCCAGTGTGAAGGCGTTGTTACCGGTGGCCCACATCAGGCCGGCGATCGGCGCCAGTCCGAGGATCGCGCCCAGGTAGATTGCCCACTCGCGCGGGATGCCGAAGACGCGTTCGCGCAGTTTTTCCGGCGCCGGAGACTCGGCGTGGCCGCGCAGGTATTTCTGTCCCCAGATGAACATCGCCAGGCCAGCCAGCATGCCCAGGCCGGCGGCGCCGAAGCCGTACTTCCAGCCGTAGGTTTCGCCGAGCACGCCGCAGACGAGCGAGGCGAACAGGGCGCCCAGGTTGATGCCGGCGTAGAACAGGGAGAAGCCGGAATCGCGGCGCGGATCGTTGTCCGGGTACAGCTTGCCGACAATCACCGAAATATTCGGCTTGAGAAAACCCACGCCCATGATGATCAGGGCCAGCGAGGAATAGAACACCCAGAGGGCGGCCTCGTCGCGCACGACGGTGTCGCCGATTTGCTGTGCGGCGGTGCCTTCGTAGGCCATGCCGAAATGACCGAGGCAGAGCAGGACGCCGCCGAAGATCACCGCCTTGCGCATGCCCAGGTAGCGATCGGCGAGCAGGCCGCCGACCACCGGCAGGCAATAGACCAGGCCGCCGTAGGCGCCGAGCAGGTTCAGGCCGCCGGTGTCGCCGAACAAGTGGTACTTGGTCAGGTACAACAGCAGCAACGCCTTCATGCCGTAGAACGAGAACCGCTCCCACATCTCGGTGAAGAAGCAGATGTACACGCCCTTGGGGTGGCCGAGGAACTCATCGCTACGGGCCAGCGGAATGCTGCCTGGCGGCACGGCGTCGGCGATTGCGCTCACAGGCAGCTCCAGATTCGGTAAAGGCCGAGTATAGCCAACGGGACGTGGCTCACGGAACGGATGACCCGGCCGGGTCGCGCTTTGCTTAAAGCGGCCAGCCTACCTACCATGCGGGTTTGTCCACGCCACAGGTCCATTTATGAATCCTCGCCATGTCGTCTTCTGCGCCCTGCTTCCGCTTGTGCTGCCCGTGTCGGTCGAGGCCTCGCGTCCCTTCGATGTTCGCGACCTGGCGAACCTGGAGCGAGTTTCCAGCCCGGTGCTTTCCGCCGACGGACGCAAGCTGGTATTCGCGGTGCGGCAAACCGATTACGCCGCCAACAAGGGCGTCAGCAGCCTGTGGATCGAGGACCTGCGCGCGCGCGATGCCGCGCCGCCGGTGCGTTTCACGGCCGATGGATTGAACGTCAACAGTCCCGCCTTCTCGCCGGACGGGGCAACTGTATATTTCCTGACTGCGAAGTCCGGTTCCATGCAGCTGTGGTCGCAGGCGGTCGCCG
>Ga0209211_10001468_pt1 | contig 44473 bp, 51 predicted proteins | sample RifGroA2_FD_183992 | JGI IMG/M metagenome (GOLD analysis project Ga0209211, IMG submission 183992) | Groundwater microbial communities from Rifle, Colorado, USA - Groundwater A2 (SPAdes) (version 2) | ecosystem: Environmental > Aquatic > Deep subsurface > Groundwater | place: Rifle, Colorado...
TATTTGGCTGATAGTTTCCGGTAAGTTGTTTCACCTGCCAGATACTCGGCTATTATTGCCTCTTTTTTGATGTTTTGTCTGTCCATTTGTCTACAAATTTACTGTAAAGCTATTTCAGGACGAGACAGAATTGCATTGCTCAAACTCGAACATTATAGTTTAGACTTAAATTATTTTGTTTGGGGATTTAGAAAAATTAAATTTTGTAATTCAAAACAAATTGAAATGAAATAGAATAAATTTTCTACTATTATACCCAACAGGAATTACGCGACTTGTCGGGTGATTAGTTCAAAATTAAACTTTAACGTAACTCAATTTTACCATATTAGTTCTGCCTTTTTCCTTTAAAGGTGTGCTGCCGGTATGAACAACGATATCTTCATTTTTAAGTAATCCTTTTTCTATCAGAAATTTAACGGAAAAATTTATTGCATCGTCAATATTATTATAACTATCGGCATAAAAGACTGTGATACCCCAAACTAAAGATGATTTTGAAACCAATTCGGGATTATTAGTAAATGCAAATATTTTTGCTTTAGGTCGGTGTGCCGCAATTTGAAATGCTGTGTAACCAGAATGTGTAAAAGTAATTATTGCTTTAGCGTTTGTTTGTTCTGCTAAACGGCATGCCGAATTACAAATTGAATCATATAAAAATGTACGGGACATTTCTTTTGGTGCATTATCTCTATTAAAATTATAAGCATGGGCTTCGGTGTAATTTATAATGTTTTCCATTGCTTTAATTGTCTCAATGGGAAATTTTCCGGTTGAGGTTTCACCGCTTAACATTAAGCAATCGGCACCATCTAAAACTGCGTTTGCACAATCGGTGGCTTCGGCGCGTGTTGGACGGAATGCTGTTATCATACTTTCAAGCATTTGGGTTGCAATAATTACAGGTTTTGATTGCTCAATACATTTTTTAACAATATTTTTCTGTATAAGTGGAACTTGAACAAATGCAACTTCAACTCCCAAATCGCCACGGGCAATCATAACCGCATCAGTAACATCAATAATATTGCCAATTTCAGCAACAGCTTCGGGCTTTTCAATTTTTGCAATTACTAATGCGTGTTTTTTCTTTTTGCGGATAATTTCTTTTAATTCAACAATGTCGGTAACTGTTCTAACAAATGATAGTGCAACCCAGTCAACATTATGCTCAAGAGCAAAATCCAAATCTTTTAAATCCTTTTCGGTAAGGCATGGTAACGATACTTTTGTGTTTGGTAAGTTCACCCCTTTATGCGATGAGAGTATGCCACCATTTATAACAATTGTTTTAACTGTATCATTGTGATTTGTTTCAACAACTCGAAGTTTAATTTTACCGTCGTCAATTAAAATTTCATCATTTACAGCAACATCCTGCGAAAATTTTTTATATGTTAAATATGCTTGCTCCTTTGTTCCAATACATTCTGTTGTAACAATGTTAAAAGCAGTTCCATCTTCGAGCAACACTCCATTATTTTCCATTTCACCAACTCTTAATTTTGGTCCCTGTAAGTCGGCAAGAATGGCAACATTCAAATTCATTTCTTTATTTAATTCCCGTATTGTGTTAATTGTTTTTAAATGTTCTTCGTGTTTACCATGCGAAAAGTTTAAACGGCAAACATCTAAGCCAGCTTCAAACATTTTTTTTAATGTTTCTTTTGCCGAAGATGCCGGACCCATTGTTGCTATTATTTTTGTTCTTGATATTGTTGGTTTCATCTGTTTATATTTTTTAATTTATTGATACTCAATTTTTTATGTTTTCAGATTGATGTAGATTGAAGAAGATTGATAAGATTGAGAGCGTCCCAACCTTTTTCAATCTTGTTTTTTTCAATCTTTCCAATCCTTTCAATCTTTTTTCAATCTTGTCTTTTCAATCGGCTAAAATACAAAAAAAGTTCAAAACTTGCAATATTTTTTAAGTGATGTTTATTTTTATACAAGCCCAATAACTTAATACCCCAGTAACTTAATAACTTAATACCCCAGTAACTTAATTTCCTAAATAATAAAAAATATTTCTTACCTTGCAATCATTATCAAATATTTAAAATTATGAAAAAAATAATGTTTAGTTTTTATTTGTTTGCTTTTATAGCAATGCCTTTTTGTAGTATAGGACAAGCTGCCGGTAATTGGTATTATAACCAATCTAAATCGGGTAAATCAATTGATTATTCCGGTTCAATTAATAATGCCAACGAAGCATATAATTACCGTCAACCACAGCAACAGGCAGCATATTACCCTGTTTATTCATCAAACGATACATCATTTACTGTTGAAGCAAAAGTAATGATGAATGTAAAAGCCGATGAATATGTTATTATTTTTGCAACATCACAGGTTGGCGAAACAATAGAGAATTGCCACGATGTTATAAACAAACGCCTTGATAATTTTATAAATTCTGTTTTACCGCTTGGAGTAAAAAAAGAAGATGTTTTTATTGACTTCATTTCGCAGTTTCCTATTTTTGAAGTTGAAGTTGAGAAAAAATTGTTTAGCAAAACATATAACGAAATACCAAAAGGTTTCGAGGTTCGTAAAAATATTCATCTGCGATATAAAGACTCAAAAATTGTTGAACAAATGTTAATTAAAGCATCGCAAAATGAAATTTATGACATAGTTAAAGTTGATTATGTTATCAATAACTCTCAAGCTGTATATGATTCGTTAAGAGCTACATGTGTTAGAATAATAAATGAAAAAGAAAAAGAATATAAAAAATTAGGTATAAAATACGATTCAAAATACCAGACTGTAAGAGATGATATTTCAAGTATATATCCATTAGATAGATATTCAACATTTACAGAATTTGTTAAATATACAGGTGATGTTACAAAACCCGGAAGCAAATCATTATCGCGTTCAAATGTGCCTGCACTTTATTATGATAAACAAGCATATACAGGATATGATTTAGTAATAAATCCAGCAGTTATTGAACCAGTTGTGCAATTTACCTGCAATTTAACTGTGAAGTATGTTTTGAAGAAACAATAGTTTTTTAAAAATTAAAGTTGTAATCAGTAATCAGTAATCAAGTAATCAGTGTAAATGTAGTATAGTGACTCGCTGCTTACTGCTTACTTTATTATAAAACAATATGATTGAACATATCATCCGTTGCCCCTGGTGCTTAAAAGATGAGCTTTACATTCGTTATCACGACGAAGAATGGGGAATAACTGTGCACGACGATAAAAAGCATTTTGAATTTTTAATTCTCGAAACATTTCAGGCAGGATTGAGTTGGCACACAATTTTAAAAAAACGTGAAAATTTCAGAAAAGCATTTGATGGATTTAATCCCGGGAAGGTAGCAAAATATGGCGAAAAGAAATTTCAATCGCTTATGCATAATGCCGGAATTATTCGTAACAAAATGAAAATTAATGCTTCAATTTCAAATGCTATAGCATTTATGGCAGTACAAAAGGAATTTGGAACATTTGATAAATATATTTGGGACTTTGTTAAAAATAAACAGGTAAAAAATAAATGGAAATCTGTTTCCGAAGTTCCTGCTAAAACTGAATTATCTGATAAAGTTAGTGCAAATATGAAAAAACGTGGCTTCAAATTCGTTGGTTCAACTACAATTTATGCCCATTTGCAGGCAATAGGTGTTGTTAATGACCATTTAGTTGGGTGTTTTAGGTATAAATAAAAATAATGAGTTAGTCTTTTCCCTGCTTAAAAGTCATTGTTCCTTTACCCGATTCAGAAGAATAAGGAAATATAGATGTTCCTTCATATTTAACAATTATTTCTTTATTCGTTAATTTATCAATAAAAAAAAGAAAATCAGGACAGTAAGTGCCTGAGTATGCATATTCAGAATTATTTACCCCACTTGTTATATAAATAATTTTTTCAGAAAAAATTCTGAAAATAATTGCTTCTTTATTTTTTAACTCCAAATTTTTATCTTTATTATAAAAACTCCAATAGCCACTAATTTCTTTCCGGTAATCAAAAAAATTTTGAATAATTTTAAATGTATAATCTTTATTTATATTCCATTTTTCTGTATATGAATATGTTCCCGATGCAATGGTCCCGGCATCAGTTGTTGAATATACAACATCTACTTTGTTTTCATAATATGTAACCGATTCTGTAGTATCATTAAAAGTGTATATTGTTGTACCTGTAATTAATTCCCAATTTCCGGTAATTCTGGCTTTTCTTGAACGTAAAGAAAGAAACGGATCATTATCTCCTTTTTTACATGATGGAATTATTACAATAATAATAACAAGTAACAATAATAGCTTAATTATTTTCATAATGATAGTTGTATATAAAAAAATAATGTGCAAATATAATTAAATGTATAAAACAAGCTAAAAATTATTTGTCAGATAATAAAGAAGTGTATTTACTAAAGCTAAAATATAAAATAAATCATACCTTTGCACTATTAAATTAACGCAGTTAATATTTTTACTGATTTGTATATTTTAATGAGTATGTCCCGAATTGTAATAGAACACGGAACCGAAAACAGTAATTACTGGAAAGATATCTGGAATTATAAAGGTAGGCGAATCTTGCGAAGTGATTTTTAAATTGTTGCTTTCGAAATGCTCAATACTTATTATCAAATATGAAAAAAATACTAAGAATAATTTGGTTTAAAATTTTTGGAAGGATTGTTTTTCCTCTTATTAGAATCATTTACACTCCAACAGAACCGATATCAAGGAAATTACGGCTTATTGGAAAATTTCGGATACGAACGAAAGATGGAAAATTTTTTTACCTGTTCAACAATGCTTTTCATTTAGAAACAAATATTTTCTGGTTAGGAATAGATAATTATACATGGGAAAAAATGACACGCCAGATATGGATTGAATTTTGTAAATTCTCACACATAATTTTCGACATAGGTTCCAACTCCGGTATTTTTGCGGTGCTGGCTAAAGTTTACAATCCAAACTCAACAGTAATTGCTTTTGAACCGCAACCAAATATTTTTTATGTATTAAAAAAGAATAATGAAATCAATGGATTCGATATTCATTGCGAAAATATTGCACTTGCTAACAATGAAGGTGGCATGCCGTTTTATAATACCGGAGAAGCAGCTTTTACTACGGAAAACACAACAGCAGGCAGTCTGAATAAAGATTGGAGAACAGAGAATCAGAATTCCATTATAGTTGCTGTAAAGGAATTAAAAAATTATATTGAAGAAAATCAAATAAAAGGTATTGACCTGATTAAAATTGATGTAGAAACATTTGAATATGAAGTTTTATCAGGTTACGGAAAATATCTTCAGATACATAAACCAGTTGTAATCCTTGAAGTACAAGACAGAACTATTGGAAAAAACATAGAATCCTTGTTTGATGCTTCACTATATTCCTTTTTTAATATTGATGAAGATAGCGGTTTAATAAAGATTAATGATTTGGGAATGTCAGAAAAAAATCATAATTATCTATTGTGTCCTGAGTCGAAACTGGGTTTAATAGAAAAATATGTAATTGCAAAATAGCTTTACTTAATAAGAAAAAATGCAGTTTTATTGAAATGCAAAATAGTAAAATGAATTGGATTCAAAGTAAACTTGGAAAATATTTTAACGAAACTTTATTCAGGAATGCTTTTATACTCTGGTTTCTCCTTTTCCCTTTTGATGCCAATGTACTTCCTGTTTCAATTGGTTTTATAACCATTTATCCATATTTACTTCTTACTTTTTTTTTACTGGGATATTCTTTCTTAAGTAATCCAATGGAACAGTGTGAAAAGTCGGATAAATTTGTTATTGGGTTCTTTTTTTTATGGGTAATATATGCTCTTTGTTTTTACCCTTTTATTAAAGGGAAATCCTTCGCATATTATGAAATTCGAAGTTTATTATTGATGTCGGTTACTGTTTGGCTTTTGTTCCGTATAAAGTATTTATTTGGGAAAAAATATTTTTTTGAAATTCTTTATCAGCTCTCGTTATTCCTTTTTATAACATTAACAGCATTCGCCTTTTTTGAGTTTTTTACAGGAATCCATTTTAGTGGAAAACATACTGAAAAATTATGGGACCTTCCAGCAGAGATGTTTACTTATGCTCCTGTATTTTTATATGACAATCCGAATAATTTCCTTTCCTATTTTTTCGGATTAGCAATAATTATTATTTTAAGTGATTTCCAGTTAAACTATAAACCTTTTAAAATATTATTAATTATTTTAACTTTATTTTTCTTTTCTGTTGTTTCCGATTCAAAGTTCGGGAAAATAGCTGTATTTTTATTATTCTTGTCATTTATTATAAATAACATTATGCATATAAATGCCACTACTTTTAAAAAATATTTTTGGTGGTTTGCTGTTGTTTTTATAAGTTTATTGTTTTGTTTTACATCTAAATCTTTATATTTCGGACCTATGTGGGGAAATGAAGAACATTATTATGTAAAATCCATTAATCCGGTAAAAATTGAAAACAATCAGGTCGTATTTTATTCTTCCGATACACTTGTGAAGCATTTTGGAGAAAAGAATATTGCACGGTCATTGTTTGACTATCAGATGCAGAATACGATGTATTCAAATGAAATTCGGGGTAACTTGCTGAAGAATGGATTCTATTTATTTAAGAAATCCATGCTATTCGGAATTGGTCCCGGACAATACTGTTGGTATCATGAGCATAAATTAGTTCCATATCCTACTATAACTGTTACTAGTCCGCATGATGGTTTGATGGAAATTCTTAGCCAATACGGACTCCCAATTTTTATACCATATATTTTTATTTTTATTTTTTATTGGTTCAAAACATACCGAAATCGCAAGAGTAACTGGAATTATTTTATTATTATAACAATTTGTTATTTGTTGTTTATCATTATTTCAGATATGCCTTCTGCTTTCTTGAATTTGAATATAGGATGGATATTAATTCCTGTTCTGCTTATTTCTTCCTATCAATTACAGAAAGAAAATAATGTCTGAACTGAAAAAACCATATTATAAAAATTTCATTTTACTTTTTACTGGAAATTCTATCAGCCAGATAGTTCCTTTTTTACTTGCTCCTGTTATTGGCAGAATTTTTTCTCCGCAGCAGTTAGCAGTACAGGAAAATTTTTTGGCAATGGTTTCTCTTATATCAGTAATTGTGGCAGGAAGGTATGAAATTGCACTTGTTCTTCCTAAAATCCAGAAAAGAGCAAACAATTTGTTTGTTCTTGCACTACTGATTACCATTTGCATTTCTCTTTTGTCACTTCTGACTATGATTTTTCCGAATGAAATTTCAAAATGGTATAAAGACGAAGAACTTGGAAAATATATTTATTATCTCGCTCCTGCAGTTTTTTTAGTTGGCATTAACAATATTTTTACTCAATGGATTATCCGTGCCGAAAAGTATTCTCTTATTTCAACAAGCAGAATTTCTCAATCTGTTACCCAAAATGCAGGATATGCGTTGCTGGGATATTTTGGCTGGGGAATAAACGGACTTATCATAGCATGGCTTATCGGTAATATTATATCTGTCATAGTGTTATTCTTTCCCTCCCTTAATTATTTTAACAAAAAGGATATTAATTCAGTTGAAATTAAATCTGTTGCAAAGGAATACAGAGATTTTCCTATAATAAACTCTTTTCACGCATTTACGGGAATTTTTGCAGAACAATTTTTACTTTTTTTTCTGATTACGAGAAATTATGGAGCACTTGTTCTCGGATTATTTGCAGTAATGAACCGGTACATCCGTGCACCATTGAGTTTGGTAGGAGGAGCTGTTGGGCAGATATACTACCGTGAAGCCAGCGAAGCAAAAAATAACAATATTTCAGCAGTACCTTTGTTTAATAAATCTGTTAAAATTGTTGCTATGGTTTCTATTCCGCTATTACTTATTGTTTTATTTTTTGGTCCTGATTTATTCGCAATTTATCTTGGAGAGAAATGGCGGGCAGCAGGAATATATGCAAGAATTATGGCATTACCCATTTTGTTTAATTTTCTTTGCTCTCCTGTTTCATCTACTCCACTTATTTATCAAAAACAAAAAACCGCTTATTTAATAGGTATTGTAGGGTATATTATAAGTTTTGGATTATTGTTTTTTGGAACAAATAAGGGTTACCCTTTCGAAACATCACTTTGGATGTATTCTATTGCAATGACCTGTTATTATATTTTCCTACTATTATGGTACAGAAGTTTAATAAGAACAAATTAAGATGAAAGTTATAATTGTTGGCTTACCATATTTTGCAAAAAAAATCATTCGTGATTTGAGTGAATTTGCACCCCAAAATACCTATCGGTTTTTTAATACATATTATTCTAAATGGCATCAAGTGGAATTTGCAGCAATGTTAACTTTTGCTGATATTGTAATTTCTATGAATGGAGTATCTGACAAAAGTGGTTCGCTTGATTTAGTTTTGAAGATGAGGAAAAAACTTTGGCTTCAATGGCAAGGTACTGATGTTTTGCTTGCAGTTGAAAGAGCAAAAAATAATACCATAGATAAAAAATATATTGATTACGCTGTAAATTATACTGATGCACCTTGGATGAAAGATGAATTGAAGTCAATTAAAATAGAATGTGAATTGCTTCCATTCAAATGGTTAAATATTCCTATTCTCTCAAAAAAGTACACTGAACTCTCAACATATTCATATTTACCAAAGGGAAAAGAAAATTTTTACGGATGGAAAATAATCTTTCATTTGGCTGAAAGAAATCCTGAGATTCCGTTTTATATTGCAGGAACCAATGGAGATGGACTGCAAAAAACAAATAACATAATATTCCTTGGATGGATTCCCGAAAAAGAAATGTGCGAACTCCGCGATAAAACACCTATTTGCTTGCGCTTGCCGCAACACGATGGATATTCACTAACAGTTATAGAAGCTCTCTCATGTGGTAATGAAGTAATTTGGACAATGCCTCACGAACAATGTCATCTTTTAAAAAATATTAAAGACACTGAAATGATATTTGAAAAAGTTGTTGATAATTTAAGAAAAAGAAATTTATTGCGGAATGAAAACAATATTCTTTTTGTAAAAAATAATTTTTCACGCGAAGAAGTGCTTGGTAATTTTCTAAAAATAATTAAAAAAGTTGTAAGTAAATAAAACCCGGTAATGAAAGAAGAAGATAAAATTCATGTTATTTTGTTATCGGTTTACTTTCCGCCAATACTGTCGGTTGCAAGTAACAGAATGATTGCTTTTGCAAAATATCTGGATAAAGATAAGTTTAATGTATCGGTTGTTGCATTATATTCTGATGGTTCAGAAAACATTGAATTACCCGAAAATATAAAAGTGTATTATGTTAAAAATAATCAGTTTTTAAAGCTTGCAACCTTTAAAAAACATAGTTGCTACATAGTTCATAAACTAAAGGCATTATGGAATAAAATAATAATTTCATTAAATATTCCTGAATATTCTTCATGGCAAAAAGGAGCTTCAAAAAAACTTAGAGAAATTATTAAACCAAATTCACGAACTGTTGTTTTAAGCAGTTTTCCTGTAGAAGCACCACTATATATTGCTCTAAATATTAAAAAAGAATTTCCAGAAATTAAAATAATTGCTGATTTGCGTGATGCATTATCTACAAACCCATTTGTAAATGAGCAGATTAGAAACCGATATGATAATCTTGAAAAAAGAGTATTGCAGTCAGCAGATATAGTAACCACAGTTTCTGAGCCAATAATTGATGATCTTAAAATAAAATCAACAAATTGCAAAATAATATTTTCTGAAATCAGAAATGGTTTTGATTTTTTGCATGGAAGTATTAATAAAGCAAATGAAATATTTACAATTGCTTATGCCGGAACGTTTTATGCAGACAGAAATCCGACACATTTTTTTAATGCATTAATTAATTTAATTGAGACAAAACAAATTGATGCTCCCATTGTAAATTTTTTAGGTGTAAGTGGTGGTATAATAATTCCCAAAGCGTTAAAAGAAATAGTGAATTGTTTCGAGAGAGTTGAATATGAACAAATAATTCCAGTTTTAAAAACTTCAGATGCACTTTTACTTATCCAACCTGGAAATGGATTCAAAGGCTTGTTTTCTGGTAAGCTTTTCGATTATTTAGGCGCGATGAAACCAATTATTGCAGCAATTGATAAAACGGATGTTGCAGCTGCACTAATAAAAGATTGTAATGCTGGATTTGTCGCCTCTTTTAATGACGAAAAAGAAATTGCAGATGCGATTTTATCAGCATATAAATTATGGAAAAATAAAGAGTGTCTTAAGTTTAATGAAGAATTAATACTTGAACATCATCGGAGCAAACAGGTTCAAAAGTTAAATCAACTTATTTTATCTTTGTTTCATGAATAAACCAAGATATCTTTTATTTGGAAACGCCGAAAGTGTTCACATGCTCAAATGGGCTAAGGAATTGATAAAGCATTTTGATGTTTTTATTATTTCTCCTCTTGGCGTACATTCTGAAATTATTAAGTTTATTCCCGATACAAATATTATAACATTAAACTTAAAGATAAACCAGGATGGTGGAAATGTTGCTTTATTAAAAAAAGTTTTCCTTTTTAAACGATTAATAAAGCAAATTAATCCTGCAATAGTTAATGCTCACTACATTACAAGTCATGGTTTTATTGCAGCAATAATTCGTAGTTTATTAGGGTTAAAATATGTTTTGGTTCAATCTGCATGGGGAACAGATATTTTAGTAACACCTAACAGAAGCTTTTTTTATAAGTTTATTACAAAATATTCTCTGAATAAAGCAAATATTGTTACTTCAGATTCTGAATATATGTCGGATGTTATTAGAAATCTTTCTAAAACTAAATGTATTACTTTTCCTTTTGGATTAGATTATCTGCCTGAAGCTAAAATTGAGGATAAAGATTTGAATTTGTGCTTTTCCAACCGTGCCTTAACTGAGAATTACAATATTGATAATGTGATTTATGCTTTTGCATCAATGGCTTTAAAAAATGGAAATTTAAAGTTGATTGTTGCAAATGATGGAGCAAAACGAAACGAATTAATTGAAATCACGAAGAATATTGGTTTAAGTGATAGAATTGAATTTAAAGGATTTTTATCTGCTTCACAACAAAATGAAATATATAAAAAATCAACCTATTATTTTTCTTTACCAAATTCCGATTCAACATCAGTTTCTTTGTTAGAAGCTATGGCTTATGGCTGTATCCCAATATTGTCAGATTTGCCTGCAAACCGGGAATGGGTTGTTAATGGTAAAAATGGTGTAATATATACAACAAAAGAAGATTTTGTAAATCATATTCCTGATTTTTCAGTAGCTTTTAATGAAAACAGAAATATAATTTCTAAAAGAGGAATTTTTAGTGATTCTATATTAAAACTAGTAAATGTTATTATGTCTGAATTTAAACATATTTAGGTGTTATTTATATATGAAAAATTATCAAGACGTAATTAACGATAGATTTGACTCAGAAATAGATAATAATAACTCTATTTATTCTCCTAATCATCCTATAGGGAAATATGTTAGAAAAATTCTTTTTAATGGCTTGAACATTTTTTTATTAGAATATTCACAAAAACATGGTGCTTTAAATACAAAAAAAATATTAGATGTAGGTTGTGGTGATGGAGGGATGTTAGACTTTTTTATAAGCAGTGGTTTTTCTTCACAAAAATTAACTGGTATCGATTTATCAATAAATAGAATTAAAAGAGCTCAAAAACAATTTAATGAAGTAGAATTTATATTGGCAGATATTACAACTCTAAATTTAAATGGAAAAAAATATGATTTGGTTACTGCTTTCGATTTATTTTCACATTTAACATCAAAAGAACAAATTTTAAATAGTTTATCTAATGTTTATAATCATTTAGAAGATGATGGTTTGTTTTTATGGTATGATATATATTCTAAAGATCATTTTTCTCCTGCTAAACATGCCGATTCATGGGGTTTTAGTAAAGAGCAGATGATTGGTTTGTCAGAAGAATCAGGATTTGAGATGGTGCACTACAAAACTTTTTTTAAAAACTTTTTTAACAGATACCACTCAATTTATCAAGTAAAAAGATTAACTCCGGGACTAGTGAATATATTAGAAGCAATTTTACCAGGAATGCCAGGTAATATTATGATAGTTTTTACAAAATAAAATATTTAAAATGAACATAATCATTCTATATAAATTAAAAATAATTAGCTACTTATCGGTATAATGAAAATTCTCCTCCTCACTCAATATTACCCTCCCGAAATTGGTGCTCCTCAAAACCGATTATCTGAGCTTGCTATTAGGTTAAAGCAAATGGGCGATGAGATTGTTGTTCTAACTGCATTACCAAATTATCCCCATCAACAAATATACGAAGGTTATCGTGGCAAATGTAAAGTTAAAGAAATAATTGATGGAATTGAAGTTCACCGTACTTGGATTTTTGTCAGAAAAAGCAGTTCGATATTTTTAAGGTTGCTAAATTATTTTTCTTTTGTATGGAGTTCATTCTGGTATGGTTGGTTTAGATTAGGGAAATTTGATTTGATAATTTGCGAATCGCCACCTTTGTTTATAGGTATTTCAGCATGGTTGCTAAAAAAACTAAAAGGGAGTAAGTTACTTTTTAATGTTTCCGATTTATGGCCCGAAAGTGCCGAGAAATTGGGTTTGGTAACAAATCGCATGTTTCTAAAATTAGCTGGTAGTCTTGAAAGGTTTATGTATAAACATTCTGAGCTAATAAGTGGACAAACACAATGGATAGTAAAAAGTATTTCTGACCGGTTTCCAAAAAAGAAAATATTCTGGTTGCGAAATGGAGTAAATACAAATTTCTTTGACCCATTAAAAACTTATGAGGATATTAGATTGAAATTAGGTATAGATAAAGACAAATTTGTGATATATTATGGCGGAATAATAGGGCATGCACAAGGTTTAGAAGTTATTTTAAAAGCAGCTTCAATTCTAAAAGATACAAATGTGTTATTTGTTATAGCAGGTGAGGGACCAGTTAAAGAAGATCTGATTAAGATGAAAGAAACTCTTAACCTTTCAAATGTGCTTTTTATTCAGGCATTTAAAAAACAAGAAATGCCTGCAGTAATTAAATCCATTGATGCTTCGGTTATACCACTCAAAAAATTGGATTTGTTTCTGGGAGCCATTCCTTCTAAGATTTTTGAAAGTTTAAACATGAAAAAGCCGATAATACTTGGTGTTGATGGCGAAGCCCGTGAACTATTTATAAATACCGGTAACTGTGGACTTTATTTTGAACCCGAAAATGAAAAAGAACTTTCAGAAAAAATAATACTTTTGTATAACGATAAACAGCTTTATTCTAATCTTGCCGAAAATGCATATAATTATGTTTTTAAAAACTTCAATCGTGATATAATTGCAAAAGAATTTAAAGACTTTATATCCAGATAGATAACGATATTTTTATTCTCTAACCATCAAATACTTATAAAATTTGGTGAATATGTTCACCAAATTCTATTAGTTTTGGTAAATTTTAAAATGAATACAAATAATAAATGCTCAAAATTCTAAATATTATAGGTGCCCGTCCGCAAATTATAAAAGCTGCTGCAATAAGCAGAGCAATAAAAAATCATTTTTCAAAACAGATTGAAGATATTATTGTTCATACCGGTCAGCATTACGATGAAAATATGTCTGAAGTATTTTTTACAGAAATGGGAATTCCCAGTCCAAAATATAATTTGAATGTAGGAAGTGCGACTCATGGAGTTCAAACAGCTGAAATGATTAAGGGAATTGAGAGTATAATATTTTCAGAAAAACCAAATGTAGTATTGGTTTATGGTGATACAAACAGTACGCTTGCTTCTGCTTTAGCTGCTGCAAAATTGCATGCCCCGGTTGCTCATGTAGAAGCTGGCTTACGCTCATTTAATAAATGTATGCCCGAGGAAATTAATAGAATTACATGCGACCATGCTTCAACTTTATTGTTTTCGCCAACCGATACGGGTATTAAAAATTTAGAACGTGAGGGTTTTAACATAAATTCTGAGAAGCCATATAATATTGATAACCCTGGAGTATTTCATTGCGGAGATGTGATGTACGATAATAGTTTGTATTTTTCAGAAATATCAACCACTAAGTCTTATGTTATTGAAAAATACAAATTAGAGAAAAATAATTTTGTATTAGCTACAATTCATCGCGATAACAATACGGATAATCCCACACGTTTAAAACAAATATTCGAAGCAATAATAAAAATTAATAAAGATTACTCAATCCCTTTCTTTATTCCTTTGCACCCAAGGACTTCAAATATTTTAGAAAAGAATGTAGGAGAAGAACTTTATAACAAAATTAAAAATAATAAAAATTTAATTATTGTTCCTCCTGTTTCATTTTTTGATATGCTCCAGTTAGAATCTAATACAAGACTTATAATGACAGATTCAGGTGGAGTTCAGAAAGAAGCATATTTTTTCAAAAAACCATGTATTATTCTTCGTTCAGAAACAGAATGGGTTGAAATTGTAAAAAATGGAAATGCAATAATTTGTGATGCCGGTTATAATAAAATAATGGAAGCATGGACGGTTTTTAATTCAAATACTAATTTAGAATATTTACAAATATTTGGTGATGGTAAAGCATCCGAATTTATATGTAATAAACTAGTTGAAACTTTTGCCTAATGTACAAAAATGTTACACGAAATATCCTTTTTTATAGCAGTTTATTAGTTGCTTTTCTTATACCATTATCACATAAAATAACTATTTATGCAATAATGTTATTTGTGCTTTCATGGCTTTTATCAGGTCAATGGCTTTATACCGCTGAGGTAGCTATTAAAAAACCAGTTTTTATAATTATTGTTACTTTCTTTTTTCTTCATTTGGTTGGGTTGCTTTATTCTTCAAATATGCATGCAGGCTGGTTCGATATTGAAGTTAAATTTTCGTTAATTTTATTCCCATTAGTGTTTTTTCTGTCAGATACTTTCGATATTGAAAAAAGAAAAAAGCAATTATTAGCTTTTGTTATAGGAACAGCATTAGCAATGATTATTTGTGTGATTTCCGCGTTGTATATGTATTTGATGTTTAATGAAAATAATTTTTCTTACATGAAGTTGTCGTTATTTCATCATCCTACATATTTCGCGATGTATATTAGTTTTTCAGTAGCAGTTATTATGTATCATTTCTTTTATTCAGAAATAGCAATAAATAAATTACTAAAATCTTTATTTATAATCTTAATAATATTATTTGCTGTATTTATTTATATGCTTTCATCTAAAGCTGGTATAATAATTTTCTTTATTGCTTTATTAGCAATGTCGTTACCTGCACTATTTAAAAAAAATAAAAGAATGCTCGTCTTTTTGATATTGTTATTTGCAGGATTTCAGATTTGGTTTTCCTTAACCCAAAATAGCCGTTTCCATGTTATGGTTTCTTCTGTTCAAAATGCTGAAAAAAATGTTACAACCGAAGAAAGTAGTGGTGTTCGGGTTTTAGTTTACGAAACTGCTTTAGATTTAATAAAGTCAAATTATGCAATAGGAGTGGGAACAGGTGATATTAAGAATGAACTGATGAAAGAATACAAAGTTCGCAATATGAATGGTGCAATTGAGAAAAAATTAAATGTACACAATCAGTTTCTTGAAACTTTGTTAGGTCAGGGGATAGCTGGAATTACTTTACTTTTATTGTTGTTTTTAATTCCACTTATTAATTCATTGCATACAAAAAATTGGTTGTTAATGACATTTGTTATTATAGTTGCATTAAATTTTATTTTCGAATCAATGTTAAATACACAGGCAGGTGTTGTATTTTTTGCATTTTTTTATAGTTACTTTGCAACATCAGACTTTAAACATTAAAATTTTAATTTATGATACCATTTTCCCCTCCTCGTATAGACCAAAAAATTATAGATGAAGTAGTTGATACTTTAAAATCGGGTTGGATAACAACTGGTCCTAAAACTAAACTTTTCGAAAAAAAAATAACAGCTTATTGTGGTTGTCAGACTTCTGTAGCAGTAAACTCAGCAACAGCCGGCTTAGAGTTGGTTTTACGATGGTTCGGGGTAGGCGAGGGCGACGAAGTAATTGTTCCTGCATACACTTATTGTGCATCTGCCAATGTAATAGTACATTGCGGAGCAATACCTGTAATGGTTGATGTTAATCCTAATGATTTTTCTATTTCGATTGATGCAATTAAAAAAGCTATAACTCCAAAAACAAAAGTTGTTATTACTGTTGATATGGCTGGATTTCCATGCGATTACGATAGTATAAACGAGTTTGTTAATCAACCTCAAATTAAAGAGCTTTTTATTGCAAAAACAGATGAACAAAAAAAACTTGGGCGAATTTTAATTTTGGCTGATGCAGCACATTCGTTTGGTGCAATTTATAAAAATAAAAATACTGGTGTTTTGTCTGATGTTACAGTATTTTCGTTTCATGCAATTAAAAATTTAACAACCGCCGAGGGTGGTGCAATTTGTTTTAATTTACCGAATGAATTTGATTGCGAAGCAATATATAAATATTTGAGTATAATGATTTTGCATGGGCAAAGTAAAGATGCATTTTCAAAATTACAAAAAGGGGCATGGCGGTATGATGTTATTGATACCGGCTATAAAGCAAACATGACTGATATATTAGCTTCAATTGGCTTGATTGAAATTGCCCGATATAAATCTGATACTTTAGTAAAACGAAAATATATTTTTGACTATTATACAAAAGCGTTTTCACAAACTAGTTGGGCACAGCTTCCAGTTTTTGAAGATGAAAACAGAATTTCTTCGTATCATGTTTATTTGTTACGAATTAGAGATATTAATGAGCAACAGCGTGACGCAATAATTCAGAGAATATTTAATAAAGATGTTTCAGTAAATGTGCATTTTCAGCCTTTACCAATGCTTAGTGCATATAAAGACAGAGGTTTTAAAATGATAGATTATCCCGTAGCTTTTGATAATTATAGTCGCGAAATTTCTCTTCCTGTATTTTACGATTTAACTGATGAAATGATTGAAACTGTTATTAAAGCTGTAAAAGATTCTGTATTCGAAGAAATTGGAATTTAATGTTAAAAAGATTTACGGACATATTTTTATCATTTTTAGCAATATTGGTTTTATTGCCATTTATGTTTGTTATTTCTTTGATAATTAACTTCGAAAGCAACGGAGGTTTTTTTTATTTTCAACAACGTGTAGGGAAAAATGGAAAAGATTTTAAATTGATTAAATTTCGTACAATGTATGTTGGAGCCGATAAAAAAAGACTTATTACTGTTGGCACAAACGACAAAAGAATTACTGGTTTTGGTAAGTTCCTTCGAAAATTTAAGTTAGATGAATTGCCCCAATTGTTTAATGTTATTGCTGGCAATATGAGCATTGTTGGTCCTCGACCAGAAGTGCGAAAATATGTTAATCTGTATAACGAAGTACAAAAGGAAGTACTATCAGTTCGTCCCGGTCTTACCGATTATGCTTCAATTGAGTATATTGAGGAAAATAAACTTTTAGCAGAATCTGATGATGCTGAAAAAATGTATGTCGAAAAAATAATGCCTCGTAAACTTGAATTAAATTTAAAATATATTAAAAATCAAACTTTTTTTACTGATTTAAAAATTATATTTAAAACAATATTTAAAATATTTTTTTAAAAAAGATAATAATAGAATCAATTACATTTTATAAATAAAACACTAAAATTAAATTATTGAATTATGGCAAAAGTATCAGTTGAACTTAAGAATAAATTAAAAGAATTATCAAAAGAAGAACTATTAAAGATTATTAATAAGTTTGCTAATAAACACAAAGATATATCAGATATTCTGGAACATGATTATGTCCATTCTGAAACTAACGATGAATTATATGAGGATTTAAAAGATGATTTAGAATTTGAAATGTCGAATATCTCGTATGGAAGAGTAATACAAAAATCACTTGCAAAGTCAATTAGTTATTGTATAAAAGAAATTAATTCTTTTAAAAGAACCACAAAATCGTCTTATCATGAAGCATTAGCTTTACAATTTTTATTAAATTTAATACTTGATAATTATTCTAATGAATTAGAAACTTGTTGGACCATATTTGATAGTAAAGTTGTTTCAACTTCTAAACGGTATTTTAATGCAGTTCTATATTTACACGAGGATTATCATATAGAATTTATAAATGATTTTGAAAAAATATTAAAAATGGTAAAAAATAAATGCGGTCATTTTGATAGTATTTATTGCTTACCTAAAAGTTTTGATGAAATGAAATTAAAGAAAATTAGTAAATGAAAATTATCTTAATCCTCATATTTTTTACTTCTTCCTTTTATTGCTTTTCGCAAAATGCAGACATTGATTTACTTCGTAAAATTAATTTAAATCGAAACAAAAATCTTGATTGTACTTTTAAATTTATTACCGACCAAGCCGGAACTGTTGCATTTGGAACTCCAATTGTTGTTATAGGTGCAGGATTTTTAATGAACGATAGTGCAACAAAAGTTAAAGGATACATTGTTGGAGCGTCATTAATTGTTGCGTCTGGAATTTCTACCGCCATGAAATTTTCGTTTAACCGTAAACGCCCTTTTGAAACATATCCCGATATTAAAAAAATGGCTTCGGGTGGTAGCCCTTCATTTCCTTCCGGCCACACTTCTATGGCTTTTTCAACAGCAACTTCGTTAAGTTTGGTTTATCCAAAGTGGTATGTTATTGCACCATCATTTTTATGGGCTTCATCAGTTGGTTATTCCAGAATGCATTTAGGAGTTCATTATCCAAGCGATGTTGCAGTAGGTGCTTTAGTAGGTGCAGGTTCATCATTTCTTTGCTATAAAGCTCAAAAATGGCTTACTAAAAAAAGATAAATAATAAATAACTGATGTTACGCAAAAAACAAATATGCCATTAATTTACTCACATTTTTTTTATTTTATTGGTGTTCTCCGCTTATGCGTAGCAGGTAGTTATATCGCTTCGATAAGTTCACTAATAAAAAATAGTACCACGTACCCGTTAGACCGCTTGGAGCGGTCAAACGGGTATAGGAAATAAATTCTGCGTAGCATTAGTTAATAAAATAAAGGTGGTTTAGAAATATTTAATATTCAATAATAAATATAAAATAATCAATTTTTTATGTTCGAATACTTAAACCAACTCGATACACAATTGTTTCTGTTTTTAAACGGATTGCATAATTCTTTTTTTGACCCAATTATGTATTTGTTAAGCGATAAAGATATTTGGATACCTTTTTATTTGTTAATTGCATTTTTAATTATACGGCATTACAAACGTGATTCCATTTTAATTATAATTGTGGCAATTGTTACATTAGCAATTTGCGACCAGGCAGCATCGCATTTAATAAAATTAATAGTAGAACGACTCCGCCCTTCGCACGAACCATTACTGAATGGATTGGTTCATCTTTCAAAAGCAGGAGCAGGGGGACAATTTGGTTTTGTTTCGTCGCACACTGCAAATGCAATTGGTATGGCTGTTTTTTTCGGATTAGCTCTCGATAAATCTTTTAGAATATTAAAATATATTTTATTTGTTTGGGCAATTTTAGTATCTTACAGCCGAATTTATAATGGAGTTCATTATCCGGGCGATGTGCTTGGTGGTGCACTTTTAGGTTCTGGCATTTCATATTTAATGTTTAAGTTATATTTGATTTTAAAAATAAAATTTTCTAAAAATAAATATTAATAAAATAATGTTTTTTTATTATTTTTGTTAAAAAGATTTTATGATATATACTATTCAAATTAAAGATAATTCAAAAAAAGCTAAAAGCATAATTAATATGTTAAAAGCTTTAAAGAATGATTACAGTTTTATTGAAATTTCAGAAAATATTAATTCAAAATTAGATGCTGAATTAGAAAAACGTTATAAATTATTTTTAAAGGACTCAGAAGGAAAAGATTGGATTAATTTGAAACAGGAACTGAAATAGCTATGCTATGAAAAAAATCATAGTATTACCTTTTGCTGAATTAGACATTATAAATTCAATAGAATATTATAGATTAAATGACGAGAAAATTGTTGAGAAATTTATTAATATTTTAGATGTTTCATTTTCAATTATTAGAGAAAACCCAACTTCGTTTCAGAAAGTTAAATTTGAAATTCGAAAGTTTGTAGTTAATAATTTCCAGTATTGTATTTATTATGTTGAAAAGAGTGAAGCTATTTTTATAATTGCTGTTTTTCATGTAAAAAGAAACCCTACTATTTGGAAAAAAAGGACTATAAAAAAATAATTTAAATTTAAAAAAAAACAAAATGGAAATTGTACATGTTGATGCAATCGAAATCCTCGATTCAAGAGGAAACCCAACAGTAGAAGCTACTGTTTATTTATCTGATGGAACAATGGAACGTGCTATGGTTCCAAGTGGTGCCTCTACAGGCGAACGCGAAGCTTGTGAGTTACGCGATGGCGACAAAAAACGCTATGGCGGAAAAGGTGTTTTGCGTGCTGTGCAAAATGTTAATACAAAGATTGCACCCGAAGTTGTAAACAAATTTTTTACACAACGCGACCTTGATTATTTTATGATTGAGTTAGATGGCTCGCCAAATAAATCAAATTTAGGTGCTAATGCTATTCTTGCAGTATCAATGGCTTTTGCACGTGCATCAGCAATGAGCATGAGTATTCCTTTATATCAATATTTAGGCGGAGCTAATTCTTATTTGTTACCTGTACCTTGTATGAATATTATTAATGGTGGCCGACATGCCGACAATAACGTTGATTTCCAAGAATTTATGATTGCTCCACATGGAGCTCGTACTTTTAATGAATCTATACGTATGGGTATTGAAGTTTTTCATACATTAAAAGGTGTACTTAACGCAAAAGGATATAGCACAGGCGTTGGCGATGAAGGTGGCTTTGCTCCAAACTTAAAATCAAACGAAGAAGCTGTAGAAGTTATTTTAGAAGCAATTACAAAAGCCGGATACAAACCCGGACAAGATGTAAGTATTTGTCTCGACCCCGCTGCAAGCGAAATGTGGGAAAAAGGTAAATATAAATTTTTTAAAAGCACAAAAAAAACTGTTTCAAGCGACGATATGGTTAAATTGTGGACAAGTTGGGTAAAACAATATCCAATAGTTTTACTTGAAGATGGAATGGCTGAAAATGACTGGAATGGCTGGAAAAATTTAACCGACTCTATTGGTAAAAAAATTGAAATTGTTGGCGATGATTTATTCTGTACAAATAAAACAATTTTAGCCGAAGGTATTAAAAAAGGAGTTGCTAATTCCGTTTTAATTAAACTTAATCAAATTGGCACAGTTACCGAAACTTTAGAAACTATAGAATTGGCTTATAAAAATGGTTATAATGCTTTTGTTTCGCATCGTTCGGGCGAAACCTCCGATACTTTTATTGCCGATTTAACTGTTGCAGTTAATGCCGGACATTTAAAAACCGGTAGCGGCTGCCGTAGCGAAAGAATTGAAAAATTTAATCAGTTACTTAGAATTGAAAATGAATTAGGTGCAGGTTCAAAATTTGCAGGAAAATCGGCTTTTAAAAATCAGTAATTGTAAATTTTATTTATTTATACCATTAAAGGGTTGAACTATTCCTTTTTGCCACTAAAACACTAAGTCACTAAAAATTACAAAGTTTATTCAATAATAAATTTTCTTTTAATGAACTTTTGTGCTTTTGTGGCAATTGATTTTCAGACAATTATTTTTGGCATTGATAATTAAATATATATTTTGTATTTTTGAGAAAATAAATTATGAGCAAAAAAAATATAATATTACAGGATTTAAAAAATCAATTATCGAATTACTTCGGAAATGATTTAATAAATATTTATTTGTTTGGATCTCAGGCAAAAAATACTGAAACTGATGATTCTGACTATGATATTTTAATTCTTATGAAATCTAAAAAAGACTGGAAAACTAAAGATAAAGTAATTGACATATGTTATGATATAGACTTAAAACATGATATCCTTATTGATCCACATATTTTAGCTGAGGAAGAATTAACTTCAATAAGAGGGAAACAACCTATTTTTATTAATGCAATGCTAAATGGAATTAGAGTATGACTTTGAATTTAGAAGTTAGGAATGAACTTATTAAATATAGAATGCAACAAGCATCTGAATGTATTGATGAGGTTTTATTTCTGATTGACAATAAGAAATATAAAATAGCAATTAATAGAATTTATTATGGGATGTTTTATTCTTTATTAGCTTTAGGACTTAAAGATCAATATGAATCATCGAAACATTCACAATTAATAGGTTGGTTTAATAAAAATTATATTCATACGAATTTGATTGATGTGAAATATGGTAAAATGATAAATAAATCATTTACACTAAGAAATGAATCCGATTATGAGCCATTTACTGAATACGAAGAACAAGAAGTGAAGGAATTATATGATAAAATGAAAGAATTTATCAAAACTGTTCACGAAATATTACTGTAATACGATTATACAAAACCAGCCAACTTATAACACAGAGCAAGTTTCATGTTTTTATATTGATATTATAGGCTACGCCATGTGCGTAGGTCTATGGTAAAAAACACGCAAACCTGCACACCGAAATCGTTGGCTTTTTTAATGCAAGTAATTTGTTATATCGGTAACTTTGCCTTTTTCGTCCCATTCGGTTTTTTCTAAATATACGCCTTTTCTAAAAGTTGCTTCTTTTTTCTTTTGACCGTTTTCCCAGTACCAGATATTTTTACCATCCATGTCGTCGTCAATATAATTTGCACTTATTCTTAATTGACCGTTAGAAAACCAAAAAAGCCATTTCCCTTCTTTTTTTCCGTTTGAATATGTGCCTTCTATTTTCTTTTGTCCATTGCTATACCAATATTCCCAAAAACCATCTTTCACTCCATTTTTATAAATACCTCGTAATCCTTTCTGACCTGTTTCATAATACCCATAACATTGTCCAGAATATGGTTCGGCAGCTTTTTTAAGAAACATAACTTGCGAATGTTCCTCTAATTGTGAGTTATCTACACCTTGTGCAAAAGTTTTGTCTAAAAGATTTTGGTAATATGTTATAAGAGGTTTTCTGTAAGCAGCATTTTCAATTAAGTTATTGTTTTTTTTGTCAAGAACTTCGATTGTAACGGCTATATTGGCTTGCGAAGGGCAATAAGGACATGGGAACCACGAAATTGTGAAATTTACCTTATCTGGTATTCCATAAATTTTAACTTTTTTCCAACGAATAAAATTTGTTTTAATTTTTGCATTGCCACTAAAAGTTTCTTTTAAAATACTTATATAATTTGCAGCGTTTTGAAGTTCACGCGTTGAGAAAGTAAGTAAATATTGCGATTTGTCGTTTTTTTTGCTTTTCCAACGCAATGCTTCAATATTATCATAACACATTGCAACTACTTCATTTAAAAGAAAAAGCGAATCTTCAATTTCAATATGCAAAAATTGTTTTAATTTTATTTGTGAAATTAGAAGTTTAACTTGTTTATAACCAACCGACGATATAATTAAAGTATCGTTTAAATAACGTGATTCAAAAGGTAATTCAAATTTCCCGTCCTCAGCAGTAATTGTTCCTATTGTGGTTTTTTGAATGTGAACAGTTGCAAAGCTTACAGGTTCATCGCTGGATACAGAATGCACGCTACCTTTTAAAATAATTATATCATTGTTTTGTGCAAACAAATTATTTGTAAAAACTAAAATTAATAAAAGTAATAAGCGGTACATAATTTTTTTTTCAAACCTACATTAATTTTTAAAATTTAACAAGTTTAAGTATATTAAGTATTTCAAATACATTAAAATAATTCATTAATTTCTTTAATTGTTAATTTTGCTTTAAAACATTAATGCTTTAAAAAAATAAAAATAATTGATTTTTACCAACTAAAAACTGAGTTTTGTATATTATGGGAATAAGGGCTTGAATATGTGTTAAATGGTGAATTGCCTTTGTTTAATTGTATTTCGAAATACATGCTCGAATGTTCATTAAAAATATATCCTATGCCAAGTTTTCCACCTTTGGCTTCGTTATAAAATGCTGGATTTATATTATTTTTAGGTGCATTGTTTAATGAGGTATAAGCTCCGCCTGTTAAAAAAACTTTGTTGCTAATTTTATATGAACCCTGTGTGTAAAAAAATGTTCCGTTTAATGAATTAAAACGATTAGAATTATTTTCTGAAAATTTGTTTGAAAAGTTAAATGAACTGAAAATTATACCGGCTTGAATTGAAAGTTTTTTTGTTAAATCAACACTATAATTTGGAGCAATAAAAGAACCAAAATAACCATTACCATTAAAACTTCCGCCAAACGCACCGGCATTTACACCCCATTTGCCTGAAACGTTATTTTGCTTTAAGTTAGATGGATTAAAATATTCGTTTGTGCTATCGGTTTGACCTTTAGTAATAACAAAAACAAATAACAGTGATATTGTAATTGATATAATTTTCATTTTTCTAAAATAATTATTCAAAAGTACAAAACATATTTAACAAATAACTAAAATTTAACATAAAAATAATTAAAAGGAAATAATTTATTAACCCGTCTTATGTAATAAACAAATATAACATGAAGAGAATGACAATGTATGACTGTCTTAAATTTACTTATGCGTAACAACATTTATTAAATCACTCATTATCTACATCGGGTATATAATTGGTTGATAACACTTTAAATTCAGTTCTACGATTAATTTGATTAGCTTGGTCTTTAAGTTCTTGCGTTAAAAGCTTATTAATGTAATCTTCGTTAAGTATATCGCCTTCTTTAAAAACTCCATCTTTTGCAATTTTCCCATTAATAACTTTCGAAATGTTTTTTCCATATCCTTTTGCAACAAGCCGGTCTTTCTGAATTCCTTTTTCAACAAGATAATCAACAACTGATTGTGCACGCTTTTGCGAAAGCGAAATGTTGCTTAACGAGTCTCCAATCATATCAGTATGTGAACTTAATTCTATTGTAATATTTGGGTTCGCTTTTAAAATATCAACTAATCCGTTTAATTCTTTTTTGGCTTCGGGACGCAATTCCCATTTGCCAAAATCGTAAAGCACATTTTCAACTTCAACAGGATTTGTAATTGAAGCTAATCTTATCTCATCTCTAAACACCTTACTGTCTGCAAGCTCGGCAGTTGTTATTCTGCCTTTGCCGTTTAAATATCCTTCTTTTTTTGCTATATAAATATAATCGGTATGCTGATTAAGCTTATATCTAAATGTTCCATCATCTTTAGTTGTAATATCTAAATCAGTTCCATCGCTACCAACTATTCTGATTCTTGCTCCGTTAATTGGTTTATCGGTATTTTCATCTTTAATAACACCTTGCAGCACAAATTCCATTGCGGGAAGAATAAATGAATAAATATCGTCTTTGCCTCGTCCACCTTTGCGCGACGAACAAAATAATCCTTCTTCCTGGTTGCCCTTAAAAATAATTCCAAAATCATCTTCCGAAGAATTTAATGGATATCGCATATTTTCTACAACCCATTCGTTATCTTCATTTTTCGTAGCTTTAAATATATCGAGACCGCCCATACCAGGATGACCGTTTGAGCAAAAGTAAAGTATCCCATTTTCGCGGATAAAAGGGTACATTTCGTCGCCTAAAGTGTTTATTTCCATACCAAGGTTTTTTGGGTTTGCAAATGATTTTGATTTGGATTTACGTTCCATCATATAAATATCATTCCCTCCAAAACCGCCTGACATATTAGAAACAAAATACATGGTAAGTCCGTCTTTCGAAACAGAGGGATGCCCGACTGTAATACTGTCGCCTGCAATTTGAACAATTTCGTAGTTAAGCCAATCATCACCTGCATCCCTATGTGCTTTATAAATTTGGCAACCTAATTTTATTCCTCTTACAATTTTGCAACGTGTAAAATACATGCTGTTATAACTATCTGAAAGTGCTGGCGTACCATCATCATTTGGCGAATTAATAGTATCATTTAGTGGTTCGGGTTTACTCCACGCACCTTTTTTGTCTAATGTTATTTCAAAAATATCGGAAAAGATTTGACCTGTAACGGGATTAATTTTATCGCCATGAGTACTTGAACGGGTAGAAGTGAAGTAAATATCTGTAAAATCGTTTGTTGCAAAAGCCGGAGCAAAATCACTTTCTTTTGAATTCAGCTCTTTTTTGTTTTCAATAACATATCTTGTTGGGTTTTCAATCCATTGTGCCGTTAACGAACAAGATTTTTTTGCTTCGATTGCTCGTTTATCATCAGGAACACGTTTTAAATATTCTTCAAATTGTGTGGCAGCATCGGCATATTTTTCGTTTCGGCGAAGCATATCGGCATAGTAATAGTATATCAATGGATTATTATAATTTTTTGTAATAACCTTTAAATAAGCACCTTCGGCTTTTTGGGTTTGGTTCATGTTTCTGTAACATTCTGCAATTCGAAACGAAATATAATTTTTTTCGTCTTTATTTTGCGATTCTTTGTACAAATCTTTGTACATGTTAAGAGCTTTAAAAAACTCATTACTTGTAAAAGTAATATCGGCTTTTTTTGTAAGCTTGCTGTAAAAATCTTCCTGCGAAAAAACTATATTGCAATGCAATAATAAGTATGCTATTATTAAATATTTTGTCATTTTGAACATTTACGTAGAATCTAATTAGTGTTTGTCCATTAAGTCAGTGTCTGAACTATAATGTTCGAGTTTGAGGCATGCGAAGTTTTGAAAACCAAGGAGTTTACTTATGTAAATGACTGTTTTCAAAACAAGCATAACGAAAAAATCGGACATTATAGACAGACACTAATTAGTGTTTGTCCATTAAGTCTATTTTTGCCACTAATTGTACGAATTATCGCCAATATTTTCGTACAAATTCGTGGCTATTTTTTCGAGTTTACGGATACACACTAATTAATAATCTGTGTTTTTAAAAAATTTAATCCTTAAACGTTAAGGGTTCAAAATTATTATAAAATTGGGAATTATGAATTATATTTCATTAAAATTATTTTATCTTTAAATTCGCAAGTTAACCCTGTTATATAATTATATTTGAACATTTTATTGTTTTATTACCAAATATCTAATATAGCGAATGGGCTAAAGCCATAGAGGTGAGCAGAATTGCATAACCTCAGTTTTTGGTAGATGAGTTTGTTGAAGTTAAGGCTGGGGTTAATGGAATATCTTTTTTTCTATACTTTAGTTTAAGAAATGAGGATTTGAGGTTTAAATAATTTGTAATCAATATTAGCATTAATGAAAAAGTACTTTAAAAGCTTCTTCAACTTTTGAAACCGGTATAATTTGAATACTGTACTTTGAAAGAGCAATTCCTTTAAGTCCGTATTTTGAAATAAGCATTTTTTTGAAGCCAAGTTTCTGGGCTTCACTAATTCGTTGCTCAATACGCGAAACAGGGCGGATTTCGCCTGTTAAGCCAATTTCGCCGGCAATGCACAGGCTTTTTGAAACGGGGCGGTCTAAATCAGATGAAAGTACTGCAGCAATTACTGCTAAATCTATTGCAGGGTCGCTAACTTTTATACCTCCAGCAATATTTAAAAATACATCTTTTGCTGATAAACGAAAGCCGGCTCGTTTTTCTAAAACAGCCAGTAACATTCCAAGTCTTCGGGTATCGAATCCTGTTGATGAACGTTGGGGAATACCGTAAGCAGCGGAGCTTACCAATGCCTGAACTTCAATTAAAATTGGACGAATTCCTTCTAATGTTGAAGCTACCACTGTTCCGCTTAATATTTCATCGGTGTGAGATAATAATATATCTGATGGATTTGGAACTTCTTTTAAACCTGTACTTTGCATTTCAAATATTCCTATTTCGCTTGTTGAGCCAAAGCGGTTTTTTGTTGCCCGTAATATTCTGTATAAATTGTTTAAATCGCCTTCAAAAGCAAGAACTGTGTCAACCATGTGTTCGAGAACTTTTGGTCCTGCAATACTTCCTTCTTTATTAATATGTCCAATTAAAAAAAATGGCTTGTTATTTTCTTTAGCATATTTAATAAAAGCTCCGGTACATTCTCTTACTTGCACTACAGAACCGGGTGATGATTCAACTCTTTCGGATTGAACGGTTTGGATGGAGTCAATAATAATTATATCTGGATTTAACTTATCAATTTGTAATAGAATATTATCGAGATTGCTTTCGCAATACATATAACAATTCTCACCTTTACCTCCAATACGTTCGGCACGAAGTTTAAGTTGCTGTTCGCTTTCTTCGCCCGAAACATATAAAATTTTATAGGAGTTAACTCTTAATGAAAACTGCAACATTAATGTTGATTTTCCTATTCCGGGTTCGCCACCAATTAAAATAACCGAGCCGGGGACAATTCCACCACCTAATACACGGTTTAATTCAACGCTTTTTGAATTTAGTCGTGGCTCAGGCGAAATGCTTATTTCTGAAACAAGTTTTGGAATAACGGCTTCTCTTGTTTTTCCGTAAACAGATTTTTTTATTTTTATTACTGGTTCTTCAATGTATGTATTCCATTCGCCGCAAGAAGTGCATTTACCAACCCATTTAGTTGATTCGGCTCCGCAATTACTGCAAAAAAAAGCAGACTTCTGTTTCGACATTTGTTTATTTAGGATTAAGGATTATGGGGTTGTAATTTATTTTGATTTCACAAACTCATATCTTTTAAAAGCACCACCGGTATTGCCATCAGTTAATATTATACGTTCTATAATTAAAAACTTTTTATTTAAAGTCAGCACTTCATAAACGCCATCGAAGTCGTAATTTAAACTTGTAATTGTTAAATCAGGTCGTGAAAATGCTTTTGCCTGAATATCCCATTTTGCAGTATCTGAAATTGTAGAATCGGTTGTAATAGAACGAATTAAACTGTTATCGTTATTAAAAGACCATGTTTGAATAGTATTTCCGGCATTGGTTAAATAAACAAATTGCCATTTACCTGTAATTTTTTCTTCTTTATTTTTTTGACAACTAAAAATAACAGATAAAAGAACTATGAAAATTATTGGTGTAAATATTTTCATATTGTTAATTGTGGCGTGTAAATTCTTTTCTTAAATATGGCGATTGACATTGCAGAATAAGAATTTTCCTGTTTAATTTTTCAATATAATAATTAGCGTTGCTATATTCGTCAAGGTTGGTAATTGCGAGATAATATTTTACAAAATCTTTTTTTAATTCGTAATTTGCAGTGTCAACAATTGTATCGTTAGTAATTCTATAAAGTACATTATCAGAAGCGAATGTATATAACACTTTTGTTGATTGTTGTGCTGCGGTTTGAGGAAGTAAATTCCAGGAACCAGTTAATTTGTGTTGTTTAGCTTTTTTGCATCCGCCTATTAATAAGGATATTATTAGCAAACAAAATAAAATATTTTTAAATTTCATAGTTGAAAATTTTAAACAAAGCTAAAATAAATAATTAAAATTTCAAAATATTACAAATTCTATTTTTGTATTTTACTTAAAATAGAGGTAGTTGAAAATCCTTCTACAAAATCAATTGTTTTTACTTCTCCGCCTTTTGCAATAACTATATCGCTGCCAACAATATTTTCGATAGTGTAATCGCTTCCTTTAACTATAACATCGGGTTGAATTGTTTTAATAAGGTTGAAAGGAGTTTCTTCGGAGAAAAGTACAACAGCACTAACAAAATGTAACGAAGCTAAGATTAATGCACGGCTGTCTTCGTCCTGAATTGGACGGTTATTTCCTTTTAGTTTGTTTACTGAGGTATCTGTGTTTAATCCGATTATAAAAAAATCGCCAAATTCTGATGCTTTTGCCAAATACTCAATATGTCCTCTATGTAAAATATCGAAGCAACCGTTGGTAAAAACAATTTTTTGGTTTTTAAAATTCAGAAAAGCTAAAGTTCTCGAAAATTCGGGAGCCGAATAATCTTTAAAAATTTTTGCTCTAATAATTTCGATTTTTTCCATAAATTAATTTTTTAATTTTTTTTTTGCAAGAAAAACCAAAAGCATTGCGATTGGACCAGTAATGAGTACCATAAGGGTTTGCGACTCGTGGCAAATTGTTGCATATAATAAACCATCGGCTTGTGATATACCATATAACATTAGTCCAAGTGAAACTATCCAATGATAAGTACCAAATCCGTTTTGAACTGGAGCTGACATTCCCAAACCTCCAATTGTTAATATAAAAAACGAATCAATAAAAGTTAAATTTTTTGTAGGTTCAATCGCAAAAAAAACCACGTAAGTCATAAGAACATACATTGACCAAATAAATACTGTATGGGCAAAAAATAAACCGAGTTTTCTCATTTTAAAAACTGATTTAAGCCCATGAAATATACCTTTAATAAAAGTATTAAGTTTTTGAAATACAGTAATTCCCATAAGTTTTTGCCTCATTAAAAACAAAAAGCTAAAAGAAAAAACTAATGCAGAAATTATAATAATCCAAAAAACATAAGACGAGAAATAAGAGTTGTAAAGCGGGTCAATAATTTCTTTATTAAAAAAACCGCCTACCTGTTCAAATTTAACAATTAAAACAAATGCTATAAATAAAAGTAAAGTAATAAAATCAATAACCCTTTCGGTAATAACAGTTCCAATTAATTTATCCATGGGAATTTTATCAGTTTTATTAAGCGAACCGCAACGGGTTATTTCGCCTAAGCGAGGCATAGCCATATTTGCAAAATAAGCAATGAATACTGCAAGAATAGTATTTTTTTTGCTGGGTTTATAACCTAATGGTTCAATTAGCAATACCCATCTTAAAGCCCTGCTAATAAATCCTAGAAACGCAAAAATGAGCGACAAACCAACCCAATAGAAATTTGCATGTTTAATGTTATTCCATAAATCATTAATATTAACATTTTTAAAAGCATAATAAAGTAATAATATTCCGATTGCAGGAAATATTACAAAATTTAAAATTATTTGAAGAGTTTTTTTCAATTTATAATAAACGATTTGTAGAAGTGTCGGGGAAAATAAACCAAGGTTTAAATGTTTTAGCTTCGTTAAAATCAAGTAGTGCATAAGACAGAATTATAACAACATCGCCAACCGAAACTTTTCGCGCAGCAGGACCGTTAAGGCAAATTACACCGGAATTTTTTTCGCCTTTAATTACATAAGTTTCAACTCTTTCTCCGTTATTCAAATTGAGTACATGAACTTTTTCGTTTTCTATTATGTTTGATGCTTCCATTAAAGCTTCATCAATGGTAACACTACCAACATATTGCAAGTTTGCTTGAGTAACAGTAACTCTATGTATTTTAGATTTTAATACTTCAATTTCCATCGCATTTTATTATTAAGTATTATTTTTAAAAAAATTTTACAAAATTACAAATTTAATTGAATATTATCTATCAATCTAACCTCACCGCAATAAACTGTAATGCAGCAAATTATTGATTTGTGATTTTTTATCGCTTTTACTTTTTTCAAAGTTTTTGTGTCAACTATTTCGATATATTCGGTTTTAAATTCATTTTCACTATCAATTATGCTTATAGCCCAATTTGCAAATTCATTAAACTTGTTTTTTGTAATAAATTCTTTTAGTTTACTAATCGTAGAAAAAATAATTGAAGCTTTTTTAAATTGATTTTGAGTAAGTCTTGTGTTTCTTGAGCTCATTGCCAACCCGTTTTCTTCTCTAATTATTGGACATGAAATAATATTTACTTTTGAATTTATAATTTGAATTAATTTTTTTATTACTGCTAATTGTTGAAAATCTTTTTGACCAAAATATGTGTTATTTGGTTTTACAATATTAAACAACCTATCAACTACTTTTGCTACACCCTGAAAATGACCCGGACGAAATTTACCCTCCATTATATTTTCTAAATATCCTAAATCAAAAACTCTATTGTCAGGTTCGGGATAAATTTCTTTTTCGGTGGGCAAAAAAACAACATCGCAATTAACATTTTGTAATAAATTCAAATCCTTTTCGAAGTCTTTAGGATATTTAATAAAATCCTGCTCGTTGTTAAATTGTATGGGATTTACAAAAATGCTTACAACCGTAATATCATTTTGTTTTTTACTTTCTTTAATTAATGATAAATGTCCATTGTGTAAAGCACCCATTGTTGGTACAAAGCCAATTGTTTTATTTTCGTTTTTGCAGATATTAACGTATGAGCTAATATCGGTTATTGTTTTAAAAACTTGCATAATGTTTTCAATTTCGAAATAAATGGATTTGTTATTAAATGCTAAAAAATAAATAATGTTATTTTTTAAGCCATTCTTTTATTAATGTTTCGGCTGTTAATAAAGTTTCGTTTAAGTTGTTATTTATTAAAACTTTGTCGAAATTATTAGCAAATTGCATTTCGAGTGATGCTTTTGCAACTCTTTTTTCAATAGATTTTTCGTCTTCGGTTAAACGTTGTCTTAATCTTTGTTCAAGCGTTTTAAGGTTGGGTGGACTAATAAATATTGATAACGCTTTGTTGCCAAAAATGCGTTTTAAATTGATGCCACCTTTTACATCAACGTCAAAAATAACAATATTCCCTTTTTCCCATATTCTTTCAATTTCAGAACGTAAAGTTCCATAAAAGCAATTTTCGTAAACTTCTTCCCACTCAACAAATTCATTGTTTATTGTTTTGTTTCTAAACTCATCAGTTGTTATAAAGTAATAGTCAACCCCATTAATTTCATTTTTTCTTTTTTCTCTATTACAAGCCGAAACACTAAATTCAAACTCTGGAAAGACTTTTAATAGATGTTTAACTACTGTAGTTTTTCCGGCTCCAGATGGTGCAGATATTATTACGACTTTTTCTTTCACTGTTTATATTTTTTTTGACGCTGATTTATACTGATTTGCACCGATTTGTTTATAGTTCGATATTCGGTGTTCGTTATTCAATATTCGTTATTTTTTTTACGCTGATTAATACTGATATTTATTTTTTCATTACAAAATATTTAATAGCTGTTCTTTAACTTTTTCGAGTTCGTCTTTCATTTGAACTACAATTTTTTGTATTTCGGAGTGGTTTGCTTTTGAACCCAAAGTATTTATTTCGCGGCCAATTTCCTGTGCAATAAAACCCAATTTTCGTCCAGGATTATTTTCGCTGCAGGTTTCTTTAAAATATTTGCAATTATTTGTTAACCTCACTCTTTCTTCGGTTATATCAATTTTTTCGAGATAATATATTAGTTCCTGCTCAAAACGATTTTTATCGAAACCTTCGTTACCTATAACATCGTTTAAATTTTGACTTATTCTGTTTTTTATTGTTTCTATTCGTTCTTTTTCATAATTTGTAACTTGCAGATGAAGTTCTTCTATTTTCGTAACGTGGCTTATAATTTCATTTTCTAAAGTGTTACCCTCAATGGTTCTGTAATTATCCAATAAATCAATAGTATTAATAATAGCGTTGTGAATGGTTTTCCATTCTTGCTCATCTAATTCTTCATTTTTTTGCGATAAAGTTTCGGGCAATTGAGTTATAATGCTTGTCCAATCGGGATTCTGATTTGGGAATAGCTCATCTTTTATTTTTTTGAGTTGTTCGTAATACTCTGCAAATAATTCTTTGTTAATTGTTATATTTTTATTGTTTCCATTATTTTCAATATAAATTGAAAATTCGATTTTTCCTCGTTCAAGTTTTTTAATAGTTTCATTTCTGATTTCAGTTTCTTTTTCGCGATAAATTAAAGGTGTTTTTATATAAACATCGGCTTGTTTGCTATTTAATGATTTAATTTCGACAGTAATTTTTTTTCCATTAAACTCAGTTACGGTTTTACCGTATCCTGTCATTGATTTAAGCATGATAAATATTTTATTTTTGAACCATTGTAATGGTTAATTGTTCATTTTGTTGAGGTCGTACTTGAACTATTGAAGTTTTAATATATGCTGTACCATTTATATTGTTATTAAATGCTAATACATAATAATTGCCATAATTAATGTAACCAAAATATGCCGAATTACCTGTACCAGTGTTTAACCGGTATATTGCTAAATCATAAGTTGTTCCTAATAAATCAGTATTAATATCATCCCAACTAGCATATAAATAAACATTTGTGTTTGTTGCATTATTTACATTATAGGAAGCATCAATATACTTAGTATAAACTGTAAGTCTGCCGGTTAATCCGGATGTGTCATAAGTTACTATTTGTTGCTGGGCAGGTACTTCGTCTTTTGTTTTTTTACAGGAAGCTATTGTTATTGATAAAATAATAATCAGCAACAATTTAATATTTGACTTCATAAAATTAATTTAAAAGTCAAAGATATAATATTTTTGAATTTTAAATACAAATTATTAACAGCAGCTATTTTTTACTTTTTACTAACAAATAATTTTTTATTAAATTTAATTTTCTTTCATCAATTTTTGCTTTTATTTTCATTATAATGAGTATTGTGTCCCAATTTTGTTTTGTATATTGTTGTGGTAAATGTAAATTATGGCAACTGCTGCAATTATTTATATATAAGGTTCTTCCAATTTTTAAACTATCCTGCGAAATGCCAGATTGCTCGCTATCATTTTTTGAAGGCAAATACAAAGCCGGGGCGCACGAAAAAAAGGTTATTTCTGTTAAAATAATCAAAAACATTTTCTTATAATTCATAAGAAAACAATAATCTTGCTTGAAATTTTTCATGTCCGTTCAAATCTAATTTATTGTTTACAAAGTTTGTAACCTGAGGTAAAAATGAAAAATTAATCCAAAAACCATTTGTAGAATATGAAAACGAAGGACCAACTGATAAAATAGAAGCATCAATTTTTGATTTACCGAATATATTTTGATTAAATGCTTCAAATCCGACAAACAAATGGTCTTTAAGTTTGTACGATAAACCATAAACTATTTCATTGACAGTTTCGATAGAGTTTTTAACTTCTATTTGCGAATCTTTTGTTACAAAATCTTTTGAAATGGTATATTCGCCAACAATATTTAATGCAGTAATAAATTTTCCGATTTGTTTATCGAATAAAACTTTACCTTCTATTCCAATTTCGGTTGATGAAATACTATATTCAAAGTAAATTCCGGAACCAAAAACATTTGCAACAGGGTCGCTAATTTTGTATTTCCATTCATTTGAAAAGCTAAAGTCAGTTTTTTCTGAAAGTATTTGAGTTGAATCTTCATTTTTTATTCCAGTACTATATTGATAATTAAGATAAAAGGCAGTTTGTAGTTTTCTGCCTAATCCAACTTCAAATTCCAAACGATGTTTTAAACTTCTGTAATAATCTGTACGTCCGTCTTTTAAAGTAGTCCAGACTTCAATTTCTTTTTGACCTTTGTTTAAAACATTTGTTTGATATGTGTATGAAAACACCCTGTCCTGTGCTTTTACATTAAAATAAAAGCTTGCAATTGTAAATAAAACAACTAATTTTTTCATAAATATAAATTTTTAATTTATACAAAATTAGTTGTGCAATTTGTGTTTTGCAATCCCAATTAATAGTGATTTATATTAATTCGGAAGTGCTAATTTCTTCAATATTTACAATTTTATTAATTATTGCGTATATTGTTAAACCGGAAGTAGATTTTATTTTTGTTTTTTCAGAAATATTTTTTCGATGAGAAATTACAGTATATGTACTTATAAACAATATTTGTGCTATTTCTTTGTTTGACAATCCTTTAGTTAATAATTTTAGAACTTCTATTTCGCGTTTTGAAAGTTCATTTTTATTCGAAATATTTCTTTTAAATGAACTTAACAACTCATTTATTTTATTTGTTATTGAATCTGCGTTTTCATAAATATTTATTGTGTTTGCTGAAATTTTATCTGAATTAAGTTCAATAAACAAGTATGCGATTTTAGTTGCATTTTTTAATTGCTTATTAATCAATGCTTTATTTTGATAAAAATCATTTTCAGAAATTAACACAATAATATATCCCATTAAATGGGGATAGTTTTCTAACTCGTCGGCTGAATTTATATAAATAATTTCGTTGCTTAATGAATTTTTTAACAAATCGTTAAGTCCTAATAAAATTATATCTGATTTATTGATAACTAATATTTTTGTATTGTTTATCATTTAGTTGTAAACGATTTTTCGAGAAATTTTGCTTTTGGAAACAATATTTTTTCCTCAATTCTTGTATGATTTTGTAAATCTTTTTCGAATAAAAAAAGAGCCGATAAAAGCGAATTACATGTGTTATTATCGTATGATACAGATAAATATCTTATAATAAAATTTCTTAAATCCGAAATTTTATTGTCAATATTTGAATGTTCTTTCTCGAAATCGTTAATTGAATAATTTATTTTCATTTTTGCAGGTAATTTTTTAACATCTAAATTAGATAGTTCAATAATATATGGAAAAACTATATTCTCTTCGAATTTTAAATGTTCAATTAACTCATTCTGATAATTTTGATAAAACTTTCTAATGACCTTACTTTCAATATTATCATTATTTAAAAGTTGTTTTATAAGTTTGTCTATTTCAGCAATGTAGTAATTGCGGTAAAATTCATGTGTTTTATTTAAATAATTTATAATTGTTAAAACACTAAATTGCTGCAATTTCTTTTGTGGAAAATAATTTTCATTGTTAAATACATTTATAATTTCAATAAAAAACTCAATGTCAATTTTATTTTCGGCACAAATTGTTTTTATTGTTGAATTTTTAAATCCAAGATTTACTCCTAATCTGTTAATTACAGGAAATAGCAAATGATTTTCGCTTACTACATCTGCAAGTATTAGATTTTCGTTGAATAATTTCATAAATATTATTTTTACAAAAATAAGAGTTTTATTTATAATAATTCTAAATAAAATTATCCCATTAAAATATTTTGTATTTTTGAAGAAAAATAAATTGAAATGAATTTACTTAAAACAATAAGTAATCGTCATAGTCCACGAAGTTTTAGTTCAATAGAAGTTGAAAAAGAAAAATTAGATTTAATTTTTGAAGCGGCACGTTGGGCACCATCTTCTTTTAATAACCAGCCATGGCGTTTCTTTGTTGCTAACAAAAATGAAAATCTAAACTTTTATAACGATATAATTAATTGCTTAACCGGATTTAATAAAAGCTGGGCAGATACTGCACCTATACTTATTGTAACTGTTGTTAAAACGACATTCGACCATAATAACTTGCCAAATAAATATGCTTTTCACGATTTGGGATTAGCAGTTGGAAATATGCTTAATCAAGCAACAGCATTAGGTTTGTATATGCATCAAATGGCTGGAATTGAGCATGATAAAATTGCAAAACTATTAAATCTTTTGTCGGAATATAAACCTGTTACTGTAATTGCATTGGGTTATTTAGGGAAAATTGAAGATTTGCCAGCCGATATTCAAAAAGTTGAAAACGAAAAACAACGTGTACGAAAACAATTATCCGAAATTATAAATTATTCACCTTTAAATTAAAATTATATGACATTTGGAAACATGGATAAAGTAGAAAAAGAATACACTAATGGCGAAGTAACGGTTGTTTGGAAACCTTCGTTGTGTGACCATTCTGCTGTGTGCATTAGTGAATTGCCCAATGTTTTTGACACCATAAAACGACCTTGGATAAATATTAATGGTGCTCCAACTAATGCAATTAAACGTGTTGTCGATTTATGTCCAACTCGTGCATTAACCTGGTATGCAAACAAAAAAAGTAAAGATTTAACCAAACAAAATGAAAATGCAACCGAAATTACTTTAGTTAAAGATGGACCAATTCGCCTGTCGGGTAATTTTAAAATTATTGATGAAAATGGAAATTCAATAACCTGTGCCGATAAAATTTCAATTTGCCGTTGTACAAAATCTAAAAAGTTGCCTTTTTGTGATGGGTCGCATAGAGAACTGTAAATGAATTTTAAACCGCATTATTAAAATTTATATATTTGTAAAATACAATAAATAATTTTTAGAATAAACGGTAGCAAATAATTATAAACTGTTAATTTCGGATAAGTAGGGATTATAAGAGTGTTACCAACTAGCCTTACAAAAAAACGAAACAATTGAGATATTATAATAATTATTAAAAATAAAATAATCGAATGAATCAAATATGTTCACTTTGTGACGAATCAAAACCTCTAATTGCAGCACACATTATTCCAGAGTTTTTTTATAAAATTTTAGGACTTTACGGTAATAATAGTGGTCAAGGTAGAATTAAGAAAGCAACTATAGTAAATCATGAATTTCATATTAATAAAAAAGGAATTCCTTTAGGAATCTACGATAATAATATTCTTTGTAAAGAATGTGACAATTTTATTAATAAAGAATATGAGAATTATTCAAAATCATTACTCTTTGACACATCAGGAACAAACGTTGAACTTTCTAATGAGTTAATCATTTTTAAAGGTATAGATTATATCAAATTTAAACTATTTGTACTTTCAATTTTTTGGAGAGCAAGCATTTCAATTCGCCCAGAATTTAAAAACATAAAACTTCAGTTAGAAATCGAAAACAAACTTAAAAGTTTAATTAAAAATAAAGACTCTGTAAAACCATCTGAATTTTCAGTTATAACGTGTTTTCTTTATGCGCCACAACTATTATCAAATACGATTTCAGACATTATGACTTTTAATAATAACGGTGTTTTAACTTATGCTTTTTTTGCTGGTGGTTTATTATTTTATTTATATAATGACTTATCAAATGTTCCTGAAAATTTATTACCTTATGTACTTAATGACAATGGAAATTTAACATTATTAAAAATACCTGAAAAACGAAGTATAGAAATATTAAAAATGTTTTATAGCTAATGATTAAATAATTAATAAAAAAATGAGAAACAAAAAGAAATTAATTTTAATAGCAATTGCTACAATCTTATTGGTTTTGATTATTACCAATCCTACAACAAGTAGATTTAAAGAATACTTGAATTCCAAAGGAATAAAAACGGAAAGTTATACTTATTATTCTTATTTATATGACGATAATCAAAGAGAAGAAAGAAAAATACGAATAAATATCACTTATGGTAGAGAAAATAATTATTTTATTTTTTCATTTTTCAATTGGGATAATAGTAAAAAATATTTTGGAATATTAGGAAATTTTTATGAATTGAATGAATAAAATAACTATGCTGGCAAACTAACATATGAACACCATGCAATTTGACAATTGGGTTTCAATTTGAAACATTATAGGTACATGACAACAATTATAAATAAAGGCCAGTTGGTAACACACGGTTAAAATTTAGCAGGCTGTTATGGGCAACTTGACACGAATAACAAAGTTCAATCATTTTAGCGGTTTGACAATAACTGCAAGTAAAAGCCTGCTAAATTCAACCGTAAACCGTTATAGGGCATAATAAAAAATAAAAACATGAATAGATTATCAGACATGGAGGAATTACTTGAAAGTATTTGCGACTCAGAATTAATGGAATTCATGAGAGAAGCATATTTATCTTATATGGCAGGAGCATATAAATCTTCAATAATTGTTTCAACGGTTGCTGTTTATGAAGACTTGAGACGAAAAACAAAGCAATTATCCTTAATTAATTCAGACGCTAGAGATATTACAATTGAGGTAGAAAGAAGAATATCTAATAATGAGGTTTTTGAATCATATTTAGAAGATCAACTAACTTCAAAAAAAATATTGAATGCTCTTGATAAAAGAAATCTAACAGCGTTGAGAGATAGACGAAATTTATCTGCACATCCAACAGGGCACAAAGCAACGGCAGAGGAAGCAAGATATATTTTTTCAATTGCAATAAATAACTTTCTTTCCAAACCACTTCTTTATGCTAATGAAAAGGTTGACTATATTTTAACAAGCCTAAGAAATGAGAATTTTTTCCCTTCTTTGGATATTGGAAATATTGCTTTTATCGTGAAAAGAGAAACCGAAAATTTGCATGAAGGAGTTTATCCATATTTATTAAGAAAACTAGCGGAAGATTTAGAGGAAAAAAATTCCACAAAGAATACAAGATTCTTTTTGTATGGTTTGGCTCATAATTCAAAAAGTGTAAATTTTCTTGAAGATGCTCTAATAAAATACTTTATAAAACTCAAAGCAGATGATTCTATAGCAGAAAAGGCAATTATGACATCAATTGGTATAAATGCAAATCTTTTTTTTAAATCTGATGAAGTAACTCAAACAAGGTTGAGATATTTTATTAAAAATCTTATTTCTACAGGTGGTGAAGATGATTTTGCTTATTTATATCACCCGATTTACTTTTTTGAATTGGCGGTTGAAATAAAAGGAGCCAATATACTTGTAACTGAATTTAATGATGAAATAAATGAATTAATAAGACTTTATATATACAATACGAGGATTGTAATGTTGTCTTTCCACAACACTTTACATAAAAATGAATTAATAGATAAATTATGTTTAAATGCTTCTTCTTCGACATTTGATATTTCAAATAAATTTTCCAATAGAGTTAAGGATTTGGACGAACTTCTTTCAAAGAATGTTGATGGAAAATCTTTATTGAAAATAATTATTTCATTATTACGAGGAGCAGATTGGGGAGCATGGGTTTCGATTGATTTTAAAAACCGGAAATTTTATGAAATTCCAAAATGTAAAGATGTTATTAAAATATGGCTTCAGCAAAATAATACTGAAGGAATAGAAATAATAAATGAATATGATAACTCAATTGCAACCGTTGAAATTTTTGTGGATATTTATTTATAATGAATTACGCCATATAACAGGCGGTATATTTTATTGCCGAGACAGTGGGTATTTCAGCGTTTCTACAACTAATAAACTTTCGTGTAACTTGACAGTGAAGTGCTTCGAAATCGGCAACAAAAACATACCGCCAATCCGTTGCCCTATATAGTTTTTATGTAACAATATTTAAAATATATTGCAATTTGTTTGAATATATAATAACATCTTTATATATTTGTGGGTTAGTAAAATAATTAAATTATTAAATGCTTGTAATTGTTTGTAAACATTTGTTGTGGGATAAGTGTTGCTTATAATAGTGTTATGCTACATGTGTAGAAAGAAAAACGCCTAAAATCAGCTTGTGCATTAATGAAAAATATACTATATTTGTGTAGAATTACTTATGCCAAACTTATATATCATAGCGGGTTGTAATGGAGCTGGCAAAACGACAGCCTCATATACTGTTTTGCCAGAAATGCTGAATTGTAATGAATTCGTTAATGCTGATGAAATTGCAAGAGGACTATCACCATTTCAGGCTGAAAAAGCAGCAATTGATGCTGGAAAAATAATGTTGACTAGAATTCAAGAATTGATTTATTTACAAGTAGATTTTTCATTTGAAACCACTTTATCTGCTATTCATTTCATCAAATTAATTAAAGAAGCACAAAAAAAAGGATATTTTGTGACTTTAGTTTTTTTCTGGCTTAATAGTGTAGACTTAGCAATTCAACGAGTTAAAATACGAGTAAGTGAAGGTGGACACAATATACCAGAAGAAACTATTAAAAGTAAGGTATAAAACAGGAATTAAAAATTTGGTCAATAAGTATATCTCTATTTGTGATTATTGGATTATAGTAAATAATTCTGAAGGACCTTTTAATCTGATAGCAGAAGGATTAAAAGATACAGAAGTTGAAATTAAAGATTACAATATTTGGAACAATATAAAAGCACAAGCTAATGAATAACAAAAAGATTATAGAATTACGTGAAAAAATTTTAAAAGGAATTGAATTAGCCTTTGAAAAATTAATTATTACCAAGCAAAAAAATAACGGTGACTTTGTTTATTCGAAAGACGGCAAAATTATTATTGTCAAGGCTAACGAATTGGCAAAATAACACACGAAAGCATAACAGACGCTTAAAATTTTGCGGGCTGACTAGTGTAACTTGACACCTATAACAATAAATAATATTTCTAATATTTTGATACGGGCTTCAAGTAAAAGCCTGCCAAATCAAACATTAAAATGTTAAAAAAATTACTAATTTTGAAATCATAAAATCATAAAAACAAAAACCCATGAAAACAACAATTACAGTTTTTACAATATTTTGTTCTTTGTTATTAATAAGCAAAGTAAATGCACAATCACCAACAATTAAATGGTGGTACGATGTTAATGATGCTTCTTTTGGACAATCGGCTGCAGGCGATATTGATGGTGACGGAAAATTAGAAGTTGTTTTTGGCTGCTACCGAAACGATAGTTCGGTGTATGCTCTAAATGCCGAAGATGGAAGTCTTTTGTGGAAATACAATACTCATTCAAGTGGTGCCGAGGGTTGTAATGATGTGGCTCCAATTATTTACGATGTTGATGGCGATGGAAATCTTGAAGTAATATTACCAAGTTCGTGCAATCCAAAAACATTTTGTTTTGATGGTGCAACCGGAGCTGTTAAATGGGTTTGTAATACTCGTGGAAGCGATTCGCCACCTACAATTGCAGATATTGATGGCGATGGTATTCCGGAAATTCTTCATGGCGAATTTGGAGGTTATGTTATTTGCATTAAGGGTTCTAATGGCACACCTCAATGGGAAATTGCCGTTGACCTTGATTCGTGGATACAAACTGCACCAACTATTGTTGATTTAAACAACGATGGTAATCTTGATTTTGTTGTTGCAACCTGGAATAATGTAAATGCCGACAGCAACGCAGTTTATGCGTATCGTGCAAGCAATCAATCATTACTATGGAAATACAAAGTAAGCGATGTAATGTACCATGGAACTGCTGTAGCCGATTTAGATAGTGATGGGTTGCCCGAATTAATAGTAGGTTGTTATAACGATACACTTTATTGTATTAATGGAGATAATGGAACAACTAGTTGGAAATATTCTTATGGTAGCGGATTTTACATGGGAGCTCCTGCTACTATTGCAGATTTAGACGGCGATGGCGAATGTGAAATCGTGTTTTCTTGTTATTATAAAGTTGGTGCTTTGGCTGGTAACGGAACTGTTAAGTGGATTTATTCAATTCCTGGTTACGAACAATCATTTAGGGGTTGTGCTTTAGCTGATATTAATAATGATTTATTGCCTGATGTTATTTTTGGCACCGACGGAGGAAAGGTAATTGCTCTTAATGGTACTAATGGTGCAAATATATGGACTAAAGACCTTGCATCGCATTATGGTAATGCCACTTTTGCTTTCGATAATGCACCGCTTGTATCCGATTTTGATAATGATGACTCTCTCGAAGTTTTTATTGTTGGCGGTCATGCCGAATATCCAAATTTTCAGAACGATTTTGGTCGTGCATATATGATTACCGCTGGAAAAGGTTCTGGTCCCGATTGGTTAATGTTTCAGCGTGATATTCACCGACAGTCATCGCTTTGCGAAATTACGCCAAGTTATGTAAGTGAAAATAATTCAACAAACCCTTCAGTAAGTATTTTTCCAAATCCATCGAGTAATTATACAATTATAAAGTTTCCTAATTCCGAAAATCAAACAAGTAAATTAACAATATACAATGCAAAAGGTGAGGTTGTGTATAATGTCGAAAATATTATAGGTACTGAGGTAAAGATAGAAAACAAAAATTGGGATAAAAGTATTTATTTTTTTAAACTACAAAACAACGAAGGTATTGTTGGGCAAGGAAAATTTATTGTTCAATAATAAGCTAAACTCTTATATTTTTGTTTGTGTGGATACAAACTAATGCAAAAATGTTAAACGCATTGCATTCCGAATATTTGGGTTAGACATGTTAACTATTTAGTGTCTGTCCATAAAGTCAGTGTCTGAACTATAATGTTCGAGTTTGAGGCATGCGAAGTTTTGAAAACCAAGGAGTTTACTATAGTAAATGACTGTTTTCAAAACGAGCATAACGAAAAAATCGGACATTATAGACAGACACTATTTAAGTCCGAAACGTCATGGCGGGCTTGATCCGCCATCTCATAATATTTTGTAAATTTGTACTTATGGAAAGAGGTGGTTGTATTTATTTTATAACTAATACTTATAACACTGTATTGTATTTAGGAGTTACTTCCGATTTACAAAAAAGGATATACCAACATAAAAACAAAGAATTTCCTAATTCATTTACTGCAAAATATAATTGTAATAAATTAGTGTATTTTGAATTGTTCGCTAATATTGAAGAAGCAATTGCACGCGAAAAGAATTTAAAGAACTGGAAAAGAGAATGGAAAAACGATTTGATTATTAAAATGAATCCCGAATGGAAAGATTTAAGTTCTGAAGTTGAGAATTGGTAAAAGTTAATTGTTGAGATGGCGGGTCAAGC
>Ga0209211_10001469_pt1 | contig 44448 bp, 49 predicted proteins | sample RifGroA2_FD_183992 | JGI IMG/M metagenome (GOLD analysis project Ga0209211, IMG submission 183992) | Groundwater microbial communities from Rifle, Colorado, USA - Groundwater A2 (SPAdes) (version 2) | ecosystem: Environmental > Aquatic > Deep subsurface > Groundwater | place: Rifle, Colorado...
TGGTCTTTGCCGCCCTCTTCTTAATCAGAATCGCCGTGATTTGGCTTTTGGCTATTTTAGCCCCCCTGGCTTTTATGGCTTTTATCCTGCCTAATACAAAAAAATATTTTGATGATTGGCTGAAAGCTTTGATACAATGGACTTTATTGGGAATAGTTGTTTTCTTTTTGATGGGGTTGGGTATAAAATTATTCGGCCTAACTATGTTGGACGAGGGGCAAGGGATTGCATTTCAAGATGAGGGAGGTCTTGGAAAATGGGAATTCTTTGGAACTTTTTATAAATATATCTTCCTCATGGTTTATTTAGTGGTCGTTCTCGTATTTTGTAAAAAACTGGTGCCGGCTGGAGCTCAAGCCATCTGGAGCGCGGTAGAGAAAGGAACTATGGCGACCGGTGCAGCGGCTTTTGGGGCAGGTCTTAGGGGAGTTGCCGGCCCGATGAAAGGCGTTAAAACCTACCGTCAGGCTAGGGAAATGGGTTTTTCAAGAAAAGACGCCTTCACAGAGGCGGGAAGAGAAATAAAAAGATGGGTAAAACCAAAACCGCCGGGAGCTATGAGTGAGGCAACGTGGGGAGAAACAGCGAAAGCCGCACCCAGAGGTGTCTGGAACGCCGTTAAGGGTGTGGCTATGGCGGGCGGGTTAGCGACCTTCGGGATAAAACTGCCGAAAAAGAAAGGCCTTAGAAAAAAACCTTGCGATGCTTGTAGTTATGGTAGTCGCCCGGGCGAAAAAATTGCCGCTAGCGCCACAGAATGTCCAAGATGTAAAAATGTCTTTTAACGACAAATATTATGGTTGGATCAACCGAACTTCAAAAACTAAAAGAGGAATACCCAGAGTTTTTCAAAAAAACTCCCGCCAAACTTATTGATTTTATTCTATCGGAAGAAACTTCTTCCAAAATTGCCGATATCTGTGTGAAAAATGGAGTTGGAGACGATGACAAAATTGAGGGCATTGCGTATAGGATTGTTCTGGTTTTGTTGAATAAACTTCCTAAAGAAAACCTGGCTTTAACCCTTGAGTCGGGAGTCGGTCTAACTGCGGAAACGGCTAAAAAAGTTGCTGATGAAGCTAACCAATTCATTTCTTCCGCCAGGGCTCAATTAAAATTGGGGGAAACCGTCCAAATTGAAAAAGAATTACCGAAAGAGACAATAGTTGAAGAAAAACCTAAAAGACCGCCATCAAAAGACGCTTACCGTGAAAAAATAGAATAATATAAATGAATCAATTTACCGTCCCTCAATTTATTGAGCATGAACCGAAAATAGTCGGCCCGCTCACCTTCAAGCAGTTTATCTTTGTCGGCATTGCCGGAGCTTTTTGCTTCGTGCTTTACTTTACGGTGCCGTTCTTGCTTTTTGTCTTATTGTCGATTGTCATTATGCTCGGCGGGTTCGCTTTGGCTTTTGTAAAAAGCGGCGGCCGGTCCCTGCCCGTGGTTTTGAAAAACTTTTTCAGTTTCTCTGCCTCGCCTAAAATGTACCTCTGGAAGCACAAAGAAGGGCTGCCTCCGAAGATTATAAAAGTCGCTCCGGCGCCGCAAGAAGTTGAAAAATCGTCCGTGCCGACAGTCGCCGGAAAAAGCCGGCTGAATGTGCTTTCTACCCAGATTGAAACCAAATCGGAAGAAGAAAAACAATAAACATGCCCACTGGTTCAACGCAACAATTTTTAGAGCTCGACCAAATCAAAGAAGGACTGCTTGTTTTGAAAAACCGGTCGTTAAGGGCCGTGATGATGGTCTCATCTTTGAATTTCGCCTTAAAGTCCGATGAAGAGCAATCGTCGATTATTTCCGCTTTCCAAAGTTTTTTGAATTCTTTGGATTTTTCGTGCCAAATCGTCATTCAGTCCAGGAAACTGAATATCACGGGGTATCTCGATAAGATAAAAGAATTGGAAGCAAGGCAGGAGAACGAACTTCTCCGCATCCAAACCCAAGAATACCACGATTTTGTCCAGGGGCTGGTCGGCGGCGGCACAATTATGTCGAAATCCTTTTTTGTCGTCGTCCCTTTCAATCTTTTGGAGGCGGGAGTAATAGGCTCGCCCTTAAAATTATTTAAATCTGCGGCTAATCCCTCGCCCCTCACCGAAGACGAGTTTCAAAGATGTAAAAGCCAAATCTGGCAAAGGATGGAATTCGTGGCTTTAGGATTAAGAAGATGCGGGCTCCAGGCCATGCCCTTAACTACGCCCGAACTGATCGAACTTTTCTGGGGTTTACATCATCCCAAAGAAGCGGAAGTCGGCTATTTCCCGGAAATCCCGCCGGAACTGGCGGCGTAATTTACGATATATGGCAGTCCGACTGCCCTCAAAATACAGAGGGCAATCGGACTGCCTAAAATCGGATATCCCAAATATCATGAAATTATTCGGTAAAAAACAAAAAAGAGAAGCAATCCCTGAAAAACTCTTCGAAGCCGAAGCGATGAACGCCGTGGATCTTGTCGCCCCCGCCTCGATTGAAGTAAAACCGTCTTATTCTATGCTGGGAGAAAGAATGACCAAGTCCTTCTTTATTTTCTCTTACCCGAGATATTTAACGACCTCTTGGTTTGCCCCGGTGATTAATTTGGATATCCCGATGGATATTTCCTTTTTTATCCATCCGATCGATGCCGGGTTGATTTTAAAACAATTAAGAAGAAGGGTGACCGAGGTTCAGGCGGAGCTGATGGAGAGGGAAGAGAAAGGGCTGATTAGAGACCCGGCCCTCGAAACAGCCTACCGAGATATTGAAGAGTTAAGGGACAGATTGCAGACCGCCCAGGAAAGAATGTTCCAGCTCGGGCTGTATCTTACCGTCTATGCCGACACCAAAGAAGAAATGGATAGTATCGAAACAAACTTGCGCTCAATACTTGAATCCAGGCTTATTTACATCAAGCCGGCTCTTTATCAGCAAAAAGAAGGGTTTATCACAACCTCGCCCTATTGTCTTGATAAATTAAACGTGCACGCTCCGATGAACACCGAGCCCTTGTCCAGCGTTTTCCCGTTCGTTTCTTTCGACTTAAGCTCCAATGAAGGAATTCTTTACGGCGTCAATCAGCACAACAATTCTTTGGTTTTATTTGACCGGTTTAGTTTGGAGAACGCGAACTTCTGCGTTTTCGCCCAATCGGGCGCCGGTAAGTCCTATATGGTCAAATTGGAAGTTTTAAGATCTTTAATGGTGGGGATTAATGTAATTATCGTTGACCCGGAGAATGAATACGAAATGCTGGCTGAAGCGGTCGGCGGTTCCTATTTCAAAATATCGTTAAGCAGCGCGTCCCACATCAATCCTTTTGACTTGCCCGCGCCCAGAGAAGACGAAGACCCGGCCGATGTTCTGCGGGCTAACGTCATTAATTTAGTGGGTCTCATGCGCTTAATGCTGGGAGGATTAACCCCTGAAGAAGACGCGATTATGGACCGGGCGCTGACCGAAACTTACGCGGCCAAGGACATTACCCCGCAATCAGATTTCTCAAAAATAGCACCGCCCTTAATGTCGGACCTGGAAGCGGTTTTGGAAACTATGGAAGGAGCCGACTCTCTTTTAAAAAGGGTGAGAAAATTTACTAAAGGAACTTACGCCAATTTCTTCAACCAGCCCTCTAACGTGGATATGAAAAACAAACTCGTGGTGTTCGGCATCAGAGATATGGAAGAAGGACTTCGCCCCATGGCCATGTATATCATTATGAGATACATCTGGAACCAAATTCGCTCGGAATTGAAAAAAAGAATTTTCGTCATCGACGAGGCGTGGTGGCTGATGAAGTCGGACGACGGCGCTTCTTTCCTTTTTGGCTTAGTGAAAAGAGCCAGAAAATACTGGCTGGGGGTGACCACTATCACTCAAGATGTCGGCGACTTTATGAAATCAGATTACGGCAAACCGATTATCACCAACTCGGCGTTGCAGTTTCTGATGAAACAAAGTCCGGCCACGACCGATGTTTTACAAAAAACTTTCAACCTGACCGACTGGGAAAAAGAAATGCTCTTAAGTTCAGGGGTTGGGGAGGGACTTTTCTTTGCCGGACAAAAACACGTGGCTTTAAGGGTGGTCGCTTCTCCTTCGGAAGATAAGTTCATCACCACCAGTCCCGATGAGATCTCAAAAATGAAAGAGGCTAAAAGAGAAGACGGGATTTGATTTTCACCCTTCTTTCCGGCTCCTCGCCGACGCTTTCAGTAGCGACATCGGTCCTTGAGGCAAGTTCTGTGTGGACGACTCGCCGTTCGTAAGAAGACATCGGAGAAAGCTCTTTTTCTCTTTTGGTGATAGCCACCTCATCGGCCGCAGTAAGGGCCACTTCTTTCAGATATTCCGCTTTTTTCTTTTTATAATCGTTGATGTCCACGTCAACATAAAAAGAGGTGGGAGACTCGGCCTTCCTTCTTAAAACAGCCCTTAAGAGCCGCTGGATCTCGCTCAAGGTCTGTCCTCGCTCGCCGATCAAAAATTGGGGCTCGTCCGCCTTCACGTCTACAAAAATCGTAGAGTCAGCCTGATTTTTTACTGCAACTTCTGAAACAAGCCCTGTTTGTTTAAAAAAATCTTCGCAAGCGCTTTTAAGTTTTTCAAATTCTTGGGGAGTCATGCTTCTTAAGAATAATATATTGCTGGACGATTGTAAATAGGGTCGTGACCAGCCAATATAGGGCAACGGCGGCGGGCAGCGTCCAAAGGATGAAAACCGTAAAAATCGGAAAAAGATAAAGCATCTGTTTTTGCATCATTTGAGACATATCAGATTGGCCTGTTGGCTTCTTTTGGTTCGTCGTCATCATTTTACTTTGAATAAACTGAACAATGCCGGTTAAAACGGCTAAAAATATCGAGGCCTGTGATAAATCCATCATGCCTAAAAAGGTCGTATCGATTTGTCCGGGATTAGGGATAAAGCCGTAAAGAAACCCTAATTGAGCCTCGCCAAATCCTTTCCAAAAAACTTGATAAAGCCCGATGAGAATCGGCAACTGGATAATTAAGGGCAAAAAGCTGGAAAAAGGATTAATCTTTTCTTTTTTATAAAGATCGAGCATGGCCCGGGACTGCTGCTCTTTATTGTTTTTAAATTTTTCCTGGATCTCTTTCATTTTAGGCTGAAGCAAGGCCAGGCTTTTCTGGGAACGGATCGCCTGAGCCCCCAAGGGATAAAAAACTAGTTTAATTAAAACAGTTAAGGCGATCACTGCTATGCCAAAATCGTGCCCCGGCAGGTATAAGTAGATTAAAATCAGGGCGTTAAACAGCGGCTGATATAAAAACGCGTTGAAAGCGCTAATAAATGGATTCATTAATTTAGTAATTTAATTATAAGGTGATTAAAGATGGTCGCAGTCGCTTCTTTGTTCTCAACCCCCGCCCCCTTACCGGCCACAACCACCACATCAAATCCTTTTTTTATTTCTCCCAGCCTAACTCTCGCAAGCTCCCTTAACCTTCTTTTAATTTTATTTCTGATGACGGCTTTGGAGGAAACCTTTCGCCCGACCACAAAACCGAACCTGGTTGAATCTCGGCCGTTTTGGGCGAACTTCAGAGATAAAAAACCGTCTTTCAGGCCCCGGCCCTGTTTTAAAACATGTTCGAAGTCTTTTTTCTTTTTAAGGCGGTTTATCTTCGGCAGCATGGTTGGGGCCTTAAACGGTAAGCTTCCATCTTTTTTTATTCCTCCGTCTAGCTATCGTCGCTCGGCCTCCCTTGGTTTTCATTCTAACGGTAAATCCGTGAGTTCGTTGTCTTTTTTTCTTCTTTGGTTGATAGGTAATACTCATAACGACATATTAACATTTTGTCCCCACCTTTTCAACACCGCAGCTCATTTCCCTCTCATTTTAATTTTATTTGACGCGTGCTACAATAATTGAGGATTAAACTTTTCGAATTATGAACAAGGATGAACTCTGGCAGGCGCTGCTTGCCCAGGTCCAGTTTAATATCTCTAAGGCCAATTTCGCCACTTGGTTTAAAAACACAGGCGTCTTTTTAAAAAAAGACGGGGAGGTGGTCGTATCTGTGCCGAATAATTTTTCTAAAGAATGGCTGGAGAACAAGTACAACAAGCTTATTTTTAAAACACTCCATAGTCTTGATGACGAAATAAAAGAAGTAAAATACGTCGTTTCTCCTAAAACAGAGGTGAAAAATGGGGAATTTCCGGCAATCGCCGGAAACGCTTACGAGGAAGTCCCTCAGTTGGATTTTCCCGAACTTAAAACGAACAAAGACACCAACCTAAATCCCAGATATACGTTTGAAAGCTTTATCGTCGGCCCATTTAATGAATTACCGCAGGCTGCTGCCTGGGCCGTAGCTCAAAATCCCGGGCTTATTTATAATCCTCTTTTTATTTATGGAGGAGTGGGCCTTGGTAAAACGCACCTTTTACAATCGGTTGGCAACGAGATTTTAAAAAGAGACCCTTCTAAAAAAATCCGCTACGTTTCTTCTGAAAAGTTCGCCACCGGTATCATTAATTCAATCCGCAACCGCGACGTTGATAAATTTAAGTCGGCGTATAAAGATATCGACGTTTTAATTATCGACGATATTCAATTTTTATCTGGTAAGGAAAAAACCCAGGAAGAATTTTTCCACATCTTTAACGCTCTTTATGAGAAAAACAAACAGATTATTATTTCCTCCGATAGGCCGCCTAAGGCCATCTCGGCCCTGGAAGAGAGGCTGCGGTCTCGTTTTGAAGGGGGGATGATCGCCGACATCAGTCTGCCTGATTTCGAAACCAGAATAGCTATTTTAAAAACAAAACTGCAAGAAAAAAAGGAAAAGTTCTCTGACGAGATTCTTGAATATATCGCCGCTAATATCCAGTCCAATATCCGAGAGCTGGAGGGCGCTCTTAACAGGTTGATCGCTTATCAAAAACTAAACAATCAAGCTCCGTCTTTGGCTGTCGCTGAAACTCTTTTAAAAAATGTAATTTTTTCACCTAAAAAAATAACCAATCCCGAGAAAATCATCCAAGCGGTATCTGTTTTTTATAACCTCAAAGAGCGGGATATTTTAACCGCTTCTCGGAAAAAAGAAATCGTTAAACCTCGCCAGGTTGCTATGTTTTTTATGAGACGAGAATTAAAAAGCTCTTTTCCTTTTATCGGCAGGAAATTCGGCGGCAAAGACCACACCACAGCTATCCATGCTTATAATAAAATAATGAGAGAGGCCGAATCGAGCGAAAATTTGATGGAGGAAATCAACTTAATAAAAGAGCAGATATACCGCTTGTAACTTGTGGGTGGTTCGAAAAATAAAAACATCTATCAATTATCAAAACAATTATAACCCCTTATCAACAACTATTCCCCAGTATCAAATAAGATACAAAAACTAAACCTAACCACACTATAATAACTATGAAAATAATAATATTAAAAGATAATTTATATAACGGATTAAATATTATCGGTCGAATCGCGGGGAAAAATCTAACCCTGCCTATTTTAAATAATATTTTAATTGAAACAGAAGGCAGCTTTATTAATCTCTCTTCGACCGATTTAGAGCTTGGTATAAAATATTGGTTGCTGGCGAAAATAGAAAAAGAAGGGAAGATTACCGTTCCCTCAAAAATTTTTACTAGTTTTATTGGGCTGTTGCCCAACAAAAAACTAACCCTCGAGGCGAAAAATCAAACATTATCTATCGATTGCGATGATCAAAGCACTCAAATTAAAGGATTAGACGCCCAAGATTATCCTATTATTCCGACGATCGGCGATAAAGACTTTATCGGATTAGACGTTGCTTCTTTTTGCGAGGGGTTAGCCCAGGTAGTCGATTTCGCCGCGGTCAATCAGGCCAGGCCGGAGCTCTCCGGGATATATTTAAATTTTCAAAAAGATCGAGTTCAATTAACTGCGACCGATAGCGTAAGATTAGCCGAAAAAACCGTTTTTTTAAAGGAAAAAACAGAGAAAAGCGTTTCCTTTATTCTGCCTCAAAAAACAGCTCGTGAAATTATTAATATTTTCACCGAACAAAAGGGCCGGTTGAAGTTATATTCCTCGCCGAATCAGGTTTTATTCGAATATCCGATGACAGAAACCGATCACCCGCAGATACAAGTCGTCTCTCGATTGGTTGAGGGCGAATATCCCGACTATCAGGGGATTATTCCTCAAAAACACGAAGCGCAAATTATTTTAACGAAGAACGATTTTCTGAACCAGGTTAAAACAGCCAGTATTTTTAGCGGAAGAAGCAACGAAGTTCAGATAAGGATTAATTCTAAAAAAGAAGGAGTTGAAATTTTGTCACAGAACCCGGAGCTGGGAGAAAATAAAAGCTTTCTTCCGGCGAAGATAGTTTATGGGCAAGAAAAAGCCCAAGAAATGGCGGTTAAGTTCAATTATCGCTTTCTTGTTGATGGGCTCCTAAACATCAAGAGCCCCCAAGTGGTTTTTGAGCTGAACGGAGAAGACGGCCCTGCGGTTTTAAAACCCGCCGAAGACCAAACCTACATCTACGTCGTCATGCCGATTAAAACTACTTAGGGGCTTGCCAAGCGTCTCGGCCGGCTTGCCAGTTCGAATATTGAGAATCGTCTTTGTTAAGATCAGCTTCCCCGCGCAATAATGGATTTTCGTTTTTAGACAAATCGGGTTCTTGAAAAGTTTTATTGCTCGGGTAGGCCTCCAGCGCTTTTGTAATGAATTTATTCCAAATAGGCCCGGCCAGAACTACGCCCGGCTCCTTGTTCATCAACCCCCCGTTATTGTTGCCTACCCACACGCCCACAGCGATGGATGGGGTATACCCGATCGTCCAGCCGTCTTTGAATTCCTGGGTAGTGCCTGTTTTTACAGCCATCTGATAACCGGGGATATTTAAAATAGAGTATCTGCCGAAGATGGGAACCTTTGCCTCGTTGTCAGAAAGAATACTGTTAATCATATTGGCAATATTTTCTTCCAAAACTCTTTGCGGAGTTTTTTTATTTTCCTCAATAATATTCCCTTCAGAATCTGTTATTTTGAGAATAGCAACCGGCGGCGATTTTAAACCGTTATTAGCGAAAACGCCGTAAGCCGAGGTTAAGTCTAATAATTTAACTTCGCCTCCTCCCAAAACCAAACTTAATCCGTACCAGGAAAGAGGCTGGTTTAACGTGGTTATCCCAAAAGATTTAGCCGTTTCGATAGTGTCTTTAACTCCGGCTAAATAAAGGACCTTTACCGCAGGTATATTAATGGATTGAGCCAAAGCATTGCGCAAAGACATCGGTCCTCTAAATTTACCATCGTAGTTTGCCGGATGGTAGCAGTCCAGGCCATATTGGTCTTTTTCCTCGACCGCCGTTGACGCACAGTTCGGATTAAACTCTGTTTTTGTGTCCCAAAAAACCGTCTCCGGGGTTAATCCTTTTTTAAAGGCCTCAGCATATGCGAAAGGCTTAAAAGCGCTCCCTGGCTGCCTCTCGCCCAAAGTGGCGATATCAAACTTCGGATCGAACAAACACCCTTCTTCGGTTCCCGGGCAGCCCTCGGGATAAGAAGAGGTCGCATACCAATCAGCAGACCCAACCAAGGCCAGAATCTCCCCAGTTTGAGGGTTGAGCGCCACCAGAGAGGCGTTATAAGCGCCATAGCCCTCATTTGATTTAACTCCTTCCTGGACTATTTTTTCGGCTTCTTGTTGCAAGCCCCAGTCAAGCGTTGTGTAAACTTTTAAGCCCTTTTCTTTTAGGAAATAATCGGAATAGTTCTCTTCCAGGTACTTTTTGACATAAAGGACAAAATGAGGCGCCTTGATAGATTGGTCGGGACTGGCAAAAACCAGGGTTTCTTTTTTGGCCTGCTCGGCTTCTTCTTGGGAAATATATCCTTCTTGCGCCATGCGATTTAAAACGTAATTTTTTCTGGCAATCAAGCTGTCAAAGCGAGACCCGTAGGGAGATAACCTGCTCGGCGCTTGGATTAGGGAAGCTACAGCCGCGGCCTGAGCCAAAGAAAGCTCCGAGGCAGATTTATTGAAAAACACTTGGCTGGCCGCTTCCACGCCGTAGGCGTTAGATCCTAGAGGGATTTGATTAAGATAAAATTCCAGGATTTGATCTTTAGAGTAGCGGCGCTCTAATTCTAAAGTTAAAATGATCTCTTTCGCTTTGCGCCGGACGGTTTTGTCCAGGGTTAAAAAAGTGGACCTGATCAGTTGCTGGGAAATAGTTGAACCGCCGGTAGCCAACCACTTCCCGCTCGTAAGGTTATTAATTATCGAACGAGCCACGCCCTTAAGGTCTAGGCCGAAGTGATGGTAAAAATTTGAGTCTTCGGTGGCGATAATGGCCCATTTTAAGTTATTCGAAACCTGATCTAAGGAAATAACCGTCCTCTTTTCCTCGTCGTAAATTTGGTAGAGGAGGGTTTTCCCTTCTCGGTCATAGATTTTTGTCGGCAGAACAAAATCCTTTTCAGTGAATACTTCCGGCCGGGGCAAGTCTTTAGCGTAGTAAATAAAAAAAAGCAAGAAAACAAAAACACAAAAAAGAAAAAAAACAGAGAACGATTTCAAAAAGAAACCTAGGCGAATCATAAAATTATTTTACTAAATTTTCATCAAATTGGCAAATAACCGCTATTTTGTTATGATGGAAATATGAAAATCCTCACTGATCCGCAAAGCATCAAAGAGCTTTTAACCCGCGGAGTAGAAGAAATAATCGAAAGAGAAAACATAGAAAAGAAAATGAAGAGCGGGAAACGGTTAAGGGTTAAATTAGGGATCGACCCCACTAGTCCCAATATTCATCTTGGCAGAGCCATTCCTTTGCTTAAGCTGAAGGATTTCCAAGAATTGGGTCATAAGATAGTTCTGATCATCGGAGATTTTACCGGAGTTATCGGCGATACGTCTGATAAAGATAGCGAAAGACCGATGTTGAGCGAAGAACAGGTTAAGAAGAATATGGGAAGCTATATCGAACAGGCAAAAAAGATAGTTAACATTAAAGAGTGCGAGGTTCGTTATAACGGCGAATGGCTTAAAAAATTAAATTATTATGAAATCGGCAGACAGGCAGACGCTTTTTCATTAAATGAGTTTATTTCAAGAGAAAATATAAAACGGCGATTAGACGAAGGGAAACGCATCTCGTTGCGAGAATTGCTTTATCCTTTGATGCAAGGTTACGATTCTGTAATGACAAAAGTTGATATAGAAATTGGCGGCACAGATCAAAGATTTAATCTCTTGGCAGGCCGTAAGTTACAGAGGGTTTACGGTCAAGAACCCCAAGACATTATTACGAATCCGCTGATTGAGGGATTAGACGGTAGAAAAATGAGCTCTAGTTGGGGGAACACCATTAATTTATTTGATTCAGCCGGCGAGATGTACGGTAAAATCATGTCTTTGAAGGACGAATTAATTATTAAATATTTTGTTTTAGCAACCAGAGTAAGCTTAATCGAGGTCGGTAAATACGAAAAAGAACTGGCAGCTGGCGGAAATCCAAAAGACTATAAAATGAAATTAGCCCTTGAGATTGTTGCGGCCTATCACGGCAAGCAAGCGGCTGAAAAAGCCGGACAGGAATTCCAGAAGGTCTTTAGAGATAAAGAGCTGCCGTCCGACATCCCGGAAGTTCTTATAAAAGAGCAAGAGATTGATATTCTCGATTTATTGATCAAATCAAAAATGGCCTTATCTAAGGCCGATGCAAGAAGATTGATTACTCAGGGCGGGGTGGTAATAGATAGCGAAATTCAAAAAGACTGGAAAAAAGTCGTTAAAATAAAAAAAGGCGAAGTCATCCGGGCGGGTAAAAGAAAATTCGCCAAGATTATCTAGTTTCAAACAAAAATCCCCCGAGCGGGGGATTTTTGCATATTACTCTACAAAATCGTCTCCTTCTTCGTCGTCTGTTTTTTCTTCAGTTGTTTCCTCCTCCGCCGCCGCTTCCCCCTCGCCTTCATCTTCATCAACGAAAGGAGCCAAATCTTTTTCGTAAACCATGTTTGATTTTTATTTTTTCAACAATTAATCGACCTTTTCGATTCTATATAGGGTATTATATTGTTTGAAAGAGTTTTGTCAAGCGTTTCTGGCGAAAACATAAGTTAGGGCAATGGCCAGAGCATCGGCCGCGTCATCGGATTTATTAAGGTTTTTTAAGCCGAACATAGCTTGGATCTTTTTTTGCACCTGGGTTTTTTCAGCTTTACCCGAACCGGCTATCAGCATTTTAACTTGAGGGGGAGTAAACTCATGAACAGGGATGTTTTTTTTAGCAGCGGTTAGTAAAATTACCCCCTTAGCCTGGCTTACCGGCATAGCCGTTTTCAAGTTTTTAAAAAAATAAAGACTCTCTACGACCATGATCCCCGGCTGGTGAGTTTTTAGAATTTTAGCAAGCTCATTGTTAAGTTTTTTGAGCCGTTGAGGCATCGCCATCTCGGGACTGGTTTTAATTGAGCCGTAACCTAAACATTTAAAATTATCCCTTGTTCTGCTATCTAAGCTTTTAGCCAGAATAACACCATATCCTGTGGTCGCCGTGCCCGGATCGATACCTAAAATTATCATAAAAATTATTCTTTAAAATTAGAATATATTTCTTGGACGTCTTCGCTTTCATCAAGAGCCTCAAAAAGTCTTTCACAGGCTTTTTTATCCGCTTCGCCGATAGTTACATTTTCTTTTGCCGCCCAAACAATGGCAGCGCTTTCGATCTTCAGTCCCTTTTCTTCCAGCCCCTTTTTTACTTTTTCAATTTCTTCGGGCTTAGTATATACGTCCAGTAAATCCCGAGAAAGAGCAACATCATCAGCGCCAGCTTCAATAGCGGCCAATTCCGCCTCTTCTTTATTTTCGCTACTTACGGTAATCTCTCCTTTTCTATCAAACATCCACTGCACCCCTCCCTCGCTGACGATTTTGCCCCCATTTTGGTTTAAAATTTGCCGAATTTCGTTAAACGTCCTGTTCTTATTATCGGTTATCCCCTCAACCATAATAGCCACTCCGCCCGGTCCGTAACCTTCAAAAAGCACGGACTCTAAAGCACCTCCCTCTAGCTCGCCGGTTCCTTTCTTAATGGCTCTTTCGATATTGTCGGCAGGCATATTAAAGGCTCGCGCCTTTTCAACAACCATTCTTAATTTATTGTTAAAAGTAGTGTCGCCGCCGCCCTCTCTGGCCGCCATCGCTATTTCTCGGGATATTTTAGAAAAAACCTGGCCCTTTTTGGCGTCAGCTGCTCCCTTTTTAAATTTAATTGTTTTCCAGTGGGAATGTCCCGACATGTCTTTTTCATCGTAACCTATTTTAACCCCTTTTTCAATGTTAAAATTATTATTCCGGAAAAAATAGCCATGGCAAGAGCGACGAAAATAAGAGCCGGCTTGCCCTGAGCTTGTCGGAAGGGTTCTCCTATAGCCGCCAGCTCATCATTTAATTGGGGCCGGACCTCTGTTGCTTGAGGTTCGGATATTCGAGGCTTCGCCTCAATCGGTGGAGGCGAAGCCTCCTTCACCTCAGCCGTATCTTCCACGAACGTGTTCGGGGCTTTGGGCGTGCCGCCGGGAGTTTTACTTGATTTCCATTGATTGAGATTGAACCGAGACATCGTTTGCTTAGTTTCGTTGTCACCAGCCGGCCAACCAGAAGCGCCATCAACAAAATCTATTAAACTACCGGAGTTATCGTAAAGTTCCAGTTTCTCCCCCTTATTATTTAGAGCGCCGGTATAAATTTGGTCAGCATTAATCTTTGCGACAGAGCTATCATCGGTTCTTTCCAGTAAATAAAACCCATTAGCGAGAAACGATCCCGCTAATTTGATTTCGGGAGTGCCGTCGGCCGCTTTTAAAGTCCAACCCTCAAGATTGATCGTTAAGGCGGTATTGTTGCGCAGCTCAATCCACTCGTCGTTGGCGGACGTCAAGGTGCCCATCCAAGCGACTTCGTTGACGATAACCGCGGGTAAAATTAAAAACAGAACTTGACAAGTCTTGGATAGTCTGCTATAATGGAGGGTCGTATGTAAATGAAATAGTTCCAGATCTGGGGGCAGGAATGTCTCTTAGTCCGGACAGCTTGGCGCGAGCGAAGCTGTTCCTCGGAGAAATTCTAAACTTTGGTTCCCAAGCTAGAGCGCCCCCAGATCTGGGGCTATTTTTTTAAAATCACTCCTCCCCAGCCACTCTTTCAACCTCTTCGAGCGTTGTTGTCCCTTCCAGAATCTTCATAAATCCGTCTTCCCGCATCGCGACCATGCCGCTTTCAACCGCTTTTTTCCTTAAAGCGGCGATGGATGGAGAAGTGGCAATGAATTTTTCTATTTCATCGTCTATTAAAAAGGCTTCGAAAATCCCCACCCGACCCTTATAACCGGTATTATTACAATATGCGCATCCCTTGATCTTAGGGATTTTTATGTTTTGAGGTAATTTTTTCAATACCCCTCTTATTTTCCGCATCTCTTCGGGCAAGGGAGTTTTTAAGGCGCCGCATTTCTGACAAATTTTTCGAACTAATCTTTGAGCAACGGTTAAATTAACAGCCGGCCCGATATTCGAAGGATTAGCCCCTAAGCTGATGAGCCTCGCAATCGTGCCGGCAGCGTCGTTGGTGTGCAAGGTTGTGAAAACCAAATGTCCGGTCAAAGAGGCTTGCAGCGCCGTGTTGACGGTTTCTAAGTCCCTAATTTCACCCACCAAAATAACGTCCGGGTCTTGCCTCATGACAGACTTAAGTCCGGAAGCGAAATCATACTCTTTACCCTTTATTTGGGTTTGCGAAATGCCTACTAGGTGATATTCAATCGGGTCTTCAATAGTGATAATTTTGATTTCCGGTTTCTGGACTTCTTTTAAAAAAGCGTAAAGAGTAGTAGTTTTGCCGCTCCCCGTAGGACCCGTGACGATAATCATGCCGTTTGGTTTTTTAATCTCTTTTCGGAAAAGATTTAATAAATTTTTTCGCAATCCTAAGCCTTCCAGCGTCATCAGGTTTTTAGGATTTAGAATTCTCAAAACAAGCGATTCACCGTTTTCGGCCGGCAAAGTAGACACTCTGATTTCAATGGGGACCTCCTTTTTTTGTTGAGAAAAAAAGGCCAAAGAAAATCGGCCGTCTTGGGGCCTGTCCGAAACATTCATTTTGATCTTAGCGAGCAATTTAATGCGCGAAAGCGCGCTTTGGGAGGTTTCTTTAGAAATTTTAGCGACATCCTGTAAAACGCCGTCGATTCTTATCCTGACTTTTGATTCCTTCTCTTCGGGCTCGATATGGATGTCGGAAGCGTCCAGCTCGACCGCTCCTCCGAAAATAACCTCAAGCAAGTCGGTAATTTTTGTGTTCGCGGTTTTTTCAATGCTCTTTTCAAGCTCAGAAATGTTTTTTATTTCCCGAAAAGAAGCTTTAAAGTCTCCGCCGATGGTTTCCATAAATGTCATTAAACGATTTTTAATAAGTTTTCTTTAGCCGAATCCAAATCTGATCCCCTGATTAAGAAGAGGACTCCTTCCCCTTTGGAGACACCCTCATAGTTTTGCAAGATTTTTTCAGCAAGACCCTCTTTAGTGGAATAAAAAATGCCCTTAATCACCACCGGCGAGGCGCGGCTTTCCCAAAGAACTAAAAGATTAGGCAGGTATCTGAAGCTGGACTTTAATTCTTCAACAACGAAGCCCAGGTCCCGAGAAGAGGCCTGGCATTCCTGAAAATCCTTTTCGGTTAAAGAGGCGGAATACAGTTCTTTCGGTTCGTTAAAGCTCAGTCTTTCCAAAATTCTTCCTAAAAGATTAACTTGGGAAACATTTTTTTGTTTATAGAGATGCTGGATGATTTTTTGGTGGTTGCCGCCCCTCTCGATTAAAAAGGCAGAAGTTTCAAAGGTCTTCGGTTGGGTTGTTGAGTTGCGGAAATTCTGGCTAGCGTAAATAACGCCCGCTAAAAGATTCGTGGCAATATTTTCATCTAAAAAAGCTTCGTCTTCCGACTCCATAAATCTAATCAGGTTGGTGAGAATTTCAGCTGAGGAAGAAGCGGCATTTACTAAATTTACTTCCCCGAAGTTTTCATTAGCGGAATGATTGTCGATGTTTAAAATGAGGGCATCAGATAAAAAGCGGGAGTTTTGCTCAAAAAATTTTTCCACTTCGGTTAAAGATTTTATGCCGATTGTCACTAAAAGATTTACGGGCTGGGTGATGGCAGGAAAAGAAACGTCCCTGGCCCTTAATTCGCCCTTGTTTAAGGTAAGATAAATTCTAAGATCGCCGTTGTTTCTTTCATAGTGCATTTTCGATATTTCTTTGTCGGCAGTATTAACGGAAATCACAAAGTCTCCGGAGGTTTCGGGCTGATAACCATTCAGGAACTTAAACTTTTCGGGTACCTCGTTGATTAGCGCGTTTACATTTTTCCCCAATTTTTTTAAAGTGGAAAAAAGCGCCAAGGAACTGGCTAGGGTATCGCCGTCAATCTTTTGGGGTGGTAGAATTAAGATACTCTGCGCCCCCTCTATAAGATTTTTAGCTTGACTGAAGTCCTCCATGTAGTTTGCTTAATTAAAATTAACTTAAATTCGAAAAAGAGTCAATTTGTATGCTAAAAAAGTATTTGACGAAAAGCCCCGGGCAAACCAAGAAACTGGGCCAGTCTCTAGCTAAAACGCTTTTAAGGAACCGTTTCAGAGGCAAAGCGATAGTACTCGGGTTGAGGGGAGGTTTGGGTGGGGGAAAAACCACTTTTTTACAAGGTTTTGCCAAGGGGCTCGGTATAGGGAGTAGAATTTTGAGTCCCACATTCATTATCGTTAGAAGAACGGGCCATTTTTATCATATCGATTGCTATCGCATCCAAAAGCCGCAAGAATTATTATCTCTGGGTTTTAAGGAGATTGTTTCTGTCCCCCAAAACGTTATAGTTATGGAATGGGCGGACAGAGTCCGTAAAATCATGCCCAAAAGCACTATCTGGATTGATTTTAAGTTTATAAGCAAAAATGAAAGAAAAATCACGATTAATAATTATTGACAGCAATTCGGTGATTCACCGCGCTTTTCACGCTTTGCCGCCCTTAACCACCAAGGGTGGCGAGGTGGTGGGGGCGGTTTATGGTTTTTTATTGGTTTTTTTAAAAGCCATTAAGGAATTTCAACCAGATTTTGTCGCCGCTTGTTTTGACGTTAAGGGCCCGACCTTTAGGCACGAAAAATACATTCAGTACAAGGCCCAGCGGCCGAAAGCGCCCCCCGAGCTTTATTTACAAATTCCGATGGTAAAAGATGTTTTAAAAAACTTCGGCGTGCCTGTTTACGAAAAAGAGGGGTTTGAGGGCGACGACCTGATCGGTACGATCGCCAAGCTTTCTCCTACAGAAACTATTATTATCAGCGGCGACTCGGATAATCTTCAGCTTATCGACGACAAGACCAAGGTTTATACGCTTAGAAAGGGCGTCAAAGACACGGTTTTGTACGACACAGCTTTAGTCATGGAAAAATATCAAGGCTTAAAACCAAAACAACTGATCGACTATCGCGCTTTGCGGGGCGATCCGACCGACAATATCCCCGGGGTGAAGGGGGTAGGCGAAAAGACGGCTACCGACCTTTTACAAAGATTTGGCACCCTTGAAAATATTTACCAAAAATTGGATGAGATTAAGCCCAAAACTAAAGAGCTTTTGGTCAAATCTAAAGAAGACGCGCTCATGAGTAAGGATTTAGCTACAATTGATCAAGACGTGCCGATGGATTTTAATTTACAGGATTGCAGCTGGAATAATTACGACAAAGCAAAAGCCACCCAATCTATGGAATCCTTCGGCTTTCACAGTTTAATTCCTCGTTTACCTTAATTAATTTTTGTAAAAATATGTTTATAAAAAAGATAAAAGACTGTAAGGAATTAGTCGCTGGAGATAAATCAACCTTAAGAGAGGTGCTTCATCCGATTAAAGATAACCTAAAAATAGGATACAGCCTAGCTTACGCTACCGTGAAAAGCGGAGAGATGAGTCTTTTACATAAAATGAAAACATCGGAGGTTTATTATGTTCTTCAGGGTGAAGGAGTGATGTATATTGATAACGAGTCTAAAAAAGTAGGTAGTGGGCAGGTTGTTTACATCCCTCCGAATTCTGCTCAAAAAATTAAAAACACGGGCCATCAAGATCTTATATTTCTTTGTATCGTCGATCCCGCTTGGCGCAAAGAAGATGAGAAAATTGTTTAAAACGATAAGATAAATAGATATTATTATGCCAGAACTCCCAGAGGTGGAAACAATTAGGCTGAAATGTTGGAGGTGAAATGTTGGAGGCCGGGCCTCCAACATTTTTTAGTGTGCGGTTTCTGTTGGGCTTGACAAGCGTCTATTTTATATGCTATAATTTCGTCAGAAAATAGATAAAATTTAGCACATTAAAAAGGAGGTTTTCTATGTGGGATCCATATGCTGAGTTTCAGTCGGCGACACTGCCGAACGGATTGACGGTGTACTCGGCTCACTGGTCAGGGCGTCCATGGGAAGCTATGGGCTTCCTAATTCATAGTGGAGCTGAGCACGATCCAATTGGACTTGAAGGATTGTCACACTTTGTCGAGCACCTAGTCTCAAAAAACACGAGTATCTCCTCAAAAGATATAAGTGCCTTTCTTGAAGACTGTGGAGGCATAGTCAACTTCGGCTCTACCGGGTATCCACAAACGTACTACCGTTTTTTCGTGCCAACCGATAAGATTATCCTTACCGAAGCTCTCTCAATATTTGGTCACATGTTACTTTCAGCTAAGATTGAAAAACTCATTGAGCGGGAGCGGCAAATAGTCATTAACGAATTTCGCCGTCGCTATACTGTAAAATTCAGATTCGACCTGGATATGCGGGAACAAAAAGCACTTTACGCTGGCTATTGGCTTGAAAGATTTGTTAGTCCTTTCGGTGCTCCAGAGTCGGTTGGGCGAATCACGCAAGGTGATTTGCAATCGCACTATGACAAACATTATACTCCAGCAAACATGAGTATCGTCGGTGTCGGTGGTATGACACTTTCGGAATTAACCGAGCTTCTTTCTGAAAGTCCTTTTGCGATAAGTAAGAAAGGAATGAGGACGCCTATTCCGAACCCCGTAATTGATCTTGTTCCACCATTTGAAACTCGTTACGTCTTCGAGCTATCAAAACATGTAATAGTAACAACTCCCATTGAGGTCGGTTCATACCGAAGCGTCACAAGGATCCCGGGTAATGTTAACACTCGCGCAGTCCAAATCCTAAGCAGAATGTTTGACGAGGTACTTAACGAAGAGGTGAGGGAGCGCCGCGCTTGGACTTATTCTATAGACAGTTCATGGCTAAACTATCGGCACTTCCATGAATTTTCGATTAACTGTGGCTCATTTGCACTTAAAGCGATAGATGAAATCGAGGAAGTCGTCGAGGTTTGCATTGCTTTTATGGAAGATCGAGAAGATTTATTCGAGCAAGTCAAGCGGCATATTTTAGCAAATAATTTCATGTTTGATTCGACAGGGAAGAAAGTCTGTGATGGTGCGTTAGACGACCTCGCTGATTACCAACGAATAATCTCACTCGCAGAGTACGGGAAAGATATTGAGCGTGTAACAATGAATGATATTCGCGATTTGCTCCGATGGCTTCGACCAGAGTGGAGGTGGACACGTATCCAGCGTCCCTAATCTAAAGATCGGAGCACAATAGCGGCTGAATCAATTGTTGTAAAACAAAAAATTCAGCCGCTTTTTCCTTTAATAAATTATCAGCGATTCTAATCTTCCATAGCTGGTAGTTTTTTGTTAAGATAAAGAGATATTATGCCAGAGTTACCCGAAGTTGAAACAATTAGGCGGCAGCTGCGCGAGAAAATCGTTGGTAAAAAACTAGACGGCCCGCCTGCCGGCGAGGCAGGCAAAAAGATTGTTGATGTGCGCCGCCGCGCCAAGATTTTGATAATCGATTTCAGCGACGGCTCCAGTTTAATTTTTCACCTAAAACTGACCGGCCAGTTGATCTTTAATGGTGAGTCCTCTAAACATACCCGTCATATTTTCAAATTTGATGACGGTTCAAGATTAGTTTTTAACGATATTCGTAAATTCGGCTGGTGGAAATATGTTAAAAGTAGTAAGGATATTGAAAAGACATTTGGGCCGGAAGCTTTGGAAGTAGACTTAAAAACCTTTAAAGAGGTTCTTAAAAAGAGCCCCAATGCTAAAATTAAGCCGCTGCTGATGGACCAAAAAGTCATTGCTGGCATCGGCAATATTTATTCGGACGAGATTTTATTCACCGCTAAGGTTCAGCCCGTACGAAGCATCAAAACCTTGAAGCCCGAAGAAATCGGGGCGATTTGGTCAAATATCGGAAGAATACTAAAGTTGGCAATTAAAAATCGTGGAACTTCGGAAAGAGACTATATTGACGCTTTGGGCAAAAAGGGAGACTATTTAAAATACCTTAAAGTATATCGCAAAGAGGGGCAAAAATGTCCGCGTTGCTCGGGCGTAATCAAGAGAATTAAAATAGGTGGGAGAAGCGCTCACTTCTGTCCGAAGTGTCAACGGTGAATATCGAGAGGTCGGACCTCCCCCGTAATTTTGGGGGAGGTCCGACCTCCTAACGTAATAAAGATGATAATTTTCCTTTACGGAGAAGACACATACCGGTCGCGCCGGAAACTTGAAGAGATCGTGGCCCACTACAAAGAAATCCATCAAAGCGGATTGAACTTGAAATACTTTGACGGGAACATTGTAGACTTTCAAGATTTTAAAAGCGAACTCCAAACCGTTTCTATGTTTAAAGAAAAAAAGCTTTTAATCTTAACAGACGTTTTTTCCAACCAAGAATTCAAGGACGGTTTCCTGAAAGATGCCGAATGGTTTGTTGATTCAGATAACGTCATTCTGTTTTATGAAGAAAAAGGAGAATTCGCCCACGATAGACTTTTTACTTTTTTTAAAAAACACGCGCAGTCTCAGGAATTTGAGTTGCTCACCGGACTTAAGATTAAAAATTGGTTGAAAGATGAATTTACTAAAAACAAAACAAGAATTGATCCCATGGCCTTAGAAACAATGGTTAACTTTGCCGGCAACGATCTCTGGCAGCTTGCCAATGATGTTCAAAAATTAGTTGCTTATAAGAGAGGTAAAGAAATCGAGACAAAGGACGTTAGGTTGTTTGTTAAGCCTAAACTCGAGACCGATATTTTTAAAACAATCGACGCCATCTCTCTCAAAAATAAAAAACAGGCGTTAAATTTATTGCATAAGCATTTAGAAAAAGGGGATAGCCCTCTTTACTTATTATCAATGATTAATTTTCAGTTCAGAAACATCTTGGGCGTAAAAGACCTGGCCGAACGCGGCGAGCCGTTGTCTTCTTCCGGATTAAAGCCGTTTTTAGCGAGAAAGAGTTCAGAGCAAGCCAGAAAATTCACCTACGACGAATTAAAAAAAATCTACCAGAAGATTTTTCAGATAGATTACAGTATCAAAACAGGAAAACTTGATCCGCAAGCAGCGCTGGATCTTTTGATCGCCGAGTTGTAATTACAATGCTTTGCTGATGAACTTAGTAACTCGCGATTTTCTTCGGGAAGCGTTATTTTTTTTGATTGTGCCGACCTTAGCGGCTTTATCCAGAATCTGATAAATATCGGGCAAAAGGTCTTTGGCTTCTTTCGCTTTTTTTTGAGCAACCAAAATTCTCGCCTCTTTGATGAGGCTTTTTATTTTATGCTCATAAGACTTGTTGATTTTTTGGCGCTTGATGCTTTGGCGCAACGCCTTTTTCGCAGCATTCTTAATTGGCATATATCTTACCCTTATCACTTTTTAGGCTTTTTAGCAAATCCCTTAACTCGACTGCTCTTTCGAAGTTCAGATTTTTGGCGGCGATCTTCATCTCTTTTTCAATCAGATTTTTATCATGGATGAGCCAAAATTCGGCCGAAATCTCCCCCCTTTTCGATAGTTTCGATAGAAATGGCCAGTCTTTAATTGCTTTGATAATTTGCTGCGGAGTAATCCCGTGTTCCTTATTGTATCTTTCTTGGATTTTTCTTCGGCGCATGATTTCGGCCATTGCTCTTTTAATCGAAGAAGTTTTTTTGTCAGCGTACATAATCACGCGCCCCTCGACATGCCTGGCCGCCCGTCCCATCGTTTGGATCAAGGTGGTCTCGTTCCTTAAAAATCCTTCCTTATCGGCGTCGAGAATCGCCACCAGCGCCACCTCGGGTAAGTCCAGTCCCTCTCTTAAAAGATTGATTCCAACCAGGACGTCATATTTTCCCTTTCTTAAATCCTGTAAAATATTCGGTCTCTCCAAGGTTTTAATCTCCGAGTGCAGGTACTGTGTTTTGATTTTCGCTTCAATTAAATAGTCGGTCAGAGCTTCGGCTAACCTTTTGGTTAAAGTGCAAACGAGAATTCTTTGGTTTTTGGCAACTCTTTTTTTAATTTCTTCGATTAAATCTTTTACTTGGTTTTTTGTCTGGCGAATTTCGATGGACGGCTCTAAAAGCCCGGTTGGCCTGATGAGCTGTTCGACAATATATTTCGGTTTACCCTGAGCTTGTCGAAAGGTGTTCTGAATTTCGTAGGGGCCCGGAGTGGCCGAGACAAAAACGGTCTGGCCCACCATTTTCTCAAATTCTTCAAATTTCAGCGGTCTATTGTCTAAAGCCGAAGGCAGTCTGAAGCCGTATTCGATCAAAGCCTCTTTCCTTGATCGGTCGGTGTTGTACATGGCGTGAAGCTGGGGTACTGTCATGTGCGATTCATCAATAATAGTTAAAAAGTCTTTCGGGTAGTAGTTTAACAGAGCGAACGGCGGCTCTTTCGGTTTCCTGAACTCTAAATGGCTTGAGTAGTTTTCAACGCCGTAACAATAGCCGGTCTCTTTTAGCATCTCCATGTCGTAATTAGTTCGCTGTTCCAGCCTTTGGGCTTCGAGCAGTTTTCCCCGCTTCTTTAATTCTTTTAATCGTTTTTGTAGTTCCAATTCTATATTTTCAAGAGCGATATCGATTTTTTCTTGAGGAGTTACCCAAAATTGCGCTGGAAAAAGACGCAATTTTACAATTGGACAATTGATCAATTGACCAATTTTAGTTATTTCGTTTACCCGATCATTAACGATTTCGATTTTCACAACCTCTTTGCCGGTGATGAGAGAAATTTCGATGGTGTCGCCTCTTATCCTGAAAGAACCCGGCTCGAAATCAAAATCGTTTCTTTGATATTGTAGCGCGGTTAATTGGGCAATTAAATCTCTTCTTGTGATTTTTTGGCCTCGCTCAAGCGTTAACGCAACTTGCTGATAGTTTCGGGGCGAGCCGATATTATAAATACAGGAAACCGAAGCTACAATAATTATATCGTTTCTACTTAAAAGGTCTTGAGTGGCGGCATGCCGGAGTCTGTCAATTTCTTGATTGATCTTGGCATCTTTTTCAATATAAGTGTCGGTTTGGGGGATGTAGGCTTCGGGTTGGTAGTAATCGTAATATGAAACAAAATAATGGACGGCATTTTCCGGAAAAAACTCTTGGAACTCCTGATAAAGCTGGGCGGCCAAAGTCTTGTTGTGAGAAATGATTAGAGTTGGTTTCTGCGTTTTTTCAATCACTTTGGCCATAGTGAAGGTTTTGCCGGACCCCGTCACGCCCAAAAGCACCTGATTTTTTACGCCGTTTTTCAGGTTTTTTACCAATTTTTCAATCGCCTGTGGCTGATCTCCGGTCGGCTCGAATTTTGAGACAAGTTGAAACATTGCTATGCTATAATAACCCACATGAAGCAATTAATCAAAAAATTTATTCCTTCTTTTTTACTTGGCTGGTACCATTGGTGTTTGGCGTTTTTGGGAGCTTGTTTATACGGCTTTCCTTCAAGAAAACTAAAAGTTATCGGAGTTACGGGCACTAACGGTAAAACGACGGTGGTAATTTTTATCACCGAGATTTTAGAAGAAGCGGGCTTTAAAGTAGCGTCTTTATCCGGTATTAAATTCAAGATTGGCGAGAAAGAATGGCCCAACACTCTCAAAATGACCATGCCGGGCCGTTTCAAAATCCAGAAATTTTTCAGGCAGGCCGTTGACAATAAATGCCAATATGCGATTTTGGAGGTGACTTCCGAGGGTATTAAACAGCATCGCCACCGGTTTATTAATTTTGATACGGCGGTTTTTACCAACTTATCGTTAGAACACATCGAGGCCCATAAAGGTTTCGAAAATTATCGAGCGGCTAAAGCTAAACTTTTTCAGGCCGCTAAAAATATTCACGTGATTAATCTTGATGATAAGAACGCTGATTACTTTTTACAATTTCCAGCCAAGAAGAAAATTGGCTTCACAATGTCGGGCAGTCGGACTGCCATCAATATTGATGGCAGTCCGACTGCCATCATATCAGCTGAAGAAATTCAGCCGCTGCGTTTGAAATTACTTGGCGATTTTAATATCTACAATGCCCTGGCGGCGATTGGCGTAGGTCTTTCCCAGGGAGTGAGTTTGGATATTTGTAAGAAGGCCGTCCAGAATATTGAAGGCGTGCCGGGCAGAATGGAGCAGGTTTTAAAGGAGCCGTTCAAAGTCTTTGTCGATTACGCCTTCACCCCAAACGCTTTGGAAAAAGTTTACCAAACACTAAAGCCCCAAAATGCTAAAATGGTCTGCGTTTTGGGCGCTTGCGGCGGAGGGAGAGATAAGTGGAAGCGACCAGTTTTGGGGCAAATCGCCGCCAAATATTGCGATGAAGTGATTGTTACCAACGAAGATCCTTATGACGAAGATCCGATGGCGATTATCGATCAAGTGGCGGAAGGCGTCGGCAGCAAGGCTCAAAAAATATTAGACCGGAGAGAGGCGATTAGAAAGTCTTTAGAATCGGCTGGGCAGGGCGACACGGTGGTGATTACCGGCAAGGGCTGCGAGCCGTGGATAGTTGAAGCCGGCGGGAAGAAAATCTCCTGGGACGATCGCCAGGTCGTTCAAGAAGAATACGAAAGAACACGAAAAGTTGCACTTTGATAATTTGAAGAAAAGGAGGTGGACAGTGAGATTGTTCCTAAAAAAAACGGACAAAGCAGAACAATTATTTCGAGCATTTACTTCGGGCTTAGAGAACAAGGGTTTTGATCTGAAAGTTTTTGACAAAAAACAAATCAAAAAATACCTTGGCAGGGGCATGTATCACGCGTGGAAGGAATCCTTAGAAGCGCTTCATTACCGGAAGATTATCATAATTTTTGAAGAAAGAGATGCCAGAATTAGCTGGCCCTCTGACAACTATCTTGATCGGCTGGTGATTAATATAGTTCGAGTCCCGGATCGAAAAGTTCTCCTCGAGGCAGAGAAAGAATTACTCGATTTGCTGGCAATAGGAAATGAGCTTTCATAAAGAGGCTGCTTTGTTAAAGCAGCCTTTTAGATTGACAATAAGGCAAAAGTCAGCCATAATGCTTAATTATCATGACAAAATCTTTAAGCAGATATATTCGGACGGAAAAAGCCCGGATACGCCGGGAAGTTTTAGACATGCAGGGACAGCAAACATTGATTGGAGAATTGTACAAAAAATACTATTCCAAACAAAATGACCATCCAGGGAATATACCAATTAGCGATAAATAAGGGCATTGAGGCAGATTTTCGAGGGAGAGAAGGGGTGGAGAAGTTACTCTTAAGAAAAAAAGATAAATTTGCCAAGCTGTCTCAAGAAAGCAAGGCTGAATTTGACGAAGATACGTTGATCAATCCTTATTCCGATTCGAGGACTTTACACGTGGCCGAAGATAAAGAGATAAAAAGAGTTTTGGTCGGCATTGACATTGAACCGGCTGAAATTTTATTAGCCAAGGAATTAGGCAATATCGATTTGATTATTTCTCACCATCCTTTAGGCAAAGCTTTAGCTAATTTATCGGGCGTAATGGAATTGCAGTGCGACGCTTTGAATAAATACGGCGTACCGATCAATATTGCTGAAGGGCTGATGAAAGAAAGGATCTCGGAAGTCGCCCGGGGCGTAAACAGAGTCAACCATCAAAGAACGGTTGATGCGGCTCGTCTTCTGGGTTTTAATTTAATGTGCCTGCATACCGTTTGCGATAATTTAGCGGCGAAGTTTTTGAAAGATAAAATCGAAAAGGAAAACCCGGAGAGAATCGAAGACTTGTTAAGGTTATTAAAAGAAATACCCGAATATCAAGAAGCCATGAAAATCGGCGCCGGCCCGAAAACTTTTAACGGTTCGGAAGAAAGCCGTTGCGGCAAGATAGCGTTGACCGAGCTTACCGGCGGCACCGAAGGCTCGCCCAAGCTTTACGAAGAAATGGTCCAGGCCGGCATCGGCACGACCGTAGCCATGCATATTTCCGAAGAACATCTAAAAGAGGCGCAAGTTTCCAACCTCAATGTGGTCATCGCCGGCCATATTTCTTCTGATTCTTTGGGAGTAAATTTATTTTTAGACGAACTCGAAAAGCAAGGTATCGAAATTATTGCCTGTTCCGGACTGACTAGAATTTCCCGCAATTAGCCGAGGTTTTTGACCATATAAGTTTTCTCTAATTTGTATTCTAATTTGCGATAATATCTTCTTGCCCCAACGCCTGAAATTACGGCGATTTTTTTTACCTTGAATTCTCTCCTGCTTATTTTTTCAGCTTCAGCGATTAATTTTTTCCCTAACCCTTTATGCTGCGGAGAGATGTTGGAGGCGAAGCCTCCAACATCTTGATCTTGGGCAATGGGTTGAAGCTGGCCGTAAGTGTGGATTTCACGGATAATAGCGGTATTCTGCGATGTAATTCTAAACCGAAGTAAGCTGTATAGTTTGCTTCGGTTTTTGTTCTCAAACGATAAAAATATCTCTTGGCCGCTTGAAGCTTGGTAGTTTTGGCGGAAGAGATATAATTTTTCTTTCGGATCGTAATTTCCTTTAACTTCGCGGCACCTGATGCACTTACAGTGGCCGCCCACTAACTGTCGTAGGTTTGAAATTTTAGCTGGACCAGCCGCAATACTTTTAGATGGAATGTCTCTGGCAATTCTTTGGATCCTGACATAATACGGGACAGTTTTTTTAATTGCTCTAACTAAGCTTATCAGCTGTTTTTCGGCATAGGGTCGATAGCCGCCTTTGCGCCAAACATGGAAGAGCGGAGCACTCTTTAAAAGAGCGCAGGGATAAATTTTTAAAAGGTCGGGTTGGAATCGAGAGTCGGTAAAAAGAGTCTTAAACATTTTGAGGTCGCGAGCCGAGGATGAACCATAAAGATTAGGCATCATTTGGTACAAAACCTTAAAACCCGCGTCTTTTAAAAGCTTTGTGGCCGATATTGTTTCTTTAACGCCGTGTCCCCGCAGGTTTTTTTTCAAAATATCGTCGTAGATTGATTGGACTCCCAGCTCCACCATAGTAACTCCAAGTTTTCTTAACCGTTTTATTTCTGAGGGCGTAATAAAATCAGGTCTTGTTTCGACGGATAGGCCGACAATGCGGTATCGGGCTTTTTCGTTTTGGACATGCGATGTCTTAAAGGACATCGCATGTCCATTATTACACGCATCAAAACATCTTTTAACAAACCATGCTTGGTATTTTTGAGGATAGAAAGACCAGGTGCCACCCACGACCCTTAACTCGATTTTATCTGTCGGATGGCCCTCTGATTCCAGCATCTCGATTCTTTTTTTAACCTGCAGATAGGGGTCGTATTTTAGGCGTTTAGCCCGTTCCACGGCAGGCTCTCCGGACACATAGCTTTTGGGGATGCCTTTTTCGGTCGGACAATAAAGGCACTTGCCCGGGCACTTATAGGGCTTGGTTAAAACCGAGATATTAACAATGCCTGAAAGCGAGCGGACGGGCCTTGTCCTTAAAAGAGTCTCAATTAACGCTGACGGCTTGATGCTTTTGCTTTTGACTAATTCATGATAAGTTTTTAATAAAGCAATATTATTAGGGAAAGGAGCTTGATGCTTTTTTGCGAAGCGCCTTTTGCAAGACGCTAAATCCTTCAGGGTTTTTGCCCCGGACGTTATTAATTCTTTAATTGATGGATCAAGATTACGCACAATATTTGTTAGGGAAGACTATTGAGGATTATAACCTGATTGCCGAGGACTTTTCAAGAACGCGTCAGTATGCCTGGCCGGGTCTTAGGTCTCTAGCTAAACACCTCAAACCTAGCGACAATGTGCTTGATTTAGGTTGCGGTAACGGGAGGCTTTTACAGATATTTAAAGAAATCGATATAAATTATACCGGTATAGATAATTCGGAGAAATTAATTGAATTAGCTAAAAAAGCATATCCCGGAATTACTTTTTTAGTTAACGATGCACTGCATTTGCCTTTTCCGTCTGATTCTTTCGACAAAATTTATAGTATTGCCGTTTTACATCATATTCCTTCTCAAGAATTGAGAATAAAGTTTTTAGAAGAAGCAAAAAGAGTTTTGAAACCGGACGGTTTATTGATTTTGACCGTTTGGGATCTGTGGCGGGGCAGGGGCTGGAAACTTAATTTAAAATACGGCATCCTTAAAATTTTGGGACTATCAAAAATGGATTTTAAAGACGTTTTTGTGCCGTGGGCTAAAAAATACCAGCGTTATGTTCACTGTTTTACAAAAGGAGAATTAGTTGATCTTATAAAAAAAACAGGTCTTAGATTAAACGAAAGCGGACAGCTTAAGATAAAAGAAGGTGGTCAGAAGAATATTTTCATCGTGGCTGAAAAATAAAAAGAACCCTATTCTTAAGAAGCTATAGGGCTCTTTTCTCCCAGTGTAACTTTTCTATTGTCTAGAAATATCCTTATTCTCGGATATCTCTGCTCTAAGTCTCTCGCTACCTGGAAGACGGCTTGTCTCTCCGAAGAAGCAGTTGTATACTTTTTTATATGACCGATTCCCTTGACGTCTGCTTCAACAAAGAAAGGCTTTCTGGTGCCAGCTTTCTTATGCACTTTTCACCTCCAATGTGCTATTCTAATAATAATGATATCATAAAAATTGAATTTGTCAAGCCCCTATAGCTTAATGGATAGAGTACAGCCCTCCGAAGGCTGTGGTCTCCGTTCGACTCGGAGTAGGGGCACAATTAATTTTTTATGCTAAAATATAAGTATGAAGCTTAAATATAAAATTGCAGTCAGCGGGGCCGCGGTTTTGACCCCCTGCGCCAAAAACATGAAAGAAACGGCCCGGGAACTCGGCCGGGAAATTGTCCGCAATAACTGCATTTTAATTACCGGAGCGACGAGCGGCGTGCCGTATTACGCAGCTCAAGGCGCTAATAGGATTGGCGGGGTGAGTATTGGTTTTTCGCCGGCGTCTTCTGAAATTGAGCACAAAAAAAGCTACAAACTGCCCTTAGACGAATTCGATGTTATGGTGTACACCGGTTTTGATTATTCAGGCAGAAATCTTTTGATGACGAGAGCCGCTGACGCGGTTATTGTGGCCTGCGGCCGCATGGGCACCTTAAATGAATTCACGATTGCTTACGAAGACAGAAAGCCGATCGGTATTTTAGTAGGATCGGGCGGAACGGCTGACCTGGTCAATTATATTTTGAAATATCCCCATAAAAAAAGAGGCCCGATTTTTTATGATGCCGATCCCAAAAAATTGGTCCAGAAAGTTATTCAATATCTCAAAACAAAAAAGGTCGAAGCGCATAAAAATTAATTAAACATACTTACTAATATGGCGGATGAAGGAAAAATCATCGGAAAAATCAGCCACTACTTCGGGCATATTTCCGTAGCCGTGATTGATTTATCAGACACTCTCAAAATCGGCGACACTATCAGGATCGTGGGCGGCGAAACTGACTTTACCCAAGCAGTGACCTCCATGGAAGTTGATCACAAAAAAGTCGATTCGGCTAAAAAGGGGGATTCGGTCGGTTTCAAGGTTGACCAAAAAGTTCGAGACGATTACAAGGTTTTTAAGGTTTAATAAAAAATTAAAATGTTTTCTGTCATTATAGCCGCCTTTGGTGGCGGTATTTTACGAGGTTTGGTTGGTTTTGTAAAATACCAATTTTCCTATAAAGAGGTAAAATTTAGATTGTTTTATTTTTTAGGCATGATGTTTATTTCCGGGACCATTGGAGCGGTTGCCGCAATATCTATTAAAGAAGTTGGCTTTACTCTCTTGGGCTCCTTCACTCCGGCGCTGTCATTCATTATCGGCTACGCCGGCGGTGATTTTGTTGAAAATATCTATAAGATTATTATCAAAAAATCATCGTTCAATGACTAAAAAAATCTTGGCATTAGCCTTAATTATTATTGGTTTGGCTGTAATTTTTTACGGGCTTTATTCGTCTTTCGCTATTTTTACCGGTAAAACAACGGCTCCTGAAATTTTCAAAACGCCTCCGGCGCAAAAAAGCGCTATATCCCAAGATGTTCAGGGACAACTGCAAAATATGATTTCAGAACAATTGAAGGGAATGCTGCCGGCAGGCTCCGTCGCCACCTTATTGAATTTAATGAGCTGGTCGGTTTTTGCCGGGATTCTGGTTTTCGGCGGAGCTCAAATTACCGGCTTGGGCGTTAAATTGTTAAATTAAATGCTCAAACTTATCAAGGCGGTTTCGGTTTTTGTCGGTACGGTTATCGGCGCAGGAATTTTCGGAATTCCCTATATTGTTAACAAAAGCGGGATGGTTCCCGGCTTTTTTTATTTTCTGATTTTAGGAGGCGTCGTCCTTTTAATCCATCTGTTTTTCGGCGAAGCCTTTTTAAGGACTAAAGAATCCTGCCGCTTACCCGGTCTGGCGCAAAAATATCTAGGGAGCTGGGGCAAGATTTTGGTCATGATTTCGGTCGTCAGCGGGTTAATTGGCGCTCTTTTAGCTTATTTGATTTTAAGCGGCGATTTTTTAAAGATTTTATTTTCGCCGTTTTCTGATTTATCAGCAATCCAGCTTGCGGCGATTTTTTGGGTAGTGATGTCTTACCTTATCTTCCGGGGGATTAAATTAATCGCCTCGATCGAGCTTTTGACGAATCTGATTTTCTTTTCGGCGAATGCCGCGATTCTGTTTTTTATTCTGCCCAAACTCGATCTTTCTAATGTCAAAATATTAGAGATGTCCGGTATCTTTCTGCCCTTCGGGGTCATTCTTTTTTCTCTGGTCGGCTGGTCAGCGATTCCGGAGATTGCGGATTTTTTCAAAACATCGCCCGAAAAGAGGAAGATTAAAAGAACAATCATTTTATCAACGGCGCTTGTTGTTCCTTTTTATCTGGTTTTTGTCTTGGCTGTTTTGGGGGCAGTCGGCGGCAATATCAGTCAAGACACTCTTTCAAGTTTGGCGCCATTTCTCGGCCCTAAAATCATTTTTTTAGCAGTGCTGGCCGCTTTAGTAACCTTAGCCGATTCTATTTTGGTTCTGGGGCTTCATTTAAAAAACACTTTTGTTTACGATCTAAAATTGTCTAAACGCTTAGCCACCGCCATTGCCTGCGGAGTGCCCTTTCTCTTATTCTTAATGGGCTTTAGGGATTTTATCGGCACTATAGGTTTTGTTGGAACGGTGGTGGGCGTGATTGAAGGAGTGGCTATTATTTTAATTTTTAAGAGAGCTAAAAGATTAGGTAATCGCGAGCCGGAATACAGCTTTAAAGCGCCTTCTTTGCTGCTATATTTATTGATAGCCGCATTAATCTTGGGAGCGGTTTCCCAGTTTCTTATATAATATGAAGCTTATAGCTGATTTCCACATTCATTCTAAGTATTCCAGAGCCACGTCTAAAGACATGGATCTGGAAAGTTTGGATAAATGGGCGCGCGTTAAAGGTATAAAGGTTTTGGGCACGGGCGATTTTACGCATCCGGAATGGTTGAGAAATTTAAAAGACAAATTGGTTTCAGTCGAGCAGGGCTTGTTTAAGATAAAAAACAGCGATGATTCGACAAGATTCATTTTAACTTCAGAAATCAGCTGCATTTATTCGAAAAACCTGCCTGCCGGCAGGCAGGGCAACAAAGTGCGTAAGATTCATGTTTTAGTTTTTGCTCCTTCGTTGGCAGTAGTTGAAAAAATTAACGCGCGCCTCGGCTTTATCGGCAATTTAAAATCGGACGGCCGTCCCATTTTGGGATTAGACGCTAAGGAGTTGGCTAAAATTGTTTTGGGGATTTCTCATGATTGTTTAATCGTGCCCGCTCACGCTTGGACTCCCTGGTTTTCCATCTTCGGTTCCAAGTCCGGCTTTAATACCATCGAAGAATGTTTCGAAGAATATTCAAGATACATTTATGCGATTGAAACAGGATTATCATGTTATGACACCGAAACCGAAGTACTTACTGAAAATGGATGGAAAAGGTTCTCCCAAGTCACTCAAAGAGATAAAATTTGCACTCTTAATTCCGATAGCGAAGAAATTGAATATCAAAAACCACAAAAAATCTATCGATCAAAGTACCGAGGGAAGATGTATCGATTAAAAACAAAGAGAGCCGATTTACTTATTACTCCAAACCATAATCTATTATATGCTCCAGCTGACTTTCATACGCGGAGACCCTATAGATTGAAAGAAGCCCGCGACTTATTCGGAAAATCAAAGATATTGCGAAAAGATGGAATTTGGAAAGGAGAAACGCCGCAGTATTTTACATTACCTGGAGTAAAGATATCACACGGAAGCAGATTTTATTCTGGCTTTCGAACCAAAATAGCAAAAAAATTTCCCATAGAACCTTGGCTTAAGTTTTTTGGTTTTTGGGTTGCTGAGGGGTGGACTACGAAAGGCGGAAACGGACATTATACTGTTTGTGTCAGCAACCAGAATTATAAGCTAATGACCGAGATGAAACATATTTTGGAAAGTTTTGGATACACAGTATTTTGGGATAAAAAAGTCACAAACACGATTCGGGTAAGAGATTATCAGCTTTTTCACTACCTGCGGCAATTCGGGAAAGCTGCCGATAAGCATATCCCCGCAGAAGTGAGGAATTTATCCAAAGAGCTTCTAGGGATATTGCTTAAGTATTATATTAAGGGCGACGGACACGTGTATGGACGTAGCGGGAAAGGGTTATCGGCCACTACAATATCTATACGTTTGCGAAACGATCTTCAAGAAATCGCCCTTAAAATTGGCATTTCTGCTTATTACAAATTACATCAAAGAAAGGGGACGCCTTTTGCTTCGCCTTCTCAGAAAAAGATTTACAGGCAGAGTGCAGACTCTTGGAATATTTATTTTATACGGCGCAATCGGCATGCCATTATTCCGTCTGAGATGAAAAAATATGGACACAAAGAAGAATGGGTCGATTATAATGGAATGGTCCACTGTGTTTCAGTACCAAACCGTGTTGTGTATATTCGAAGAAACGGAATTCCGCTTTGGTGTGGAAATTCTGACCCTCCGATGAATTGGCGGCTTTCGGCTTTAGATAAAATTACCCTAATCAGTAATTCAGATGCTCATAGTCCGCGGAAATTGGGGCGAGAAGCCAATGTTTTTGATACGGACTTAAGTTATGGCGCGATCATCGGGGCTATTAAAGACAAAGACCCGAGAAGATTTTTATATACCATTGAATTTTTTCCGGAGGAGGGGAAATATCACTATGACGGGCACAGGAATTGCGCAATCAGCTTAACTCCGTTCGAATCGAAAAAATATAACAATCTTTGCCCGACTTGCGGCAAGCCCCTGACAATCGGTGTCCTAAATCGAGTGGAAAGGTTGGCTGACCGAAAACAGGGGCAAGGCCCGAACGGAGCTATTCCGTTCAAGAGCCTGGTTCCCTTAGAGGAAATAATCGCCGAGAGTCTGGGCGTTACCACGGCGAGCAAGCGGGTGGGCGTAGCATATGAAAACCTAATCAAAAAATTGGGCAGCGAGTTCAATGTTTTATTGACTGCTACAAAACAAGACCTTATTGGCGCGACTTTGCCGGAAATCGCCGAAGGGATTGCCAGAGTGCGGGAGGGGCGTGTTTCAATCACGCCGGGCTATGATGGCGTTTACGGCAAGGTCAGTATTTTTTCCAAAGGCGAGCAAAAGGAGTTATCAAAACAGGGAACATTGATATGATCTTGGTCATTTTCATTTAACCTGTTAAAATGTTAATTATATGGAAAAGGTAAAGAAAATAACTAAAGAGATGACCATCGCCGAAGTTATTGAGAATTTCCCTAAAGCGGCCGCAATCCTTATGGGGTTCGGCTTACATTGCGCTGGTTGTCCAGGCGCTCAGTCAGAAACGATCGGAGAAATGGCTGCAAATTATCAGATGGATCTAGACGAGCTCTTAGAGAGTTTGAATAAGGCTATAAAATCATAAAATGAAGAAGGTTCTGTTTTTTTTGATTTCCTTATTGGTTGGTATCGGGCTTTTAGCGTGGACCACCAACTTTATCGGTTGGGAGAAAATTATCTTAGCTTTTAAGGTCTTCTCTTTTAGGGCCGGGATGATCATTCTGTCATTGACCGTTCTGGCCAATTTGGTCAGATCTTGGCGCTGGCAAACAATTTTAAGGAATCAAGGATATCGCGTCCCCATTTTCAGAGTTCTGGAGTATTATCTTTCTGGCAATGCCCTGGCCTTTTTTATGCCCATGGTAATCTTCGGCGGCGAAATTTTTCGAGGCTATGATTTAAAAGAAAAATATGCCATGCCGTGGTCCAAGTCCATCGCTTCGGTGGTTATCGACAGGATTTCCGAATTCACTATTTATACCGTTGCGACAATTTTAGGACTGGTCTTTTTTGTCGCCAATGCGAATTTGCCTTCTTATAGAATAGACATAATCATTTTCTCGGTTTTCTTTTTGATCATCGCCTTAATAGGCCTTTTTTATTTCAAAAGCTTTAAAAAAGAAAGCATCGTCCGTTTCTTTTTAAAAAAATTTAACGCCCAAAAATTAGATGGCGCCGAAACAGCGATTGAAGTCGAAAAAGAAATTTTCCGATATTTCAAACCGAACAAAAAAATAATGTGGCAGGGGTTCGGTTTAAGCTTTTTGGCCGAGTTAATATTTTTGGCCCGGACATTTCTTTTGATCTTGTTTTTAGGAAAAAACATAAGCGTTTTTTCGGCCGTTTCTATCGGCGCTTTTTCTTCATTAGCGCTTATTTTGCCCATTCCGGCGGCTCTTGGTTCCCATGATTTCGTTCAATCTTTTGTTTTTACGGCCTTGGGCTTGGGCGCCGGCACCGGCGCCGCTTATGTTTTGGTCATCAGGGGAGCGGAAATGATACTTGCCTTGGCTGGATTGTTCTTTTTCTTTAGACTTGGAATTCATTTTTTGCAGTCTTTTTTGCTGGAAAAGATTGGTAAACTCTTTAATCATTAATCGTTAAGCGTTATTATATATAAAAGACAATGAATTTAGGCGTAAATAAAGTTATCAGGATTTTAATCTCCAGCGATATTCTGCTTCAGAGCGGTTGGGGGTTGCTTGGCCCTATCTTCGCTATTTTTTTAACTAGACAAATCCAAGGAGGCAACCTGCAAATGGTTGGGTTTGTGGCCGCCACTTATTGGGTTGCGAAGTCCATTGTTCAGCCGTTTATCGCCCGTCGGTTAGATAAAAATCACGGCGAAAAAGACGACATTTTATTTTTAATCGTCGGTATGTACGCGGCTAATCTTATCCCGTTGGGTTATATTTTCTCATCGCAGCCCTGGCACATATTTATTCTGGAATTTATCCGGGGGCTGGCCATGGCTTGCGTCGTCCCCACCTGGTCGGGCATATTCACCAGGCACATCGATAAGGGGCGAGAGGCCTTTTCCTGGAGCTTAGAAAGCACCGGACTCGGGTTTGCCGCGGGGATTGCCGGAGCTTTCGGCGGTATTTTAGCCTCGCTGATCAGCTTTAAGCTCGTTTTCGTTTTAGTCAGCATCTTTGGGCTCGCCGCTTCCTCTCTTTTATTGCTCATTCGTCCCAGGCTTTTTAACAGAGACCATTTCAAACCTCGGGTGCCTCCGTCGGAAAAACCTTTTTAGAATTGACATTTTAAAATTAATGTGCTAAGATTAAATGTCTTCCAAATGAGAAGATGGCAATGGCCGAGCCAAGAGGCCAAGGTTTCGGACGAGAAAAAGTCTGAAATAAGGAGAGTAAAATGGGTAGTTCTTTGGAAATCATGCAAGGGTTCACGGTGGGTCAAATCGCCGCTATCTTGAATAAAGTTTCTAGTGGCGACTTGGAAAAACTGGAGGCGCTTTTGCGAGATGAGCTTGAAGTTGAGCTTGTAAAGAGAATTCTTAAGCTCGTCGATAAAAATGGTAGGTGTATTCCAGTCAAGAGCTTAACGGCCGCAGTTTGCGACGCAAGCAAGGATTTTCATTTAGTCCAGCCAAAACTTAAATATACGGAACGGTTTGACCGGTTTCAGGAAGTGTTCTCTCTCGTAAACCCAACAATGTCATCGGCGATATTCGAAGCCAGAAGCGAAGGGCTGATTAGTTTGATTAGAACAAACAAGGGTCTCGCCAATTTGCTCAACGGGGTTTATCTCCCAATAATTCTACCAAAGTTGGAAAATTTTACCGATTACGGTGAAACGCTGGAAGAGGTTTTTCTTCCGGCGATAGAGTTAGGCTACAAGAAGGAATTTCCTAACAGAAGCTTTTACAACTACCGGGCGGGCGATCTCGCTGGGAAAGTCACTATTGTTTCAGGCACCAGGCACGAGAAGCTGATTGAAAGAATGGCCCAAGCTTTCGTTGTCGCCATCTATTTCCCGAATCCGCTTCAAGGTTTTTCTGTGTTCGCCAGTCGGGGACAAATAGCCGTTCTACCGGAATCACTGATTTTATCTGGTGGGTTTGATGCCCTCTCGGCAATGGCGATGTATCCCGATGTTCTCGCCAGAGATTGGCATACACCAGGATATGACTTATCGGCATTATCTTGGCAGTCTCCGGTCGACTCGCTTTATCTGGATGCCGATGATGACCGGCTCGGTTTTGGCGGCAGGGGCGATCTGGGTTATGCGAGCGGCCGCTGTTCTTCCGGCTTGCTGTTTCTGGGGAGTGCTTGATTTTTTGTTCTTTGCAAAGGGGCACAACTATTATTGTGCCCCTTTTCATTTTCTCTGATTTTTATTATTCTGATAATGTAGGCTAATGTATCTTGGTTTAAGACAAATCAAGGTCGCCGAATATATTTTCAGCACTCCTTGTTAGTTCTTAGGGTCTAAATGGGATCGGATAAAATTCAAGAAGCGCAGTTTTATGCTCTTCTGGTGGATAGGGAAGAGAATTAACAAATCATTGGCAGTCTCCGGACGACTCGCTTTATCTGAAGGCAAATGATGACCGGCTCAACTTTGACGGCAGGGGCAATCTGGGTAATGCGAACGACAACTATTCTTCCGGCTTGCTGTTTCTGGGTAGTGCTCAATATAATGCCAGAAACCCCGCGAAAAGCGGGGTTTCTATATTTAAAATTTATTTGACAGAGCGTTGCCAGCCGCCTATCATTCTGCCGATATTAATGATTACTTCTTCAAGCGATAGATAACCTTTAATTTTAATTGAGTTGGTTTCATGGGCAATTCTGACTAAGTATTTTAGAAGATCGATTTTATTATTCGCTTTTCTTAGAATCGCTTTTTTATATATACTGGCGTAGTTTGCGGATAAAACAAGCTCAAGCGTTTCCAAAATCGTGTTTTCAATTTTTTGTCCCAGTGTATATTTTTCGTGTTTCGGAAACAATATCAAGCATTTGTGAAATAGTTTGTATAATTCCACAATTTTATGCACCAAAGGAACATTGAAGCTGTCGGGGGGGGGTATTAGTAGTCATAAAATTTTTGATGAGATAATTTCTCTCGAAAATTTATTTTTGGCTTGGCAGGAATTTAAAAGAGGCAAGGGAAATAAATTTGACGTCCAAGAATTTGAATATAATTTAGAAGATAATATTTTTCAACTTCACAAAGAATTGCAAGCCGGAATTTATCGGCATTCTAATTATACCTCGTTTTACGTCAAAGACCCAAAATTAAGACATATTCATAAAGCCTGCGCTGAAGATAGGGTTTTGCATCATGACGTTTTCAGGATTTTATACCCTATTTTCGACCCTACTTTTATTTTTGATTCCTATTCCTGTCGCATGAATAAAGGAACGCATAGAGCGGTAAATCGTTTGCAGAAGTTTGCCAGAAAGGTCGGTAAAAATAATACCCAAAACTGCCATATTTTGAAATTGGATATCAAAAAGTTTTTTGATTCAATTGACCACGATATTTTAACCCTTTTTATCAAAAGAAAAATCAATGATAAAAATACAGCATGGTTAATTAAAGAAATTATTGAGAGCTTTCTAACTTCGCCGGGCAAGGGATTGCCACTCGGTAATATCACCAGTCAGCTTTTTGCCAATATCTATCTTGATAAATTAGACAAATTTATTAAGCATAAGCTAAAAATAAGATACTATATTCGCTATTGCGACGATTTCATAATCTTAGACGGTAACAGGGATTATTTAAAAACCTTAATTTCCATAGTAAGCAGATTCCTCTTGGAAAAATTGAAATTATCTCTGCATTCCGATAAGATAGAAATAAGGAAGTATCATCAAGGCGTAGACTTCTTGGGTTATGTAAGTTTCCCGTATCATCGTATTTTGCGAACCAAAACTGAAAAAAGAATGTTTGGGAAGATAAAACGGAGAGTTAAGGAATTGCGTTGGGGCAAGGTCTCCCCAAAATCTTTTGATCAAACTATCCAATCTTATTTGGGAGTTTTAAAACATTGCAATTCGTATAAACTTAAAAAGAAACTTTTAAGCAAGATATTATTATGAAGAATCAAGAACTCGCTAAAATTTTTTATGAAATCGCTAATTTTTTAGCGATGGACAATGTCCCTTTCAAGCCCTACGCTTATGAGAGAGCGGCTTTAACTATAGAAACTTTAGAGAACGATATCGAAGAAATCTACCAAAAAGGCGGTAAAAAAGCGCTCGAAGAACTATCCGGTGTCGGCAAGAACATTGCCGCGCATATTTCAGAGTATCTCGATACGGGCAAGATAAGATATTATAACGATCTTAAAAGAAAAACGCCCGTTAATTTTCAAGAATTAAGTTCGGTTGAAGGTTTGGGGCCGCGGCGCGTCAAAATACTCTATCAGAAGCTGAATGTTAAAAATTTAAAAGACCTGGAGAAAGCGGCCAAGGCCCATAAAGTAGCGAGTCTGTTCGGGTTTGGCGAAAAGACGGAAAAAAATATTCTCGAAGGCGTCAAATTTCTCAAAAGAAGCAAGGGAAGATTTTTGTTAAATGAGATTTTGCCTAAAACCAAAGAGGTTTACGAAAAACTGAAAAAGATCCGGGGCGTGGAGCGGGTGGATTATTGCGGTTCTTTAAGACGAATGAAAGAAACTATCGGCGATGTCGATTTTTTGGTTATTGCGCGCCATCCATCGCTTGTGATGGACTCTTTCGTTTCCATGCCCGGCGTTATTAAAATCTGGGGCAAGGGTGCGACCAAAGCTTCGGTCAGAATGAAAGAAGGTTTTGATATGGATATTCGGGTGGTGCCGAAACGTTCTTACGGCGCTGCCTTGCAGTATTTTACAGGAGCCAAAGAGCATAACATCGCGACACGGCTTATTGCCATGGGAAAGGGTCTGAAGCTTTCTGAATACGGCTTATTTCGCGGGCCTAAAATGATAGCCGGTGAAAGCGAGGAGGATGTTTATAGAGCGTTGGGCATGCCATGGATACCGCCCGAGATGAGAGAAGATCGGGGGGAGGTTGAGGCCGCTTTGAAAAACAAACTTCCGGAGATCGTCGGTTTTAGCGATATTAAAGGAGACTTACACGTTCATTCCGACTGGGACGGCGGCACGAACTCAATCAAAGAAATAGCCGAAGCCGCTATTGAAATGGGTTATGAATATGTGGGGATAGCGGATCATACAAAGTTTTTGAGGATTGAGCACGGCTTAAACGAAAAACAATTAGAACGGCGGAATAAAGAAATCGATAAACTAAACACCCGCCTTCGCCAAGGCTACGGCGGGCAAGCAAAATTCAAAATTTTAAAGGGTTGCGAAGCCAATATTTTGAAAGACGGCTCAATAGATATCAAAGATGAGGCCCTAGAGAAGCTGGATTATGTCATCGCAGGCATCCACTCTAATTTTAAAATGCCTCGCGACAAAATGACCGCTCGCCTGATCCGGGCGATGAAAAATCCTAATGTTGATATTATTTCCCATCCCACGGGCAGGATTTTAAAAAAGAGAGACGAATATCAGATAGATCTTGATAAGGTTTTAAGGGCGGCCAAAGAAACCGGCACTATTTTAGAAGCGAACGCCTCGCCCGAGAGGCTGGATCTCAACGACCAAAATATTAAAAGAGCGAAAGAGTTTCAGGTTAAAATAGCCGTTAATACCGATGCTCATCATAAAAATCAATTAAAATTAATAGAGCTTGGCATTGCTCAAGCTAGAAGAGGGTGGGCGGAGAAAAAAGACGTAATTAATTGCTATCCTTTGCAGAAAATGTTAACGTTTTTAAAATGAAACCAAAAATTATTTTCAGAAAAGCCACAATTAGCGACGCAGTGAAAATAAAGAAGACGATCGATGCTTATGCCGAAGAAGGCATCATGCTTTTCAGGCCTCTTTATGAAATTTACGGCAGTATCAGAGATTTTTTTATTGTCGAAAAAGGCAAGAAAGTTATCGGTTGTTGCGCCTTGCATGTTTTAGGCGAGGAATACCGGCCTGGCCGCCAAGGATCTATTTTAGCCGAAGTAAGGTCGTTGGCGGTTTTGAAAAAAGAGCATGGTAAGGGCATTGGTACGCAGTTGGTCAAAGCGTGTATTAATGAAGCCGAAGCGATGGAGATAGATAAGTTATTCACTCTCACTACTAAAAAAAACGTAGCTTTCTTTAAAAAGATTGGCTTCAAAGAAATTAGCACAGCTAAATTACCTCAAAAAATTTGGCAGGAGTGCATTAATTGTTCCAGGTTTCCCGCCGATTGCAATGAGGTTTCTTTAATTAAGGATATTTAATATGCTCCAGAGAAGATCAGCCGGCGCAGTAATTTTTTTAAAAGAAAAAGGTAAAATCTATTACCTTCTTTTAAATTACAGCGCTATCGGTTTCGTCGGGAAAACTTATTGGGGCCTGGCCAAGGGGACTATTGAGGGGGGAGAGAAAGAGATGGGCACAGTTTTGAGAGAGGTTAAGGAAGAAACGGGCATAGCAGATCTCGAATTTATCGATGGCTTCAGAGAAATAGAAAAATATTCCTTTTTATACAAAGGAGAAGATGTTTCTAAAACAGTTTCTTACTTACTGGCCGAAACTAAAACAAAAGAGGTAAAGCTTTCTTTTGAGCACCTAGATTTTAAATGGTTATCATATCAAGAAGCATTAAAAAAGTTGACCTTTAAAAATGCTCAAAAAATCGTCCAGAAGGCTCATGACTTTATTTTGTCAAAAAATTTATAAACTTGTTAAGACGATTCCGGCTGGGGAAACCCTTAGTTATAAAAAAGTGGCTCAATTAGCCGGCCGCCCAAAAGCCTGGCGGGCCGTCGGGAACGTTCCGAATAAAAATATCGATCCCTAAGTGGGGGAGAATCGATCTTTGACAACCTAAATGAAAGTAGGAGGTAGAATGTGGCCTATAAGCAATGTTCTCGATGTGGTATTATCACAGATAAAAATGAACCCAAATGTCCATCTTGCGGAAATAATCATTTAGGCGATAAAATCATTACCATCACAGAACTTATTTCTAGTATCGGAAAAGGAGAGATCACTCTTTCAAAAATTTGGACGAAATGTCCAAGCAAAATATCCAAACGTTAAAACCGCCTCCCTGTTAGGAGAGGCGGTTTTTCTATTTTACTTTTTCCATTATTTTTTTGAAGATTTCCGGATTATCTTGGCAAAGTTGCGCCAGTATCTTTCTATCAAGTTCGATTTTATTTTTTCTCAAGCCAAAAGCGAATTTGCTGTAATTAAGCCCCTGTTCCCGGCAAGCGGCATTGATCTGGACTTGCCAGAGAGCTCTTCTTTCTCTTTTCTTTGTTTTCCTATCCCGGTAAGCGTATTCCCAGGCATGACGCAAGGCGTCTTTAGCCGCCCGGAACTTATTTTTTCTGCCCCAACGAAAACCTTTAGCCTGTTTTAACAGATGTTTCCGGCGCTTATGGGCTGTAACTCCTTTTTTTATTCTAACCATGTTACCTTAATAGTTTTTTAATTTTTTTTGTTTCTTGCTCCGAAACCGTAATCCATTTTCTGCCCCTTCTGATTTTATTTCCAGATTTTTTCGCTCGGTAATGATCAGAACCGGTAAGTCTTCGCAGGATCTTACCGTTTTTGGTAATTTTAAAGCGTTTTAAGATAGATTTTCTAGTTTTCTTTTTCATGGATGCTTATAACGAGTGAATAATATTCCTCGATATATCGGGTGGCATGCCACCCGCTATTGTTTAGAGATAATCATGGAAAAGCCTCTCATCTCTTTTTTTAATTCTCTTTCGATTTTATAGAGGACGAATCCCTGCAAGACTTCAAGGAACTTGCCGATTTTTTCTCGGGCAAAGTTGCCCAGGGCTTTTTCCCTGCCCCGCAAGACAATATCGATTCTTACCTTATCGCCTTCTTTTAGGAATTTTTCCGCCTGCCTCGCTCTGGTTTCCATGTCGTGCTGGCCAATATTGAAAGTCAGCCTGATGCCCTTCAACTCGCTGGTTTTCTGCTTTTTTGTGGCGGTATGAGTTTTCTTTTTTTCCTGGTAAGAGTACTTGCCATAATCCATGATCTTGCAAACCGGCGGGTCAACCTTTTCGGTTACCTGGATCAAATCCAGGTTGCGTTCGTAAGCCAGGCGCAAAGCCTCTTCCAAACCTAGAACGCCCAGCTGTTTTCCGGTTTCGTCGATAACTCTCACGTTTTTAGCCCTTATTTGCGTATTGGCGATTATTCTTGGGTTCAAGGTGGAGGTGGGGACATTGAAGTCCCGTCCAGAAATATTATCAAAATCTCTCTACAAATTTAGTCTGTTTTAATTTTCGAAACAGCGGATATAAAACAGGCAAAAGCATAAGCCGAAGTTTCTAGCTTCTGACTTTTCGGAGAACTGCCTGAAGCAAAAGCGGTTCTACCTATCTCGAGATTATAACACCCGATCCTTATTATCGAGAATAGTTAAGGCCGGATGGCCTACGCGTAAGCGTAAGCGGGTTTTTGAAATAAGTTAGCACTTATCTCTGTTTTCCGGAAGTTTTACCAGATTCCAGAATACTGGAATTGCCGATTTTGAAAAAAGATCTCTGTCGAAGCCTTTCACCCCCTAGTTTTTAATTCTCGCCTTATTTCTTTGTCCGCTTCGCGCTTTTTGATCCGTTCTTTCTTATCAGCTTTTTTCCGTCCTCTTGAGACGGCAAACTCTAGCTTTATTTTACCTTTTTTACTATATACCCTCAATGGTATTAAAGTCAAGCCTCTTTCTTGAGTTTTACCGAAGAGGTATTGGATTTCTTTTTTTCTCAAAAGGAGCTTTCTTGCTTGGGTGGGATTATAATCTTTGGGAATGTTTTTGAGCTGATAGGGCGCAATATTGGCGTTAATCAGATAAATCTCGCCGTTCTTTAAAACAACATAAGAGCCTGCGAGTGACATTTTCCCCGATTTTATTGATTTTACCTCTTGGCCCGCCAAGACCATGCCCGCCTCGAATTTTTCCAAGAATTCGTAGTCAAAATAAGCTCTTTTGTTTTTGATCGCCTCCATGGGTTCAATTTATCACGAAGATATGGTTCTTGACAAGTTCTATAAATATGATATACTATAAAAGTACCTTAATTTTATATTATCCGCGAAAACCGGATAAGAAGGAGGAGTCTAAATGGTCGCGATAACCGACAAAGCTCGAATGTTTGATCTGATGGTGGGGGTGGGAGAATTAGTACGGGATGGCAAGCGTGATCCAAAGAAAGTACTAGAAATACTCCAACGCATCAAAGAGAATACTGGTTGTCTTTTCCGGTTCCCTCGGGTGAGTATTCAGGGCCGGGGAGGAAATACACCCTTTGTGGTGCCCGAGATTCCTCAGGTTGTTCCTGGATTTAGGGGATACATTCATGATTCGTACAATTTCTCCAAAATGTTTTCTGGAAAAATTGAGCCTCCAATGAGCAGTTTTGAATTTAGCGAATTATGCTATGCCGATCTCTCGGAGAGGTCAGATGGTAATTCAATTCTCGCTGGACTCACTAAAGTGGGTGAGAAGGTTGAAACCCCAGTAGCTCAAATACTTGCCCTAGTAGAGAGCCAGGGAGAGAGCTACGAAGGTCCTCTCACTGCTCCCATTGAGCCTAATATCTTTTTCGCGCTGGACAAGAAAAATGTCTTGCGCGAGGTAAGAATCCAT
>Ga0209211_10001473_pt1 | contig 44404 bp, 53 predicted proteins | sample RifGroA2_FD_183992 | JGI IMG/M metagenome (GOLD analysis project Ga0209211, IMG submission 183992) | Groundwater microbial communities from Rifle, Colorado, USA - Groundwater A2 (SPAdes) (version 2) | ecosystem: Environmental > Aquatic > Deep subsurface > Groundwater | place: Rifle, Colorado...
ACTTGCGAATGCGCGCTGTTATACATTTCTTCATTTTCAAAGTTTGCCGAGGGGTCAAGATGAGAATAATAGACATTCCCATCTCTTTTTATTTTTCGTGCTTCGTCTTCAGAAATTGCCCTATATAGATAGCTGTCCCTTCTCAAACCGCCTGCCTCATTTTGTGCACGCATCTGTTGCACCGCTTCCTCACTTCCCAACGTTTCTACAAAGTAGCGATTGAGCAACTCTGTTCTCCTTTCAAGTAGGTCATCTCCGCTTATAGATTCACCATACCACTGAACATCATCTATTGTTGTCCTTACACTCCAATCCTTACCGCTTATTCCTTGATAACCACCTCTGTCAAGTTGAAACCTACCATTATTACGCAGAGCAACAGATAACTCACCCTGCCTCTGAAGACTTACATTTTCGGGTAAATCAACTTCTAAATTAGGAACGGTAAATACCAGCGAAGCGAATCTTGGCTGTAAGTTTATGTAAACTTTCTCGGGAACTTGCGGTTCTTTTGGTTTTATTCCTTCTACTAAATCTGGACTAAAGTCATTCATGTTATGAGGAAATTTTATCACAATCTCGGTTTGTGCGTCTTTACAAAAGGTGCGCGAGTCTTCACTATCTGTCCCCATTTATTTCTTTCAATTATTATTCTCGCTTTTCTAAGTGGCGGTAAGTACAGTTTGAAGGTGAAAGGGACAAATTGTTGGACAGCGTCCTCCCAGTCCCTACTTTAAGAGACATGGGAGTATTATATCAAACGCTTTGGGGCTTGTTGGAGGGAAATTTGGAGATGATAGTACGTGCTAAAAATAAGGATGCGTATCGAATCTCCGGTGCCGGTGTGGTTTTAAAATCAATCTGTCACCATGCCATAACTACTAAAAAAGCTCCGCCCTTTTCTCCGTGCCGAGAACTTGTCTGTGAAATATCACAGATGGTGACAGTTTTTATTTAAGTAATGTATATCCTCCAATAATCGGGAGCGGTTTCATTTCGCCATTTGCCGCGTTGATAATCCCCATTATCCAAAGAACAAAAACACCTAATCCTATTGCCATTGACAATATGCCCCCGAAAACAGGGATCATGGCCCCTACCAAATTAGAAGCAACAGAAATTATTAACAATATCAATGATTGATTTGCATGAAACATTGCATATTTTGAATCTTTTGCCGTTAGGAGTGGAAGAAAAAAGAGAAAATATGCCAAAATTGCCATTGTTTTATTCTTGGTCACATCGCTCTGGTTTGATTGTATTGCAGTCATAGTGTTCACCGCCCTTCTAGGAAATTATTACGTATGTATTACGTGAGAAATAGCATACATTTGCAGATAAACCCATCATATGTGTTAGTCACGCTTCTTGTCAATAGATTATTACTTTTCTTTTCATGCGCCATCTGCCTTTTTTGTGCGTAATAGGTGAATTTGTTAAGTCTTATATCAAAAGCAACCATTGACTTTACATGTATAAAGACGATAGTATAGAAAGTCATGGCAGATAAAAAAGAGGAAAAGAAAACGTCTCCCGATATATGTCCGAAATGTGGAAATCCTTTGGGTGAGATAGCACTTACAAAAACCGGACGGAAACTGCAAAGATGTTCTACCGGTTCCTGGGATCCGCAAACGAAAAAAACGGTTGGCTGTGATTATGTAAAATGGTTTGAAATTGAGCCCCAAACACTCGATGAGAAATGTCCCAAATGCGGAAATCCCCTAGTTCTTGCGGTTACTCGCTTTGGCAAAAAAATGAAGAAGTGTTCAACGGGAGGATGGGACCGTGAGGCCCGAAAAGCAACGGGATGTGATTATGTCGAATGGATAAACGGAACGACTGAGCCGCTCGATGAAGATTGTCCTGAGTGCGGAGAAAAATTGGTCCTTTTCACCACCAATTCTGGCAAGAAGATGAAAAAATGCAGTACCTCCGGATGGAACAGAGAGGCTCGAGAAGCAACCGGATGCCCGTATGTTTATTGGTTTAAACCTGGTGAATATCCCCAAAAAACAGACAGCGGAGGAGAAGAATTCCTCCCGCCAGAACCGGAAGAATAATTTCTTAAATTCTTATGGCATCCTATTAAGGAGAAACTATTCAAGGAGGTGATACAACATGAAATGTGCAAAATGCGGCATGAATTGTACGGGATGGAAATGTGCTATCTGTGGTGAAGAATCAGAACAGCACGACGCAAGCCACAAACACGGTGAGCCAGCATCAGATCGCCACTGTATGCCAAAATGTGACGGATGCGAACAAACAGAAGTTCTTTGTACTTGTTCGTAAACAAAAGGTTGGTTCACCAACTCAAGGCGGTAGGCCGACACCAGCTCTTCTTGAGTTCCTCAACAAAATTCCAGACAATTCTCTTAATAATATAAACATTTCTGCATTTGACACAAGGTTTGCAAAAGACGAACATGGTTTTGGTTTGAAAGTACTTATGAATACTATTGGTTTTGCGGCAGAAAAAATTGCAAAAAGTTTACAAAATAAAGGCGGTACTCTTGTTGTTCCTGCAGAAGGATTTATCGTCACCGGCAGAGAAGGACCACTCAAAAAAGGAGAACTCGAACGGGCTGCCGAATGGGCGAGAGAGATTGCGAAAAAAAAGAACAGGGTGATGCATTGAGAATAAATGCTACTTTTTCTGCGTCCACCGGATTTTTTGCCGGAATATTCGGCGTGGGTGGTGCGGTAAGAAGTACTTTTCTTTCCGCGTTTAATCTTGAAAAATCGGTGTTTCTCTTTACGTCAGGAGCAATTGGTTTGTTGATTGACAGTTCTCGGTTAACCCAATATGTTCTAAGTAAAATAATGCTCGATAAATCATTGCTTATTACTCTGATACTTTGTGTTCCTATTTCGTTACTCGGCGCATACGTAGCAAAACGATTCGTCGACAAAATTCCACAAAAATCATTCCGGTTTCTCATTGCCGGAGCGCTTTTTCTCGTGGGAATACGATATCTAGTGTTTTCTTAAAGCGGTTAATCCACCTGTTCCCACGTATCAGTAGCCAAATCCTGCCGCTCAACGACCCAAGTGGTGGGATTTACGCGGTACCAATTAAATGTCGTCATGTGATCCGGGAATATCTCATAAACCTGGACGATATAGTATAGTTCATTTGTCGTTGACTTCCGGTCAACCTGCACGCCAAATGTTGAGCGACCAGATGCTTGTACCTGCTTTTTAAACGTTTGTACTTCACCTAATGTTTCGACAAGATCGCGCGTCGTTACTTCATCTTGATTTGGCTGAGTGATAGTAAAAGAACTGACCATTCCATCGAGTGCTTTTTGGTAGTCACCTGGATTATTATTGATGCGTAGTGAATAATAATTACCATCGTCTCCAAATATTGTATATTCACGAAATTCCAGCTGTTTACCGTTATCTTTAAATGTTCCATTTACCAGATAGGCTACATTTCCATTGATTTCTGATCCTAAGGTAGAAGTAATGGAATAATCGGGATTTTGTCTGAACGCGTCGGTGAGGTTTTTAATCGTTGCCGTCTTTCCGCTCCCGGTGATCAACCGTGGATCATACTGTGCTTGAATATACACTTTTGCATGGTTGTCGAGGCTTGCGATTATCACCGCTGGTGCTTCTTGCTCAGATTCATCCAGCTGCCAATTATTGGGATACAAAATTTCATAACCATTTCCTTTATACAATAGCATCCCCGACTCACTATCTGACGGGCCGACTTGCTGTTCAGGTGAAGATTTGTCTGGTAAACCCACATACAGTATAACGGCCACAATAAAAGCCCCAATTACCCACCACAGTGGCTTAATCCGTGTTCGCCTGTTTTTTTGATTCTTTTTCATCGCTTATTTTTTTCGATGGGGAGTAGTTTATTTTCCTTTACCATTGCAAAAACGAGCAGGGCGACAAATCCCGCTGCCCATGTACCAAACAGCACATTCCACAACTGGATAAAAAACTGCCCTTTCGTAACTGGTATATCCAATACGTTATCTTTATCAAAATCAAAACCATCAATCCGACCGTCGTTATTTGTATCGATTGACTCGGCAACACCGTCTTTATCAGTATCAAAGGTGGTAAAGTCAACAACACGATCATTATCCAAATCATATTTGAACACGTCACTATTGCCATCTTCATCCACGTCTATGGTTAACCCGTCAAACAGCCCGTCTTTGTTGAAATCAACAAAAGTTATCTGACTACTTTCAGTATACTTCGTCAGTTTCTCTCCAAAACCATGTACCATTAAGCCGATCAATAAAACTATTATCAGACCAAGCATGATAAACCGAATATTTTTCAGCCAACCTTTTTCTACTTTTATCTCTTTCTCCGTGTACGCCACGCGTGTTTGTGATACCATATCGTGGAGTGCTTTTCTCTCTTTTTTATCAAACAACATAGGTATCCAGCCGACAAATAAAAATACAAACATACCGAGTCGCACCAGTGCTTGCCAAATTTTCAAAGCTTTGCCGTCTTTAGAAAGAATTTTTATCCGCGCTAACATCATGATTGGAGTGGCCGCGAAAAACAGCCAGAAGAAAAAGAAATAAGAAACCGTAAGTAAAATAATGATGTATCCTGCGGCTACGAAACTACCACGATACGCAAGAAAACTTACCAGCATGTCAATCACTGCTAAATCGGTGCCCAGGCAAATTGCGCGCACCCAAAATCCCGCCGGGCGATTTTCCTTGACGTAAGACGCCGTTTTTTTGCGGATAATTACGAGTAAACCGGCTCCAACCAAGATGGTGATGAGCGCGCTTACAAATTTCCAAACAATAAAAAATTCTAACATAGGCATAAGGTTATTCTGGATAGGTAAACCAGCTTGAAATATTCGAAATTAGATTACCGGCATTTTCCACTTCGAAAAAGGTCTAAGGTTGCTTTCGCTTTTTCCCCAATGCCTTCGGCCGCTTGTACGTCATCCCATGCCACTTGTAATGCACCACCTACATTTGTCCAATTGTCCGTCTTTATCATAGCATCAGTGGTGATCTCCACGAAAGCGCTCGGGGAGTTGTCAGCGAGAAAGCCGGTCCCCACACGTATCAGGTTATCTTCCGGAATACCAAATGTGGCTAAAAAATCATCGGGAAGGGTAGCGATCATGTCTGCTGCCTTAAGTGGTGGAACAAGATAAAATAAACTTGGTGCAGCGGTATCGATGATTGCTTTCGTGGATGCATTTTCTACCGATACACCATCGGCCACCAAATCAGTAAAGGTTATTAGACCGTTTCCTACATCAGTAATCAAGGAGACCCGCCCATAGGATTCAAACTTTCGGTTGTCAAGATAGTCTTGAAGTTCATCGATGGCTTGATAGGCTTCCAGTGCATCCTTACCCCACTCCAGTTTTTCACGTACAGCCTGAACATAATTTTCGGGAGGTTTTTCTGTTTGTTGGGAAACTTTATCAAGTTCTGTATTGTACGTATCGGAAAAATTTTGATCAGCTTTTAATTTGTCTAAATCAGCTTGTGCCTTTTGATATTCAGCGTTTGCGCGGACAAGAGCTCTAAAATCTCTAGACGAAACCCCGACCGATGGTTTTTCAGGAGATTGGCTAATTACCGCTGCTTGACCTGCTTCCCGACAGGTTTGACTACAACTACTTCTGGTTTGTTCGCACGCACCGTAACACGCATCAGTATCAGGAGAGAGACCTTGGTTTGTTTCTACCCCACAACCTTCCAGACATTTATCGGCAGCATCTTGAGCCGGTTGAAGACAAGCATCATATGGTTTGTCACATTTTTCTTCAACTTCCTGAGAACAGGAATTCCCCCCACAATCACTTCTGTTATATATAGCTATTCCACATGACCACCAGGTATCGAAACATGCTTTACGAATGTTTTCAAAAGTACTATTGTAGACTGCGTTGCATGTACCGCTACAGCTTGCTGAAGTATCGCTACTTGAATTGGAATTATTGAAAATATCGGCAGATCTGCATTCACTGGTACAAGAGTCATAATTTGACTGACATGATTCGTGGCATGCTGCTTCATCGAATGGTGATTCAGGATTCCCCGAAGGCTTAATTTGGTTAGTCTCCGGCTGTTTTTTCGCTTGCCTTTCAGCTTCTATACAAGTCTTATAGTCGGCAGACGATTGCTTGAAGCACACATCCAAAGCATTGCTGCACTCGTTTAAACAAGGAACCTGCCCACCGGAATTACCTAGCGGCGTACACTTGTTTACGCACTGTGTATGAGTCTTACTACAGACAGCCATCTGGTCGCCCATATGAGTATCCCAACAATAAGGGTTATAGCTGCTTGAGGAGTTTTGAGAAGAAGTTGTTTCCTCTGGCACAGCGTACACACTATAGGAAAAAACTAGAAAAGATAAGATAAAAAGAACTACAGGCAAGATTAATTTTTTCATGATATACTCTTTTATCCACTCACACTACCTCATTCCTACAGTAAATAGAGCAAGTACTGAAAGCGTCGTAAACAAGGCAACCGCCATACTAAATATGTTGAGACCGATTGCAATATATGACAGATATCGGGTCGTTATAAAGGGGCGAGCCGTTAATTTCTTCTTTCCAACTCTTCCTTGATAACCGAGGGGAATCATGATGGTTTTCTCGGGAGATTTAAGCGAACCAATTGCCAATACTAAACCAGGAATTGAAAGTAAAAAACTAAAAATACCCGTTATTGCAAAAAGAAATGAGAGTATTCCCAAAATGTACGCAATCACTAATTTGTTCACTCATTTTAGAGTAAAGCAATATAAACTATCTGTCAAGGATTGGGGAATGAGCTATATTTATCGTGAAGAAACTGTTGTTATCTGGGCAGTCTGAGCGGGTAATTTTGCCGATACGCTCCAGTATGAAACCGTTCCCCCGTCCGGCGTGAGGGTCGTTACTTGCGAGAATGGACCGTTAAATCGTTTCTGAAATGAAATCGTGTAGTCAGGATGTGATTGTTGCATATCGGCAAGCTGACGACCGACGTCGGTTATCTGATCGGGAGAATAGGTGTTAGTAACATTATCAAATAGTATGTTTTTACCCGTGTGGTCGACCGTTACCTGGCCGATATGATTGAGTGATCCGGCAGTTTTGACCGCCTTGACGCCGTCATTCACAAATACTTCAACCGATTGCCCACTCTTGTTCATCTGGTAATGACCCGTGCCCACTTTCCCGATACCACCTGTCTTTGTCCAATCGTCAAGCATTCGTACCCGATTGGTCTGCAGTTGTCGACCAGCTGTTTCATCAAGAGATTTGAGCGATTTACTCAATTCTTCAAACGCATGCTGATAATCATCAACGACCGCCTTCCCTAATCCATAGCGGCTAGAGAGATAATCGATGGCATCGGTATACGGTTCTGTTTTTCGCAAGTGGCGCGCCTTATACATCGTCTCAGCAACTTTCTCTCCGACGGTTATACCCGTTTTGACCGATTTTCCCCCGCGTGCAACCCGTGCGACGGCATTAATTGTTTTTCCCGTTGTCCGTATCACTTTTAAGCCTCGCGCCCCAGCAACAAAATTACCCAGAATCGGTATCATCCCAACACCCGCCAGCGCCCAATCCGTATAGCCGAGTTTTTCGTCAGCAACATAGTCATAGCCGGTGAAAAATTGAACGCCGCTATGAACATTTCCTACAATGGGAATAAATCCGATTGCTGCTGAAACAGTTCCTCCGAGCCACTTCTGAATTTCTTTAAATTGTTCATAAAACCGCCGGATCTGATCCCAGAGAAACCGGTCGGGAATGAGAAGATTTGTTCCCGCAAAGGTGGGAAGTGAAATGAGCGTATTAAGACCCGAAGAGTTTACCAGAAGCGGTTGTGAATACGGATTGACGCGATTGTCAAATTCAAAAAGGTATTTTCTCCACTGTTTTTTCAGATAAAACCAAACCAGGTGAAACAGAGAAATGGCATAGCCAACAATGCCCAGTATCGGAACAAGCGGAGAGTTCAACACGATACTGACGAAACCTTGAGGAATGTAAAGAGACAGCCCAAAAAACCATGCAAGAAATACCATAATGGCAACGAGTCCAACTCCCTGTACCAACAAGAATTTTTGAAACGCTGTTAGACCGGTAAGTTTCAGAAGCGGACCGCTCCATACGCGGTGTATTCCCTCCGATAGTTTTGCTTTGTCAGGAAGATCGATTTCGATTGAAACAAGGACGTACGTCTTTCTTCGTTTCAAAAGTTCTGCCGCCTCTTTCGTGTCTTCCTGTTCACGTTCAAGGAATAGGTATTTTCTGCGCAGGGAAAAATAGTTTAAAAGCCCGTTCCAGTGTTTTGTCCCCAATCCCATATGGGTAAGTGTTTGTCCCAGCTCTCCAAAAATCGTCCGTTTCTTTTCTCCCGGAAGCAATAATTCGTTCGAAAGCGTCTGTTTTCGCAAGATCCATTCATCAATAACCACAGCGAGTACAATCAGAATCGTTAACACATACTTAATGCCCCACCCTTTTCCATAGAGGGCGTACAGAAAGTCAACACTGCCGGGAGTTGAGTATGCGTCCACATTTACCATAGCATGATCAAAAATCACCCAGGCGAGGAGTACAATCGGCAAAATAAACAACAGAGGAAACGATCTTTTCAGTTTTGAAGCAAAACCAATTCCTGCGCCAACGAGTGCTGTCCACAGCGCATGTCCGGGGACAAACACTTCGTCCGAGAATCGCTCAACCGGCAGCCACGTGATGAGTAAGTGAGGAATACTTGACCACGCGTATCCCTGGAAATAGGAGAGCATGTCGGATAGACCTAAGCCCAGCGCGCGTATCGTATCTTCGGCAAATCCAAATCCCGCACCTGCGGCAAGACCAAGGAGTATGCCGTCTTCAATGCTGGCACTTTTTCCAAACGCGGTTTTGTAAAAGAGAAAGAAAACAAACGCTGCTTTTAATACTTCTTCTGCAACCGGCGTGACGGTATACGCAATAACCTCAGGATCAAGAACATATGCGGTAATGCCCTGAACTATGAGATTACCCAGGACCGCTACCGTTGCGCCGACATAAAAGACGTGGAACAGTTCCTTAAATGCTATCGTTTTATTCCGGCACACCAGCCATACTTGAGTTATAACAATAAGGTGAAAAATAAGGATTGTAATCATAGGTTATTGTTCAACTTGCTCCCATGTGTCGGTTACAATATCAAGTTTCGATACGTCGTTAGTCACCTTGTCAACACGAACCATAAATGTTGAACGCCCGTTTTCCTCAACCGCCTGTTTAAATTCCTGGACTTCAGGAAGTTGTGTTACCCGGTTTACGATACTGTCTGTATTTTTTCTCATCATATTCCATCCGACGAGGCCGAACACAACGACACTAATAACAATCAACATAAACATCAAATTCTTTGATTTTGATTTTTTATTCATGTGCCTCATTTCCTTTTGTGTGACCGTTTACCTTTTTCTTTCAATTGCAGCTGATGCCAGAGCATGAGCACGAAAACATTTCCGGTAAGCAAGAGTAAACTGACAACTATAGGAGCAACTGAGTGCCAAGTGATCGTAACGGTGTCCGGCATGAGACGGATCACCGGAACAAAAAAGAAAATACTGGCGGCGATATGGAGGCTTGCGCCCAGTTTTAAAAGCGTATGTTCATTCGTGAGAAAAAGAGCGCCGGCTGATACAACGAGAAGTAGCAAAAATAATAAAAGCAGGTCTCCCCGAAGAATTAACTGCCATGCCGACCAGGCACCCATAGTCAGGGGCAACCAGGGGAAGAAAAAAAGAATCAGTGCTGACAAGTCAATACCAAATGAGGTAAGTTTTAGTCGATCGATTTTTTTCTTATCAAAAGAAAAATAAAAAGTCCGTAGTACCCATGCAGAAATAAGAAACCATGCAATCCAGAAGAATACTGTGTTCACGTTACTTCTACTGTAATACAATTATTATCTGTTTGTAAAGAATCAAAATGTGGAAAAACAATCCCGACTTGCTTTTTCCCTAAAAGCAACAATCCAAAATAAAAGACCCACTGAATAATTCTCCAAACAAGAATGATATGAGAAATCCCATCGGAATTCCCCAGAATACTGATGTCGATCGTTTTAAAACGGCTAATCTTGTTTAAAAATAAGATGGTCTTCATCTTCTTCGTCTGTTTCCAAAACGTGTTCTCTGATGGTTTCCCGACGTTCTTCAAGTTTCGGAATTAAATCCTCCAGTATTCTGAAATACCTCAAAGGATTGTGTATAAGATACAGACTCATGTGTTTATTGAAACGCTGGTCAAACAGATCGATGGTGCCATAGTTGAGTAGTGTTCCTAAAATACCCCGTGACAGCTCTACTTGCCATATGATGGAGAGGGGCACCTTTTCCTCTTTCTTGAAAAAGACGCCGCGGCGATGATAGATCATCGCATGGGTTAATTCATAATATTCATTAAGCCATTCAAGAATAATGTAGATGGACATTGCAATTTTTGCAATCACCAGAGAAACAAAAACATACCTATTGAAGCGGTCCATTCCGTTATCTAAGAGTTCTGAAAGATTTACCACTGATATCGTGGTGAGAAAGAAAACGATGCATACCGCAAATATAATTTCAAGAACAATGAGTCGGATAAGTAAGAAAGAAATACTCTGCCTGATGTTCAGGTGGGTTACGGTAAGTAATGGTGGAGTTTTTGAATGATTGGGCGTACGATATCACTCTCTTTATATATAGTGTAACATGGCGTCGTCAAAATACTGGTATAAAGAAGGGCTGGTGGCAGAAACTGCGGAACAAAAGCGTTTGAGCGGAAAAGAGAGTAAGCACTTTACTATTTAATTAGGGGCAATTCGATATATATATGCACTTTCTATAAAAGTATTATCAATTGTGTTTTCCTTAAAAACGATATCTGATATTGCGTCCTTTTTTGTAGTAATGGCTTTTCTTAACAATGATATGAGTTTATTATTGGGACTAGTAGCTGCTATATCTGTTAATGAAAGATGATTTTCTTCTCGATGAGGTAAATAATTTTGAATAGTTGAATAAACCTTAAGAGGTCCTTCCTCGTCGTATTTAGGTGTGGCAATAACTAGCTTCCATCGCCCATCATCAGGATCATAAAACCATAACGCTGCGTTAACAGGGAATTTGCCCTGGTCCAAATTGCTAATTAAATCTTTCCCTTCTCTTATATAATTGTCTACCAATATTTTTGTATCCATTTTAATACCCCTTTGGGATCTTCAATTGCTGTTAATAAATCTTCTGCTTCCTTTTTTGTATGAATTTCGTATCGGGATTTTTCCGACCATTGAATAACTGTAGTCCATTTCACTTGAAATGACTTCTCTGATTTTATCTTACTATTTAATTGGGTTTTAAGTCCAGCTGCTCCAATAAGGTTTTCAGGATTATGCGTGTAGCTTGCTTTAACTGCGTCTATATCTGGAAATTCACTTTTTCTTGTCTTCCTTGCAATATAAGCTTTTAGCGCGCATTCTATTACATACCCTGCTAAGTAATAGGAACCAGAGTAATGCCTTGCAATTAATAATTTCTTAGCCTCTTTTAATCTAAGTTGCGAAAGTTTTTTTAAATCGTTTCGCGTTAGCATTAATTGGATTATATCAAACATAGGACTTATTCATTCAATCAAAGTAGAATCTGCTGCATAAAAATATCTAAATTCTCCAGCTCCTACTTAGAAGCAAGAAGGTTTTAGACCTTCTCTTTATAAAAAACTGCTTAAATTCTTATTTTTGGATGGACGGTAATTTTCTCGAAGAAGGATTAGCAAATGTGATTATTAGTTACAATGTCGCACAATCAATAGTCGAGAGTACGTCTTGGTTTTGAAATATTTTCCGTTTGTTTTAAAAGTAGCTCTGTTCAAACAATCATCACTACCCTACCGTCGAGTATTTTTATCTTCAATATTTTGGTATGAACCTATTATGCGTGTGCTATTCTAGGAATATATGAGTAGCATATATAGTCTCAACGTAAACAATTCGTCTCTTTCAGTTGATCTGTCCGGAGGGCGCATTGTCGGGTTAGTCCTCAACAAGATTCCTATTCTCGGCACGTTTAACCGTATTGATGGTAAAAAGGGGAATACGCATCTATGTATCCCCAATTTTGGCGAAGAAGGAGTTAAAAAATATGGGTTACCCAACCACGGTCCTGCACGGGACGCGGTATGGAAATTGATTGATAAAAATAACTCGTCTCTGACCATTCGATATGATATGAAAAAAATAGGCTCATATCCTACTACTTTATCAATTATCCAAACCTTCTCATTGGAGCAAGATTTATTCAAACAAGAAATTACGATTGTGAATACGGGGAATGAAACATCTCCGGTTAATTGCGCCATACATTATTATTGGTATACATCTCATGGATGGAACGACGTGCAATTAAATGGTCAAAACGTATCAGAATTTATTAAGAAAGATACCGCAATTAATTTAGATACGAAAACGAGTGTTGATATTCCCGCTCTTCCGGATATTCAATTAGAAACGAGTGTGAATTTTAAGAAGATTCAGTTGTGGACGGCTCGAAAAGAAGGAGAGGGAATGATGATGTATGATCAAGACTATGTATGTATGGAGCCTGCTTTGGGAACGGATGATTTTTTCGGAAATGAGGAAAGTATGCTTTCTCCGAAAGAATCTCTCTCGATGTGGGTACGGTTAACTATTTGAGTTGCGTGTATAATAGACATATATGAAATGGCTGATCGGGATCATTGTGGTAGTAATGGTTTTAGCGGGAATTGGGTATGTTGGTTTAAAACAACTGGATAAAGATCGACAACCGCTCAGTGTAACGCCGACCACAATTCCTCAACCCGATGCATCAGGCAGTCCTTCAATAACAGATTCCCTATCTCCTTCTGAAGCTGAAACGGGTACTATTTCGGGGGGACTCTGTTATCCGTCTGAAGTAGTCCCGCCGGGCGTTATTGAAGCTAAGCGTGTAACGGATAATGTCGTATTTACAGAAGAATACGCGGGTAGCCAACAGCAAGGAAATAACTTGTATGTCATTGCTCTTGAACCGGGAACCTATATTCTGCGATATGGCGCTGACGCTGGAGGGACTGGCGATTATATGTATGGGTATCATACAAAGAATTGTGGGACCGGAACTGAGACAACGTGCGGTCAGGAAGAAGGTATGGAAAATGTAGAGGTAGAAGTAGAAACAAATATCAGTTATGAAGATTTCAGTCTCTGCAATTTTTACTATACTGAATCAAATGAGCCCGTGTTTTAAAAGAAAATGAAAAAATACACCGCTGAATTTTTCGGTACCTTAGTGCTTTCCCTTATTGTTATTCTTTCGGTTTCTGGTGTTGCCCTTAAAACAACTCCTGTTCTTGCAGCAATTACTCTTGGCCTTTTCGTTTACACCATCGGTTCTGTTTCGGGATGTCATATTAATCCTGCCGTGACATTTGGTCTCTGGGTGCTCGGAAAAATAAAACAGAATGAGGCAATTTCGTATATTGCGGCACAGGTAATCGGTGCTATGTCAGCGGTTGGTATCGCGTGGGTATTGGTAGAAGACCTTTCACGGAAAATTTCTGTTATTCAAAATCGGGTGGGAAATGATCCCATGATTGGACTTGCCGAAGTCCTCGGCGCCGTTATATTCGGATTTGGCATCATGGCTGTTGTTTCGGGAAAAGTAAAACAGGAATTATCAGGAGTAGTTATCGGCGGGTCGCTATTTTTAGGATTGTTAATTGCCGGATCAGTTTCAAATGGGATTTTAAATCCGGCAGTTGCACTTGCTCTGGGATCAATTGATATCATGCATATGATCGGGCCGTTTATTGGTGTGGTACTGGGTATGAAAATATTTCTCTATTTGTACTCCGAAAAAGGAAAAACCAGGTAACCATAACGATCAAGATTTTCAAGCGATACGTTTTCTGGCTACCACAATCATCGATGATCCAACCGGAAAATCTATAAATCTTAACAAATAATTTTCGGATAACTGGATACCGGTAAATATTATATTTAATATTCGTGGAGGTTGATAGTGGTCAGTTTTTGGCAAATGTAAGAACGGTAGATATTGTTTTGTCCATTTCACCATGGCAACGGGAAAAAAAAGGAAAAAAATCCGATAGCTTATTTTTTGTACAACCCATTTTTTGCCCAGGAGACTGATAAGTTCTTTCTTTGTATACCGTTTCAATATCCGGGTGGTATGATCATGTGGTGAGTGAAGACATGAAAAAGCAGAGCAATGTAACAACAATAATCCTCCCAGTTTTACTACTCTATACAGTTCTCTTAATGCCTTCTTCGCGCCCTCTTGATCAGTAAATACTCCCAGTACATCAGTTGCAACAACACAATCAAAAGAACTATCGGGAAAAGGAATAGTATCGATTGATCCTTTATACACTTGTTTCAACCCCCTTTTTTTGCACAAAGCAATGGCTTGTTGCCCAATGTCAATTCCGTAGACATTATGTCCTTTTTCCTTAAGAAACTGCATATTTTTACCCGTCCCGCATCCTGCATCAAGAATCCTCATATGTGTACCGCGCTGGCTGATGTAGTAATTGATTACATTGCGAAGGCCTACGTACCACCACATAGTTTCTTCAGCGTGAAACATATAAGTATATTCCTGATGATTCATTACCTGCGTTCTTATAGGATAATCTGTTTTTTTCATATGCTATACTAAATTGTTTTTTCCATGTAATTATTTATAGTCTACTATATGAAAAAATCGACACCATTTTTTTTCCTCAAAGATATCGATCCAACAGTAAAAGAAAAGGTGTTTGAGCAAGATTATGAAACAAAACTGTCTATAAAAGGTGTACGAGTTGTCGAATTGAATTATTTTGTGGAAGAAGATGGTGATTTTGGTGAAATTCTTCGCATAACGAATGGTGAAGTAGAAGGATTTCCCGGATTTCGTATAGCTCAAGTAAATAGAACTCGCTTGAATTCTCAGGCCATTAAAGCCTGGCATTTTCATGTAAAGCAACATGTCTTATGGTATATCAGTCCGGCGTTTAATCTCTTTGTTGGGTTATGGGATATTAGAAATAACTCTTCTACAAAAGGGAACGTAATGCGGGTTCTTTTAGGTCAAGGAAAGTCGACGATATTACTTATTCCACCAGGAGTAGCTCATGGTTCGGCAAACTTTTCTCAAAATCCGGTTAATTTATACTATTTTACAAATTGTCAATTTAACAAAAGACAACCCGATGAAAAACGGCTCCCGTGGGATAGTCTAGGAGAATCTTTTTGGCTTCCACAACGAGACAAATGAAAAGAACTATTGCATTTAATGCTCTGCCGGAAAGCATTATTAATGCGCAATCAAAATTGCTTAACAAATGTAAGAAAATTTTTTCTTCGTCAGGAAATTATTTATATGGAAGAGAGAATAAACAATTTGAAAGAAACTTAAAAAGATATTTTAAAACAAAGTATGCGCTGACCCTTGCCTCGGGACATGATGGGCTTCTTTTATCTCTCAACTCATTACATCTGACAAAATATGACGAAGTCATTTTTCCGGTAAATGCATATCCGACGGCCTTTCCCGTATTACTCTCAGGAGCAAAGCCGGTTCCTGCCGACATTGATGAAAACGGGCAATTGAGTATTCCGGATGTAATCAGTAAAATTACAAATAAGACTAAAGTTATTATTACAGTCTATCTTTACGGCCTAACAGGAAATCTCGATCAACTTCTTAAGGTAGTAAAAGAGTACGATACTATCTTACTAGAGGATTGTGCTCAGGCGTTTGGCACTCACTATAAAGGAAAACCGGTGGGAACATTTGGAAACGCGGGATGCTTCTCGTTTTATCCTACCAAAAACCTGGGAACGCTTGGAGATGGGGGAGCAGTAATAACAAATAATATAGATTTACACACTTATCTGTTGCAGGCGAAAGCGTACGGAGAACAGAGACGCTATAAAAGTGCTTTTATTTCCGGCCATAGCAGGTTACCGGAATTACAAGCAGGAATTTTAAATGTTTTTTTTGAGAATTTTACAAGTGTTATGAGAAAGAAAAAACAACTATATAGAGCGTATATGAACGTGTTTGAAAGAAGCAATATCAGTGATGTAATGATATTGAGATCGGACCCTTATTCTGACCCGATGCCTCATTTATTCGTCATCCGGGCAGCAAAGAGAAACAAGCTGAAACAGTACTTGCAGAAAAAATGCATACCAACTCTTATTCATTATCCATATCCGATACATAAGGTACGAGCTTTCCAGACATCGATTTATACTAAAAGGAATTTTCCTGCTGCTGAGCGGTTTAGCAAAGAAATTCTTAGCCTTCCGTTTCATGAATATCTCGCAGAAAATGACATAGAATATATCGTAAAATCTATTAAGGCATTTTATGCTTAAATTCATAACTCTCACTTTTTTTACCTGGAAAACGCTAGTGATATTTCTGGCGTTTGTTGCTGTATATCTATTACCGCTCCATACAGAATTTATTCCAAAAGATCCTTATCGTGATGGGCTCCCGTATTTTATTTGGATTTGGGGGAATTTTGATGGTTACCACTATATGACTATTGCACAAAATGGCTATGGATTTTTACAACATCCATTTTTTCCCTTATATCCGCTTCTTATCCGAATAGTCTTATACGTATTAAGACTCACACCGCTTCTGGCTGGATTGGTTGTTTCACACGTAGCGTTTATAGGTAGTCTTGTTGTTATATACCGTTTACTAATGATAGATAGGATAAAACCGGGAATTTCCTGGTTTATGCCACTGATACTATTTCCGACATCATTTTATTACGGAGCAGTATATAATGATTCTTTATATCTCCTTTTTGCCTCTTTAACACTTTTTTTTGGGAGAAAACATAAGTGGATACTTGCAAGTATTATGGGTGGTTTAGCAAGCCTTACGAGATTAAATGGCCTTGCTTTAATATCCTTTTTATGTATCGAGTACATTACCCAAAGCGATTCACGGATAACAACTTGGAGATTTAACAAATTCAAACAAAAAATACTCATGTACATTTTGGAGTTTAAAAAACATATAGTCAGTGTATGGTTTATTGTTATTCCAATAAGTTTTTTTTCTTATCTGATGTATGTACAGCTTGTGTATGGTAGCTGGTATTTAGTTTTCTCAGCGATGCGTGTGTGGAATCAAGATAGAATTACCTTTCCTCTTCAGGTTTTTTTTAGGTATTTTAAAATTATTGCTTTATATCCTCACTTTGACATCGTCTATTTTGTTGCATTTTTTGAAATTTCGCTCGTCATTTTTTATTGTTATATGTTGTTATTCGGATATAAAAAAATCAGATTATCGTATTGGGTATATATACTCATTTCATTTCTTATTCCGTCCCTAACCGGCACATTTGCCGGCATGCCGCGCTATGCGCTTCATCTCTATCCATTTTTTCTTACTATCGGGATGTGGTTGACTACAAAACACTTGGCTGTACGGATCTTATACTACGGTATTTCGATAGCCTTGTTTCTCTTTAGCATCGCACTTTTTACCAGAGGATATTTTGTATCGTAGTATGAAGAAAATTCGTAGTCTATCCATATTTTTTCCTGCTTATAACGATGCGTATACTCTCCCGTATTTAATCAGCCGAGTTATTGACGTTGCATCAGAAGTTGCTGATACATTTGAAATACTTATTATCAATGACGGATCGACTGATAATACAATCGAAATTGTAAAAGAGCTTCAGAAGCAGTACGCTTGTCTTAACCTTATCTCACACAGAAAAAACAAGGGGTATGGCGGAGCGCTCATATCCGGTTTTAAACAAGCTAGATATGAATGGATTTTTTATACTGATGGAGATGGTCAGTATGATCCAAATGAATTGCTGCAACTAGTAGGGGAAGTCAATATAGATGTAGACGTGGTGAATGGATATAAAATAAAAAGAAGCGACTCTCTTGCTAGAAAGATTCTCGGAGGAATATACAACTTTACCCTTCATAAAATATTTGAAATTTCTATTTCTGATATAGATTGTGATTTTCGTCTGATCCGTAGAAAATCTCTAAAGAAAGTACGTTTAACCTCTACCTCTGGTTTTATTTGTTTGCAGCTAGTATTAGGACTTCAAAAAACAGGAGCACGTTTTAGAGAAGTTGGTGTACATCATTATCCTCGTCCGGTCGGTTCTTCGCAGTTTTTCCAGCCGAAACACATTTTAAAGACTCTTAAAGAATTTCTGGAATTTTATAGAAATAAAAATGAATAACTGTTGTATCCTAGTGATTTTCTACTTTGGACTATATACAACACCCCGTGTTGAACCTAATTTCTTAATAAATCCCTTTTTGAGCAGGATTTGCATGTCGTAATGGAGTGAGCTATCGGGTATTTTTCTAAATCTTCTCTTGATCATATTAAACGAACACAGTCTCTGTTCACGAATTATTTGAAGTATTTCCTGCCTTCTGGGAAGAAGCGTGTCTTCTGGTTTTTCTCCTTTTGCACCTTTTAACTGTTCGAATGTTTTTTCCGCGCTCTCAGCAATCCCTTTTAAGAAAAATTCAACAAAGAGAGTAATGTCGTTATCTGTAATTGAAAGAAGGTTATAGTAATCAGATCTATATTCATTAAAATACTCTTCCATACCGACTAATCCGCGAAAGGCAAAGTCCCGTTGTTTCAAAATAAGCGCTGCAAGAAGCCTTCCGACCCGGCCGTTGCCATCGATAAAAGGATGAATTTTTTCAAAGGTAAAATGGGAAACGCCAGCAGTGACCGCCGGATGGTCGTCTTCACGAGAAGTATAGCTAATAAGTTGGTCGAGAAGATAGGGAAGATGAGTCGGTGGAGGAGTCATGTAGACCACAATACCTACCTGATTGAAAATAGCTGAGGGTTCAGATCTAAACTTTCCTAAATCAGTTCCAACACCATCCAAAACATATTCATGAAGAATAAGGAGTACCTCTTTGGTTATAAGTTTTGGAGATCTCGGTGAATGAATCCATTCGAGGGCTTTTAAAATATTTAAGACTTCTTTTTTCTCGCGTGCTTTGCTTTTGCGGCTTTCATCTATTTCATGAAGTTCAAGCGTATTTCCTTCGATACGAGCAGAAAACAGAGAGCTTTTAAGAAGTGATTGTCTGCGTAAATTAGCCTCAATTTGCGGAAGTTGGGGTAAAAGATCAATCACTTTCTTGGCGACTTCAATTCTAACGAGAAGCTCGTTAATCTTCGTGTTTTTCTTGTAAGTGTAGAGTTGTTCCATAGTGTATGTAGCCGCGACATCTTATGTCGCCAATAAATTGTCATTCTGAGGCGTAGACGAAGAATCTATACGATGGTTCTATTTTTATAGATCCTTCGACTCTCTTCGTTCGTTCAGGATGACATACGTCACTTGTACCAAATTTTACAAGAAGTTGCAAGATATTGGAAGAAGTTGGAGAAAGTTGGAAGAATTATTCTTTGTCCTCTTTTTTTGCCTCGGTGGCCTTTTGTCCATTCAACTAATTGTTTTTTTTCGTGTTTTAATGAAGACTGTCTTTTCAGCAATGAAAAGACAGTCTTCCATATCTTCTATATAGTCCCTTTCAGGTAGGCTTTTCTTTTATCTTCGGGGAATTTTTCGATGGCATATCGTAACATTGTTCGCGGCATGGTTTTATAATGCTTTTTCAAAAACTCTTCTTCTTTTCCGCGCGAGATTCGTTTGCCAACCTCTCGTAGCATCCAGCCGACGGCTTTATGAATAAGATCGTGTTTGTCATGCAATAATATCTCTGCGATTTTAAACGTATCTTCATATTCTTTGTTCTTAGTAATGAATGCAAACGTTCCCATAATTGCAATTCTTCTCTCCCAAAGATTGTTTGACTGCGCAAGTTTATAAAGGATTCCGCGAGGTTTATCCAGTAAATACTTACTGACAATGTAGGGAGCAGTTAAGTCAACCAAATCCCAGTTATTTACCTGTTTTGTATGTGACAAGTAGAAATCAAAAATTGTTCTTCTTGTTTCCTCATTGCCTTTTTGGAATTGGTCTACAAGAATAAGAAGCGCAACAAGCCGTTCCTCATGAATAGGTGAGTAGAGAAGGGATTTAATATCTTTAAGCGGAAGGTTTTTAAACTGTTTGGCAACGGTTCGGACGTTGGGGACGGTTACACCGATAAATTGATCTCCTTCTCCATATTCACCTTTTCCCGTCTTAAAAAATCGTGGAAAAAAAGTAGCCTTTTCCGCATTGGCATATTTCCGAAGCTCTTTTTTTAAATCACCAAGTTCAGTCATAAAAATATTTTATCATGTGCGAATATTAACTAAAGAAAATTGTCCGGTTCTCTAGGATAAAAACTAATTTGTCCTATTATTAAAATACAATCAAGTTTTTGACACATCTTCAGGCCGTTGGAAAAGTACACTAGCCTCAAAAATTGATACTTGACAAGAAGTTTTATCTTCTGTATTGTAAAAGTAATTCGTCGTTATAGGACTATGAAACATATTCTGCCCGTTATCGTAGTTTTATTTTTTGGAGTGTTTGTTTTCCTCTCTTTATTCCACATCAAGACTTCATTTGCCGCACTTGCAGATCACGTGGTGATATCAGAGGTGCAAATTTCGGGAAGCGGCTCAACCACTGATGAATTCGTTGAACTCTATAACCCAACCGATTCTTCTGTTGATCTGACAGGTTGGCATCTGCAGCGAAAAACTGCGGGCGGCGGGGTTCCAATTTTAGTTACAACGCTTTCAGGATCTATCGCATCACACGGATATTTCCTCATTGCTCACACAAACTACGATGGATCTATTGCTGAAAATCAGACATACGATATTGAAAATATTGCTTCAAACAATACCGTGATTCTCCATAGTGATGTGCTGGGGGATATTGACAAAGTTGGCATGGGAACAGCAACAGAGTTTGAGGGAACAGATCAGGCCAGTAGCCCGGCGGACGACCGGAGTATTGAACGAAAAGCATTTGCAAGTTCGCTTCTTGTAGACATGGTGAGTGGTGGTGCACATTCGGGTGCAGGAAATGGAGAGGATTCCAATGATAATGCCGCTGATTTTGTCTATCGGTCGCTAGCGCAGGGAGCAGATCCCCAAAATGCCAGTTCACCTACGGAAGATCCGGTTGAACCATCTCCAACAGATACGCTGACACCGACAGAAGAACCATCTCCTTCACCGACAGAAGAGCCAAGTCCTACGGAAGAACCGTCTCCGTCTCCAACAGAGGAGCCTTCACCGAGTCCAACAGAAGAACCTTCTCCTACTGAGGAGCCATCCCCAAGCCCAACCGAGGAGCCAAGTCCCACCGAGGAACCCTCTCCTTCACCGACTGAAGAACCGACCCCAACGCCAACCGAAGAGCCAACTCCTACACCAGTTCGAAAACTCGTAGGTATATTCCCATTCACGCGAAGAGCTTGCTATCTTGAATATACACCGTTTCCTCTGGGACCATTCCGGCTCATCTGGTGGCCCAAGCTTGTCTGTGGAGAGTTTTGAGAAGTTAATCTTGATGCTTTTGAACAGAATTGTCATTAAAAAAGGATTTGTTTACATCTTCGACTACATAGTCTTCCGGGAACACTTCTTCGTCTTCGTGTTCTTGTGAATGAGGCGTACTATTTACAATCATCATCATGAGAAGAATGCCGATGATGAAGGGAAGACTTTGCGCAATATTTAAATACGAACCGTGACTATGGTGCAAATCGGGAATTAAATCAGCCAGTGCAATATAAATAAACATGCCAGCAGTAAATGATAATGCAAGCGGAATAAACGTTTCAAAAGATGAAAGAAATAAGTAACTAGTAAGTGCACCGAGAACAGCCGTAAGGGCAGTCAGAAAATTATATAAAAGTGCTCTATTCTTTTTCATACCTGCATGTAATAAAATTGAAAAATCTGCTAACTCCTGTGGAATTTCGTGGGCAGCAATCGCGATTGTCGTCGTAATACCAATTGCTGGACTAACTAAAAATGAAGCGGTAATGGCAATCCCATCGACGAGATTATGAATGGCATCACCAAACAATACTAAATAAGCAGAAGGTTTTATATCGTGAGCATCTTCATGATGGTGATGTTGATGGTGATGCCAGAGTAAAAATCTTTCGAGGAGAAATGAAACGATGATTCCGGTCAATGTCCAGGTAAGCACTCTTGTTGTATCAAGCTCTTCAAATGCTTCCGGTAAAATATCAAAAAATGACGCGCCCAACATAACACCCGCTGCAAAGCTTACGAGCACAGAAATAAATTGTGTTGAGCCAAGTTTATTACGGAAAAGAGCAATTGCTCCGATTAGTGAGATAAGACTGACAAAAATATTTGCAATAATACTGTTAAAAAGTGGAGACATAGATTACTGACAGTTTTGGCAGAAATCAAAACATTCTAATTATTTTCCCATTGTAATGCAATCAATTTGCTTTAGTCAAGGTACAAACCAGGAATTTCACCAATTAATAAACTAACTCTCCCTATTACCTATCTGATGTATATATCAAATAATGCTTTGGGAGAGCCAGTTGAGAAATGCTATTTTCTTAAACGGTACACTATTATGCACCAAGTCGTGCAGCATCGTCTTTACTAAGGATTTTGAAAAGCTTCAGCTCGCGGCCGTCTTTGTTCGTGGTTGCACGTGCTGCTTTTTTTCCGTTTTTCATCGTAAAGACCTCTACATCACCATCGGGGACTTCGACGAATTCACGTATTTGAACGCTGTAAAATCTCATGGGTATAACTCACCTCCTTTTAGAAAAAGTCATGTTTGGTTCTTTTGAACCTGCCCCGCCGACGGCGGGGCCTGCTTGAGGCTACTATACGGAAGCTGTATAGGTTTGTCAAGCAGCAATTGTGCGTAAATACAAAATTGCTCTACTTTGAAATAGTTATATGAAGAAAAAAGGAGGATATTATTTCTTTTGTCCGACGGTAATGACAATATCGTAGTCTGCGTCTTCGTCTAATACATCGCCCTCAACGACGGTATAGTCCTCAAGCGATTCCATAATACTGGTAAATACGCTTGCGGGAACTTCCTCTTTCATGCGCGCTTCGGTATCGGTAAAATCAAACGAGTCAGCATTACCGGTGTCAAATTGTTCAAATCCTTCTGTTTCTAACAATTCTTGTACAGCTCCGGCCTGTCCTGCTATTCCTGAGCCATTTAAAATTTGGATAGTATATTCAGCAAGGTCTCCATCACCGGTTTCATCTTCAGTTCCTTCTTTGTCTTCAGTCATAGTTGCCTCATCCGTGGCCTCCGGCTCTTGAAGGGTTGGTTCTGGTCCTTTTTGTTCTGTTTCGGATGATTGATCCGATGGGGTCTGTGATTGATAATAAAAATATCCACCTACGATAAGCGCACCTATAATCAATGCTGCTAAGAAAATCAGGAAGTATTTCGTCCCGCTTCCTCCGGATGATTCTTCGCCAAAAACATCGTCGTCCGTGTCGCCTTCTGCGGGTGGTGCTGCATTGGTTGCTGGTTCGATTGCTTCCGTGATGGGAGAAGCAGGTGTTGAAGTATCCGTTTCTGATGCAGAATCTGCAGATTCTGCGGCCGCAGCCGGTGGTTGCGTGGTAGTAACGAGCGGATGAGTAGTAATTTCAGGTGCAGTTTCTGGTGCTGGATTGAGCCGAGTATCTACAGGTGGTGTAGTCATTGTCTCGGGCTCAGCTGTTTCGGCAGATACTTCTGGTTTTTTTACAATTGTCTTACTCACTGTTTTTGTAGTCTCAGTGGTTTTTTCTGTGTTTGTTTTTTTCTTTACCGGTTTGGTTGGCATAGTATAGAGTAACGACGTATATCGTTATGATATCGAAGCTACCGATGGTTTGTCAAGTTACAGTCCGAGTACTTCAGCATTATTTTGCATGGCTGTAAGAACTATTTTAATATGTTGATCAAGCGGAATATCTAGTTCTTGTGCGCCGCGTGTGATATCTGCACGCTTAACACCGCGTGCGAACGCTTTGGTATTCCACTTATTTTTTATTGACTCCACCGTTACATTTGAAAGTTTTCTATCTTTAATCAACGCAACGGCAACGATGAGTCCGGTCAGCTCATCAACAGCGCGGATCGTTTTTGCCATAATCGCTTTAGGCTCAACACCAAATTCAAATCCGTGCGCCTCAATTGCATTAATGAGATCTTCAGGCGCCTGTTGTTCTTTCAGCCATTGTGCAATAATCTGAGGGTGTTTTTCAGGATATTTTTCCCAATCTGCATCGTGAAGCAAACCTGCTATGCGCCACAACTCATGTTCAACTTCCGGAATTTTAAAATACTCAGCGTATGTATGCATCGCTGCTTCTACGGCGAGGCAATGCTTAATAAGATTTTGATTTTCAATAAGCTCGTTGAGCTTTTCCCATGCTTGTTTCCGAGTGATCATATCAGTAATTATTAAACATGGATGGTCTTTAAGTATACCAAACAATTTCCACAGGATATCTCTCTTAGATCTTCCGATCAACCTGATAGACACTATTTTTATGAAGGAGAAGAATCTGTTTATCTTGTAACACTACTAAGTCCGTTGCTTCAGTGCTTTCGCTTAAGACATATTGTTCCTGATACGCACCTTTTTTATCGAAAATCACAATCCGATCATTCTCCAAAACATAGAGAAAATTACTGTCTGCATCGGTATAGATTGCCTTAGCGGTGGTTAATACGCCATCTTTAAGCGAGTAGGAATCGGGAACGCCTTGCGTAAATTTTAAAATATTATCATTAGTTACCACCCAAATGGATCCGTCAATAGCCAAATCTTTTGCATCTGAAAAATCAAGAGATACTTCATTTTCAAACCAAGAGCGGGGAGAGCCAAATCCGCTATCAGTTTTCGCAAGTTTCAGTATACCGCTTTGTGTATCAAGTACATATAAATTTTCATTAAATGCCTCAAGTGCAATTGGATTACTGGTACCTTCAAATGAATCGGTAACTGTTTGCTTTTCTTCATCAATTATTTTCTTATCTGGAAGTAAAACATACGTTTTTCCAGATGCGTGTGCTATATCCACCGCCTGTTTAAACGTGTCATCTGAAGCTTCAATAGTGCTATTCTTTTTTTCAAGAGAGGTTCTGTAAAGTGCTCCTTGTTCCCGATCTACAAAAACGAGCGTGTCGTCAGATCGATGCATACGATATCCTTCTGCGCCATCTTTAATCCAGGTGATGTCCATAAAAAGTGCGGGTTCAGTTATTTCATACTTTCTCTCTGATTTTTGAAGTAATTCATTTGTCCGATTAATTAAGGAAACGATCTCTTGGTATTCTTTTGACTCCTCAGGAAATGCATTCAGTGCTTCTGCAAGTTTTTCTTGAACCGGGATGAGTTTGCCCCGTGCTTCATTAGGGTTAACGTCAACGAGAGCAGATCCTTCATCTAGAGGTGTACTGACCGCTCCGAGTACCTGTTCGAGTTGTTGGGCGCGTTGTACGCGTGCACGCTGTCGGGTACCAAACACGAGACTGCTTATGAGAAGTATTGCTAGAATTGATCCTACGGTCGCGGTTATCTTTTTTCGGGGAGAGCTGCCAAATCTTGGCTTTTTCTCGTCAGGTGGCACGGATATAGAATCGTATATGGCAACTGTCTCAAGAGGTGAATGTTGAACAATGAGACACGCGGCTCCGTCCGCATAGTCTGATTGATGAAGAAGCGCGGCAATATCCTCTTTAATATCGTTTAATTCTTCCGGCTGAGCAAGTTCTGCAAGAGTCTCTTCAGATATGGATCGTATCAAAGCAGGAGTACACAAAAATACACGATCATGGGTATCAAGAGGACCTGATATAGATTGATCACTGACAAAAATGGGTGCCCAGCGATTATTTCGATAAAGATAAACGGTTCCGTTGCCACGTCCGGTTAGGTAAAGCACATCGCCGACAACGCAACCGAGAACAAGAGCAGAATCTTCTGGAAGATCAAGTGTTTTTAAGAGTAATTCAATTTGAGGGAGCGTTGTGGGTTGTAGTTCATCGTAACGATCTTGTATCGTTTGCAAAATTCCGTGGCCAATTTCAGATATATGTTCTTGATAAGGTAATTCAATAACGACCAATAAGTTATTATGTGCTAACGTTTGACCCCATCGACTCAGGGTCGGACCGACAGCAGAGACAGTTTGCATAGGCAGCTATAAAATAATAAAGGCGAGAATTATCAAAATAATACTGAGTACAAAATGAATATATGCTAATAATTCGAGAAAACCACCGAGCTGTGTTGTGACCGTTTGGCGTTTAATGCGTATTTGAGAAATAAGTATGAATGCAAATATGCCATAAACGACCAAGGAAGTTATGATCATGATTTTGATGATCAGACTAATAGAGTCGTTGAGGAAAGAATTGGGAAATAGTTCGTTCATGTTACTTGCCCTAACAGATCAATTAAAATTTGTGCAACCCGTTTGGGCTGCGGAATACCTAAAAACTCAATATTAGCTTCAGTTCCCGCTGTTTGTACAAAGACGTTACCATAGTCAAATAGAGTTGCTAATACGCCAATTCTTCGGTAAGTGACGTCTTCAATTTGTGTTATGCGGGTAGCGGAGACCTCCTGAACGAGGAGATATGCAAAGTCAATATCAACGACGCGCTCATTCGTCACAATATTAACGTTGTAATACCAAAGAATAAAGTTGACATATATAAACGCGAATGTCATAAGGTACCAAAAGCTGAAGATGATAAAACGGTAGTTTAGAGGAATAGAAACGGGAAGAACATTCTCGATGAGGGGAAGCAGAAAAAAAGGAAGTATTGTTATAATGAATGCCGATATGATCCATGGAATTTGAGTGATGGGGTGCTGCCGCAAAAATAAAATAACTTGTTCTGTTTTTGTTTGTGTCGCAAAACGAATATGGCGGGGGTGTTGAATAAATGCGCCTAGATTATGATTCCTTTCTTTTCCAACGTGAGCAGCGACGCTTTTATTTTTAGTCTGAGCGTCAGGTGGTGTGTGACGATCGTTTGTGGATGGAGATTCGAAAAGAACCGGCATTTCTACTCAAGTATAGCATAGATACGGCGAATTCCAGCGCCCGCAGAGGACTCTTTAGTGATTCTAAAATGACCCAGTTCTTTCGTGTTCGTTACATGGGGACCACCGCATATCTCTTTTGAGAATGATCCAACGGAATACACGCTGACTTTCTCCGGATACCGTTCGCCGAAAAATGCCAAAGCGCCCTCTTTGATCGCTTCATCATACGTCGTTACCCGTTTTGAAACCGAAAGATTTTTGCTGATTTGCTCATTGACCATGTCTTCAACTTGTTTGATTTGTACGTCAGTCATTTTATCCGGATATGAAAAATCGAATCGGAGACGTTCAGCAGTTATATTTGATCCTTTCTGTTGGACATGAATTCCCAAAATAGTTCTGAGCGATTGATGGAGAAGATGTGTTGCGGTATGGAGTTTAACGGTCTGTTCAGATTGATCGGCAAGCCCGCCTTTAAACTTTCCTTGTGAACCTTGGCGTGATGCCGTTTGGTGTTTCATTTTTTCTTCGTTAAAACCCTTCAAGTCTATTGAAATATTTTTTTCGTCAGCAAGCTCCTTGGTTACTTCTACCGGAAATCCATACGATTCATAGAGGAAAAACGCATCTCCTGCAGTTAATTTCTTATGCGTTTTTATCATCCGTTCAAATTCTTTAAGACCCCGTGAGAGTGTTAATTGAAATTTTTGTTCTTCGTTCGTTAATTCTTGTACTATTTTCTGTTCGTGTTTGTTTACTTGCGGATACGCTGTTTTAAAAATACTCATTGCTGATTGGGCAAGTTGTGCCGTAAATCCTTGGGTTAGATTAAGATCCCGTCCATGGCGTATACTTCGCCTAATTAATCTTCTTAAAACATATCCTTGGTCTTTGTTTGACGGTGTTACCCCGTCTGCGATCAGCATAACCGATGCCCGCATATGATCGGCAATAACACGCATGGACGATTGATTGTTTTTATCGTATTCTTTTCCACTTAGTGATTTTATTTTTTCAATAATCGGCCAAAGAACATCTATTTTGAATACATCCGGATCGTTTGTCATAGCAGCAAGTATTCTCTCCAATCCGCCGCCAAAGTCGACGTTTTTCTTTGGGAGTTCTTCAAGTTGTCCCATTCCATTTTTTTTGTATTGAATAAAAACAGAATTGCCAATTTCCAAGAATCTTCCGCAGTCACAGTTTGGATGACATTCTTTTCCAAACTTTGGATCGTGTTGTACCTGAGTAAATTCATAAAATACTTCACTATCAGGTCCGCCGGCTTCACCCTCCGGCATATTTTCAGGAATACCAGCTCGGCTCCACCAATTTTTCTCTGCAGGGTAGGCGTGTATATGGTCGCTTTTAATCCCCAGCTTTTTCCATATAGAAATTGATTCTTCATCTTTGGGAACTTCTTTATTTCCTTCGAAAACCGTCACGTACAGTTTTTCTTTGGGAAGTCCTAATTCTTTCGTCAAAAATTCCCAGAACCATGCAAGCTGTTCTTCCTTGAAATAATCACCCAAACTCCAGTTTCCCATCATTTCAAAAAAAGTCGTGTGTCTGTTATCGCCAACCTCTTCAATGTCTTGTGTCCTGAACGATCGTTGAATATTATAGAGCCGTGTTCCGAGAGGGTGTTCTTGTCCTAAAAGATAGGGGACGAGCTGCTGCATGCCTGAACCGTTAAATAATGTCGTCGGATCATTTTCTAAAACGAGGGGAATGGGAGGTATTTCTTTGTGATTTTTGTCTTCCCAAAATTTTGAAAAATTATTTCGTAAATCAGTGTGTTTCATGAAGGTATTATACCGTAAAAACGAGCAATTGCTTTGTCTTTCTTGTCTCCTTACCAATTTATTGTACATCGAGCTAATTCTCAGAAATATATTTACAGTGCTATAATTGCTAAAAATGATCGAAGTAACGGGCGAATCTCAAGAAGTAAACACTTCTGTAGCATCTGAAAAAACACCATATAGCGTAGTCACTCTCGAAGCCTTTGACAAATCATTTCCTGAACACACTACGGATCTTGGTTACATCCTAGATGGTATAGATAGGCAACTGGTTAACAATTATACGCAACAAGAGTCTCATATTTTTCCCGGCGTTTTCTTTCCTATGAGTAGTGTTTTTGTTTCACCGGACATGCTGAACGGATTGCGTACAAATACAGAGAAAGAGATAGACTGTGTAAAAACTACTGCTACCCCTGAAAATTTTCGGCCTAAGAGAATTGATTATTTTTTGTTTCCTGCATATGCAGTTCCACCAGACAGTGGTCCCTTTTATGTTCAAGACGTTGGAATAGATCGTGTTATCCGAGAACTACCAAAAGTAGTTCACGCCTTACAAGAAGGAAAAGTACCGCCTGAAATTACCGTATATTTTATGGGATCTCCCACAGCTCTCGGTGGTCAAGTAACAGAAGAATGGATTGCAGCTGTAAATAAGAACGGGATGGATACATACGGGAGGCTTTATGCAGAATATATTAACAGTCTAAAAAATACATACACTGTTGAAGCGGCAAGCGAAGATGATAGTCAGAAGAGGTTTACATGGAAAGAAATGCGACATGGAAATGACAGAATCGTATTGCAAGGAGTATCAAAAGGTGCAATTGTTGCTGATCGGACATCAAATCATTTAGATCCAAAACTACAATTCATAACACAACGCCTCTTTGATAATCCAGCCGGAGATCATAGGCCAGGAGAAACAATGAGAGGACTACAATCCGCAGCGGGTCTTATAGGTGAAACGGTGGGTCGAATATTAACTGATCCTGTGATGCAGGGATTAATGAAAAGGAATCCCTCCTTCGGAAAATATATAGAGAAAAAGAAAAATATTCAGCCTGATAGTAGCGAGCAAAAAAAACTAAAAATGAGAGCTCAATTAGCCGAAAGTCGAGTGTTATTTTTCGGTCAACCATTGGACAGCGAAAAACGCTCATTTGAACGTCAGGGACTTCAAGATCCATTGTCCACAAATTTGGAAGACTTATAAGAACGACACCGGAAAATACTCCTGATGCACATGCGTTACTATCAGAAGAAGGCCATATCCTTAAATCTAAATTTAAAGGCCACCATTTTTTCTTTTACGATCGGTACAAACGCTGGGTAAAAATTTTAGACTATTGTGGAGGGAAAATTGGCAAGGCTGAAGAAAAGTATGAATAGGAAGATTACCCGCTACAATTGACGAAAATACTCTTGAAATCTCCTCATCCCCTCTTCCAACTCTTCCATGCTCCTTCCGAAACAAATCCGCACGTGTCCTTCGCCGCCGGGGCCAGAGTCGGAGCCGGGGACGAGGGCGACTTTGGCTTTTTTCAACACGTCCATACAAAACGCATCGTCGTCTTTTATATTTTTTAATTTTGGAAAAATATAGTAGGCGCCGTCAGGAGTAGAAAACTCAAAATAATCAGATAATTTGTTAAGTTCTTGTACTGCAAAATCTCTTTGTGTTTTATACGTTGTACGTGCTTCTTCAGCAATCCGATCAAAGTGTTTTAAACCTTCAAGTACCGCATATTGAGAAACGACTGGCGCACAATTTACCAAGACGTCGTGGACCGGAATTATTTGTTGGATTAATCTTTCTGGTCCATGAAGCGCAGCAATCCGCCAGCCGCACATGGCAAATACCTTAGAAAAGCTGACAATTCGTAGTACGTTGTTTTGGAAGCGAGTATCCTCACAAAGAACGTACGGTTTTTCTCCAAAATATATATCGTGGTATACATCATCAAGCACAATTACGAAATTATGTGTTAACGCAAGCTCTGCGAGTTTAACTAAATCATCTTTTGGAATAACGGATCCGGTCGGATTGTTAGGATTACAAAGAATGAGGAGTTTCGTCTTATTAGAGATTGTTTTTTCTAATACTTCAAAATCAATACGCCAGTTACTCTTTTCATCAAACGGTACTGGTTTTAAAACCCCCCGCGCGACTGAAACGATATTTCTGTAGTTTGCAAAATAGGTTGGAGTAAGGGTTATCGCTTCGTCTCCTGGTTCGAGAAGAGACAGTGCAATTGAGGAGAGTGCTTCGACCGCGCCAACGGCGATGATAATTTCAGAATCCGGATTATAGTTTAAATGTTGTTTTTGAAGAAAAACACTTAATTCTTTCCGAAGTTCAGGAAGGCCGGCTGAAAAAGAGTAGCGATCCGCATAGCCGTTGTTAATTGCCTGAGTTGCTGCTTCTCGAATCATATTATCTGAGGAAAGTCCTGGCAATCCTTGGGCAAGGGAAATAACACCGTCTATTTTTCGCGCTTCGAGTTCAATACGTTTAATGGCTGAGAGTAGTGGTTTCATATTGCAACGATGTTTACTTAGTCGAGTTCTTTCACCTATTTCATTCTTTCATTGCGAAAAGCCGAGATATATCGTACAATTGAGCCTATCATGAAGGGAAATTCATACGATCACAAAAAGATAGAATCCAAATGGCAGAAGATCTGGGAAGAACAAAAACTCTATCAAACCCCTGAAGGAGTTACTCAGAAAAATAAATTCTATATTCTTCCACAACTCCCGTATCCATCCGGTGAAGGGCTTCATGTGGGACACGCCGAAGTTTACACCGCGTGTGATATTTATGCGCGCTTCCAGCGGATGAACGGGAAAAAAGTTCTCCAAGTAATCGGGTGGGATGCGTTTGGTCTGCCGGCTGAGAATTTTGCCATTAAAAATAACGTCCATCCGCGCATCAATACCAACAAAGCTATTGATAACTTTCGAAATCAAATTAAATCTCTCGGTATTTCCGTTGACTGGAGCAGAGAAGTAGGCAGCCATAATCCTGATTATTATAAATGGACGCAGTGGTTTTTCCTGTTATTTTACGAACGAGGATTGGCTTATCGCAAAAAGCAAAAAGTGAACTGGTGTCCGTCGTGTAAAACGGTTCTAGCCAACGAACAGGTGGTCGACGGCAAATGTGAACGGTGTGCTACTGAAATTGAACAAAGAGAAATGGAACAATGGTATTTAAAAATTACCGAGTATGCTGACCGTCTCTATGATGATTTAGATAAAATAGACTGGCCGAAGGAAACCATCCGAAGGCAGAAAGAGTGGATCGGGAAGAAAAAAGGAGCAGAAATTACTTTTAATCTTTCCGTCCCGGGACAGAAAGAAGGAAAGCATGGCGTCAATGTGTTTACGACCCGGCTTGATACGATTTTCGGTGTGACATTTGTCACGGTTTCTCCTGAAGTTGCCAAAAAGTGGCTGGATGTGGGATGGCAGGCGACGGATGAAGTTAAGAAGTATGTTGAAGATTCATTATCAAGAACCGATAAAGAACGGATGGCAGGCGCCGGTGATAAGACCGGTGTTTTTACTGAAGTATATGCGATTAATCCCGTGAATCAGGAAAAAGTTCCGGTGTGGGTGGCCGATTATGTGTTAGGAGATGTCGGAACCGGAGCAGTTATGGGTGTACCCGCACATGATGAGCGCGATTTTGAGTTTGCAAAGAAATATAATTTACCGATAAAAGTTGTAGTGATGCCATTTATGGCATCTAAAAATGAGAAAAATTATCAGGATGCGATGAATCGCATCACAACAGAAAAAGTATTTACTGAAGACGGAGTGTTGGTTAATTCAGGAAACTATGACGGGTTACCTTCCGAAGAAGCGCGAAAAAAGATTTTAGATGATGCACAAAAAGATAATTGGGCAACAGAAAAAACGACGTATCATCTCCATGACTGGTCTGTCTCACGTCAGAGATTCTGGGGCGCACCGATTCCAATGGTATACGATGACAGGGGAAAACTACATCCCGTAAAGAAAGAAGATTTGCCGGTTATTCTCCCTGAAGATGTTGATTTTAAACCGACCGGACAGTCGCCGCTCACATACTCTGATTTATTTCAAAAAGGCGTCGAAGAAAAATACGGAAAAGGTTGGAAACGAGAAGTAGACACGTTGGATACGTTTATGTGCTCGAGCTGGTATTACTATCGATATCTTGATCCTCATAATGATCAGGCATTTGCTTCAGAAGAAGCGTTGAAAAAATGGATGCCCGTAGATTTTTATTTAGGAGGCGTCGAACATGTAAACGGACATCTTTTGTACGCCCGATTTTTCACCAAAGTTTTGTATGACGCGGGATATATAAACTTTGACGAGCCGTTTTCCGTACACCGGCACCAAGGGACCATATTGGGTCCTGACAACCACCGCATGAGTAAACGATGGGGGAATGTCATCAACCCGACCGATGTTGTTGAAAAATATGGCGCTGATACGGCTCGTGTCTATGAAATGTTTATGGGTCCTTTGGAACAGGATAAATCATGGAATGATAATGCCGTGCAAGGCGTTCGAAGGTTTTTAGTCCGGATTTGGAACTTAGTTCAAGATGAGAAAAAGTCACTGGCAGATACTTCTTCTGAAACACTGCAGCGATTGTTGCATAAGACTGTCCAGATAGTCAGTGACGATACAAAAAATCTTAAATACAATACAGCCATTGCACGGTTTATGGAATTTACGAATTTATGGATGAGACAAGGAGAGCAATTATCAAAAGATGATACGAAGACATTCTTAAAATTATTAGCACCATACGCGCCGCATATGACTGAAGAACTATATCAAAAGATCAAGGGATCTCTGGCGAAGCCAGATCTCGCTCCGCGAGAAAAAGATCAAGTGATCAAAGAATACAAATCAATACACTTAGAATCTTGGCCGTCCTATGATGAAAAATTGATTCAAGAAGACAACGTGACGATTGTTGTACAGGTAAATGGGAAAGTACGACAGACTCTAGATGTCAGACATCAGACTGCAGAAAATAAAGTAGAAGTTATTGCATTGGTACAACAAGACGAAAAAGTAAAGAAATACTTGGAAGGAAAACAGATCAAACAAGAAATCTTCGTTCCGGGAAAACTGGTGAATTTTGTGGTTTGACCGGCTTATAACTCAGAGGCCAATTTAAATCCGTTTCGTTTATAAAACTTATCAAAGCTGAATATAGCATCAGCGTCATACTTTTCTGCAACCGTTGCCACAATCGCATCAAAAATAGTGTTTTTCTTACTTGATCGTGGATTCATGTAGTTACGTGCACTTTTTAATGTTTGCTGGTTAACTTCAGCAACAAATACTGTTGGTTCTATCATATACTGGATTGTACCAATTGCGCTTGCCGTACTGTTCAAAACTCGCTGCATATGGGTTGCTGATTCGGCTATTGTTGTTGCAGGATAAATCAAAAAGGCGTTTAGATCAGCCAACCTCTGGGAAATTGTCATTGCTTCACCGTGAAGTTCATCCTTAGGATTTGTTTGAGCGATAATAGCGTCGCTATCAACAACGACTCTTGGTGGTTTGCTCATCATCTTTACTCCAGTCTTTATCCCATAACAATTCATCGATCCTTCGGGCGCTATCTTTCGGCCCCTTCATCTTATACTTCTTTCCCAAATCTGCTAATTTCAATAGAACTTCAGCACCACTGTTACTATGCATGTTTAATTCTTTGAGTCCTTTTGCCAAAGCAGTTCGTATTATTTCGGCTTTACTTTTTTTATACTGTTTAACCAACGTTTGTATCTGCTTGTGTAATTGTTCCGGTATATAGAGATAGGTTTTTAACATAATAAATCTATACTAACATGTTGTACGACATGTTGTCAACAGCTTAAAACAGAAACAGACTGCTTGAAGGCAATCTGTTTCTCAAGAATACGCTGTAACTTATGTTATCGAACAGCTCTCTTTAGCGTCTTGCCGGCAGTAAATCCGGGAGTCTTTCGTGCCGTAATCTTAATGGCTGCACCGGTTTGTGGGTTGCGCCCGGTACGAGCGGCACGTTTTCTCACTGAGAATGTCCCAAATCCGGTAATAACCGCTTTATCTCCTCGTTTCAGAGAATCAGCAATAGCATCAAAAATAGCATCGACTGCTTCTTTTGCTGCTTTTCGTGTTAAGTCTGCTTTTCGCGCGACGTGCTCGACTAAATCTGCTTTTGTCATATAGTTTCACCTCCCTTAGAAGCTCTTTACGAGCTTGTGAGTATTAGAGCTTCTTAGGCCCGTCCGAAGCGAATATTTTGTTTGCGAAGATGTAAACTTCGAAACAAACATGAGCGAAGGAGGGCTAGCTCATTTATATCAATTTAGGTTGTACTTACTGGCTAACTTAATTTAGCCTATTATTGCAATATAAACAATCTACACTGTTTAAGAAAGGTTGTCAAGAAGGGAAAATCTATTTTACTACTTCTGTTACCTGAAGTTCTCTGATGAGGGTTATCTTGATGCTTCCCGGGAATTGAGGGAATTTTTGTTTTATACGGTCTTTTATTTTCTGAGCGGTGATCATGGTTTGAGAATCGTCCAGATTTTTCGGATCAACGATGACGCGAATCTCCCGTCCCGCCTGCATGGCATACACATCTTCAATCCCGGGGAATTCTTTTGGAATTGCCTCGAGCTCTTTCATACGTTTGACATATTCGCCCAGATCTTCCATACGGGCTCCGGGCCGAGCTCCTGAAATGGCATCCGAAATATATACCAATACTGCCTCGACTGACGGAAAAGGAATATCTTCATGGTGAGCGGCGACACATCCTACCACTTCTTTTGGCATGTTATGTCGTTTCAAAAGCTCAACGCCAAGTTCAACATGATTTCCTTCTTTATCCATGACTACTTTTCCAATATCGTGCAGAAGACAGCCGAGTTTTACGATATTTACATCAACACCTACCTCATGAGCCAATTTAATACCCAGTTTTGTTTCCTCCAATGTGTGAGCAATCATATTTTGGCCATACGAAAAGCGAAATTTAAATCTTCCTAAAAGTGCTATCAGTTCTTTGGGTAAATTGTACACTTCGACCGTATGAGCGAGCTTTTCTCCCTCTTCATACATGATTCGGTCGATTTCTTTTCTCACTTCCTGAATCATTTCTTCGATGCGGGCGGGCTGAATACGACCATCTTTTATTAAACGAAGGAGAGCGACCCGCGCAATTTCGCGCCTGACGGGATCAAATGAAGAGAGGCGGATAATTCCTGCTTCGTCTAAGTCAACATCCACGCCCGTTGCTTTTTCGAACGTTCTGATATTGCGGCCATCTTTTCCGATGATGCGGCCTTTAATTTCTTCATCCTGAACTTTGACCGTGGAAACGGTATATTCTGCAACGTAATCAGTTGCGGCATGCTTCATGGCATCGACTAAAATTTCTTGTGCTTTCGCTTTTGCTTCCTGTTGGGCCTTTTCTTGTGCAGCCTTTATTTCTTCCGCAATATCCTTTTGGAGTTTTTGTTCCCATTTATCAATGACCAATTTTCTCGCTTCATCTGAGGTGAGCTTTGATGATTTTTGGAGATTGCTCGTAAGTTCTTCCTCGCGCTCTTCGAGATTCTTTTCGTTTCGTTTCAGTTCCCTTTCAAACGCATCCAATTCGAGTTTCCTTTTTTCCAAAAGATTTTCACGTTTTAAGATCTCTTCGAGAATTTTTTTATCATCAGATGACTGATCTGATTTTCTGTTAAGAAGTGACATTATAGTACTAGTACGTACGGTGAAGAAGGCGTATTACACGCGACTGAGAGTTTCAGTGATGGTTGCTGTGATCAACATACTGCGTTTATATACGATCTTTCTTTTCTTTTAATACCGTGGGGATATTGTATCGTATTTGGGGAAAATATTCAATAAAAGGTTTTTAAAGAGATTCAAAACTTCTCCAAGGAAAGAAAAAAGCCAAGGCTATTAAAACTACACCAAACAACAAAACAATAATATGAGTTACTTTCTGTGCCACTAATGTGCCTTTAGTAATTTTAGATGTTGTTCCTCTTAACATATTCCCAAATTCTATTTGCGATCGTAAATAGGAGTCAGAAAATCCTAGTATTCCAACAACGATAAATAATATACCAAATATAATTAATATCACTTGATAAAATTCCATATTTTAATACTAATATAGTTTTTAACTTTTTACAATATAAGAGTTTGAGTTAAATCTGTTTATGATGGACAATTTCATATGGACTAAAGCCATTTCTTTGGTAAAACGAATTGGCTGGGGTGTTGTTAAAAAGTGCATGAACCCTTAGCTGGGTAATAGTATTTTGCTTCATATATTCCGCCACTTTTTGTATAAGTTCTTTCCCGATGCCTTTTCCTCTATAATTTTCAGAAACAAATATATCAGAGATAAAACCATATTGCGGATTAATATCCAGTACAACTTCGTCATGTTCTATCCAGCATGCTATGAATCCTACGGCCGTTTCATTAAATTGGGCAATATAAATTTTCCCTTGATTGTTGGTCATCTGTTTTATCAAAAAATCAAAGTACTCGTGTGCCATTTGACTACCCGGTACTTTTTTTGGATCCAGAGACCGCTCATAATCATGGAGAAGGGTGATCATGTGTATCAATTCAGGCCGATCGTTTTCTGTATATTCGCGAATCGAGATCATACGTATAGTATAACATTCAACCTTCGTCATTCCCGCGAAGGCGAGATCAGGTCCGGAATGACATTACTGAATATAGTAATATAAGAGCTATGCGGGTTAAAGATCTTCCTTTATTTAAACGTCCGCGGGAGAAATTGTTTGAAAAGGGACCACAAGCTCTGAAAGATTATGAATTATTAGCAATTTTATTGAGGACTGGTTACGAAGGAAAAAGTGCTCTTGAAGTTGCCCAACGGATTCTTTCCCAACATTCTCTTGAAAAATTATTTTCTCTTTCAATCGATCAGTTGAAGAAATTAAAAGGTGTCGGTTTGTCACGCGCCGCAATTATTTCAGCGGGTTTTGAATTGTCAAAACGGACATGGGATGGAAATTCTCTTCATGCAATTACGTCGATAACTGACATATTACGTTTAATTCAGGAACTTCGAACAAAACATCGGGAGCATTTGGTTGCTCTTTATTTAAATGCCCGAAATCATCTGATTGAAAAACAGATAATTTCAATCGGATCGGTCACGGAAGGAATTGTGCATCCACGTGAAGTATTTTCACCGGCACTAAAACTAAATGCCGTCCACATTATTCTTTCCCACAATCATCCATCGGGTGATCCAAGTCCTTCTCTTGATGATATTGCAATAACAAAACGGTTGATTAAAGCAGGGAAGTTGTTGGGAATTGAACTGCTTGACCACGTGATTGTTTCAAAAGAAAACCACTACAGTTTTCGAGAGGATGGATTGATTTAAGATTTATTTTCCTTATTAGTTAAAAACTTGCTCAAATCGGACCGCGTCTGCCACTACGTATCCATTCGTATTCGTTGTTTGTACTTCAACAAAGCCACTGGTTGGGCTAAAATGATATGTTCCGAGGAGTACCCATTGTCCACCGTTTAGTGTTTGATTCACTGTTACTGTAGCTACAGCATTTGTATGACTAATACGATATGGTACATTGGTGGCTTGTTTAGGATTGCTGACGTATCGTACATATACCCGATATGAGCTACTTGGCAAGCTCGGTGTCCATCGGGCTGATTTTCGCCCTTTCTGATTGTTATTGTCATGTAGATAGTTTGATCCGATATAACCAGTTCCCACAGAGCTTGCTTTCCACGTTCCCACTTTTGTAAATCCGAAACTTACGTTATCGATAGTAACGGTATAAGGGATTGGTGTAGGAGTGGGCGTGCTGGTCGGTGTTGGAGTATTAGTGGGAGTTGGTGTGTTAGTAGGTGTAAGAGTCGCAGTTGGTGCTGTTGAACCAATTCCTATGCTTGGTGTCGGCGAAAAAGCCGGACCCGTATACCCTATATCGACGTTATCTGATACAGACAAGGAAGCCCGCGTTTCTGATGAAAAATTTCCTTCGGAGAGTAATAAAACAATAAATCCAAGCGAGAAGATAGAGAAGAAAAAAAGTTTTTTATTGGTGAATCGAAATACCATAATGATGAAGTTAACAATACTACTATCAAGGTATCTTGTCAATAGGTTTATATTGTTATATCAAACTTTATTTTCCTTCTGGATGGTTTTCCAGTGATAAAGATAGAGGGGAATGCCGACAAGAATCATGGAAATGGCTCCTGAAAATTCACGTTGTCTATTTCTCGTATTTTCTTCTTCCTGCTGTTTTTTCTGCTCTTCCTCGCGTTGTTTTAATTCTTCAGGAGAAAAATTTTCTGTTCCCGGTTCTTTACTGACAGGCGCCGAATAATAGGAGTATTGATCAGCTCCCTGAAAAATATATACTTTCATCCCGAGCTCAACGAGCCGTATGAGACCAATCACCGTTATCAACAAGCCAACAAATGAGAATAAATAAAGATAAAGAAGGCGAATGCTGAATCGTTGCATATATTTATAACATCAGTATACCATGTGATAAAATGTTGGGATCATGAATAATCATCTCGTTTGCCCCCACTGTAAAAAAGAAATTGAAATTTCTGAAGCATTTCGACATCAAATTCAAGAAGAAGTAGGTAAAGAATTAACTGAAAAACATCAGAAGGAGATAGAAGACCTAAGACATAAGATGCAAGAAGAGATACAAAAGAAACTACATAAACAATTTGAAGAAGAACAAGAAGAATTAAAAGAAGAATTAATAGAGAGCAAAGAACGGATCGCGAAATTCAGAGAACAGGAATTGGATCTCCGGAAGAAAACTCGTGAACTTGAAGAACAGAAAGAAGAAATGGCTTTGGAAGTTGAAAAGAGACTATCAGAAGAAAAGAAGCGTATTGAAGAAACGGTGTTAAAACGTGCACTTGAAGAACACAGGTTGAAGGATCTGGAGAAGGAAAAAGTAATCAATGATTTAAAAAAGGCACTCGAAGAAGCGCAAATAAAAGCGGCTCAAGGCTCTCAACAGTTACAAGGTGAAGTATTTGAACTGGATATCGAGGATTTACTGCGGACGTCATTTCCCCAGGATTCTATTGAAGAAGTTGGAAAGGGAATAAAAGGTGCGGACGTAAAGCATATTGTTAAAAGTAGAATGGGGAAGCCCTGCGGTGTCATATTGTGGGAAATAAAACGGACAAAAAACTGGACTGACGGATGGATTGATAAACTAAAAACTGATGTGCGAAATGAAAAGGCAAATGTGCCCGTTATTGTGACCACCGCACTTCCGGCGGATATTGAAAATGGATTAGGAATAAAAGATGGCGTCTGGATTTGCTCATTCAATTTTATCTTGCCTTTAGCAATGCTTCTGCGTGATCGTTTACATGATGTGGCAAAAGAACGATTCATACAAAATAACCGAGGGAGTACGACAGATTTGGTTTATGACTACGTCACGGGTCACGAATTTAAACAGCAAGTTGAGGCATTGGTCGAAGTGTTTGCCGAGATGCAGAATCAAGTGCATAAAGAGCGCATTGCCTATGAAAAATCATGGAAGCAGCGGGAAGCACAAGTACGGAAACTATTTTTATCGACGGCATCTATTTACGGCTCCATGCAAGGACTTATTGGTTCATCCATGCCGCAAGTCAGAGGACTGGAACTCGATGAATTAGAGAGCGGGGAGTAGTAGCGGTACTCTTGTTGTTTCATTATGTTTAAAGGACCGTTTTCTTACTCGTTTAATTCGAAAAATGGCACCACAATTCGGATCAGGACAGGCAATATCAGTGTCAGTTGTCATCCAATCATTAGGATGAGTCAGGCGTTGTTTAGCAGGAAGCAGGGGTAGTAGTGCTGCAAGAGGATAGAGGGGAAATGACTGCTTGGGAGGTAACGTTAGATTTTCGCCGCTCAGTTCAAAATAATCTCCCACTTTATGATTACACACCATGTGCATACCGCTTCGGCAGGAAACTACTTCTACCCGTAAATCATAGAGTTCAAATTCATCATGATTATTATTCATGGGGAGCTTCTTGAACGCGCGTAAGCTGATAAGGGTTTGACTGAATGATTGAACCGTCAGGTAATTCTACTAATCTGAAATTCCCCCCAAATTTGGTAGGAACGAGACCAACAACTTTTCCCTCTAGTTGTCCTGCTTGAACAGTATCTCCAACTCCAGGAAGATCGGGATCTAATGGTGTAACTGATACAGTTTCATAACGTCTCATGGTTTTATATATTTAAATCTGTCTTTCTGTAGTTCTTTTGATCCGCGGGTGACGGTTGCGATGCCGACGCCGAGTTTCTCCACAATCTCGTGCTGCGGAATCAGCTTTTTCAGCATTTTTACTATTTGTAACCGTGTCGGAATTTCCTCCAGTTCCTTTGGTGTTAAAATGCCATACAAAAAATCCAACATTTCTCCCCGTGTTTTAAAAGAAAGCAAGGTGTCTGCTAATTCAAATAATTCTTTCTTAAGCTGCATATGAAGATACTAGTATACTAGTAAAATAGTATATTGTCAAGGCGCATTGATAATTTAATACTGTATTCATACTTCACGAACAATTGACAGTGTAAAAGAGAAGTGATGTAATGAGCGTATGCGGTATTACGCTCCCTATCGATTTCTCGTGTATACGATTATTTCGGGAATCTGTCTCTATAGTTTTTTATCGCATGCCTCCATTTCACACGCTCAAAGTATTACTCTATCCTCAGTACAAATTCAAGCGGCAAGTAAAACAGCAACCATTGGAAAAGGGTCTGTCGGACTTTCCGCATTAGCATACGATCAAAACAACAATCCGATATGGAGCGGCGTGACATATGAATGGGGTATAAGCTCTTCAAATTCGGTCGGCTCTCTCAATCCTTTGCAGGGAACGATCAGTAACTTTACACCTTTCAAGACCGGTACGGGAGACGTATTTGTCATTGCCCGTATGGGTAATCAAATGCAGGCTGTTGGTGTACAGATGACGGTTGTTGCTCCTCCGAGCCCTGCCGATATTAGTGGAGATGGAAAAGTAACAGTTACCGATCTTTCAATACTTTTATCAAATTTTGGAAGGGTGAGTTCAGTTTCTATTTCCGGTGATGTGAACGGCGACCGGCGTGTCAATATCCAAGATCTCTCATTGCTACTTTCTAATTTTGGGAGTTGAAAATAAGACGATATGTCAAAAAGAAACATAGCCAGCAAAAATGGAGGACCTGAACATAACGAAAACGATTTTTATTTTGACGATTGTCCTGTTTGCCAAGCGATGAAAAAAGAGGGCATTAAAATGCAACGGGTCGATGACGATTATGATAAGAATTTGTATGAAAACGGATTTAGTATGGCGCCGATTACCAAAAGGCAGGTAAAGATTATTAAAAAGGCAGTAGTGACCAAGTCAAAGAGCTAAACTTTTCAGACTAAACCTTGTCATATAATACGAGCTCCGTTATACCTTCAAAGTGTTTTTTGTTAAATGTAGCCAATTGAAAGAAATTGACAATTGCCGTTGCTGCAACTAATGCATCAGCAAGAACAAGATGCCGGTATTTACGCAATAATTCTCCTGCTTTTTGTGAAATTGTTTTATCAGCGAGAATTATGTTTAACTTGTTTAACAAACGATTTACCTTTTGTCTCTGTTTGAGCTGTGTGATACTTTTCCCTCTCCAAAGTTCAGTAATTGTTACAGATGCTATTGACGGTTGAGAGTCATTTTCAGAAAGGAGTTGTTTAAAAGCAGTTGATTGTTTTGATTGACGAAGATAATCAATGATAATATCGGTATCAATTACCAACCCTCTTGTGTTCGTTTTGCCCATAATTTTTCGAGCTTGTTGTATCTTACTTTTTTCAGATATTGTGAGGGTGAATCTTTTGTCCAATCAGGTTTGTCAGCAATTCTATATGGCATTGTTTGAGGAGTAATATCAACAGGAGAGACAATAAGAAGCCCTTCCCAATCAAATATATTAAGAAGCTCTCCCTTTTTTAGGTTAAGCTTTTTTCTATATTTAGTAGGAACTGTTATAACACCTCTGTCCATTAATTTCACAAGTTCGCCAACTGGCATAGTAGTTTTCATAATATATTCCTTTCTGTAATACAGAATAACAAGTAATACAGAATAAGTCAAATTGAAAAGAAAAACCCTCCTTGCAATGGGATTTATCCCCATTAAAATCGTTTGCGCATTATAGAGTGGTTCTGATTTTGTTGGAGGTTGATAAAGAATGACAAATAAAACTACTGCTGATTCTTAGGATGATATTACTTTACATTTTCACACTCACGTCTACGCCGGCAGGAAGCTCAAGATGCATGAGAGAATCAATCGTTTTAGGAGTTGGTTTCATGATGTCAATCAGCCTCTTGTGTACTTCAATTTGAAAATGTTCTCGTGCGTCTTTATCGACAAAGGGAGATTTATTAACGGCAAATTTTGTTTTCTTAGTTGGGAGAGGAATTGGTCCGATCACACCAGCACCGGTCCGGACAGCAGTGTCCAGGATTTTTTGGCAGCTTTGATCTAGAATTCTACTGTCGTATGCTTTTAAGCGTACGCGTATTCGTCCTTGAGCCATAGTGTGATCTTAAAGAGCTAACTATTTACCCTGAATTAATTGAAGGGTTATTCAACAATTTCGGTGATAACACCGGCGCCGACGGTTCTTCCGCCTTCACGAATAGCAAATCGGAGACCCTTTTCAAGTGCAACCGGAACCGTCAATTCAACATCCATCGTAATGTTGTCTCCCGGCATTACCATTTCAGTTCCTTTCGGAAGCGTGATACCGCCGGTTACGTCAGTTGTTCGAATATAGAATTGTGGTTTATATCCGGTAAAGAAAGGAGTGTGTCGTCCGCCTTCTTCTTTGGTTAAGACATAAATTTCTGCTTTAAATTTCTTATGGGGAGTAATGGAGCCTGGCTTTGCAATAACTTGGCCGCGTTCAATATCATCTTTTTCAATTCCTCGCAATAACAATCCGACATTGTCTCCGGCTTGTGCATCATCGAGTGTCTTTCTAAACATTTCAATACCCGTGACAACCGTTTTCTTTGAGTCGCGAATACCGACGATTTCAACCTCTTCATTAACTTTTAATTGTCCTCGTCCGACACGACCGGTTACGACCGTACCACGACCTTTGATGGAGAAGACATCTTCAACCGGCATTAAAAATGGCTTTTCAAGATCTCGGACCGGCTCGGGAATATAGCTGTCTACGGCATCCATGAGTTCTTCAATTGATTTTTCATATTGTGCGTCTCCTTCAAGAGCTTTAAGAGCTGATCCTTTAATAATCGGTGTTTTATCACCATCATACTTATACTTTGTAAGGAGTTCTCGAATTTCCATCTCAACCAGTTCAACCAATTCTTGATCTTTTACCATATCCATTTTGTTTAAGAAAACAACGATTGCGGGTACATTCACTTGTCGTGCCAAAAGAAT